>Ga0208940_1002229_pt1 | contig 18341 bp, 18 predicted proteins | sample AD_JPNNA6_MetaG_FD_184445 | JGI IMG/M metagenome (GOLD analysis project Ga0208940, IMG submission 184445) | Active sludge microbial communities of municipal wastewater-treating anaerobic digesters from Japan - AD_JPNNA6_MetaG (SPAdes) (version 2) | ecosystem: Engineered > Bioreactor > Anaerobic... | reverse complement strand
TGTGGAGGTTCACGAAAAGCAATGGCATCACCGAAGGGTTTCACACCAAGATGGAGATGATCAGTCGGAGAGCCTTCGGATTCAAAAACTTTGAAAACTACCGACTTCGTGTTAAAGCATTATGCGCTTGAGTCGGGAATCACCTGCCCCGGCTTTTGGTGGAGAGCCGAAAAGAGTGGTGAGACGGGCGGGGATCGAACCCGCGACCACAAGCTTAAAAGGCTCGTGCTCTACCAACTGAGCTACCGTCCCATGTTGCGAAACACGGGGCGACTTCTACGACATTCCCCCACCCCGCACAAGCAAAAACCTTTTTTCCTCACGCAGCTCCGCGGAAAAATATGCGCGCAAAACATCAACTGCGCCAACGCGGAGGTTGCGGCGGAGCGCGTTTCGGTGTATCACACGGCACGCATGACCCGGCTCTATCCCAACGACACGATTGCCGCCATCGCCACTGCACCCGGCGCGGGCGCCATTGCCATTGTCCGGGTGTCTGGGCCAGATGCTTTCGCCATTGCGGACCGTCTTTTCCGCTGCCCCGCGCCGCCGCCCTCGCAACGCGCCGCGGGGACATTTGTCCATGGCCAGGTCGTGCTGCCGGACACCGGCGAGGTGGCGGACGATGCTCTCCTGCTGGTTTTCCGTGCGCCGTACTCCTACACCGGCGAAGATGCCGTGGAGCTGCAAGGGCATGGCGGCACCCTCCCCGCCCGACGCATACTGCAGGCCGTGCTGGCTTGCGGGGCACGACAAGCGGAGCCCGGCGAATTCACCAAGCGCGCATTTTTGAACGATAAGTTGGATTTGACTCAAGCCGAAGCCGTGTTGGACCTCATTGCCGCCCGCTCGGACCGCGCCGCGCGGCTGGCCACCGCCCAATTGGACAACGCCCTCGGCCGGACATTGAGGAAAATCAGCGATTCTGTGCTCGCCGCCGCCGCCGATGTGGAGGCCATGCTGGATTTTCCCGATGATGAACTCCCCCAATCGGTTCCGACTGAAATCTGCTGTCAGTTGGATGCTATTATGGCTCAAATATCGGCACTTTTGGCCACTTGGCACGAGGGGCACTTGGTTCGCGAAGGCGCGCGGGTTGTGATTGCCGGTGCACCGAATGTCGGCAAATCCACGCTCTTGAACCTGTTGACCGGGCGGGAACGGGCCATCGTGACCCCCCACCCCGGAACCACGCGCGACACCATCGAAGAAACCCTCGTTTTACAAGGAATTCCCATCCATTTGACTGATACAGCCGGATTGCGCAACGCTCCGGAGCAAATCGAGCAAGAAGGCATCAGGCGCACGCATGCTGCACTGGAGCAGGCGGATTTGTGCATTTATCTGGTGGATGCCTCTCAACCCCTCCAAAAAGGCGACGCAGACTTCCTTGCCAGCCGTTCACCACACAAAACGATGATTTTAGGGAACAAAATTGACTTGGGACAGCAAATTCATGTCCAAAACGTACAAAATCACGAATATTTGGCCGTTTCGCTCAAAAATGAGCCCAAAATTGATGAAATTCAGGCTAAAATGGTCAAAAAAATAGTCCCGGACCCGGTTTTGGGCGACTCGACACATGTTGCCATCTCCACCCGGCACCAAAAGCTGTTACACAATGCACAAGAATATGTTACAAATGCAAAAGAAGCCCTAAAAACGGGTTCGGAAGCCGATTATTTGCCCGCGGCCAACCTGTTGCGGGACGCGTTGGAAGAAATTGGGCAAATTTTGGGCGAAAATTGCCCGCCGGACGTGCTGGAGGCCATATTTTCAAGGTTTTGTGTCGGGAAATGACTAAATAATATGTTATTATAATCACAATAACAAATTATTCCCCTCCCCCACCCCCGCGTGACTATTTTGGTTAGATTTTGACGATGACGTACGACGTTGTAGTGATTGGCGCAGGCCATGCCGGCTGTGAAGCTGCTTTAGCCGCCGCTCGCTTGGGAGCCACGGTGGCTTTGGTCACCATGGATCCAGCCGCGACCGCCCGGATGTCGTGCAATCCGTCCATCGGCGGTATAGCCAAATCGCACATGGTGTTTGAGCTGGATGCCTTGGGCGGCGAAATTGCGCTCAACACGGATTGCACAGGAATCCAGTTTCGGGTGCTGAACCGCCGCAAAGGCCCGGCGGTGCGCGCCAACCGGGTGCAGTGCGACAAACCAGCCTATTCCACCCGGATGCAGCAGGTTCTGCAGGCTCAGGAGCGGCTGACGCTGATCCAGGACCAAATTACTTCGCTTGCGATCAAAAATGACCGAATTACGGGTGTTTTGGGGCAAAAATCGGGGTTTTTGGCGGCAAAAACGGTAATTTTGACCGCCGGGACCTTCCTGCGCGGCAAAATATTTGTCGGCAAAAAAGTGGTCAGTGGCGGTCGTTTGAACGAGCCTGCGGAAGACCAGTTGAGCCTGCAACTGCAAGATTTGGGTTTGCGGCTGGAACGGCTCAAAACTGGCACGCCCCCCCGGCTGCATATCCAGAGCTTGGACTATAGCAAGATGCGGGAACAGCCTGGCGAGGATCCCGTGCCGTTCTTTAGCTGGCTTTGCCGGGAACAGGCCGGGATGTTCCACGTGGAACAATCTGCGGCCAACCCGGCCGACTCAACCGTTGTTCCACGTGGAACATTGCCGTTGCCGTCGTTTGCTCCGTGGGTCCCGGGAAGCAACCAAATCCCATGTTGGCTCACACATACCAATCCACGGACGATTGAGATCATCCGGGAGCATCTGGCCGATTCCGCGCTCTATGGCGGCCTGATTGAAGGCACCGGCGTGCGGTATTGTCCGTCCATCGAGGACAAAGTCGTCAAGTTTGCGGCGCACAACGATCATCATGTTTTTGTGGAACCGGAAGGCCGATCCGTGCCCGAGATGTATCCCAATGGGACGTCCAACAGCCTGCCGCTGGAGGTCCAAAAACGGATGATCCATTCCATCCCCGGCTTGGAACAAGCGGAGTTCCTGGCACCGGGCTACGCGATTGAATATGATTTTTTTGATCCCCGCCAACTGTTCCATACCTTGGAAAGCAAGAGGGTGGGGGGCCTCTATTTGGCGGGCCAGGTCAACGGCACCACGGGGTACGAAGAGGCTGCCGCCCAAGGGTTTATGGCGGGAGTGAATGCTGTGATGTATCTCACTGGGCGGGAGGGAATAACGCTAAAACGCCACGAGGCCTATATTGGGGTAATGATTGACGATTTGGTGACCAAAGGCACGGATGAGCCTTACCGGATGTTCACTTCGCGAGCGGAACATCGGCTATTGTTGCGGCAGGATAATGCAGTATTTCGTCTGGCCCCTGTGGCGGACAAGCTGGGTATCGTGCCGACGGCCCGTCGGCAGATCATTCATGAACAGGCACAGGCCATTGCCGCGGAAGTCGCCCGGCTGAATGAAACGCACGAGGGCGGCATTACACTGGCCCAACAATTGAAGCGACCGGGAGCGTCGTATGCCGCGTTGCCGGGTCGCCGGCACGATTTGGCACCAGCCGTCATTGAGCAGGTGGAATTTGAGCTGAAGTATCAGGGCTACATCGAGCGCGAATGGCGGCAAATCGAAAAAGCGGAGCAAATGGCCAAGCAAAAAATCCCGGCGGACTGCGACTTTCACGCCATCTCGGCGTTGCGCTATGAATCGCGCGAAAAACTGTCGGCCATCCGCCCCGTGGATTTGGGGCAGGCGGGGCGTATCTCTGGCATCACCCCGGCAGATATCGCCATTCTATCCGTCTGGCTCAAAAAGCAAAACGGCTCCTGAGTTCCAGGCACTTCCGGCGGGAAGGTTTCGTCCCTCAACCATTCCCACCCTACAAAAGCCAAACGGAACAGAACGGGGAGGGGGGGGGCGATTGGGACGTAGTGATAGATTGTAATAAATTGCAGTACAATATATTACATTAACGAACCAGCAAGTCGAGGGCGGCGCGGGTGACGGGGCCGCCAGCTTCCAGCCAGTTGGGAGGGAAGGCGGCGGGGTGCGCCAGATTTTGGTTCAGTTTGGCCATCTGTCGGGAATTATCGGGGATGGCGTCGGCGCGTCGGCTGGCTTCGATCCATGAGGCTTCGGCATCGGGGCGGGCGGCGGCGGCGCGAATGGCCATGGTGGCGAGATATTGGGTGAAATTGACACCGGAGAACTGGCTGGTAAAGCGTCCTTGGGCATCCTGCTGGCGAACCAAGTGGTTGATGCCGTCGTGAATGGCGGCGGTATAGTCGCCGGGGAGGGGGCCATCCATTTTCATGAGGGCCAAGAGGGCAAGGGCGGTGACACTGGTATCGTAGCGGCTGTGGCTAGCGGGGGCGGCGGCAGGCCAACTGCCATCGGGGCGTTGGGAGGCCATAACAATGGCAATCGCAGTGGGTTGCGTATTGAGGGCGGGGGGGCGCTGGGTGAACCAAAGGCCCAAGCCCAACAGGATGGCGATGCTGGCGGCGAGTCGCGCCACGCGCAGGAGCCACGGCATGTGGCGGATTTCCGCTTGGCGGGCACGGGCGAGGGTTTGCCGGGTAAAGTCGGGGGAGGGGGAGGGGGGGGGCTGGGCGCGCAGAGTGGCCAGCAGGTCGGCAAAACGGGGATTCTGGAGGGGGTCAGGCGCGGTTTTCATGAAACAACTCCTGCAGGGTGGCCATGGCGTTGAAAACGCGGGATTTGACAGTGCCGACGGGGATGCGCAAAATCTTGGCAATCTCTTCGTAGGCAAGGGATTGGTGCACAGCCAGCACGAGGACTTCGCGCAATTTTGGGGAAAGTTTTTCCAGAGCGGCTTGGATATCGAGCTGCCGTTGCAGTTGGCCCAAGCCGCCATCGGTCGAGGCGGGGATTTCTTCGCGATAGCGCTCGGCAAAAAGGCTGAAGCGCTTCTGACGGCGGAGAAAATCCAGCCACGTGTGCCGCGCCAAGGTATAGAGGAACGTGGTGAACTTGGCGGTGGGTTTGTATTTTTTGCGATAGGTCCATAGGCGCACAAACGTCATTTGGGCGAGGTCGTCGCCATGGTTGGAAGCGCCCATGCGCGCGAAAAAGTTCAGTAGGGGGCGTTGGTGGCGCTCCACGAGAATCCGGAAAGCGTCCTCCTGCCCGGCGCGGACTTGCGCCATGAGCGTAAAATCGTCGGGCTCCGGTTGGAGGGGGGCAGACATGGGCGGGCATTCTTGTCGAGTTGAGGCGAAAAGCAAAGTTTTTTGCGCAGCGACGATGGACGGACCGGCCTGGAACTGGCAGGATACCCGGCGAAGTCCGCACGAGGGAACGGATTCCTTATGACCGGGAGGAGTTGAAATGAAAAAAGCGTTGTTGTTTTTGACGGTGCTGCTGGGCGGAGCGATGGTTTGCCTGGCGGTGGGCACATGCAAGTATTGTGGGTCGTCCAGCTACGGCAGTTGCACATTGAGCCCGCACAAAGTTCACGAGCACATCAACAGTCCGGGCGCATGCGTGTATTGTGGTTCGACGAGTTATGGCAGTTGCGGCATTGCGCCGAACAAAGTGCACAAGCACGGGAGCGCGGACAACAAGTGCGTATATTGTGGGTCGTCCAGCTTTGGAAGTTGTTCGATTAGTCCGTACAAAGTGCACGAGAGGTAAACGGCGGCGCGCCGCGTGACGGCAGAATGTGAAGTCCAAACAAAAAAATAAAACGAAAATATCGCCGGGCGTAGTTGCCCCGGCGCGCGCGCCGCGCATGATGGATGGCATTCCGGTGTGGGGCGAGCCGATTGAGCCCAACGCCCTGCGGCAAATTCAACGCTGTGCGCGCACTGCGGATCGCGCGGCATTGATGGCTGATCACCACAAGGGCTACGCGGTGCCCATTGGCGGCGTTGTGGCGTACAAGGACAAGATCAGTCCGTCGGGCGTGGGCTTTGACATTGCCTGCGGCAACAAGGCGGTGCTGACCGATGCCAACGCGGACGATGTGCGGCGCAATATTCCGCGCATCATGGATGATATTTTCGGCCACTTTGTGTTTGGCATCGGCCAGAAGAACCGGGTGCGGGTGGATCACGAGCTGTTTGATGACGACGCCTGGCGGCTGGTGGCCGTGAAACCGTTGAAGGAGATGGCCCGCGAGCAGTTGGGCACCATCGGTGGCGGCAATCATTACGTGGATATTTTGGTGGATGAACAGGAGCGGGTGTGGATTGCCGTGCACTTTGGTTCGAGAGGCTTAGGCCACAAGACGGCGACATGGTTTTTGGAAAAGGGCGGCGCCAAGGACGGGATGGATGTTGAGCCGTTGGTGATTCCGGCAACATCCGCGCTGGGCGAGGATTACCTGGCCTGCATGCACTTGGCGGGGCGCTATGCCTATGCTGGGCGCGATTGGGTCTGCGCGGAAGCGGCGCGCCTGCTGGGTTGGCGCATTCGCGATGAGGTGCACAACCACCATAATTTTGCGTGGCGCGAGACTCACAGTGGCGAAAAATTATGGGTGGTGCGCAAAGGCGCCACGCCGGCCTTCCCCGGACAAAAGGGATTCATCGGCGGTTCGATGGGGGATATCTGCGTGATTGTGGAAGGCGTGGCGCACGAGCACGCGGAGAGTTCGCTCTATTCCACCGTGCATGGGGCCGGGCGCACAATGGGACGCATGGAGGCCAAGGGAAAATATAATCGGCGCACGGGCCAATGCCTGCGGCCGGGCAAGGTGACACAAAACATGATGGACCAGCGCGTGGCCGCGTTCGGCACGGAATTGCGCGGCGGCGGGCTGGATGAATCACCGCATTGCTACAAACCGCTAGCGGATGTGTTGGCGGCGCACGAGGGAACCATTAAGATTCTCCATGTGTTGCGACCGATTGGCGTGGCAATGGCCGACACCGAGGATCCCTTTCGCGATTGAGCGGTGCGCAGGTTTACAGCTCGGTAAAGAGGGCGTCGGCGGGAAGGCGCGATTTGGGCAGCTTGGCATTCCAGTCGTCAAGGCTGGCATAGCCCAGCGCCACAATGACCGCGGGGCGCAGGCCGCGCGCTGCAAGCCCGAGCTCCTGCGCGAGAACGTCGGGATCAAAGCCTTCCATCGGGCACGCGGCCAAGCCGAGCGCCGCCGCGCCCAGCAATAGCGAACCGAGGGCGATATACGTTTGTTTTTCCAGCCAATGTGGCAAATCGTGGCGCGTGTCGCGGTGCAAGGACACGTAAAAGGCCTTGGAGGCGCGCTGTTTTTCCGCGTCGGCGGCTTCGGCAAAACGGCCGTCGCGCATTTCCTGGGCCACGCGCTCGGCCACCGCGGCATCGTCGAGATCGCGCTTGGCACACAGCACCACCACATGCGAGGCGTTTTGGATTTTGGGGCCGTTGTAGGCGTAGGGGCCGCCTGTAGCGCGGGCGATGCGCGCTTTGCCGACTTCGCTTGCGGCGATCACAAAATGCCAGGGCTGCGAGTTGACGGACGACGGACAATTGCGTAGCAGCGCACGCACGCTGTCCATGACCGCGCCGGAAATTTTGCGCGCGGGGTCAAAGGCCTTGGTGGAGTAGCGGGACAAAACAAGTTGGGTCAGGTCCATGAGAAAGCTCCTCGGTTGCATGTGGCGGCAATGTAATGCACCGCGTGCGCGGCGGCAAGCGGCGGCGTGTCAGGCAAAATAATCACGCCACTGCGGCGGGTGCGGCAGGGCGCGGAGCGCGCGGATGATTTCCAGATCGGCTTTCGAGAATGGAAAACCGTCAAACCCGTCGCAGGTGGTCCACGCATGGCTGGCGCACTCCAGGTGGCGCGGGCGACCGGACACAATGCGCGCGAAGTGCGCGTGCAGTTCGATGGTGAAATGGCTGTAGGCGTGGTGGACCACCAGCAGGCGCGGGCCCACGGCCAACCGCAGGCCCATTTCCTCGTGGAGCTCGCGGGCAATGCACTCGGGCATGGTTTCGCCGGGATTTTGTTTGCCACCGGGAAACTCCCACAAACCCGCCAACATCCCCTTTTCAGGCGGGCGCTGCGCAATCAGGATTTGGTTGCGGCGGTTCAAAATGATGGCGGCGCCAACGACTTTGTGGGGAACTTTCATTTTCTTTTTTCGCCGGGGATAGATGGTTGGATCGGGTTGGCGGGCCGCGCGGCAAACGGAACGTAGCGGGCACTCTGCGCAACGCGGCGCGCGCGGGGTGCACACCAGAGCGCCCAGTTCCATCCATGCCTCATTGGTGCGGCCGGGTTGCCCACGCACAAGCAGTTGGTCGGCCACGCGTTGCAGTTTGTGCCGTGTGGCGGGCCGTGCGACATCATCCGGCAGCGCCAGCAGGCGCGCAAGAACGCGGATGATATTACCATCCAGCGCGGCGCAAGGCTGGCCGAACGCCAGCGACGCAATCGCGGCAGCGGTGTACGGACCCAAGCCGGGCAATGTGGCGAGTTCCGCTTGGGTCGCGGGCAATTTGCCGGCGAAGTCGCGCATGAGCAGCCGCGCGGTGCGGTGGAGATTGCGCGCCCGCGAGTAATAGCCCAGATTTTCCCACGCTTTGAGCACCGCTTGCCGCGGCGCGGCCGCCAGCGCGGCCACATCGGGAAAGCGCGCAAGAAACCGTTCGTAATACGGGATGACGGTGTCCACGCGGGTTTGCTGGAGCATGATTTCAGAAATCCAAACCGCATAAGGGGTGCGGGGTTCCGTGCGCCAGGGCAAGTTGCGTTGATGCCGGGCAAACCACGGCAAGAGGCGACGCCGCGCCGCCGCGCGAATCGGCGCTAAACGGCTGGAGAAAGACGGCATGTATTGCGACGAGGGGGCCACGCACCTAGTTCGGCCACGCGCCCGGGAGTGCCGCGTGCGCCGGGGAAGGGGTGGTGGGCGTGACCGCTGTTAGTCGGCCACGGTTGCGTCAGCTTCTTCCGCGGGAGCCGGCGTGACTTTTTTCTCCGGTGGGTCAATCACGCGCACATCGCCCTGCGGATAACGGTGCTTACGCTGCCACTTCCAGTACTTGCGGATTACCACGCTGTCTGGCGGCAAGCTCTTGTAGATACCTTGGATCTTGAAGCGGAAGTTCATGTCCAACTTGTCGGGGTCGGCGACGAATGCCGCATACACGCCTTCGGGCACATCTTGATAGGTCAGCGTTTGGCCATCCAGCAGTTTCACGTATAGAGTTTGGTCTTCAGGATTGTAGCGCAATAGCGAGAGCATGGGGGACTGGCCCAAGATGCGACTGGCGGCAAACTCGGCGGGGGAGACATCCTCTGGGCATGCTTCGTCAGCGGGTTGTGCAACTGGGGCGGCGACCACCGGCGGTAATTCTTCCGCGCCGGCAAGTGGGAAATCCACGGTTTCAAGGTCGCTTTCTTCGTTCGATTGAACGGCGGCCAACTCGGCTTCCAAACGGGCTTTTTCTTCGGCCAGCTTCTTTTGCGCGCGGGCAAGGTCTTTTTCCAGCGCAGCTTTTTCCTTGCCGGCTTGGGCAAGGGCGGCATCGGCATCCTCCTGCGCTTTCGCGGCAGCAGCTTGCGCGGCGGCCATGGCTTCATCCTTGGCCGCCACTTCCTGCGCGAGACTGTCCAGCTTGGCGGATTGTTCCTGCGCGGCCTGCGTCAGGGTTGCCACTTGGGCCTTGGCCTCCGTGGCCTCGGTTTGCGCGGCGCTCAGCCCGGCCTTGGTTGCGGCCAACTCCTGTTGTGCGTGCTCAATGGCCGCTTGCACGATTTCCAACTTGTTGGCCAGCGGCGCCGCGGCATCGGCTTCTTCGACGCCGACTGCCGTCGCCACTTGGGCGAGCGCGTCCTGCAGACCATTGGCACGGTCCGATTGTTTTTTGACCAGGAAACCCGCAGTTCCCGCGGCCACCCCCAATACGACCACCAACACCCAAGCCACAATATTCAGTATCTTCATCGCGCTCTCCTGTGTGTGCCTTACAACAGTGGTGAATTGGACTTGAAGGCGTGCGGATTGTCAAGACATCGCGCGGCGCGGTGTCGGCCATTTCGCTGTCTTGCCGGATGCGGGAGGGGAGGGGGGGGCGTCAGCGCAGGCGGGCCAGTTCGGCGGCCGATAACTCACGTAGGCGGCGGCCGCGCAAATACTTTTCGGTCAGCGGCCCCAAGCGCACCCGTCGCAAGCGATGAGTCTTGATGCCCAGCGCGCCGAGCATCCGGCGGATATGCCTGTTGCGGCCTTCACCCAGCACGATGCGGATCAACGGGCGGGCACCGGTTCGTTCTACCGTCACGGCCAATGCCCGCAGCCGTTCGCCATTATCTTCTATGCCGGCCAGCATGGCTGCGACTTCCTCGCGAGTGGGGGTGCGATCGGTCCAGGCGCGATACTCCTTTTCGGTTTGGTATCGCGGGTGCGCCATGCGCTGCGCAAGATGGCCGTCGTTGGTCAACAGGATCAGCCCTTCGCTATCGTAATCCAAGCGGCCGATGGTATAGAGCCGCTGGAGCGGCGCACCCATTTCCCGGGCCCATTCGCCGATGGTCGGGCGGCCCTCTGGATCATGCGCCGTACACAAAATGCCGCGCGGTTTATCCACTAAAAACGTGCGCAAAGGTTCCGCGCGCAGCACCCGGCCATCCAGCGCCACCTGTTGCAAGACGGGATCAACTCGCGTGCCCAGTTGCGTCACCACTTGGCCATCCACCTGCACCCGGCCAGCGACGATCAACTCCTCGCAGTGCCGTCGTGAACCAATCCCTGCCGCCGCCAACACTTTTTGCAGCCGGACCCCCGCGGCCCCATCACTCGTATTTTGCTGTTGTTTCTCCGTCACGCGCGTTTTTCCAAAACTGAATGAAGGGCACTATATCGGATCTGACCCAATGCGTGAGAAAAGTTTTCAGCCTGACCGCGCAATCCGCGCGCCAAGCGCCAAATCAGGAAAGCCAGTCAGGCATCAATTTAAGGGTGATTTCACTTATAATTATAAGTGAAATCAACGCTGAAAAACACGATGTTTTTAAAGAAATATAATATTTATAATTGACGTATCAGCAATAGGATATAGATAATCATGTTGAGGTGTATCCACATATAATAAAAAGTGAAATCGTGTCGCATTTTTGGGGCTGGTGGACGTTTGGCGGTCTTGGCGCGTAGAATGCCAATACAGTTTCGCCTCGCCCGCCTTGCATCTGGGGCAGACTTGTCGCGTACATTATCCTGGTTAGGGGAGCGTTGGGGGGATATCCAGAGTTTATAAACTGTGGATGGACACGGCGGGGGGTGGGGATTTTGATTGGGTTGGACGGGGGGGGAGGGGTGGGGCTATAAATGAGGTATGGAACGGCCTGTTCAGGCATCGGCAAAGGTGGCAGAGCGCGCGGCTTTTTTGCGCGCGGAGCTGACGCGGCACAATCATCTGTATTACGTGGAGGCGCAGCCGGAAATCTCGGACCGGGAATTCGACCGGTTGCTGCGGGAGTTGCAGGACCTGGAGGCGGCTCATCCGGAGCTGCAAACGGCGGATTCGCCGACGCAGCGGGTGGGGGGGGCGCCGCTGACGGGATTCCAGCAGGTGAAGCATGCGGTGCCGATGATGTCGCTGGACAACACGTACAGCGCGGAGGAGTTGCGGGAGTTCGATGGGCGGGTATGCAAGGCGCTGGGGGTGGAACGGGTGGAATATGTGGTGGAGCCGAAGGTGGATGGGGTGTCCATCAGCCTGCGCTACGAGCACGGCGTGCTGGTGCAGGCGGCGACCCGCGGCGACGGCCGGACAGGGGACGACATCACGGCCAACGCACGCACGATCCGCTCGATTCCGCTGCGGATTGAATCGGCGACGCCGGTGCTGGAGGTGCGCGGCGAGGTGTATTTGGGTCATGCGGCGTTTGCGCGGCTGAACGAGGAGCGGGCGGCGGCTGGTGAGCCGTTGTTTGCCAATCCGCGCAACGCCACGGCAGGTTCGCTGAAGCAACTGGACCCGAAGGTGGTGGCGGCGCGTCCGCTGGCCGCGGTGTTTTATGCCACCGGCGAATGGACGGGCCCTGAATTCGCCACGCAGGCGGAGTTGCTGCGTGGATTGAAGCAATTGGGTTTCCCGGTGGCGGCACTGTGGTGGGAATGCCGCGACATTGCGGCAGTGATCGAGCGCGCCATGGAGCTGCAACAGCGCGAGGGCGAGCTGGCCTACGACATGGATGGCGCGGTGGTGAAGGTGAACCGCCTGGCGCTCTGGCGGCAGCTCGGGGCCACGGCCAAAGCGCCACGCTTTGCCATGGCGTACAAATACTCGCGCGAGCAGGCGCAAACCATCCTGCGCGGCATCACGCTGCAAGTGGGGCGCACGGGCGTGCTGACGCCGGTGGCGGAGCTTGAACCGGTGGAGTTGGCCGGCTCGACCATCGCGCGCGCCACGCTGCACAACGAGGATGAAGTGCGGCGCAAAGACATCCGGGTGGGGGATACGGTGGTGATTGAAAAAGCGGGGGAGGTCATCCCGGCGGTGGTGGCGGTGGTGCCGGACTTGCGGCCGCCGGGAACGCAGCCTTTTGATTTATTCGCCCACGCCGGCGGCCGCTGTCCCTCATGCGGGCAACCGATCAGCCGCGATCCGGCGGCGGCGGCGTGGCGCTGCACCAATGACGATTGCCCCGCCCAGGTGCGCGGGCGGTTGGAGCATTTCGTGGCGCGCAAGGCGATGAACATTGACGGCCTCGGCGAGGCCATTTTGGCCGCGCTGGCTTCGCCAGTGACGGTGCAGGAAAAAGTGGACGACGGCCTGTTCGGCCAAAAAATCGAGGAACGGGTATTGCCGCCGGTGGTGCACGACGTGGCAGATCTCTACGCCCTGACGCCGGAAGACATCGAATTGCGGCGGCCCAACCGCGCGCTGGATTCCAAGGCGGCAAGCATGAAACTGGCCACCAAGTTGTGCGCAGCGGTGGCCGCAAGCAAGAATAACGAACTGTGGCGACTGATTCACGGCTTGGGCATTCCGAATGTGGGCGAGGGGTTGGCCCGATCGCTGGCGCAGGAGTTGGGCTCGCTGGATGCGCTGCTGGCGGCATCGGCGGAGACGTTGGCGGGCGTGCGCGATGTGGGGGACATCGTGGCGCAAAGCGTGGTGGACTATTTCGCGAATCCGCGCAACCGGGAGACCGTGGAAAAACTGCGCCGGGCGGGGGTGCGCTTTGACCGTGTGGAGCGGGCGGCAGCAGGCGCGAGCACGGACGGATTTTTCTTCGGCAAGCGGGTGGTGATTACGGGCACGCTGGCAAAGTTCACGCGGCAGCAGGCGCAGGAAGAATTGCGACGGCGCGGTGCGACGGTGGCGGAAACCGTCGGCAAGACCACGCAGATTCTGGTGGCAGGCGAAGCGGCAGGCAGCAAACTGGCCAAAGCCCAGAAGTTGGGCATCACGATCCTGGATGAAGTCGCGTTCCTGGAAAAACTGGGCGAAACGAACGGCTGAAACTTACGCCGAAGCGGGGGGCAATTTATCGGCGAGCAGCGCGGCGCAAGCGGGCATGTCCGGTACGCAATAGGTGGCGGCAGTGGCAGGCGCGGCGGGGTCCACCAGTACGGTGACCGCGAGACCCGCGTTATGGCCGGTTTGCACATCGCTCTCGCGGTCGCCAATGATCCAGGAGCGCGCCAAGTCCAGATGATGCCGGCGGGCAGCATCGAAGAGCATTCCGGGATTGGGTTTGCGGTTGGGGTGGGCGGCATCGTCGGCGGTGCAAATCAGGATATCGAGCAGGGCGAGGCCGGCGCGGGCAAGTTCGTCGTGCAGGCGTTGGTGCATGGCGGCCAGTTGATCGGGCGGGGTGATGCCGCGGCTGATGCCGCGCTGGTTGGTGACGATGACGGCGGGCCAGCCTTTGGCCGCAGCCGCGCGTACGCAATCGGCAAAACCGGGGAGAATGTGGAAATCATCGAGATGATTCACGTAGCCGGGGCCGGGGCTACGGTTGACAATGCCGTCGCGGTCAAAAAAAACGCACGGGCGGGGGGCGGGGGAGGAATTAGTAGCCGGTGCCACGGAAAATCACACCCACGGTTTTCAGCAGGATTTGGAAATCGAGACCCAGCGACCACGTATCAATATACTTGAGATCGAGGCGCATCCATTCCTCGAAGGGCAGGTCGTTACGCCCGCCGACTTGCCAGAGACAGGTGCAGCCGGCGCGCATGGAGAGGCGGCGGCGCTGCCAGTTTTCATATTTGGCGACCTCGGCGGGGATGGGGGGGCGGGGGCCCACGAGGGACATATCGCCCACGAGGACGTTCCACAGTTGGGGCAGCTCATCGAGCGAATAGCGGCGCAGCCAGCGGCCCACGGGGGTGATGCGCGGGTCGTCCTTGATCTTGAACACGGGGCCGGTGACTTCGTTGAGCTGTTCGAGTTCAGCGCGAATTTGCTCGGCGTTGGCGACCATGGTGCGGAACTTGATCATGTTGAATTCTCGGCCGCGCAGGGTGCTGCGCCGTTGCGTAAAGAAAATGGGGCCGGGCGAGGTGAGGCGGATGGCGAGCGCGATACCGAGGAGCAGCGGCGAGAGCACAATCAGGCCGATGGCCGCACCGCAGATATCCAGCAACCGCTTGAACAGGAGCGCCCACGAGGATTTGGCGGTGGTGGTGAAGAGCAGGACGGGATCGCCGGCCACTTCATCGAGCGTGGTTTCAGCAATGGTGGTGTGTAGATAGGGCGGCAGGAGCCATGCTTCGATGCCTTCGATTTCGCACTGGCGCAGCCACTGGGTGACTTGCGCGGTGGAAACATCGTCGGGCAGAATCACCACGGCATCCACCACGGTGGAATGCAGGATGGCGGAAAAATCGTCGAGCGTGCCGGCGGCGGGGAAATCGGGCGGCGGAGTCGTGCCGGCGGGGGAGAGGAAGCCGACAATTTCAAAAAAGCGCGCGCGGGTGGGATGGCTGAGCCAGGCGCGGATGCCGGCGGCGCGGGCGGGGCTGCCAATGAACAGCAGGCGGCGGCGCGCTTCCAGCCGGAGGATATAGGGTTGCAGATAAATGGCGCGCAAGGCCACGGCCAAGCTGGAGTAGATGGCATGAATGCCCAGGATGGTGCGGGGTACGGCGTGCAGCTTAAACGCGTAAAGCAAGCCCAGCAAAACCGCAAAGCTCAAGATGCCGCCACGGGCGGCCTGTTGAAAAATTCGGGCGTGCGGCAGGCCGATGAATTGGCGGTAAAAGCCGGAGAAATCCAGCACGAAAATCCACACCGGCACCACGAGCACATAGAGCCAGGAGTTGGACCAAAACATGTCAAAAATGGCGAAGTAGCCGGGAAAGAGCCACACCAGCATCTTGTGGGTGACAAGCGCGGCCAGCAGCGCCCCGGCCACGAGCAGCGCATCCACAATGGCGGCCAGTTCCGACTGGAATTTGAAACTTCTACGCAGCATGGTTTTGCGGAGCGAAGGATAACAGGCGGCGGCGGTAAAACCAGCCTAAAAACGCTGCAAGTCTTCGCGTAGAAACGCGAGGACATCCTTGAAGCGCTGCAAATTTTCGGGATCCACGCGGGTGAGAGTTTCGTGGGCGTCGTACATCAGCGCGGCCATATCGCGCTGACTTACCGGGGCGGCTTCCACCGGGCGCAAGTTTTGCTTCAAGCCGGAGAGATCAGCCAAGCCGGCGGGCAGCTCGGCGGCGGAATAACTTTTGAGCAGGCGGTCCACGCCCAGCCCGCGGAGCAGGCTGCGGGCGTGAGGTGTGGGATTGAGCAGCGCGAGGCGGCAATCGGAGGTGCGCTGGGCCAGGCCGGCGGTGGCTAGCGCGCCCATGAAGGTGCTATCCATGGAAACGCAATCGGCCATGTCCACCACCACCAGCGGGCTGCCCGCCAGTTTGGCCGCTTGCAGCGCCTGCTTGAACGCCGGCGCCAGCTTGAACGTGGCTGCGCCGCTCACGACGATCAGGGTGCAATTGTCGGCCGTGGCCGCCAGAATCCGAGGAGATTGGGGGGCGGCGCGGCTCATGGTTAGCTGGTCCAGTTGGCGGAAGTTTGCGTGGCGAGCACCTTGCCCCGCCAGACTACGCGCAAACGCCATTTGATCACGCGTCCGCCCTGCCGGACTTTGTCGGGCGGGATTTCCAGCACCGAGAGTGTATTGCCCTCGGACTTGTCCGTGGTGCGCAAAAAATAGCTGCGCACCACAGGACTGCGCTCTTGGACGGTTTCGAGCAAGAGCACGGTACCCGGCGGAATGCCGGGGGGATTGGCGTACCAACGGATGTCGAACCGCTCGCGCCCGCCGGTTTCGGAGTCGGGGTCTTGGAAGGCGCGTACGCCGGCGCCGGGCACGCTGGGGGTGGCTTGGTACAGAAACGATTGCTGTACCCCGATGATGTGGGCGCGGGCCACATAGGTATAAGGCTCGGCGCGGACAACCGCCGGCATCAGCAGCATGGCCAACGCCACGCCGGCACCCCGGCGGACCACGCCTCGCAATCTGTCGGCGCACCCTACCATGGCCGGCCACCCTAGCATCCGGAACAACACGGTGTCAACGCGGGCGCGGTTGGAATGAAGACTCGCGGGCGAGCTGCTCGAACAGCGCCTTTTCTTTGGCGGTGGGACGATCAGGCACCACAATGCGGACCGTCACCAGCATATCGCCGCGCGACCCCGTCTTGTTTGGCAACCCTTTGCCTTTCAGACGCAAGCGCGCGCCGTTTTGTGTGCCGGGTTTGATGCTCAGCGTGGCGGGTCCTTCCAGCGTGGGGATGCCCACTTTGGCGCCGAGCACGGCCTCCCAGGGCGCAATGGCCACCACTTGGTCCAAGTCGTAGCCGTTCAACTGGAAAATCGGGTGGGGTGCAATCCGCAAATTGAGATACAAATTGCCGCCGGCCGCGCCCTGCCCGGAGAGGCGGATGCGGGTGCCCTCGGTGGCACCGGTGGGAATCCGTACATGGAACGTTTTGGCCTCGTGCGCCACCGCGCCGTTGGGCCGCACCACGGGTACCTGCAAAGTGATGGCCTTGGGCTCGCGATTGATCAAATCCTCCAGCGTGATCGCCAGCGTGGCCTCAAAATCCTGGCCACGCGGCTGAAAGGCTTCTTCGGGCGAGCCGGCGCCAAACCCGCCAAAGTCGGTAAACGGACTGCTTCGGCGGCTCCGCCCGCTACGGCCCGCCCCGGCCAGATCGCTGAACAGCGCTGAGAAGAAATCGCTGAAATCTCCGCCGCCGCTGTCGCCAAACTCAAAACGAATGCCGCCCGGCCCGCTGCTGGCGCCACCGAATCCACCCCATCCTGGAGGCGGCGTGAAGTTCTGCCCGGCCTTCCAGTTTGCGCCCAGCGCATCGTAGCGCTTGCGCTTTTCGGGATCGGAGAGCACCTCGTTGGCTTCGTTGATTTCCTTGAAACGGGTCTCGGCGCCGGCGGTTTTGTTGACATCCGGATGATACTGCCGCGCCAACTTGCGGTAGGCTTTTTTAATTTCCTCGGCGGTGGCCGTGCGGGGCACGCCGAGAACGGCATAATAATCGAGATACTTCATGGGGCAGGCGGTTTACCGGCGGCGCTTGAGGTCCTGCACATCCTTTTCGAGATCATCCAAACGGCGTTCCACATTATCGAACGGCGATGGCGCACGGAATGTGCGCCCCAACCGCGCCTCGACGGTGTCCAACCGGTCTTCGATTTTGTTCAAACGCGCGGTCAGGTCTTCGATATCGTGCTGCAGGTTCCGGACATCGCGGGTGACTGCGTCGTCCGGCGGTGATTCGGCGAACACCCCGCCGGCCAACAGCAGCGACAGCGTGGCGGCAAGCATCATAGTTTTCATGGCAGCTCCTTCTTTGATGCGGCAACTATACGCCACCCTCCCGCCCGAGGGCAACGTCCTTGCCGGGTCGCCACCACGCCGCCACGCGGCGCCGGCGGGCGCAAAAAAAGAATGGCGTTCAGTTGACGCGGGGCGGGGGGGGCTGGTATGGTGCGCGAGATTTCATACCGGGGCACCCGTGGTGAAATTGGCAGACACGTAAGATTCAGGTTCTTATGCCCTTAAAAGCGTGTGGGTTCGAGTCCCTCCGGGTGCACCACTTTTTTTGTCCGCACGCGGACCCAACCGGCCCGCGTGACGCTTTTTTGCGGTGCGCGAACTGAGTTTTCCACAGTGTGGAAAAGTTGGGCCAAAGTTGTTCCATTGCGTGGAAAAATTTCCCAAAGTTGTTCCATTGTGTGGTGGCGCCGACAAAAGTCATATTTCGATATAATGCGTTGCGGCAGGGGAAAATACGTTGTTTTTCTGCTTGACATTTCTGGGATCCTTATACATCATAACTCTATGATTAATAAAGGGTTATGTTCATCATGAAGCACAAGGTTGATCCCTTACAAAGTGGCCTGTTTGACCCTGAACGCAATCATTTTAGCCGAGTGGGCTACAATCGTCTG
>Ga0208940_1002205_pt1 | contig 18513 bp, 14 predicted proteins | sample AD_JPNNA6_MetaG_FD_184445 | JGI IMG/M metagenome (GOLD analysis project Ga0208940, IMG submission 184445) | Active sludge microbial communities of municipal wastewater-treating anaerobic digesters from Japan - AD_JPNNA6_MetaG (SPAdes) (version 2) | ecosystem: Engineered > Bioreactor > Anaerobic... | reverse complement strand
GGGCATAGCAACTGAGGCATCGGATGCGCCGATTCCCTCGATATCGATGGATACACTTGTCGAGTTCGTATCGAGGCAGGAAATCCAGGACCTGAGAAAGTACAAGCCGCCCCTCGTTCATGTTTCCACCCCCGACCAATTATCGGGGGTGGGACAATCAGCCGGAGGAATCTCCTCGGTTGAAATCGAAAAATCAACTCGACCTTGGTTTTGCCTGTATTAATCATGGTTTCCGAGAATTCTCAAAATTTAAACCGGACAGTAATGATGTGATATATAACATTAAATGCTTATCGGTTTGTCTTCGTAAAACGGAGCGAAGTTAGAACCGGAGCCTTTGAGGTAATAGCTGTAATGAGCCATTCTTTAATGGAAAACTTGCCAGGATTTCGTATTAATTCCAATTTTGCATGTTCTACCGATTCGAATTCATCAAGCAATAATGAAATGTCTTCTTCCCGGGTAAAGCGGGCGATGCCTTCGCCGGCGAGGGGGCCTTCGGAGACGAACCAGGCGTTGTGGCCGGCGGGGGTGCCTGTGCATTCGCCCCAGCAGCCGGTGGCGAAGGTGCGGACGAATAGTTTGCCGCCGGGCTTCAAGACGCGGCGGGCTTCGGCGTAGATTTGGCAGGCGTCTTCGAACGAGTTGCAGGAGACGGCTTCGTTGTCGATGAGGGCGTCGAAGGAGTTGTCGGGGAACGGCAGATGAAGGAGTTCGCCCTGGACGAGGGCGCCGTGCCAGTTGGGGACCTCCTGGTTCAGGCGGGCGCGGGCCTGGCTGAGGGCTGAGGGTGAGCCGTCGATGCCGTAGGCGGTGAAGCCTTCTCGGGCGAGGAACCAGAGGTTCGGGCCGGGGCCGCAGCCGAGTTCGAGGAATTTCACGGCGGCGCGGTCGGGGGCGTCGTAAAAGTTGCGGGCGACGAAGCGGACGAGTTCTTCGCCTGGGTAGCGGCCCCAGGAGCGGGAGGCGAAGATTTTTTCCCAGACGGGATCCCAGGCCATGTCACGGGGCTCCTATCGGTTCGTCGGTGTCGTAGTCGTGATGGGCGGGGTGGCCGAGAGAGGCCCAGTAGTCCATTGGGGAGATGCCGGTGCCGGGGCGCTTCGCGGTGATATTTTCGGGGGTGAATGGTTCGCCGGCCTTGATGGGAACGGCGGCGACCAGACTCTTTCTCGCGATAGCGATATTCTTGCGCTCCGATGGAGCGGGTTGTTTGGCTCCGGTGCCCAGGGCGACCTCGATCTGGCGGATGCCGCTCACGAGAGCCGCGAGTTCCTGCGGATCGAGAGATGCCTTGTGATCGGGGCCCGGAAGAAATTTGTCGGTGGTGAAGTGCTTTTCGATGACGGCCGCTCCGCGAGCAACGGCAGCAAGCGAAGCCGTGATTCCGGTCGTGTGATCTGACAGGCCGACGGGCAAGCCGTATGCCTCACGCATCGTATCCATGGCCCGGAGGTTCACGTCTTCAAACGGCGCCGGATACTCCGTGGTGCAGTGCATGAGCGTCACTTTCGCCGCGAGGTGTGCCTGCCCGGCCCCTGTGGCGAGGGCATCGCGGAACAGATCGCGTGACGGAGGTTCCCGACGGTTCGAATAACCGAAGGCCAGCACGCCGAGAGCTTCCTCAACCTCGGGAAGGGTGGCCATGCCCGTCGAGATAATCACGGGAAGACCGGTGCGGGCGATTTTCAGCAGCAACGGACCATTCGTGATTTCGCCCGAGGGGATCTTGATTCGCTTCACGCCCAGTTTTACGAGCAGATCGACGCTTTCTTCGTCGAACGGCGTCGAAAGGAATTCGATGCCGAGCTCCGTGCAGCGCTTGAAGAGCTTCTGATGGGTTTCCTCGTCGAGTTCTAGTTTACGCACCATGTCGAGCTGGGACTCGCGGGCATCTGTCGTGAGGGTCTGGTATTCGGCCTTCGGGGCATAGCGGCTGATGACGCGGTTGGCTTTGAAGGTCTGGAATTTGACGATGTCGGCTTTTGCCTTCGCGGCGATTTCGACCAGTTGCAGCGCCAGATTGGGGGAACCGTTGTGGTTGACCCCGGCTTCGGCGATGATCAGGGTTTGTTGATGCCGTTCAGACATTGGTTCTTCTCCAATTCATGTATTGAATTTCAATCATGCGACCGCGCGGGGTTCGTGACGGGCAGGTTTGAAACCTGTCCCCCGCAACATGACGAGACGATTGAATCATGCCTGAGGGGCTTTGGGAAAATCGATGAAATGTTTGCGCAGGAGTGGTTTGAAATCTGGTATGGAGGCGAGGCGGGCGATGATTCGTTCCGTTGCGTGCCCGTCGCCGTAGGGGCTTGCCACGTCGGTGCAGTCGAGGTGGAAGGCCTTTCGGATGGCCTGGGCAATTGCGGTGCGATCGGGCTGGCAGTCTATCACGGATGAGGCGCGCTCGCGGCCGGCCTGGCGGTCGCCGATGTTCACCGTCGGTTTCTTGAGGGACGGGGCTTCGTAGATGCCGCTCGAGGAGTTGCCCACGACGGCATCGCAGCAGCTCATCGTGCTCAGATACAAAAGCTGGCCGAGCGATTCGCGCAAACAGGCGTTGGTGTGCGTGGCAAGGTATCCACCGATCTTCACTCGGACCGCGGTTTCCCCGGGGTCCGCGTTTGGCGCCGTGAAAATGAGACCGATATCGGGGCCGATCATGTCGAGAGCGGCAAGCAGTTCGTCCAGTTGACGTTCGTCAGACATATTGCCGAGCGTCACGGGATGGAACGTGATCAGGAGATTCCGTTCGCGCAGGGAAAAACCGAGTCGGTGTTCGATCTCCCGTCGTTTCAGCAGGGGCATCTGTCTGATGACGTCGATGCCTGTGCTGCCGGAGACGGTTATGCGGTCAGGTTCTTCACCGAGTTGTCGGACTCGCGCGGCGGCTGATTCCGTCGTCACGAAATGGAGATGGGAAAGTTTCGTCAGGCTGTGGCGAATCGCATCGTCGAACGCGCCTTCGGTGATATCTCCGCCGGCGATGTGGGCGATGGGGACCCGCATCAACAGCGCTGCCGTCGCAGCGGCGAGTATTTCGTATCGATCGCCGAGAATGAGGAGAATATCGGGGTCCAGCCGGGAATAAGCTTCCGCGAAACCGGAAACGCCTCTGCCCGCCGCCCTGGCGCGTTCGGACCCGGCGTCACCGGCCAGTTTCAGATCAACACGCTCGTCGATGACGAACCCGTCTTCCTCGATGACACGAACGGTGTTGCCGTGATCTGGGCTGAGATGCGCGCCGGTTGCGATGATTTGCAGTTTGAACGCGGGATGTTCCCGTATCGCCCGCATGACGGGCGACAGCAGACCATACTCTGCGCGTGAGCCTGTGATGACGCAAATTTTCCGTTTTTCTGCCGTCGTCATGAAATAGTATTAAATATTGTATTTATCTGTTTTATACAGGGCAAGGTTCTCCGGCTTCGTGAGCCATGCGGCAGTTTCAGCGATGCCGCGGCGGAGCCCCTCGCGGCCGGCGAAGGCGGGTTTCCATCCGAGCAGTTCGCGGGCTTTTCCGTTGTCTGCCCAGAGGCGTTCGACCTCGCTATTTTTGGGGCGCAGGCGCTGTTCGTCGGTTTCGATATCGATGGATGTGCCCATGACGTCGGCGATGAGGAGGGCCGTGTCGCCGATGGATATCTCGTAGTTGCTCCCGATGTTGATCACCTGGCCGACGGCTCTTGCCGACTCCGCAATGGCGATGAAACCTCGGATGGTATCGGAAATATAGTTGAAATCGCGGCTCGGAGAAACGGCGCCGAGTCTGATCTGGCGTTTCCCGGCCGCGATCTGCGTGATGATGGTCGGGATGACGGCGCGGGCCGACTGGCGGGGGCCGTAGGTGTTGAACGGGCGGATAATGCTGACCGGCGTTCCGAACGTGTGATGGAACGACATCGCGATCTGGTCGGCGCCGATTTTCGACGCGGAGTACGGCGACTGGGGCTGGAGCGGATGATCTTCGGTGATCGGGACGAACCGGGCCGTTCCATAGACCTCACTCGTCGAGGTGTGAACGACACGCGAGACGCCCAGTTCGCGTGCGGCCTGAACGATGTTGAGGGTGCCCTTCACATTCGTATCGATATATGTGTCGGGGGAATGATACGAATATGGAATGGTGATCAGGGCGGCGAGGTGAAACACGATATCGCAGTCTCGCATCGCCTGTCGCACGCAGTGAGGATCGCGGATGTCGCCGGCGAACACATCGAGTTCACGCTTGATATCATCGGGCGAACGATCGAGCCAGCCCCAACTGTTGAACGAATTGTAGAGCACGAACGCGCGTACGCGGTGGCCCTGCCTGACCAGCTCTTCGGCCAGATGCGAGCCGATGAAACCGTCGGCACCGGTGACAAGGACGCGTTTTCCCCTGATGGACATGTATTCATACACCTCGCCCCGACATCCTATCCCCTTCCCGATCATGCCGCAAGTATGCGCACACTGCCGTGCGCACATCCAACATCGCATTCATTGCGAGATGATCTCCATCCTGTTCCTGTTGAACCACGCCATTTGCGCGGCAAGACCGGTTGACGTATGGTGAAGAGGAACATTTCGCGTTGGGAGGGATTCTCTCGGATGAAGCGACTTGCATGTGCAGTGATGGTTGGTCTTTGTATGGCCGGGGCCGCCTGGGCGGGTCCGGCCGTGTATTTCACCGGCGAGATCGGAGCGAACCCCGATCTGTATAGAATCGATCTCGAATCGATGAAGGTTGCGCGCCTGACGACGGCATCCAGTGCCGAGATGCAGCCGACCGTCTCCGCCAATGGAAAGACGGTTGCATTTGTTTCGGATGCCGGCGGAGCGTCTTCGCTGTATCTCATGCAGAGCGAGTTGCCGGAAGCGCCCTGGAAAAATTTCGCGATCGGTATGGGAGCATATGCGCATCCTGCGTTTTCGCCCGACGGGGCGCAGATAGCCGTCAGCTATGCGCCGGATCCCGAGGCGCCGCTGATGAATACATGCCTTGCGATTGTCGATGTGAACGCCCGGACGCAGAAGATCGTTCTCGAGGGGAAAGACGTTCAACCTGGCCACGAAGGAAACGACGGGCCAATTCTCGTGCTCGACCGACCCCAATGGCTCGATGCGACGAACCTGGTGTTCGCCGCCCTGGAATACGCCGATGCCGAAAGCGGCAGGCTCACGAGCGCGACATTGTACCGCATGAATCTTTCCGACAAGACCGTGGTTCGGTTGGCGGGTGGCGAGTCGTATTTCGACGAGAAGGGTGTTCCGCGAGGGTTCAAGGCCTCCGTCCCCTGGTGCGCGGCCGATGGAGCGCTCATCACGTTTTCGGCGATCCAGGGGCACCTCGACCGCACGCCGATGAGCATGACCGCCGATGCGAAGAACAAGCGCGTTCTTCCCATCAAGGATGAGGATTACTGGGGGCCGGCGATCCAGGTGGGCGGCGAGTATCTGTATGGCTTCCGCGATGACGAAGGCCGGCTCAGGCTTGCCCTGACGGCAAACGGCGGGAAGGGGCCGCGGCGCGTGCTGCCCTTCGACGGTGCAGCCCTCGATCCGGTAGTGATACCGTAATTTCACCACAAAGATACAAAGGCACGAAGAGAACGAACCACTGAGACACCGAGACACAAAAGTTTTTTATATTCTATATCAAATATAATTCTTTTCTCTGCGTCTCTGTGACTCTGCGGTTCGTTCCTTTCGATGTGGTGCATCGATTCCAGAGGTGAGGGAGTAAATGGATTTTGCGGTGTTGCGGCGGCATGTGGTGGAGATGGCGGCGCTCTGGAAGGGAAAGCCGCCGATCGTTGCGCGTGCCGTCGATTTGGCGCCGGCGGGGTTTGGGCTGGTTTTGAAGACGCCGGCGGGATGGGAGTGTTTGCAGATTCATCTGACTCCGGAACAGCAGGGGTTCCGGTTATCGGCCGGCTGGGAGGAGTCGCCGATCGAATCGCTTCTGACACGGGTGATGAACAAGCATCTCAAAGATGGGCGTATCGAAGGGTTGGAACTTTACGAAACGGCGCCCGGATATGCGAACGACCGCATCGTGCGGTGGCGGCTGGTTACCCGGGATGCGTTCTTTCACACGTCGAAGCGGTTTGCGCTGATCGGCGAGTTCACCGGGAGGATCGCGAACCTGCTTCTCTGCGACGCCGACGGGGTCGTCATCGAACAGGCGCGCCAGACTGGCAATAATCACCCACACGAGAGATATCGGCCTCCGGCGGCGCCATCAGCGAACATGCTCAACCCGGCAACGGCATCGAATGAACTCCTGGGCGAAATTCTCGCCGCGCCTTCGAAGACATGGCCCGACCGACTGACGGCGTTTTCACCCCTTTCGGCAAAGGAACTCGCTTTCAGACGCACGGCGACTCCCGAAAAGGACGCGATCGCTCTGCTTCTCGATCTCGCCGTCGAAGCCGCCGCGCCCGACACTCCCGTGAGAATCTACACGCCGTCCGGTCGTGCCCCGGTTCTCAGCGTGTTCGAGGCGAGACATCTCGCCGCGGCCGGCGCCGGGGTGCGTGAAACGGCAACCGTCAATGCAGCCCTGGCCATGCTCGAAACGGAACTCCTTCGGCCGAGGCGGCTCGAAACCCTTCGGGAGCAGGCCAGGGCCGCTTTCGAGCGCGACCTGAAGGCAAAGGAGCGCCTGCTCGAGGCTCAGAAGTCGCTTCAGAGGGACTATGCGGATGCGGAAGCATGGCGCCGCTGCGGTGACCTGCTGCTCACGCATGGCCGCGACATCGTTCCCCGTATGACGGAGATCCGTCTGACCGATTGGGAATCCGGCGCCGAGGTCGTCATCCCGCTCGATCCGCTTCGCACACCGGCGCAAAACGCCCAAAAATATTTTCATCGATATAAAAAGGCCCTGCGGGGGCGTGAAGAGACGGCACGGCGTATCGCCGATCTGCAGGGCGAGATCGCGTGGCTTCGCGAACAGATCTGGTTGTGCGAAAACGCCGATTCGGCCGCGGATCTGGTGGCCCTCCCATCGGCAAAACCGAGCAGGCGGAGAGGAACTCATGCAGGCCGAAACGAAGCCGAGAGGGCGCGGGTTGCCGCTAAGGCCGTCAAGCCGCTCGTCGAGATAGACGGATGCCGGTTTTATGTCGGGCGGAACGGGAGGCAGAACGATCTCGTCACCTTTCAGATCGGAAAGCGCGGTGATGTATGGTTTCATGCCAACGATGTTCCGGGAGCGCATGTCGTTGCCCGTCGGCCGGGTGGGGCGCCGACAGCTGAGGACCTACGGTGGGGCGCCGTGCTTGCCGCCTGGTTCAGTTTTGCGCGGCAGAGCTCGAAGGTGCCGGTCGATTATGCGGATATCGCGCACGTAAAGCGCATTCCCGGCGGCGGGGCCGGTCGCGTCAATTATACGCATCAGAAAACCATGTATGTAGATCCCGCGGAAGCCGAAAGTCTATTGGAAAACATATAATATATATTATTTATATCGTTTCGGGATCGAAACAAAATCGTAAAGGGGCGTCGTGAGCGAGTTTGAAACCCGCCCCTACGGGAGGATGGAGCCAGCGGAAGGGCGGGGCGCCGGGGGCTAGCGGATTTTCACGAGGATGCCGGTGAGATCGTCGGTGAAGGGGGTGTTGTCGCCGAACTCGGAAACTTGCTTGAAAATGGTTTCGAGCAGGGCTTTTGGTGGGGCTTCGGGGGATGCGGCGATGAGGGTTTCGAGGCCTTCGATGCCGAACATGCGGCCTTCGGCGTTTCGGCGTTCGGTGAAGCCGTCGGAATAGAAGAAGGCTATGTCCCCTGATCCGATCGGATGTTCGAGCTGGTGATAGCGCTTGAGTTCCGGGAATCCCAGGGGCTGAAAATCGCCCTTCAGGCGGGTGAAACAGCGGTTTTTCGCGGAGTATACGAGGCTCGTCGTGTGTCCGGCGTCGACCCAGATGAGTTTGTGGGCCTTCAGGTCGAATCTCGCATAGACCAGGGTGGCGAAGCTGTCGAGCATGGCGAGGTTCTCACCGACGTCCTCGTGCACGCGCCGGACGATCATTTCGGGCGAGGGAATCTCCTGCGAGCCCGCTTCGCAGTTCGCGATGGCGAGGCGGCCGAATGCCCGCCCGAACGCGTGCTTCGTTCCCGCGCCGATGAGCGCCGCGTGAAGGCCCTTTCCCATCACGTCTCCGACGATGACGTCGAAACAGCCGGTGCGGTGCTCGATGACGTCGATGAAATCGCCGTCGATTCCCTGGGAGGGCTGGGTGAAGCAGGCAAAATCGACGCCGCTGACGACCGCGGGCAGGTTTCCGAAGAGAAGCGCCTGCTGGATCTCGCCGGCGATGTGGAGTTCCTGCTCCTTGGCATGCTTGTCCGCCTGCGTGAGTTCGTGCATTCTCAAGCCTTCGGCGAGGGCTGCCTGAAGCTGGTCCGCTGAGCACGGTTTGGTCAGGAAACGGAAAATATTGCCCTCGTTCACGGCCTGAACGGCGACACTGAGGTCCAGTTCGCCCGTGAGCATGATGCGGGTTGTTTCCGGTGCGATCTCTTTCACCTTCCCGAGAAAAGCCGCGCCGTCCATGCCGGGCATCCGGAAGTTGGAAACGACGACAGCAAACGCGGGGCCGTCCTCGACGGCGCGCAGTCCCAGGGTTCCGTCTCCGGCCGAGGAAACGTCCCATGTGGCGGAGAGATCGCGGCTGTACACCGTCAGAAGAGCCGGATCGTCATCCACCAGAAGAATACGGGGCTTTGGCTTTGCCGCGAAGAGGTTCATCCGCGTATTTTCCCGATGTGTCGGTTGCAGAGTTCGAGCCAGCCGGGAACGTGCGATGTCATGCCGATGGCTGCAAGGTGCTCCTCATCGAGCGATGGCTGGGCGGCATTCTCGAGAATCGCGTTCGCCACATGCACCGCCGTGACCAAGGAAAAGTCGGTCTGGTGCAGCTGCGAAGGACGGTGATGACAGGCGACGGCTTCCACGACCGCATCGGGAAAGCCCCACAGGCCGAGAAGATACGCGCCGATTTCGGCGTGGGACGTCGCATATTCGGCATACTCCGCTTTCGTGAACTCCTCACCCTCGCGAAACCGGCGGAGAATCGGGCGTATGTAACTGTCAGCGTCCATGATCAGCAGCTTCCCGAAATCATGCATCATCCCTGCGAGCATCGCCTCCTCCATCATGTGCTGCGTTCCCCGTTCGGCCCGGACGATTTCACGCGAGAGGACCGATGCCAGCGAACTGTGAGCCCAGATGTCATCGAGCGAAAGGCCGGGAATCGGCGATTCCGGCGCGGCATAAAAAAGTTTAACGTATAATACGAGAGATTTTATCATGTTGATCCCGAGCAGTCCCGCAGCCTCCTTCGGGCTCGTGATCCGGCGCGGAAGCCCGAACAAGGCTGAGTTCACAAGGTGCAGGAGTCGGGCCGTCATCGAGAGGTCTTTCGAGATGATGTCGCCGATCCGGTCGAGCGAGGCGGTATCGGACTCGAGTTCGCGGGCGAGTTCGTTGTAGAGGGGCGGCAGGCTCGGCAGATTCGGAATGCCGCCGATGATCCTGACCAGGCGCGGCTGGCGGAGAAGGTGCCTCAGGTTTAGCGCGCGCTGTACCGCTGTCTCCAAATCCTCGGGCCTGCAGGGTTTCGTGAGAAACTGCTGAGCTGACTGGGTCGCTCGGAGAAACTGCTCGGACTCTCTGTCGGCTTCGGTCGAGAGAATCATCCGGACGATTTCCGGATGGGCTCTTCGGGCGATTTCGAGCAGCGTTTCGCCGTATATCGGCGGCAGAAACAGATCCGCAATGATGACGTCGGGGGGGAAGGTCACGATCGACTCGAGAGCTTCGCGAGGGGTCTTCACATAATACGTGAGCCAGTCGAGGCGCCGGTCGAGGATCAGACGCCTCATGCCGTCGAGGGCGTTCTGGTCGCCGTCGACGAAAAGAACCGATGGTTTGGCCTGCTTCATCGATGGTTCCTGGCGATGATGGTCTGCGCTTCGTCGGAGTTTGTTTTCGGTTGATTTTTCATCGTTCGTGTTCTTCAGTTCCGGTCGTATTATACCAAAGCTCCCTGCGCCGTACGCGTATGAAAACCTGCGCAGCACATATATCGGGCAAGTTCGAACGTTTCCGGAAGAAATTCCGCATCTGATGCCGATCTGATGGGATGCCATCTGTTGCGGATTCGCCGGAGGGATGGTAGGATATCCACACTCTCAGCTATTCTCTCCGGAGGCATGCGTGGCAAAAAGCCGTCGACGCTCGACCGAGCAGGCGAACCTAGTTCCCGAGCGGGAATCCAGCGGGGCCGTCGCGCTGCCGTCTACAGCCGGCGAACATATGACGGTTCTCGATCAGATGCTGCGCGAGATGGCCGTCGACGAGGAGATCATTCTCGCCAACCTCGCGTTCGATCCGACCATCATCGGAAAACAGCTCCGCGACAAGCGTTTCACCGTCTCGGATTTCCAGGGAGTCGAGGCGAACCGGGCGTTGCTGGGTGTGTTTCTCGACACGATCGAGGCGGAAGAGGCGCTGAACGCCGCGAACGTGACCCTGCGCCTGGAAAACGAGCGCAAGGCCGGCAAACCGCTCATCGACTGGATTGGCCGCGAGCGTGTGCACCGGCTGTTCACGACCCCCTTCGGCGCGCCCGGCGTCGCCATGACAGACGACATCGAGCCCGTCGTGGACCGCATCCGCGACCGTAACGTGCGCACACAGGCCCGGCGCCTGATGGTGCTGTATGCCGAAAAGATCGCCCGCTCGTCCGACGACGCCTACGAAGTGCTCGGCGGCTGCATCCAGGAGCTGCGCACGTTGTTTCTGCAGGGCAGCGCCGGGTATATCCGCAACATGGACGCGCACATCGACGAGATGCGCGAACTGGTGCAGGAGCACCGTCAGCGCCGCAAGGGGTATATCGGCTACGAGACCGACTTTCCAATCCTGCAGGAGCGCCTGAACGGCATCCAGAAGCAGTTCTACCTCGTCACCGGCGGCGTCGGCATGGGCAAGTCGACCTTCGTCACCCAGCTTGCCTGGGACCTGGCCGCTGGCAATCCCGAGCTGACGGTGCTGTATTTCAGCCTCGACCTCAACCGGCTCGACGTCACAGCCAAGCTGGTGGCGCACGCCTCCGACGTGCCGATCGATTACGTGAAAAACCCCTACCTGGCCAACGTCGCATTCGAACAGCGCCGCCAGGACGGCCTCGCGAAGGTCGCGGAGATGCGCGAGCGACTCCTCGTCATCGACGAGGGAAACGGCCGCATCTTCCTTGACGACGTGCGCAAGCTGGTCAAGCGCACGAAGCTCGAACGCGGCGGCGACGTGGCCGTGATCATCGACCCGATCTTCAAGATCCACGTCAAGAACGACCGCCTGAACTTCAACGAGCGGTGCAACCTGCTTTCGGCCGAGCTGAAGACGATCTCCGCGGTCGAGGGCGTGACGCTCATCGCCACGGCAGGCCTGCCGAAAGCCATCAGCAACCGCCGGCCCGTGCGCGAAGACCTCTAGCCAGAAATGGCCCGGGGTTCCGGAGGGGCTGCGGAGCTAGGAAGCGGGTAGAATGACTGCCGAAAGGCGACGGAGGATAGAAAATGCCAATCGTTCACCAAGACCACGATTTTGACTTCACCATCAAGCCGGAAGACAAGGAACCGCCGAAGGTTCACATCACCGGGACCGGCGGAAAGTATCTGCTGGTGCGCGTCGGGATTCCCGGCCAGGATTACCCCTATATCGAGAAGTATGAAAACGTCGACCAGGACGAGGTTAATTGGGTCTGGGAGACGATCGCCGACTACCAGGAAAATTTCCTGATCGCCTGGAAGCGGATTCACGGCGGGGAGTGGAAGACCGCCCGGGGACCGGCGAAGCTCGGCCCGAGGATCGAACCGGCGGCGGGGGTTCGCCTGCGGCTGAAACCGAAGGCCGACAAAGAACGGCTCAAGGAGCTAATCGGCGGGATACAGGACAAACGCTTCTACCACCTGCAGAAGCTGGTTATCTGGGATCTCGACAAGGCGGACTTCAAATCAATCGGGCTGGTTCTGTATATGCGGCTCGGCGGTTGGAGCCACACCGGCGGCACCTATACCGCCACGATGGACCAGGTGCGCGGGTTCTGCAAGGCGGCGTTCGGGTATGAGCTTCCTGAGAAGATCGGCAAGTTTTTCCTGAAGGGCTACCGCTACCGGGCCGGGAAGGGGCTTGCCGCCGTGGGGCCTGTCATTAGCCAATACCACGAGGGGCGGCTAAAGGGGAAGTGATGAAAATACCCGGTTTTCTTTTCCAGAAATTTCCGGAAGAACAGAGAAAGAAATAATTTCCCCGGGGTCACCCCTGAGTTGATTATAGGGTAAGGACCGCCGAACGATTTTTCTTAGCGTCTTGACTATTGAAAAGGACGGTGCTACCTTTAGACATCATGAAAACCCTAAAGGCTTCTGCTCGACAACTTGCTTTCGCGGAAATTTGGCCAGAACCAACCGAAGCCGCAGTAGAAAACCGGGTTGTTTACAACAAAATTCCAAGCCGGAAAGCAACATTCAAATCAGGAATGGTTGCCCCTTTCCATAGATGGTTTCGCCTGACCCCAAGTTTTGGAGATGATCTGGTAAGAACGATGCTTGATCATCTTAAATGGCGTGAAGGCGAGGTTGTTTTGGACCCTTTTTCTGGAGCCGGAACAACCATTATCGAATGCAAAATTCAAGGAATTACATCATTCGGCTTTGAAATAAATCCTTTCCTGCATTTCGTTTGCCGAGTTTGCACGAACTGGAATCTCAGACATGACAAGCTTGCTGATGCTCTCAATTCAGTTGAAGATTTCTTTTTGAAGAATCAAAAGAATCTTGAATTGTTGAGCAGGATACAAAAGCCCACCATTTCAAGTATTGAAAGATGGTGGAGAGATGATGTTCTGGATGATTTGTTGATCATCAAGTATGCAATCAATCTGCTACCTGCCGGAGAATATCGAGATGTCCTTCTCCTGGCTTTGGCGGCTGTACTAGTGCCGGATTTGACTAATGTGACCCTTGGGCGGCTTCAGTTGCATTTCATTGATCGAAGCAAACATCACATTGAAGCCTGGCCTACCTTTTTCAAACATGCTAAGCAAATTATTGAAGATGTAAAAGTTCACCTTGGAAACAAAGAAATTGCCAGTTCAACCATATTTCATACCGACTCGCGAATGCCCGAAGCCCCAACCGGGCTAAAAGCCAATTGTGTAATTACTTCGCCCCCTTACCCAAACAGATACAGTTATGTTTGGAATACGAGACCCCATCTCTACTTCTTTGATCTCTTCCAAATTCCAAAACAGGCATCTGATTTAGATAAGGTAACAATTGGTGGTACTTGGGGAACTGCAACTTCGGTTCTAACCAAGGGGATTATCGAACCTTTGAACCAGGCTGTAAAAACAGCATTAAACGGGATCCAGGACGAGATTCGAAACGAAGATAATATGATGGCGAACTATGTTGTGAATTATTTCAACGAGTTAACCAAGCAAATTATAGCAATGAAGCCGTTCTTAGCGGAAAATGCCAGACTAGCATATGTGGTTGGTTGTTCGCGAACAAAAGAAAAATTCGTTGAGACTGATGTAATACTCGCCAAGATATTTGAAGGGATAGGCTTTTCCGTTGATACTGTTGAAAGAATCAGAAAACGGAACAGCGGCAAAGATTTACACGAATCTATCGTTTACTGCCGCAAGTCTTAAGTATTTCCCTGATTTCTTACAGCTGCCGAGAAAGCATGAGAAGTGAATATCTCTTGCAGAATCCCTTGCATTTCAGACCGAATTTCAGCGCGGATTGCATCAGTTTCAAGGATCGCATTGGAATCAAAACCTAAAAGATCCCGCGAAAAAGATAACGCAGTATCCCCAATCAAAAATTTCCAACCCGCGCGGGTTAACCGGGCAATAGCCTCATCACGAGGGCTTATTGAGCTATAAATCAAATAAACCGGCAACAAATTATTTTCAGTTAAATGCTCAGCCATATTGACATCTTTTCTCAATCTGGAACTGTCATTTGGATTGAAATTGTATCGTATTTCAATGCCAACCCCATTTCTAGCAGGTTGTAAATTTAAGTACCGATTAACAATAGCCTTTACATGTTCTTTGTCCTGACTAGAAATCCTGTCGAAAGGTAGACAGACATCGAGTTCGAGACCGTGAAATTTCGGGGCTACCTGCGCCGGAGTCAGCGAAAACCGCGCTGCAGCAACAAAGCGAGGAATTTTATCATAGATTTCGCCCAAACGGCGACCAATGCTAATGCTGATGCGGCCCATGAAACGAACCAAAACATATTCCGGACAATTCAGAGCAAATTTGCTATAAACTGGATCGCTGTCCAGGGCTGCTAATTCTCGATCAAATTCTTCTTCTGAAAAATCGCTTACGATCTTTTCTCGAAGACCTGAAAGGTGATGGCGGATTTCTGCTAAAAATCTTCGTTGTGTTTCATTTGGCACTTTGTAAATTCCTCGATCCCTTAGAAAATAAGCATATTGGCTCGACGCCTAACGCGTTTGCGAGTCTCTCAACATTATTCAGGGTTATGTTTTTTTCTTTTCTTTCAACGGCCCCAACATACGTGCGATGAAGACCAGCTCTAGCAGCTAGCTCTTCTTGAGAAAGGCCTCTTTCTTTTCTAAGCTTCCGGAGATTTTCAGAAAATATTGCCAGTAGTTTGCTCTTCATTGCGGGTACATGGTGAGCATCTGCACTCTAAAAGTCTACACTCTAAAGATCGCACAACATTCGGGAAAAGGCTCTGATAAAGCCTGTTTGCAAGGACACATGTCATGTTGGTTTTCGGAAAACAACGCAGGTTAAATTCCTAACTGGGAGCCCCCGGAGCGGAGCCGGAGGCGTAGCGGTGGGGGCGTGCGGGCAGGGATGCACCGGGAAACGCCTCTCATACCACAAAGCCACAATGACAGCACGAGGCAACCCGCCCCCAACGTCCGGCCGGAGCGTCCCGTCAGGGCGCGTAGGCGGGCGTTGCCCGCGAACCTGCGGACGGCGCGAAGCGCCGTCCGTGACGGGGGCCAGGTGGAGCGGCGACAGCCGCGGAACCTGGACCACGGCACCCAGGATCGCGGGGCGGGTTGCCGATGCCCGGGACGGTCGGCCGCGCGTGAGCGCGGCGGGGTGGGGCTTGGCGTAGGGGTAAGTTTGCATAATGACGTATTATGTAAAGGCGACCCCGGCCGGCTCCGGCCGGGCGGAGCCCGAGGGCGGGGTGGTGAAAGGGCTAGCAACTGTCTTTTTTGTCAACGATTTTGAGAAAATGACGGCTAAATGGATCGGTGTATAACGAAGAACCGCTTTGGGTGGTTCTTTCAGCCTTCCGCTAGGCCGACCAGGTTTCGCGCTACCACAGACCAGCCCGCCGGTTTCCGCTCGAACTTGTTGAGCGGAAGGCCGAAGGCCCGGAGGGCAAAGGGCGGCAGGCGGGTCGAGATCCGCCCAAAGAGCGTTTGGGCGGGAAGGGGCATTCGCAAGGGGCGTGACAGGTGGGAGGGCCGGGGAGGGGCCCACCTGGCGCGCCCCTTGCGCCCCGGTCGACCCGCCGCTTTGCCGCCCTTTGCCCGTAGCCGGCGGGCGGTCGCCGAAGCCACCCAGGCAATCTGATTCTTGCGCGCGGCCGGAGGCTCGGGTTCCCCGTCCCGGGGACCCGACCGAGGTCGCGCTACCTTTTGGTCTTTTGGTTCTTTCCGGCTCTCAGGCAATCGCCGGTTTGAATTCTCCCCAACGGGTTCCGTTCCGCATCATGGCGTTCAGGATGGCCAGAAGCCTTCTGATGCAAGCGGTGAGAGCAACCTTCTTCGGCTTTCCGGCCTTGCATAGGCGTTCGTAAAAGGGCCGAATTACCGAATTGCATCTGGAGGCCACGACAGCAATCATGAACAGGATCGTCCGGATCCGAGCTCTACCGCCCCAAATTGACCGACTGCCTTTATAGTTCCCGCTATCCCTGTTCATGGGCGCCACCCCCACCAGTGACGCGATCTGTTTCCGGTTTAATTTGCCGAGTTCCGGGAGGTCGGACATAATCGCATGCGATCCGACCTTCCCGATCCCCGGAACGCTCTGGAGGATCTCATCCTTGGCTTTCCAGATAGGGGATGCCTTGATGAAGTCGGCCAATGCCTGGTCGATCCGCTCCAGCTCCTTGGTCAGCCAGTCAATGTGCTTCTGGATTCCCTTCTGCATCTCCGGCCCCCACCTTTTCACCCGATTCTTTTCCATCACGATCATTTGGATGAGCTGCTTACGACGGGCGACCAACTGCCCCAGCCTTTCCTCGTGCGGTTCGTCCAGGCGGCGGGGCTCCGGACGAATGACCTCGGCGAAGTGCGCGATGACACCGGCATCGATTTTGTCCGTCTTGGCTAGGCGACCGGTAGCCCTGGCGAAAGATCGAATGAGCCGGGGGTTCGAGACTACCACCGCCATTCCGGCTCGATACAGCGCAACCGCCACGGGGGTTTCATATCCCGCCGTGGCTTCCATTACCACCAGGGTCGGCTCAAGTGATCGGAGCCGCTTCACCAGGTCTGCAATACCATCCTCCCGATTCGGTATTTCCAGGACGTCACCGAACGGCCGGACCGCCACAAACAGAACATCTTTCCCAACATCAATACCAACAAAGACTTGAGTGCCCACAAAAACCCCCTTCAGGCCCGACCTTACGGCACATACGGGCTTTTCGCCCATTCAACTGTTCGGGCTCAAAAAAAATGGGGGGCATGGCGACCAACGCTAGCCCACGGTTTATGACAACCACGTCTGATAACGATCTGCCATGCTCCCAGGACATCGCAATCATATAGCGTCTGATAAACCCGGGTTTATCAGACGGCGACGCCGCAAAACCCGTGACAGGACCGGCCAGGGAGGGCCGGGACTGGCGCGGGTTTTGCTCCAGCGGAGCGGACAGCCCGGTGCTTTTTTTTACGGAGCGCAGCGGAGTGAAAAAAAGCATGAACCGCCCCGACCGAAGCTTACCCCGGAGCTAAGCCCCACCCCTGTTTTTTGGCGTCAGCCAAAAAACACGACCGGACGAACGGAAGGCCGGTTAGCAGGTCCCGGACATTCCCTGGGTGGGCGGGGGAATTCAAACTCTAAGAGCGGCAACCGATCCGGGTTCCCGGACGGGCCGCAACCACGCGGAAAATGTTCTTGTGCGCGGCCACCGGCTCGGAACGCCGACCGGGGCCGCGCCACCTGCTTATTCCCGGCTCCGGGCCACGGTCCGCGCTCGCGGTCCGTGGTGGTTGGTTTCCCGTGGTGGGCGTCCGGCGGACGACCGCCACGGCTTCCGGATCCCGCGCGGGCCGCGATCAGCGGTCCGCGTTTTGGCGGGTCTCTCGTCGGCGTTCACCCGTCCATCTTTGGGCCGCTCGGCCGGACGGGGGAACGCTCTCCCGGTCTTGTTCTCCGGGTGCCGAAGGCATCCGGGGTTTTGGCCTGGCTATTCCGCGACTTCCGAAAGTGCCGGCTGGTGGGGCTTGGCTTCCGGCTTCTGGACGTTCCCGGCCTTGAGCCGTTCCAGGGCAACCATACGGATAAAGGCTCGGAAAGAAATATGATTTGCCTTCCGTAGCTCCTCAAGGGGTTTCCGCATGAATCCTGGAAGTCTGGAATGGGCTTCCTGCTCGATGGCTTCCAGCTCTCCGGGGTTAAGGTTTTTCAGATAATTCTGAACCTTAGCCGATTCCTGGGCTTCCTTGGCCTGGTCTTCCGTTAGTTTGATCTGGCGGGCCTTGGCTTCCTCGTGTTTTTTTGTGTCGGCGGTCTGGCGGATCTCTTCCTCTTCTCGAAGGACTGATCCGAAATTTCCGCGAAGGGATTTCAAGAGATAGGCAGGATAGTTCCCGATCGCGCGCTTGTTGGAATACTTGATGTTCCAGGCGACAAACTCAAAACCCTTTTGGTTGAAGGCCGTCAAAACCAGCTCCAATAGGCTCTTTTGACGTTGTCGTTCCGGCGGCAACAAAGCAACTAGGCGCTTGAAATCATCATCCTCGGGAATGATGAAGGTTTTGGTTTCCTTGAAACTGGGCTTCGTCTTGGCGGCAACGGTTTCCTTCCGGAAGATGAAGACGATTTTCCCTCTCTCCTTCTTCCGCTCCTCAAGCGTGATTTTCAAGTCCGTATGCTTGTAGATTCGCCTCACTGCTGGCTTTATCTTCAAGGCGATTTGCGCCGGGAAGCGTTGTTTCATCGGAATTTTTTCCGCAAGCAAGACGGAATCTATTTCCCAGTGATCCCGGTTTTTGAAGGTCTTAACCAGGAGCTGGTAAAGCCGCGTTGCAAGCGGGGAACGGAGGGCCTTTACCTGCTCAAAGTTCAGAAACCTGCAATACGACGTGTTTTGAACCATTGAAAGGTATTCCGGAGAAAAGCGGATTCGTAGTTTCTTGGTAACCTTGTCGATGCCCCATGAATCAACAATTCCGAAATGGAGGGTTTCGTATTCCGTCCCGTTGTA
>Ga0208940_1002200_pt1 | contig 18549 bp, 20 predicted proteins | sample AD_JPNNA6_MetaG_FD_184445 | JGI IMG/M metagenome (GOLD analysis project Ga0208940, IMG submission 184445) | Active sludge microbial communities of municipal wastewater-treating anaerobic digesters from Japan - AD_JPNNA6_MetaG (SPAdes) (version 2) | ecosystem: Engineered > Bioreactor > Anaerobic... | reverse complement strand
ACGCTCTTCTTTTGAAAGAAGAGCTAACATCTGGCGTAAAAGATCGGCAGGCAACTCTTCAAATAATGCAGTTCGGTCATCAGGTGACATCTCATTCAAGATATCAGCTATCTGCTTTTTGGCTAAATTACGTAAAAGGTGTTCCTGTATATCATATTGCAGGTATTCAAATGTCTGAGATTGAAGTTGTTTTGGTAAAAGACGAAAAATTATGATCTGTTCATCTTCGGGCAGTTCGCTTATCAGCTCAGCTAAATCAGCAGGCGCCCATTCACTGAATACTTCTTTAAGAACACTAAATTCTCTATTATCAATAAGTTCTTTTATTTCGGGCTGAATAAGAGGAGCAATCATCATAATGTGCCTCAGAAAAATAAAAAATAATTAACAACTAAATGTGAAAATCCTGCATCAAAAAAATCAATACAGTTTTAATAAATAATAAAGAGTTTTAAGCTTATAATGATATATATATAAAACGTAAATCCTTGAATATTTAAGTGCTAATCATTTTACACATCAACAATCGGATGATAAATTTTTCATTTTAGTTTAAATAAACTTTTCAAATTTTCAATAAGATCCGATGGTAAAATAACCACATGACTGCTCTGTGATTCACCCAATTTTATCAATCCTTTTACATATTCCATACCAAGAAGATATAATAGTGGGTCTCCACCGGTACTTTTCAATGATTTTGCAACAAATTCTATTGCAGCAGCTTCTGCTTGAGCTAAACGTTCACGAGCTTCTGCATCACGTTGAGCTGATTCCTTCCGTGCTTCAGCTTCAAGTATCTGAGCACGTTTAAATCCTTCTGCCTTTTTTTCCTGTGCTTCTTTCTGGGCTTCTGCCTCAAGTACTGTCGCACGGCGTTCACGCTCGGCTTTCATCTGCAAAGCCATTGCCTGCTGCAAATCCTGTGGAGGAACTATATCCTTGATTTCAACCCGTGTTATCTTTGTTCCCCATGAATCTGTAGCCTGGTCCAATATAATCAACAACTCTGCATTGATTTTATCACGGGAAGATAATGATTGATCCAGAGTCATTTTACCCATGATGGAACGTAACGTGGTTAACGCCAGATTAGAGATTGCCATATGCAAATTTTCAATACCATAAAACGCTTTATAAGGATCAAGAATTTTAAAAAAAACAACACCATCAACTTTTACTGCTGCATTATCTTCGGTTATTATACCTTGCGGCGGCAGATCCAATACCTGCTCACGAATATCTATTTTTGCAGCTACCTTTGAAAACAATGGATTAATAAGATTTAATCCAGGGGTTAATGTAGCTGCATATTTTCCAAATCGTTCCACAAGCCAATTTTCTGCCTGAGGTACAATCCTGACTCCTTTATAAATAAGGATAATGATGAGTATAGCTACAGCAATAATTAATATTTGCATAGTAAACCTCTATATATTTTTAGTATAAAAATATTTTTTATTATTCATGTTTTTTAACTATCAACTTAATGCCATCAGCACCTTCAACAACTATTTGTTCACCTTTGGCAATTTGTTCACTTGATTGAGCTTTCCAAATCTTTACGCCATGGAATGGTTCATACAACTCCACCTCTCCAATCTGCGGAGGTATAATATCATGAGTACATTCCCCTTTTTTACCTGTTAAAGTTACATCAGGCGAATCATCCGCAGTCTTAACTTTTACCTTATCTTTTAAATATCCAAACCATAACCCTAAAAAAGCACCCGACGAAATAAAAAAACAAAACCATTGCCATGTATATGATTCAAGCAAACCTGAATAAACAAGTACTGCAGTAATCAATGCTCCAATACCAAACCAAAAAATAATAAATCCCGGCAATAGTATCTCTACTGCCATAAGAATAATACCAATTGTTAACCATGCAGATGGCGATAGTTCCATTTAATAATCCTATTGTTATTGCCTAAAAGTTCATCTATTCTTACTCAACGAACGTTAAAAGTCAATCATTAATTATTATACTATTCTTTGCACCTGTAATTCATCGGACATGCTTAAGCATGCACAGCCATTGTGATATGTTCATTCAGGAAGTATTATTAATGCAGTAACTCAGGATTATTCATTGATGCAAAACTGCCATGAGTAAAAAATTCATCCCACTGCTATAGGGATTTTTTGATAGTTTTCATAATAATATATCTTCAGTAATAACATTAACAACTATTTGCTTTTTGTGATAATTGCAACACAGCAACTGCCTTTGCAATAATTTCTCGTTTACCAACAACATATAAAATATCATCACCTTCAATAACATCATCAGCACCTGGATTGGTAACTATTATATTACCTCTTTTAATTGCAACAACTGAAAATTGGTGTACTTTCCTGAATTGCATCTGCCCAATTGATTTTCCAACAACGGGTGAACCAGAACAAACACGAATTGCCTGCATATCAATTTCATCAATGGGTATGGTATCATGCGAAGCATTATGTAGTTGGCGTAACATTGCATATCCCTTTGCACGGATTGAAGTGACAAGTGTTTCAATATCGTTTCTGGGAACACCATAATACTGCAATACCCGCGCAAAAATTTCTATTGATGTTTCGTATTCCTCGGGTATTACCTCATCTGCACCTAATTCTATTAATTCTTTCATATCACCAACAAATCGCGCACGCACAATACTATGTATATTTGGATTTAATCGCTTAGCCAATACTATTACGCGTTTTATTGCTGCCCTGTCTGCTATCGCTACAACCAGTACCCGTGCTGATTCAATATTCACATGATAAAGCATGTCTTCCTGTGATGCATCACCATAGATGATATTTTCACCTTCTCTTTTTTCCTTCTTTACTGTTTCAGGATTCATTTCTATGATGATATAGGGGATGTTTATACTTTTTGCAGCAATTGCTACATTTTTACCATTGATACCATATCCAACAATTATAATATGATCTTTCATTTCATCTTTGTAGGTATTACCTGTATATGCCAGACCATACACGATAGCTCTGGGTAAAGGTAGTTTTAATATTATATCTGTTATTAAGGATGAATACTTAATCATAAAAGGGGTCGCTGCCATTGATAAGATGGCTACTGACAGGAAAAGCTGATATTCGCTGTCTTTAAACAAACCGTTTGCTATTCCAATTTGAGCCAATATAAATGAAAATTCACCTATTTGTGCTAATGCAAAGCCCGTCAATAATGCAGTTCGCAATGGATAGCCAACAACAATAACAATTACTGTTACTATGAACAATTTGATAGCAATAACACCCAGTGATAATGATGACATGGTGATAATATTCAACATAACAATGGAAGGATCAAGGAGCATCCCAATAGATATGAAGAAAAAGCTGGTAAATAAATCTCTGAATGGTATCATTGAACTGAATGTTTGCCCGCTATATTCTGATGCTGCAATGATGACACCTGCAAGGAATGCGCCTAACTCAATGGATAACCCCAGTGAATACGTTGCCACAGTTATTGCCAGACAAATAGTAACAACACTTATAATAAAAAGTTCTCTGCTACGCGTTTTTGCTATTTCAAATAAAAATTTTGGTATGACATATCGTGCCAGTACAAGTACCAGCACAATGACAACGCCGCCTTTTAAAAGCAATAAAAGCATTTCAGTAGTAATTGAATGGTTCACATCACCAGTCAATAAAGGAATAAATAACATCAATGGAACAATTGCAATATCCTGAACTATTAATATCGCCAGTGATATTCTTCCATGAGGACTATCGCCAAGAGCATATTCCTGTAAAATTTTTAAAACAATTGCTGTACTGCTCAGTGAAACTATAAATCCAAAAAAAACAGATCGTGAAAAACTATTCCATACAAGCATTATCACGGCAACAATAACTATCGTCACAAGCACCTGTAAAACACCAGCAACTATTGCTCGTTTTAACGATGTTATTTCCTCAAGCGATAATTCCAGACCAATGGTAAAAAGTAAGGTAATGATACCTATCTCGGATAACAGCTCAACCTCATCAGGTGTTTTGACAAACTGGAAACCATAAGGACCTACCAGCAAACCTGTCAGCAACAAGCCAATAATTGTTGGGATTTTAAAACGGTTACATATATATATAACAGCTATTGCAATTGAGAAAATAATTAATATGTTTGCAAGAATTTGCATAGGTTATGCAACTCAGGATTGAATTAAAGTATTGTTGAACAATCGAAATAATTAATATGTTAAAATCAACTGCATCTCATCGGTAGTTGATGTAAAGCCTTTTTTTTCATAAATACGTTTATCTTTGCCAATTGCATGAAGCAATATCCGGCCTGCTTTTCGTTCTTTTGCATAATTGATAACTGTATCCAGCAATTTAGATGCTACACCCTTACCTCTATAATCCGGTTCAGTATACACATTCATAATATACGCTTCAATACCATGTGGATTTTCATATAATGGAGGGCGATCTAAAAACTGAATACCCGTTGTAGCAATAATTGTTTCATCTGTCACAGCACAAAAAACCTTAAATTCTCCTGTCTGAAATTTGCGAATAAAAAAATCCCTGGTAAGTGAGCGAAGCTTCCGCGTTCCATCTTCAGTTTCCAATTTACCCAATTCAAAAAGCATCTTCATCCTTATAGTAACAACATCGTCAATATCACTTAACAGTGCTTCACGAAATTCATACATATATACCCCCTCATGAACAACTAAACCTTTTAGCAAAATCCATTAATGCGTATTGTATTTGTTTCGTCAAATAATAAAGTTGTATCAGTATCATGTTTTATTATTGGTCATAGCATAAACACAAACCACTTCGCATAAGGCTACAATTGCGCGTATTAAGGTAAAAAGCAGTATATACCATCCTACGTTTGAAAGAAGTAAGGTAGCTATCGTTCCTATTGAAAATGCGATATGAATGTCCATCAAGAGCAACTGCAAAGAGCAACTAAAATCATTGCCGCTATAAAGCTTTATAATATGAAAGCTAAGCGCTATACCAGTAACTATCGCCACAATTGCAATTAACATTGGCGGATACATAAAAACTGCTATACTCATCATATACAAAAGCTCAACATAATACCAGATAGCAATAAAACTTGCAAAATGATAGGGATGTTTTGTTACATTGTACAGCTTGCTTTGCAATACGCTACTATAATTGTTGTGCGATAGTTCTATCACTATTGTCCTCAGAAAAAAATGATTTGACCGTTTGTTTAACATTATTATTACAATGCTTTAGTATTTCAAGGCTTTTTTATGGATGATAAAAAAACTATTACGCTTACCGTCCCCGATGAATATAGCAATACACGTATTGACGTGTTCATATTCAACGCGCTTGAGGGGAAACTTTCGCGCAGTTTTATACAAAAGCTCTTAAAAGGTGGCAACATTACCGTCAATGGAAATTCTGTAAAACAAAATTATAAAGTTAAACACCAACAGGAAATTACCATAGCTATACCCAAACCTGAAAAAACATCATTACAACCTCAGGACATCCCCCTGACCATTCTATTTGAAGATAACGATATTGCGGTCATTTACAAACCAGCAGGCATGGTGGTACATCCCGGAGCTGGCAATGTTGAGCATACGCTGGTGAATGCTCTTCTTTACCATTTCAAAGGATTATCATCCATTGGCGGTGTTGAACGGCCTGGCATTGTTCACCGCCTTGATAAAGATACTGAGGGTTTGATGATTATTGCCAGGAATGATACTGCCCATACTATTGCATCAAAAGCATTTCAGCAGCGAACGGTTATAAAAAAATATGAGGCGATAGTTATCGGTAAACCCAATGAAGTATCGGGGCTTATCAATAAAGCAATTGATCGCCATCCAAAATATGGACATAAAATGGCTGTGCGTGACGATGGCAAAGAAGCGCTGACACAGTATACCTGTAAGGAGATATGGCATACCGCCAATGGTGTTTTTTCGCGATTAGAATTGCAAATCCATACTGGACGCACCCATCAGATACGGGTACATTTAGCTTCAATTGGACTTCCCATAGTTGGTGACCAGCTTTATTCTAAAAAGTGGGAAAAATACAGGGTGCCCTATATGCTGCTTGCTGCTACCCACCTGCAGTTTGAACACCCCATTACCAAACAACCCTTGCAATTTTATGTTGACTTGCCCATACATATCAAAGATTTTATTACCAGGCTCAATACACTTGCGATAGAGCATATAATACCGTAAAATAGTATGAAACAGGTACACTATACTACCAGCTCACAGGAAGAAACATTTGCTGTTGGCTATGAATTAGGCAAAAAAGCAAAAAAAGGTGATATTTTTTGCTTAATTGGCGATCTGGGAACGGGAAAAACTATACTTGCAAAGGGAATAGCGAAAGGGCTTGGCATAAATGAAGAAATCACCAGTCCAACATTTACCCTGCTTGAAGTGTATGAAGCTGCAATACCGTTGTATCATTTTGACCTTTATAGAATATCTGATGATTCAGAGCTGGAAAATTTATTTTTTGAAGAATACTGGTACGGTGATGGTGTATCCGTCATTGAATGGGCAGAACGAGCTATGAAAAGACTCTCCAACGATATATTCATCATCAGGCTTTCATATACTGGCAAAAACAGGAGGAAGATTACCATTGAACATCCTGATCCTTGATACAGCAACAAGCATTGAGATTGTAGCTATACGGTATGAAGGCACAATAGCTGATAAAAGCAGTACAACTCAAAATTCACATTCAGTAACATTATTTTCATCCATAGATGATGCATGCAAAGAGCTTGGCATAACTATTCATGACATTAATTGCATTGCGGTAGGGATTGGACCGGGTTCATTCACCGGCATCCGCATTGCCGTTACTACTGCCCGCATGCTTGCACAAATTCTGGAAGTACCGCTGGTTGGTATTCATACACAGATGTTGTATGCCTGTTCGATAGTTACTGATAATGTGGATTGTATTGTAGCATTTGATGCAAAGAAATCACGGGTGTTTGCAGCTCGCTACCGTATACAACAGGGCAAATTGCCCCAGGTGGTAATACCCCCTGGCGACTATCCTGTACGCCATCTTTGCGAGATTGATACCAGCAAACACATCATTGCCATTGGTGATGGTGCGCTGAAATATAACAATGAAATGACAGCGTTAATAAAAAATATTACTTTTTTACCCGGTTTTTTACCTCAACCTGAAGCTATGGTTGCCATGATAGAAAATCTTTATACTGACAATCCTCAAAAATATGCTGATTACCATCAGGTTGTGCCATTTTATTCACGAAAATCCGATGCAGAAATAATGAGGGAATTAAAAAATAAGTAGGCTTTATACTATTGTTACTGATCTTTTTTCTTTTGACGCATTTCTTTAATGAGACGGTTTCTGTATTCATTCTCCATGGGCTGAATTATTGAATAAAACCGCTTCATCTCGTCCTTCCGGGAGGAATTTCCGGCAAAATCCACGCCGACAATGACATTATCATCATTATCAAGGTAGGTATAGCGGATATCTCCATATATTGTGATGGGTGCCTGCAGTTTAAATACAATGTCAAATATAAACCCTTTTGATTTCAGTATATACTTCTTCAAGTTACTATCGGTAATCCTTAATTTTGCCCCACCGCGGCTGATATCTACTATCTCCTGATGTACTGCAATCATCAATGTGTTTGCATCTCTAATCCTATCAACAAGCTTATAGGCTAAATCCTGAACCTCAAGTACCTTATCCATAGAAAATGTATTTTCTTTTGATATATATTGTATAAATGCAAATGGAATGAGACGTTCATCGTTCTCTATGTAAATAACCGGAGATATAATAATTGATTTATAACCACTGTCAGTTAATTTTTTTACAAATTGTGCTGTTTGATCCTGAAAAACATCATTTATATTAATAAACGCATCATTGACTGGAGCAAAGGTAGATGGATCATTAAGATCTTCTATATAAAAGGTTGATTTTGTTTTTCTGATATGTGCAAGCAATGGGTCCCTGTCATCCAGTATATCAACCTTTACTATATCAGCATTTTTTGAAATTTGATTTTCAAATTGTTCAACGATAACTTTTATACCTGTAGGAATACTATAATTACGAATATCAATAGTATGTTTGGAAACCCTGAAATTGGTGGCAACAACCTTCTCAATATTTAATTTGAAGCGAAGATCACGTCTACCATGCGCTGCCTTGCGTGCACTCACAATTTTACATTTAAAATATCCCGGTCCTGCTACCTCTATAACATCACATTCAATCTCTAAATACCTATCGGCAAGCCCATACAAAATAATTTTATTTTGTACAGGAACATAATCTGGATCAGTAACAAGCATTATTGTTCTATTATCTATAAATTCATTAATTTCAATTGATGTTTTATCAAGGGTAAATTTAATCATTAATTTTTTCTGGAATTGTTCATCTTTCAACAACTCCATAACATCATCTAAGGTTGCTACATTCTCAAAATTTCGAGATTTTCTTTGTTTATATTCCTTCAAATTACCCTCAATACACAGAACAATTGGTTTATGCTATATTTTTTATCGAAAATTTTATATATTTACTTCACCATAAAACATTAAAATTTTTTATAAACAAAGAGGTGGATAACCACCTCTTTAATAATATTAATGATTAGGTAATATCAAAAAACTTATTTCTTCTTAGCAGGCTTCTTTGATTTTGGTGCAGCTTTTTTCTTTTCTGCTTCCAGTTTTTTTGCAGATAAAATACTTTTTGCTAATGCTTGTAAGTCTTTTTTCAAAGCATTAAGCTCAAGATTTAACTTTTTAACCTTGTCTTTCTTTCGTACTTCTTCAGCCTGAAGCTGTTTTAATGACTTTTTTTGTTCCATCGATTACACCACCTCGATTTAAAATTTTTTACATGCATGGCGCATGATTAAAAAGTAAACAATTAAGCCTGATCATGATCATATAACATATATATTTTAATATTGCAACAAAAAAATGATTTTGATATATGAAAATATTAATTTTTTTTTAACATCATTTTTTATAAATATTACTTTTATTTTATTAATGTATCAATCGATCTATATTCATGAAAACATTAGAAATTAATTTCCATATCAATAAATATCTATTGACACCATACATATATTCATCAGTAGTAGAAACAATCTGTAGTACTGTCGCTACTATCAATAATTATGCTTGAAATCATTATGATTGGCAACAATCATTATAGTAAGAGGGATACTGTGAAGGATATACCTGTCGTTTCAATAATTGGGCGGCAAAATGTTGGGAAATCAACCCTTTTTAATGCAATTATCAAACAACGCAAGGCAATTGTTGATGAACAGCCCGGACTTACCCGTGATGTTGTTTCATATTTTGTGAACTATAATGAAGCAACATTCATCATCAATGACACCCCGGGGCTTGATCTAAATGCCAATAGTACACTATCCGAGGAAATTAAGCAGATGGCATTGCAACATCTCCATTCTACGGATGTATTTGTGTTATTACTGGAAAAACCGGATATCGCTTCTTATGATTTTGAACTGGTAGAACTCATCCGTAAATTTAATAAACCATATATTGTTGCCATTAATAAGATAGATACCAATAACGATATGGAATGTCTCTCTAATTTTTACGAATTGGCTCAGGAATTTCTGCCCATTTCTGCATTAAACCGCCGCAACATTGATCTACTCCTTCACACTATAGTTGAATCTCTGCCGCATAAGAGGAAAAAAATCATTGAAATTGATTGTAAAATAGCTCTTGTAGGACGTCCAAACTCAGGGAAATCAACATTATTAAATGCATTTTTAGGATATCAGCGTGCAGTGGTATCAGACATTCCCGGTACCACACGTGATAGCATTGACGAAATTTTCAGATTTCAAGGTAAAAACATCATGATTATTGATACAGCGGGGATACGACGACAAAGCCGTATTGATAATTCAATAGAATACTACGCCATTGTCCGTGCCAGAGAAGCTATTCAGAAAAGTGATGTAGTAATCCATCTTTTAGATGGAACAAGTGGTATAACCGAAACTGATAAAAAAATAGCTGATATTATCATGGAAGCACACAAACCAACAATACTTGCAATTAACAAATGGGATAGTATACCAAAAGATCATACAACCTTTGAATCATTCAAGGATAGAATGATTTTCAAATACTATCGCGCAGCTGATTTCCCTATTATTTCCATTTCAGCATTGCATAAGCTTAGAATACATAAATTGCTTTTAACAGCTTTAGATGTCAACAACAGAGCACACCATAAAACTGAAACGTCTGCAATAAATGTAATTATAGAAAATATTCAGAAAAAGCATGCCATGCCACTCCTTGGTGGAGATCTTAAGATATACTATGCAACGCAAACCAATATTTCTCCACCGGTTATACGGCTTTTTGTCAACAAACCAGAACTCTTCCGAAAAGATGTATATAGATTTTTAGAAAAAACATTGCAGGATGAACTTAACTGGCAGGGAATTCCTGTTGTTTTTGAGGTAAGCGGTAGAAAATAGGTTACATCTCCCTTCGTCCGGTGATGGATTTTGCAAGTGTGGGTGCGTCAACAAATTCTAAATCAGAGCCAACCGGCAAGCCATGCGCAATACGCATAACCTTGATGTTCATCGGTTTCAGAAGGGATGCAATATACAGCGCTGTTGCATCTCCTTCTATTGTTGGATTGGTGGCAATAATAACCTCGTTCACACCCTGTTTGCATCTGTCAACAAGCTTGTTGATTGAAAGCTCTTCCGGCCCAACACCGTCAAGAGGCGAAATAACTCCACCCAGTACATGGTACAAACCATTAAAGGCACCCGATTTTTCAATACTCAGCATATCCTCAGGTTCTTCAACCACACATAAAAGTGTTCTATCACGCTCATTGTCACTGCATATGGTGCAGATATCAGCATCAGATATGCCTCCACACTGTTTACAGTATTGCATATTATTTTTTAACTGGGCGATAGTTGTCAGCAATGTATCAACATTAGGTTTAGGAACTTTCAGTAAATAGAATGCAATGCGCGACGCACTCTTCACGCCAATACCCGGTAATTTTGACAGCTCATTGATACATTGTTCTAAATATTTTGAAGGCAGATTCATGCTACTTTATAAACTTTTTAAGTTCATTTGCCATACCAAAAATATCCATCTCGCCTGATATCTTCATCATCTCTTGAGATGAAAATTCTTTTGCATCAGCAATTGCTTTATTCACCGCTTCAGTGATATTTCGTTCCAATGTTTTAATACTGCTGCCTTTACATTTTTCTTCATCAATAGCAATGGAAACCAGTTCATAGTCACCATTGACCGTTGCCTTCACCATTTCATCGCGTGATGAAGCGGTAATTTCGTTTTTTTTAAGCCTTTTCTGAATTTTTTTTAACTCGCTCTGTGCTTTCATCAATTGTCCAACATCTTTAAAATTCATAGTGTTTACCTCTACTATTTTATAATCTCACCATCAAACATGGTTTTAATCTGTTCTGCTAATGGATGCGGCTTTTCAGGATCTTCAGCATGTGGCAGCATCACTGCGTCAGGAGGCGGCGTATTGTCTTCTCCAGATTTGATTTTTATTGATACGTTTCGTTTACTGCGGTTATGCAGCTCCTGCTCAATAAGTTTTATCTCCTCCTGTGATAACAACTGTTTGTAAAATCCGTTGGAACTATCGCCCATAACCGAAAGTACCAATTGTCCATTTACATACGCTGTTCTGACATTGGTCAGTTTAAAAAATAGGTACTGCCGTGCATTGCGCCAGTCGTGCAGCATCTGAGTCCATGCATGCATTATGGTCTTTGTATCATCATCGGCAGGTTCTTTATCCAGTGCTTCTTTACTTTCATCCTTATTTTCAATTGTAGCTTTCTTCGGTACATGATTCTCTATATTTTTTTTTTTGCACCGGCTCAGGGCTTGCGGTATCCAGTTGCTGCAGTATTGTGGCAAGCGTTGGACGCTGTAACATCTTCATGATATCAATCAAAAACATCTCAACCACTGCCCTTTCATTCCCTGTAAAGCGTAACTGATTTTGACAGTCCAATAACATGGTGTAAAACAGGCTTAACTGCTCGTCATGCAGGCTTTCAGCAGTTTTTGTTAACAGTGCCGTTTCCTCATCAGAATATCCTAATATTGGGGAGATATCAGCAAGTTTGGATAATCGCATAGCATATACGACATCAGCAAACCCTGCAACAAACCGTGCAATATCAACACCTGAAGAAATGATGCTTTCTACAAAATCAATGAGCAGAGCAGTTTCTTTTTTTAGAATAATATGGATGCAATCACAATACTGCTGCAGTGAAACAATTCCTAAAAACAACAACACATCCTGCTCGGTAATTTCGTTACCACCAAATGAGATAACCTGATCAAGAAGCGACTGAGCATCACGCATTGAACCGCTACCTGCACGCGCTATGTGAAATAACGACTTATTGTCAATAGCATAGCCTTCTTTCTCAGCTATTTTTAAAAGCTGTGCAACAATGCTTGCAACAGGGATGCGTTTAAAAATAAACTTTTGACAGCGCGATAAAATGGTTTCGGGTATTTGTTGTATCTCGGTAGTTGCAAAGATAAATACAACATGTGCGGGCGGTTCTTCAAGGGTTTTTAACAATGCATTAAACGCTGACTTTGACAGCATGTGCACTTCATCTATGATGTATACCTTATAACGCGACTTCAATGGAGCAGAATGAATATTTTCGCGAAGCTCACGAATGTTTTCAACACCAGTATTGGATGCTCCATCTATTTCTATGACATCAAATGAATTTCCGTTTTTTATTTCTGTACAAAATTCGCACACTCCACAGGGATTGTCGGTTGGGCCATTGATGCAATTGAGCGATTTGGCTACAATGCGTGCCATGGTTGTTTTGCCAACACCTCGGGGACCTGCAAACAAATAAGCATGGGATATCCTGCCTTTGCTTATGCTGTTAGCAATAGTTCGGGAAACATGTTCCTGTGCAACAACATCGCTGTAGGTTTGCGGGCGCCACTTTCGTGCAATTACCTGATATGACATAGATACCTTTATTGTATTATTATTTCGGAGAGAGGGGGATTCGAACCCCCGGTAGCGTTAAGCTACACACGGTTTCCAACCGTGCTCTTTCGGCCTCTCAGACATCTCTCCAGCAACAGATTATAACCTATTTTAAGCATAATTGAAAACAATATTATTGAGCATTAAAAAAATATAATCAACGATGTCAATTAAGATTTCATTGAAATACGGTAATATGCGTATCATAATGTATGGCAATGTTTTTGCTCATGGCTGAACACTTCATTAAAAACTTTATCTAAAGATTTGCCAGTATTATATATACTATATATACATTGATGAGTTCTACAGCTTTTTTACATTAATAAATGAGGTAACTGCATATTGAATGAGCAACGCAATACTAAAATTATCATAATAAAACCTCAAAGACTTTAACACCTCATACAGTTTGGGTTCGTGTTTGGCATATTCCCGTATTGCATTTTCAAGTGCAAGTTCTCTTTCTTTTAATTCTTTTGTTTCTTTATGTGCAGTTTCAATATACTCCTTAATTCATTTGTTTTATTAACAACAGATGATAGAATGTTCGTTTGTCCCACAGCGAAAATCCCACTACTGCTAACGATTGTGCAATGATAGTTCCTATAACAACATACATCAAACCCTGCAATCCATCTACCCGTTTTTCAAGGCTATCTATTCGTTGATTGACTCCCTTTTAACCTTCTTTTAAACCTTCTTCAAGCCTGATAAGCCTGTCTCTATCATCTAATGTATAAGGAATATCTTTAGCAGCAATATATGAAGATGACAATAATACAGAAAAGATTATCATTGATGCAACAGTATACCTTGCCATTAACTATCACCCTGCTCTTCCTTTAACAACTATCGCTTAAAATATAGGTGCTTTGCAGGATGATGTCAATACATTTAATTATACCAGATACTATTATAGTTTCGGAGAGAGAGGGATTCGAACCCTCGGAAGGCATAAGCCCTCAACGGTTTTCGAGACCGCCCCTTTCGACCTCTCAGGCATCTCTCCATGTATACTACCAAATAGTACAGAAATGCACCTATAAAGCGTCTCAACCATACATCATGGAATAGTTATATCAAAAATGATTTGTATGTTTGTAAAGAACTTTTTGTTACTTTTGCAAACGTTGAACAATTGCATCAAATGTTTCATGAGCGTCCAGTGAGGAAACTGCAAAATATGCTTTATGTTTACAGTAGTAATCAATCAATGGCTGTGTCTTTTCATAGTAGGTATCAAGGCGCACCTTAATAGCCTCTTCAGTTTCATCATCACGTTGTATTAAGCTACTGCCGCATTTATCGCAAATACCTTCTTTTTTTGGCGGCATGGTATAGATATTATAGATTGCCTGACAATGGGGGTTTGAGCAGGTGCGCCGGCTGGTTAACCGCTTCAGCACCACTTCTTCGGGCACTTCCAGATTAACGATGGCATCCACTGTCATATTTTTTTTTGTAAGCAGTGATTCAAGTGCATGTGCCTGCGGAATGGTACGCGGAAAGCCATCAAAGATAAATCCCTGTGCACAGTCGGGTTGTGCAATGCGCTCTTCAATAATAGCCATAATGACATCATCAGGAACAAGTTTTCCAGAGTTCATAAATTCCAGAGCCTTTTTGCCAACCGGTGTCCCTTCATTCACTGCCTGACGTAACATATCACCCGTAGAAATCTGCACAATACCAAATTTTTCAACAAGCATCCTGGCGATAGTCCCCTTGCCTGCGCCTGGTGCTCCTAACATAATGATCAGCATATCATTACTCCCATACTAATTTAGAAACTTTTTCTAATGTTATTTTTTTTACCGGATATATGGTAGTAACAAGCTCATCCGGTTCAAACCATAATTTTATCTCCTTTTCAGCATCCTCCGGGCTGGAAGAAGCATGCACTACGTTTTCAAATACACCGCTTGTTGTAATTCGTCCATACGCACCCCGTATCGTTACGGGATTTGCATTTTCGGGATTGGTATCACCAACGATATCCCTTACCTTCTGAATTGCATTGTCACCTTCATACACAAATGCAACAACACGATTGGTTTTATGCAACTCGCCCATGATGTACTGTATTAACTCTTCAAAAAAAGGTTTTCCTTTTAAATGCTCATAGTGTTTTTCAGCTAACTCTCTGCTAACCTTCAAGGCTTTGGCACCAACTATCTTTAATTTTGCTTCAGAAAGGCGGGTTAAGATATTTCCTGTCAATGACTTAACAAGACCATCAGGTTTAATTATAATCAACGTCTGTTCCACTGCCATAGGTTTACCTCTAATAGTATTTTTACAGGGTTTACATCATTTGTGTCCATGATCCATATGCAAAATTATGTCAATACATCGACACAATACGATGTTATCACCATGGCAGTGCTATTACTCTAATCACTGTATTTTTTTCAACAACTTTTTAGCTGAGTGAGCGGGCTTTGCCAATCACAATTTGAACAGCGGATGTCCTTATACTTTAAAACTTCACCTTTAAGTGTTTTTACAACCGCTGCCATAACAAGCGCCTGACATCGTGGGCAATGTTTGGCAATAAGCTCGTACTCATTCTTTACATTGTACTGTAACATGGATACGCCTCCGTTTAATCATAACAAAAGTCCCTTATTAATATATGTGTATTTTTTAAGCATTATAGCATGCTTTTTTACATCCGTCAATCATTATATCGTTATCGATATATAGAATATTCTCAAAGATAATGTTTACCCTCCTTCTTTTATATTGTTCGATAGTTACTCATAAAAACTATCGGCAAAAATATCCCTTTCATTAATATGAGTGAGTAGTCACTCATATTAATGATAATCATTTTTTTGTCAAGATTTTTTTCATTCTTTATAAATACTGAAAAAAATTTTTTTGTATCCCTCATCGAAAAAGTATTAAAAACTTTATCAATTTATTTATGGAAAAAATTATTGCTTGACATTACTATTATTCAATTTCAAAAGCTATATCAACCAATTGTCATGTTGTAATATTTGTAATGCATTGATGCATATTTTGATTTTATAGTACAACAAAGTATTCAGGAAAATTGGTGGTGAGCAATGCTTCTATAGAGTACTTCAACCGATTTACTTATAATAGTGTAATAGTGCAGCATCACCATAGCATTTTAATACTATGGTTAATAGAGTATAATCATATTTTAAGCACAAGGAGTACCCATGGTAAGTGGTTCACCACCTGTAAATTTATAAAAAGGTTTTATTTTCCACCTGGCAGTTTCATCAATAATTTTTTTCAAGGTGTCAAATTGTATTGGTGGTTCTTTTAAATTTTTGCGATCGACCCTACCACCCTCTTTCCCCTGTGCACAAAAAGCACAATGTAAAAAACATCTTTCGGTCAGGCGTACCACAATATCCCTGGGTAAAGAAGGCTTTTTGTAAAAAGGTGTCATGCATAAATATTTAGCTTGCATCTCTGCAATCCTTATCTGGATAAGTTTCAGTGACAACTGGTGATATTTCATTGCAGCTTTTGCTTTATTGATAGTGTTGTTTAATATTCCTAACAAATATACTATGTTTAACAATTTTTTTCTCATGTTTAGCATTATTTGATAAAGAGTTATTTTCTTTATTGTTCATATTGTACACATCCTTATTACAATTGATGAAATGTTAAAAGTATGAAAACAGTATTGCACACACTCAATCTCATTTTCTACACTTTTTCAAAATAGCAAATGCAATAATGAAAAAAATATTATACGTAATTGTTAAAACTCAGTCAGTGAAAGCAGGTATTCTGATAGTATATTAACAATTTTTGCCAGCTATTAAGAAAAAATGTTTACATAAACAATAACTATCGCACATAGTAAAATTATTTTTTGAATATAGGTAATACTTTTCATGGTTGTACATAGTTGTGATGTGCAGTAAAGGATGGTACCAAAATGCAATGCTGGCTTAATGGTAGATTATGTAATATACATGACGCGCATGTTTCATTGCTCTCGCACAGCTTTGGCCGGGGTACAGCAATATTTGAGGTTCTGGAGATAGTTACTAATAACAGGGGCACTGCACTGCTTGCCATACACCAGCATTTAGAACGCTTTACAAACAGTGCGCATGCTATGTACCTGAACCTTCCCTATTCCAATGAAGAAATTGTTGCAGGAATTATGAGCTGTACAAAGGCAAATAATGTGACAAACGGGCTTGTGAAATTTTTTGCCTATTATGATGACATAGAACTTTCTATTATACCGCACAACACCAGCATTTCATGCGCCATCTTTTGTATGGATTATGAAAAGCTGCCGTTCACCAGGGAACAACTTTTAAAACCTGCCCGTGCATGTATAAGCTCGTATAAAAAATTAGATGCTGCTACAGTACCGGTGCATGCAAAGATTGCGGGCAATTATGTCAACGGTTACCTTGCTCAGATGGAAGCAACCAGAAAGGGATTTACTGATGCTATTTTAGTTGATACCGGCGGCAACATTGCTGAAGCTGCAACGTCTAATATTTTTTTTGTTATGGGCGATAGTATCCATACACCTACCCTGCAGTCCATAATGCCGGGGATTACGCGGATGATTATTCTTGACATGCTGCGATATGAAAAGTTTAATTATGAGGAATGCGATATCCATGTAAATGATATGAAACATTATACCGAAGCATTCTTTTCGGGAAGCATTGACAACATACTGCCTATTGCATCGATTGATGATATTGCGTTTACACCTGCACCAGGCACCATGACAGCACAGATTCAACAACTGCTGACCGCACTGCTGAATGATGAGCATGCCCTATCACAAAAATATTTGTATTATTTTTAAAACTGCCTCATCCAGCATGGTGCCAATATAACCAATGCACCTTTTTTTGCGTTGTCCATGAAAGGCTTATTTCTTAAGAAGAATATAATTTGTTGACATGCAGTCAGGTTAGTGTTATTAAAAATTATACTGCTTCATTGTATCTACAAGCGTTACAATTTTATAAAAACTGGTGAATATATGAAAAAATTTATTTATTTGCTTTTAACTGCCATAATGCTGTGCACCGTTGCATGCTTTGATGTGATACATTACATTGAGCCTCGTAACGACAAAACAGTATTTATTCAATTCAGAGTAATAACCGGCATGGTAAACAATAAAGAATTGGATGATACTTTTACTAAAAATAATATCACAAAACTTTATCAGGGTGTCAATTTTGCCTTTACGCAGATTTCAACAGATTTTAAAAAGGGATTTGAATTAACTGCAACGATCAAAGAAAATCAATTGAAATATTATAAAGACTCTGCAACAGATAATAATCTTAATACAATCATCCCGTATAAGGATAATAAAAATCAATATATTTTGATATATGACAATAATGAATTTCAAGCAAATAAAAAAGATGAAGAATTGTCTTC
>Ga0208940_1002197_pt1 | contig 18562 bp, 17 predicted proteins | sample AD_JPNNA6_MetaG_FD_184445 | JGI IMG/M metagenome (GOLD analysis project Ga0208940, IMG submission 184445) | Active sludge microbial communities of municipal wastewater-treating anaerobic digesters from Japan - AD_JPNNA6_MetaG (SPAdes) (version 2) | ecosystem: Engineered > Bioreactor > Anaerobic... | reverse complement strand
CCCTTCATTTCAACCCCTCCACGCTGCGCCAAACCGGGGGCGTTGCGGGGGTGTCCCCTGCAGAGGGGGTAGCGGAAGACACCGCAGGGAGCGCAGGGACCGAGGAGGCTGGAGCGAGGGGGAGCCCTCCCCCTTTATTCAGTATTCTTTGTTCATTATTCATTGCTATCATACGACTCCCTCTTTTTTCAGCTTATCCAGAATGTCTACCGAGTTGATGTGCAGCTTGGAGAATGCAAACCATTTTTTGCCCAGATCTTTGAGGGATGCGCCAATGTGGTACACCGTCTTTTCGTCAAGGATAAGGAAGCGGTCGTGGGCGGCAGAAAACTGTTTCAGGTTTACTGGAGTGTATTGGGCATTGTATTTCTTGACATCGTGTTCAAGCTTGTTGCTGATGGTTTTGGTGCAAATAGTAATGGATACCTTTGGTTTGCTTTTGGCAAATAGCAAGAGGGTGCTGTCATCAATGTAATTGTCTATGAGTATAATGGAGCGAGTAGCTGAACGAACCAGATCGGAGACAAAGTGCCAGGCGTCAAATACCTGACCGTCATAGAAAATGCCTTGTTTGGGTTTGAAACTGTTGTCTTCCAAGGCATTAAAAATCTGTTCAAACCGTTCGTCAGTCTTGATTTCACTAGCTATTTGACGTTTTTCGATATGATCAATCCGATGGAATAAATCTGCATTATGGCTCAAGAATTGCCGCATTTTGACGAATGCCCGCATAATCTCAATATTGATCTGAATGGCCCGAGTACTCTTCAGCACTGCTGAAAGCGCAGAAACACCCTGTTCGGTAAAAGCCAATGGTTTAGCTCCACCCAGGTGCTTTCGAGAAGGTATCACAGATTGTGATACCAAGTGCGATATTTCGTCCTCAGTTAGCTCAAACATAAAATCAGCTGGAAATCTGGCAAGGTTTCTCTTTACAGCCTGCTTGAGCGCTCGGGTTTCCGTCTCATAAAAATTGGATAGATCGCGATCCAACATGACCTGTACACCCCGTATGGTAACTATGCTCTGCTCAATAGTGGAAATGTTCGCCATTTCGCTCATACCACCACCTCATTGAAGAACCAAGCCGGGGGCGTTGCGAAGTTGTCCCCAGCAGAGGAGGCTAGTGAGAGGGGATTATAATGGGCAAAAAAATACCTGCCAGAGATGCGCATGCTAGGCAGAGGCGTGGCAGGTGTATTAAAGATAGGGTAAAGTGGATTAATCGTTCTGTCAAGTTTACTAGTACTATTTAATGGTCTTAAGCGGTCACAATGTGTGACCAGTTGATTAGCAACCCCTGCTCGACTTTTAAACCCATCGAAATCGATGGGTTTAAAATCATGTTCGGTTAAAACATAGGGCGAATATTTCCTGTGCTGGCCGCGCCCGGTCTTTAAGGTCACAGATTGTGATCTTAAAGAGACATGCCTTGAGGTCGCAATTTGCGACCTTAAAAGTTCTTCATAAAAAATCGTACCATACAGAGACAACTCTTGGGGTCCGGGGCGGAGCCCCGGTGAGGGGGTAGCGGAAGCCACCGCAGGGAGCGTAGCGACCGAGGAGGCTGGAGCGAGGGGGAGACTTCCCCCTCCTATATTTCTTTTTGCACTTCTCATACCAGCTTCACCTTCTTGAGGTTCTCAAGGATCGACTTGTTGAGTTTGGCTTCCTCCTTCAGCTGTTCCTCGAACTCGGCCTTGAGGGCGGTGAAGCGTTCGTTGAAGTCGAAGTCGTCTTCGTCCTCGGCAATACCGACATAACGGCCGGGGGTGAGGACATAGTCGAGCTCCTTGACCCGCTCGATACTGGCGGAATTGCAAAAACCCTTTACATCCTCATACTTCCCGCCCACCTTGCGCCACTCGTGATACGTGCTGGCGATCTTCTGAATATCCTCGCTGCGAAGCACCTTCGTGCGGCGGTTAATGAGCACACCCTCGTTCCGGGCATCGATAAAAAGAATCTCGTCCGTGCGGTTCCGGTAGCCGCCGTTCGCCTTGTTGCGGGAAAGAAACCAGAGCGACGCCGGAATTTGCGTGTTTAAAAATAGCTTGGCAGGAAGATTGACAATACAGTCCACCAGACGCGCCTCGATAAGTGCCTTGCGGATTTCCCCCTCGCCCGAACTCTTTGACGTAAGCGAACCCTTCGCGAGAACAAACCCCGCGCTCCCCGTAGGACTCAAGTGATAGAGGAAATGCTGAATCCAGGCATAGTTGGCGTTACCCGCCGGCGGGACGCCGAACTTCCAGCGCCCGTCATTGCGTAAGAGCTCGCCGGACCAGTCGCTAACATTGAACGGAGGATTCGCAATGATGAAGTCCGCTTTGAGATCCTTGTGCGCGTCGTTCAGGAACGAGCCCTCGTTGTTCCATTTGACCATGGAACTGTCAATTCCGCGGATAGCAAGGTTCATCTTGCACAGGCGCCAGGTGGTCTGATTGCTCTCTTGCCCGTAGATGGAGATGTCGCTCACCTTGCCCTGATGACTCGCGACGAATTTCTCCGACTGGACGAACATACCGCCCGAACCGCAGCAGGGGTCGAACACGCGGCCCTTATAGGGTTCCATAATCTCGACAAGGAGTTCAACGATGCTGCGCGGCGTGTAGAATTGTCCGCCCTGCTTACCTTCGGCAAGGGCGAACTCGCCGAGGAAGTACTCGAATACATGGCCGAGAATATCGGCGCTCCGGGCTTTCGCGTCTCCGAGAGCGATATTGGTAATAAGATCAATAAGGCCGCCAAGGCTTGTGGGATCAAGATTACCGCGGGCATATACCTTGGGGAGAACATCCTTGAGGGAAGGATTGTCCTTTTCGATGGAATCCATGGCATTGTCGACTTCCTTACCGATGGTAGGAAGCTTTGCCTTGGATTGAAGGTATGACCAGCGGGCAATTTCCGGCACAAAAAAGACATTTTCCGCCTTGTATTCATCACGGTCTTCAGGATCCGCACCAGCGTAGTCGCCCTCTCCCTTGAGGAGTTTGGCACGGAGTTCTTCAAAGGCATCGGATATGTATTTAAGGAAGATGAGACCAAGGACTACATGCTTGTACTCAGCCGCGTCTATGTTCTTTCTGAGTTTGTCCGCAGATTTCCAGAGCTGTTTCTCGATCGGCAATCCTGCCGCGGGTTCTTCTTTGGGTGTTGTCTGCTTGGCTTTGGCCATGGGTTACTCCGGGTAATATTGTAGATATGCCTCACAGTATACCATGATTTTGGAGTTTTTTCTGAGTAGATAGTAGGACCTGATAATTGCGAAAAACTGATTATGTCATAGAATACGGGAAGGTCTGCGAATAACTAAGTAAAAGCTGTTTCTTTATTTTTCGCTTAGTAAAAATAGGCCGATGAAGATTCATCGGCTTTTAACTATTGTTTATTTCCAATCATTAACAATAATACTCATTGTAAAATGACCTACTCTATGTTACTATAAGCTATAGTAAGAAACAACCGTTCCAAACACAAAAGTGAAACAAAAAGTACCCAAATACACCCTGTTGGAGCCATAAAACAATGGAAAACGACCTACAACCCGGCCTCAAATTCTTGGATTATGCCAGATCATACTCAGAAGCAGCAAAACAACTGACAACAAAACCCAAAAAAAGAAGAAAATGCGAACATACTCACTTGAACCAATCAGCCGCCATATACGCCGGACTAGCCATCGATTTTTACCTCAAAACACTGTATTTCCTGGAACACAAGCACGAATACAACGAACAAGGAAAAACACCACATGACTTCCATGCCCTGTATAAAACCCTCAAAAACAAGACACAGAAAGAACTCGAAACACAATTTGCTACCATTCTCTCGAAACAGGAATTGGAAACTTCAACAGAAAACAGGCTATTCAGGGACCTGAAGGAACTACTCAAAATATGGACAAATGCTTTTATGCATTTACGAGTTAACCCGTTAAAATTTGCCGAAAAAGACATGATGTTTTTTCATGAAATGGAAGAAGCCTTTAAAAGCCAGATACTCAAAGAAAAACCAGAATGGGCTTACCAGACAACGCGTAAAGAAAACAACACACAAAGTATGGCAGCTGACTAGAACGTTAATACTTCTTCCCCACTTTTCCAGGATGCTTCCGTGGAGGATACCAGAGCGTGTACCCGCACCAGTCACAAACAAGCTGAATATCAGGATCATCCGATTGCTGTAAAACCCTTTCTTGCATTTAGGACACTCCATGGCCATCAACAATTTTGGCTCCCGGAATGGACCCGGTTTCATCTCCACAACGCTCCCCCCAATCAATACAATAGAATTAATTCACCATATTTACAGGATAATACGAATAATTAGCAGGTTGCTGACAAACCCTGCTGTATCTCGTTTATACAACGATAAACGTGTCATTCCTTACACTATTGGAAGCAATCGGTGCGCCGATTTGTAATCCCGGGTGTTATTTTCCGGACTTCCCTGTTTCCGCCTATACATAACCCTCATATACAAACTCCTGCGGTTGCGAGCCTTTTGTAGTTTAACACCGTTGCAATCAGGAGAACCTCCTGTTTAACTCGTTCAAGATAGCGTCTGCGAAATCGACGAAGACCGTGGTTGTCTTTTCCTTCTCCGAAAAGTTCTTCTATCTTTTTACGATTCCTTTGCGAAAGCTTGTACCCTGACCCACGTTCCCTCATTCGTACTCTGGTATGGGTAATGGTTTTTCCTTGATTTTTCGCAGCAACATGCGGTTCGATTGATCTGTCAAATAAAGTTGTCAGGAAACGTTCGGCAAAATACCCTCTATCAGCTCCAAGTGTCTTTGGTTTATATCCCAGTTTCTTTTTGGCACGATCAAGAATTGCTATACAACCATCCGTTTCTGACGCAGGGCCACGAAATATCTCTACATTGACACCGACCAGGAATCGATTTCTGTTCTCCATCACCGCATTTACGGTATAGCCAGGATAGGCACCAGTTCCGCTTGACCCTTTTGATACAAACCGGCAATCTGGATCAGTTGTCGAACGATGAGTTTTGTTACTACGTTTTTCACCGCGAAAGTCTACGTCAGGATTGCCTTTATCTTTATCAGAATCAGAAGTGCGCGGAGGTTTGGAATTGTTGACGGGATCACAGTCCGCTACCTTGTCGTTTAACCGCAGGATATTTTTATAATCTTCCGGACTTTGCATTACTTCGATTGGCGTAAAACTCTTAAAGCTGGCGTTTGCTCGGACCAATGTTCCGTCAGCGCTTGCATGTAAGCTGATCAGTCCTTGTTTCATGGCGGCCTTCACTGTTTCATCAAAAAGTTTTTCCATGAAACAAGATTTGTCAAAACGGCGTCTTCTGTTTTGACTGAATGTAGAGGCATCCCAGGCCTTGCTGTTCATACTGAGCCCGACGAACCATCGAAATGCCATATCACAATTCAATTGCATGACAATCCTGCGGTCGCTGGTTATTCCCATAACATACCCGGCAATGAGAGCCAGGAATAATTGTTCGGGAGGGATAGACGGACGGCCAGTATGTGAGTATAGAGGTCGGGCCAGTTTTCTAATCTTCTTGATATCAATCAATGGTCGGATACGCCGTAATGGATGATCTTCAGGTACAAACTGTTCGGTACTTACGTTATAAAGAAACATATCATCTTCATCAGCTATTCCTATCATTGCTTTTCCTCCACCTGTCAGGAATTTTAGCTGAAAGATGAAAAAATGAAAAGGTTTAAGAGTTTGTCAGCAGCCTGTTAGGTTTTGTATGCGTTTATCACTCGGCCTTTCTTCGAATCCGTAGGTCGCACGTTCGAACCGTGTCGGGCGCACTCTATTTACATCCCTTACCCTTCAACTACCTGCATAATCTCGGCGGCTCTGCCCCGTATCAATTCCAGATCTTCCGGATGAACCAATCCACGGACCGCAGCTATTTCATCCCGAAACTCTTTCAGTTCGGAGTTGTACTCGTGCCCGGAAATATCATCCAGATCAATTCCTTTGGATAAAAACATATCTTCAATGTGAAAGCCGTATGCACTGATAATAATGATGGTCATCTTTTCAAGTCCATCCGAACCCAATCCGTTAGCACTCATTATGTCCTGAATCTCTTTTGGAGTTTCATTATTCCTGAAATGATCCAGCATTTCTTGTGGACCTTCAACACCTGCTAAAACATTGCCAAGATCATAATCAAGCGTAGCCATGCTGGATTCTATAGCGTCATAGTTTTCCAAAAACGCTTCTATATCCGATGCTTCAAGCTTTTGAGCGGGAACTGGTTGGCCAAATGCAAGAATCCCCACACAGCATAACAACACGGGCAAACAAATAATCCGATTCATAAAAAAGTACTCCTTACGTGTCGTCAGTATACCATTGTGGACACATCGCAGAAACAGGTAATCACGGCTTTATTACGGAATAAATTGATACATCCGGCAAAAACCATGTATACTTATGTGTCTGTTCCCTGAATAGCACTATATAAGGAGTTTTATTGCAATGAACAACATTCCAAAGATTAAACTGGGCATTGTCGCTGTTTCCCGCGACTGTTTTCCGGAGGAACTTTCCGTTAACAGGCGAAAAGCGCTTGTAGCCGCATACAAGGCAAAATATGATGCGGCTGATATTTATGAATGCCCCGTTTGTATCGTAGAGAGCGAAATCCATATGGTACAGGCTCTTGAAGATATAAAGAAAGCCGGATGTAACGCAGTATGTGTGTATCTGGGCAACTTTGGCCCCGAGATTTCGGAGACGCTGCTCGCCAAACATTTTGACGGACCGAAAATGTTCGTCGCAGCGGCAGAAGAGACGCAGGGGAATCTGTGCGGCGGCCGGGGAGACGCGTACTGCGGCATGCTGAACGCAAGCTACAACCTGGCACTTCGCAATATCAGGGCGTATATTCCTGAATACCCGGTTGGAACCGCTGCCGCCTGTGCAGACATGATCAATGAGTTCCTGCCCATTGCACGGGCACTTGTCGGCCTTTCCAGACTCAAGATCATGTCCTTTGGTCCACGGCCGCTTAATTTTCTTGCCTGTAATGCGCCGATCAAGCAGTTGTACAATCTCGGTGTCGAGATCGAGGAAAACTCGGAACTCGATCTGTTTGAATCATTCAACAAACACGAAGGTGATCCCCGGATCCCGGACGTGGTCAAGGACATGGAGAGGGAACTTGGCGCCGGGAACAAGAAGCCGGAGGTTCTGACAAAACTCGCGCAGTATGAGCTTACACTGCTTGACTGGATCGAAGCGCACAAGGGATACCGGGAGCATGTCGCGATAGCCGGAAAGTGCTGGCCCGCGTTCCAGACCCAGTTCGGCTTTGTTCCCTGCTATGTGAACAGCCGCCTTACCGGACGAGGTATTCCGGTATCGTGCGAGGTTGATATTTATGGCTGCTTGAGCGAGTTTATCGGTACCTGCGTGAGTCAGGACGCGGTTACCCTCCTGGATATCAACAACTCCGTTCCGGATGACATGTATGAACAGTCAATCAAGGGAAAGTTCGACTATAGCCATACGGATACCTTCATGGGCTTTCATTGCGGCAACACCTGTTCGACCAAGCTTTCGTCACACGAAATGAAGTATCAGATGATTATGGCCAGAGCTCTTCCCGTCGAAGTTACCAACGGAACACTCGAGGGCGATATTATCCCCGGAGACATCACCTTTTTCCGCCTGCAGTCTACTGCGGACGCAAAGATCCGCGCCTATCTTGCACAAGGCGAGGTGCTTCCGGTTGCGACACAGTCGTTCGGTTCCATCGGTGTATTCGCCATAAAGGAAATGGGCAGATTCTATCGTCATGTGTTGATCGAGAAAAACTATCCTCATCATGGGGCTGTTTCTTTTGGTCATCACGGGAAGGCGCTCTTTGAGGTTTTTAAGCTTCTTGGCGTTCCGGTGGATGAAATCAATTATAATCAGCCAAGGAGTCTTCCCTATCCGACGGAAAATCCTTTCTAAACACTGATTCAGGGCACATCCCGATACGGGATGTGCCTTTTCTTCAACAATTTTGATAGCAGTAGATATTTTTATCACACAGGATTGACAAAAAAAACAGTTTACAGTACAAAGTAAGTCCTGACGGGCCATTAGCTCAGCTGGTAGAGCAACAGACTCTTAATCTGTGGGTCGAAGGTTCGATCCCTTCATGGCTCAGAAGAAACGGAACACGTCATATTGACATTAACCGTTTCTCTACGGTACACTACCGTCGCCCTTAAATGGGGACACTCACTCGCGAGCGAGAGTGGTGGAATTGGCAGACACGCCAGACTTAGGATCTGGTGCTTTGGCGTGAGGGTTCAAGTCCCTCCTCTCGCAGATTCCACAACGCGCAACACGAGTGACAACATGATTTTGCGGGAATAGCTCAGTGGTAGAGCGCCACCTTGCCAAGGTGGATGTCGCGGGTCCGACTCCCGTTTCCCGCTCTAACGTGGAAAAGCGATCCGGTGGAATCCGGATCGCTTTTTTTATACCTTGAAACCGTTACCGCCAACCCGGTAGACTGGTGCACACAAACTCAAGAGGATACCAATATGAACCTTACCAAAGAAATTACCAAACTGGAAAAATCGCGCGTCAAGCTTGACGTAACCATTCCCAAGACCGAGCTTGAAAAAGCCTATCAGGAACTGCTCCAGAAATACGCGAAAAACGTACAGATTCCCGGCTTCCGCAAGGGAAAGGCTCCGGTAAGCATTCTTGAAAAAAAATATGGCGAGGCGATCAAGGGAGATGCAGCCGGCGACATCATGGAAAAAGCGCTCGGAGAAGTTTTCGAGCAGGCTGACGAATTTGAACGCCCGCTTCCCTACTCCCGCCCCACCATGGAAAACGCTCCCGAGATTGAACTCGGCAAGGATATGTCCTTTTCCGTTACCTACGACGTATTCCCGAAAGTCACCCTCGAAAAAACCGAAGGCTTCAAGATCGAAGTGCCCCAGGTAGCAATCGGGGACGCCGAACTCAAGGAAGAACTTGCAGCGATCCGTGAGCGGAACGCCATCGTTATCGACAGTGCCGACGGCGCGAAAGCGGCAAAGGACAACATCGCTACCGTCAATTACTGCGAACTCGGCGAGGACGGAAACCCCATATCAGGAACCGAACGGGAAGACTTTGTGTTCACCATCGGCACCGGATACAACATCTACAAATTCGACGATGAAGTAACCGGCATGAAAAAGGGTGAGTCAAAAGACATTACGAAGAAATATCCGGAAGACTTCGAAGACAAGGATCTTGCCGGTACAACAAAAAAAATCCGGGTGACCCTCACCGCGCTCAAGGAACGTCAGCTTCCCGAACTTGACGATGAACTTGCGCAGGATGTGAACGAGAAATACAAGACCCTTGAGGATCTCAAGAACGATCTCAAGGCAAACATGAATACCGCGCTCGAAAACAAGCTCAAGGAACTGCGCAGCAACGCCCTTCTTGAAAAAATGGTTGAGGCGAATCCGTTTGATCTTCCCGAATCCATGGTTCAGGCCGAGCTTGAATCACGCTGGCAGATGCTTGCCCAACGCTTCAGGACCGATGTAGCCCAGCTTGAAAAGCTCATGGCAGCCTCCGGTCAGGCGAAAGAAACCATGCTCGAATCATGGAAGCCGGAAGCCGAAAAACTGCTCAAGAGCCGGGTTATTGTCGAACTGCTCCTCAAGGACCGTCAGATTACCGTTACTCCGGAAGAAGTTGAAGCCGAATTCGCAAAAATCGCGGAAGGTGCCGGCATTTCGGTCGATGAAGTCAAAAACCACTATGCGGACCCCCGCAAGAAAGAGTATCTTATAGATGACATCAAGGAGCAGCGGCTGTACGGCGAACTTCTTGAGAAGTGCACCATCGCGAAGGGCAAAAAAACGCCGTTTGCAGAACTCTTTAAAGACGGACAGTAAATGATGAATGAACAAATGAACTCCCTGGTCCCCTACGTAATCGAGCAAACCGGCAACGGTGAACGTTCGTACGATATTTTTTCGAGACTGCTCAAGGACCGGATTGTTTTCATTGACGGAGAAATTACGGATACTACCGCGGATCTCGTGGTAGCCCAGCTTCTTTTCCTGGATTCCCAGAATCCGGAAAAAGATATCAACCTGTACATCAACAGCCCCGGCGGATCGGTTACCGCAGGGCTCGCGATCTACGATACCATGCAGCAAATCCGGTCGGACATACAAACCTTTTGTCTCGGCCAGTGCGCCAGCATGGCGGCAATTCTTCTGGCCGCCGGAACCGACGGCAAACGCAATGCCCTGCCCTCCTCCCGAGTACTGATTCATCAGCCCTGGGGCGGTGTTCAGGGACAGGCGGTGGATATCGGGATTCAGGCCCGCGAAATAATCCGCCTCAAGAAACTGACCATTGAATATTTCGCTTTCCATACCGGAAAGAGTGAAGATCAGATTGCCCTGGACATGGAACGTGATTTTTTCATGTCCGCTCAGGAAGCCATGGACTACGGTATTGTGGATCAGGTTATGAACCGGAGGAAAAATGGCAAAAAATCGAAGTGAAAAAGAACAGGTTTGTTCTTTTTGCGGAAAGACAGCAGACAATTCCCGCAGAATAATCGCCGGTCCCGGTGTGTTTATCTGCGATCATTGTGTTGACGTTTGCAAGGGAATACTCGACGAGGAAAACCAGCAGCTTTCCACCGAATTTTCTGGCGACATCCCCACACCGAAAGAAATGAAAGAACATCTTGACCAGTATATAATTGGTCAGGAACAGGCCAAGAAGACACTGTCGGTTGCCCTGTACAATCACTACAAGCGCATTGCAAATCCCACCAAAAAGCCGGAAGACATTGTCATTGAAAAATCCAATGTACTCCTTATTGGACCAACCGGCTCGGGAAAGACGCTGCTTGCACGGACAATTGCCCAGAAAATGAAAGTGCCGTTTGCCATTGCCGACGCAACAACCCTTACCGAAGCAGGGTATGTGGGCGAAGATGTAGAAAACATTCTGCTCAAGCTCATTCAGAATGCCGGCGGCAATATTGCTTCGGCAGAACGCGGTATTATCTATATCGATGAAATTGACAAGATTGCCCGCAAGAGTGAGAACGTATCCATTACCCGTGATGTGTCCGGCGAGGGTGTGCAACAGGCACTTCTCAAGATCATTGAAGGCACCCAGGCATCGGTACCTCCCCAGGGAGGCCGAAAACATCCCAATCAGGAAATGATAAAGATCGATACAACCAATATTCTCTTTATCTGTGGCGGTGCGTTTGTGGGACTCGACAAGACGATTGAATCTCGTATTGCTCAGCATCCCATGGGATTTGGAGCGGATATCAAGGCAACCCATGAGCGGAATATTCAGGAATTATTTGATCACCTTGCTCCGGACGATCTGATAAAGTTCGGCATGATTCCCGAGTTTATCGGACGGCTCCCCATCACGGTTGCGCTCGACGAGTTGTCCCGGGAAGATCTTACCCGCATCCTTACCGAACCCCGGAATGCCATTGTAAAGCAGTTCCAGGCGTCTCTCGGTATCGACAAGGTTGACCTCGTATTCGAAGACGACGCGATCGAAGCTATAGCCGAACTTGCCATCAAGCAGAATACCGGCGCGCGCGGATTGCGGGCGATCGTTGAAAAGCTGATGATTGACCTTATGTTCGAAATCCCCTCGATTGAGGGCAAAAAGCGGGTTGTTATCAGCCGCGACGTGGTTAACCGGTCAATCAAACCGGAAATACGGCTCGTTGACCAGAAAACAGCGTAAAAAAAACTCCCTTCGGGGAGTTTTTTTTTACATTCCTGCTACTGTTTCGAGCGTTTCCGCGGCGCACTTGCTCCAGCTGAACTGCTGTACCCAGGCAAGTCCACGAGCAACGAGTTCGCTTCGTAGCGAGTCGTTTGCGCCGGTACCGTTACGGACTATTCGTTCAATTGCACCGGCAATTTCTTCCGGATCGTCCGGATCATAGTACAGTGCGGCTTCTCCCGCGATCTCCGGCAAGGCCCCCGCACGCGCACAGGCAACCGGGATACCGCACGCCATCGCTTCCAGAACCGGCAAGCCCACACCTTCTGCCGCCGAAGGAAATACACATGCGTCGGCTGCGGAATAGAGCTCGGGCAAGCTCTGATGGGGAAAGTAACCGGTCAGCAAAATGTCCGACGCGACTGTTGAATTGAGTACTTCGCGGTGAACCATTTCGGCATTTACGCCGTCAGCACCAGCCAGAACGAGACGATGCGGAGCGCCGGTTTTCTTCTTGAACAACTCGAAGGCACGGATAAGCTCAACATGCTTTTTTGCCGGATAGGTAACCCGCGATGCGTAAATAATGTACGGCCGACGTATTGAAAAAGGATGAATGAGCACCGCTTCGTTGTTGGCGGTTGTTCTGGGATAAAAAAGACTGGTATCAATTCCGTTATGAATAACCGTTATCCGCGATTCGGGAATTTTGAGCGATACGAGATCATCGCGCACAAATGTACTTGACGCAATTATTCGGTCCACACGTTTCAATTGTGAGCGCAACAGTCCGTTGATAAAACCGTCATCAGAACGCTGATAGAGATCGGACAGGACATCCTGCATGACCACTACCGAAGGAACTGTAAATTTGAGCGGCAGCAGTTTTGTTCCCGAAGGATAGAGGATGGCGGAATACCCGTGTTTTTTCGCGAATGAGGGCAACGACGTTACATGCCAGAGTCGCTCGGCCAACAGGCTGTCTGCGACAGAAACTCCGGTGTATGCAACGTTTTCCTGACCTGAGCTGTAGGTATACCGGTCGAGTTCGGGACCGAAAAGCTCAACACGTACCTCGGTATTCCCCAGATTGTTGACGAGCGACAGTATATATGAACCGATCCCGGATCGACCGTGATCACAGCCGAAGGTGTCAATACCGATTTTCAAGAATACCCTCCGTGACTTTCGGTAGCTGGTATCAATTATAGCACTTATGCCCGCTTTATGCTATCCTGCATCCATGAGTGATTTCCGCAATCTCGGTGTTCCCGAACAGATTATAAAGGCCCTTGAAAAAAACGGCATAACCATACCGACTCCCGTACAGGAGGAAGTACTTCCGCGCATACTTTCCGGTTCAAATACCGGTTTCCAGTCGGAAACCGGAACGGGAAAAACCCTTTGCTACCTTATACCGGCGTTTATCCGGAGCAAGAAAGGGAGTATTACCACTCTGGTCATCGCTCCGACCCATGAGCTGGGGTCTCAAATACGCCAAACCGCCGCGTCCCTTGCAACCGACTCGGAGCTTCCGGTAACGGCCGCGCTCTGCATTGGCGGGGCTCCCCTGAAACGTCAGATTGAATCCCTGAAAAAGAAACCGGATATTCTCGTCGGCGGTCCGTCCCGAATCATCGAGTTGATCCGTATCAAGAAATTTTCTACACGATCGATTGAACTGGTAGTGCTCGACGAAGTTGATCGTCTTCTTTCGCCGGAAATGCGCGATACGGTTGCGGAACTACTCTCGCTTATACCGGAGAGCGCACAGTTTGTGTCCTGTTCAGCGACGTTGACAGAAAAGCATACCAACATTTTAAACTCGCTTATCCCGGCAAATTCGGATGTTGAGCGGATTGAAATGCCCGCGGGAAATGTCCTCGCCGGAAACATTACCCACTGGGTGTTCCACAGTGAGCGGCGGGACAAGATTGACTCCCTGCGGCGGTTCCTTGTCGCCGAAAAGCCGGCGAAGACCCTGGTGTTTACTGCCGTTCTCGGACAGGTTGAGAACATCACATCCCAGCTGCAGCACCGGGGCATTGACTGCGCCGCGCTGCATGCAAAACTGGACAAGAAGGACCGTAAAACCGCGATTGACCGGTTTCGGAGCGGAAAAACAGCGGTGTTGGTAACGAGCGATCTTGCCGCCCGAGGCCTGGATATTCCGGGAATAACCCATGTTGTGCAGATGGATGTGCAGGAAAACACCGACTTCTTCATTCATCGTGCCGGCCGCACCGCACGGGCAGGGAAAAGCGGAATAAATGCCATTTTCGGCGACGAATTCGAATTGAGAAGTCTCGCGCGGCTGGAAAAGAAGCTCGGGATCGTCATTTATCCGAAAGCCCTGTACGGCGGCAAGGTTGTTACCCCCGAACAGGACATTCCGGAACAAGATTCCTAGAAAAAGTACTCGAATCCGGCGGAAATGTAGTTGTTGAATACGGTGCCGGTCGCCTTGTCTTTCCAGGCTTCAAGCTGAGCTTCCGCGGCTGCGTCTATTGCTTCTTCACTCACTCGTGAACCATCTTCGTTAATGAGCGTTTCATCGTAGGTGTAGATCTGCCGGTTAACGTCAGGATTGATATTGACTTCAAAACGGTAGCCGAGCCGGAATACCATGTAGCCGCCGGATTTCAGTACGGGAAGCCGACAGGTAACATCAAATCCGGTTTGCCAGATGTACTGAATGGTATCCTGGGTCAAAAAGGGTGTTGAGTAAAAAAACGCGTGACCGCTGTCAGTTCCGGACGCATTCCTGATGCTTCCATCTGTAATGTATGAACCATCACTGGTGACATACTCGCGAATTCGCCGGTCGTCCATCCCCTCATTCACATTTCCATGCCGTATGAGCACCCCGACGAGGTCCACATCCACCGCTTCCAGCGGCCGCAGACGAATCCGCAGATTTATCCGGTCGGAATTCGGGTCAAGCGCGGCGCCAAAGTTTTTTCCAGCATGTAAATAGTTCTGAAAGTTCGGTGCGGTCACGTCCAGAGAGTCACCTTCCTTGTGTGTATAGGTGTAGGGAGTGACCATGGTGTAATCGAGCATGATCCGGGTAAAGAGACCCGATTTCCGGGGTGCGTAGGACACACCGAGCTGTCCAGCAATCCGCCACTTGGTGTCAAAATTGAACTTGGCAATATCGTTAAAACTCAGATCGTCGGCAATCAGTGTTCCGTCAACCTTCATGCCCTCCAGCGGGCGGACGGTAAAGGTTCCTCCAAGGTAGGAATTGTCGTGAAAGCCGGTATTTCCCTGGCTGATCATGTAGGGAGAAAGCGGGAGCAAATACAGGAGATCCAGACGATCCCCATAGACAACCGATTCGAATATCGATATCGAAAACCAGTCAACCGGACGGTATTCGAATGAATGCAGGGACAAATACTTGTCCGGGTAATAGTCCTCTACATCATCGTCCGCAGTTGCGCTGAGCGCGAACAGGGAAAAATCAAAACACCATTCCGGACGGTTCAGCGCAAAGGTAAACTGGCCTGCGGCATGCGCCTGCTGTCCTACTATAATGCCGTTTTCGTATATTGGTCCCCAGGAACCGCGCATGAGTCCGGCATTTAGATAGGTATCATCGGTTCCAACGGAAATGGAGGACGTAATCGACGGCAGAATATAGAAAGGTCCCACCTTCGCGTTGTCCTTGACAATATTCTTGGTAGAACGTTCCCAGGCCGGTTTGAGTTCCTCGTCGGGGAGTTTGTTGACGGCCCATCCGTCTGCCGAAACACTTGCGCTCACGATGTCCGTGAAGGTGAAATTCGCGTCAAGCGAAACGGCAAGATCCATCTGCTTGTAGTCGTTGTAGGTGTCAAGGGCCAGGCCCGTCTTTCCCCCGAAACTCACGGTACGTCCGAAGAGCCGGTCAAAATGGGAACGTGCTATTTCCCGCTGGGTACGATCACCCTTCTCCATCACCGATTCAAGAATGGTTTTTACCAGGGGAAGCGGATAGGGTCTGACCGGAGGAAGATTCCGGACCATCCCCATGGTTTCCCAGATAGTCAGGTCGTCATAAAAATAATCGAGGGGATCAGCCGCGACCTGCGCAAAAAGCAGGGAGCCTGAAAGCAACAACGCGACCGCCACAAGCACATTTTTTCTGGTAGTCATACATTCCTTCCTCGCTTTGTGCACTATATCGTAGATTTCCCGTGAACTCAAGAACGAAATCATCCAAATTTGAAGGAATGAATAAAAGACAGCACATCGTACAAACCGTTTTTGATACCCAGCTGCCTGGCGTTTGCCTGCATCTGCCGGGCAAGAGCGGGATCGTCCAGAATATTCGCCGCATGATCCAGAATTTGACCCGGTTTTCGTATGTACGCGCCCGCGCCGTTATGTACCGCGTAGAGGACGTTCCCCAGCTCCTGGCCACGAATAAAGGTTGAAAAAATGACCGGTTTGCCCACGGATAGAACTTCCATGACCGTGGAGGCACCGCCCTTGGTAATGACACAGTCCGCGCAGTTCAGAAGATCGGGCATGAAGGGAATAAATCCGTAAACACGTACATTCTTCGCTTTTTTCATCTCGACCATGGTTGAAACCTGCAAACGAAGCAATTTGTTCCGGCCGCATACAACGATGAGCAGTTCAGGACGTTTACGCCGGAGAAATGCTGCGACAATCCTGTCCGCGCTCTTGAGTCCCTCGCCGCCTCCGGCGATGAGAAGCACCTTTTGCCCCGGTGGAATATTCAGTCGCTTCTTTGCTTCCGCTACTTCGTCTTCTGTATACGGGCGGTCAAAGGCTTTGGACAAGATAAACGGAAAGCAGTGAACCCGCTCGGGATCGTGTCCATATCGTTCAACCGCCTCCTTGCGAAGCTTGTCCGAAAAAACGACCAGATCGTTGTTTTTTACGTAAAACCAGAGCGCGTGCGCCGTAAAGGGATCGGTTACCATCGTTATGAGCGGAATGGAGGGGTTAACCCGGTCTATCGCTTCCCGGGCCATGATGATAAGGATTTCGTGCATACACACGACCTTGGTAATCCCGTTTTCCCGGAGGATGCGCATCAAATTGCGTACACCATGAATCGAGACAAAATAGTTGCCGAACCGTATGGCCGCCGGATATTCGGTAAGCCGATAAAAAAGAACGTACCCCGCTTCGAAATAATTCGAGGACACCTGGTAGCCGTTTTCAAAAAAACGGCGGCACAGGGGCATCTTGTCGCTGAAACCGTTTACCAGCAGTGGTTCCGCCGTGTCGGAATACGAGGATTCAATCCCCTGGGCCAGTGCCCGGGCCGGTGCAACATGGCCGCCGCCGGTGTTCAGATACAGAAACGCTATTTTTTGTTTCATGATATACCAGTCAGTATAAATCCTTGCAGGAGAAAGAACAAGAAGATTTATGCGTGGGGCCGTCATTTACAAAGTTCCAGGTCGGGGCTATACTCGGTTTCATGAATATCGCATTGTTTTCAGACAGCTATTTACCTGCCAAGAACGGCGTGGTTACCGTCATGGTTCAGTCACGAAAAGCGCTTGAAGCGATGGGACATCATGTTGTGGTGGTAACGGTGGAAAACAGCCCTGAATCACGTAAAACCCGTCCTGATGACCCGAACGTTTTCCGTGTCCGCGCCATACCGCTCGGTCTGGGAACCAACGAGTTTATCGGGTTTCCCCAAAAACGAAAGATAATGGCCTTTCTCCGGGAACACAACATAGAAATCATTCACAGTCACACAGAATTCTACATGGCACACGCGGCCAAGAGCATCGGCAAGGCCATGCGCCTGCCGACCATTGCGACAACTCATACCATGTGGGAAGATTTTTACAATTTCTACATACCCATGGCCCGGCTCATACCGGTCAAGGCTATCCGGAAGGTTGTAAAACGTCTCTTCAAGAAATTCTATGCCCTCATCAATGTTTCGAGCAAGGCCCGGGATTACTTCAAGAAAGATTTCATGCTTCCCCAGATTCCTTCGGTTGTTATTCCCAACGCAGTGGACATGGAAGCGTTTATCAACAAGAAAGATACGCCGGATGAATTGCTGCAAATGCGCCGGAATTGGAACATTCCCGAAGACAACACGGTACTCCTCTTTGTCGGCCGTATTGGCGAGGAAAAGCGGGTGCTGGAATTACTGGACATCGCCATTAACCTGGTAAAACGCTTCGAAAAGGTTACCATGCTCTTTGTCGGTGTCGGCCCCATGCTCGAACAGATGAAAAAGAAAACCGGTCAGATATATCTCGATCACCGCATCATTTTCACGGGGTATCTGAACTGGAATGATCTCCATACGTACTATGCAATGAGCGATATCTTTACCACCGTTTCCCTTTCCGAAATGCACTCAATGACGGTTCTTGAAGCCCTGACATCCGGACTTCCAGTAGTAACCCGTTCGGACAGCAGTTTTTTTGATACCGTTCTGCACGGGGAAAACGGCTATCGGGGAGATTCGGACATCGAGGTTGAACGATACCTGGAAGAACTCATTACCGATAACGATAAACGCCGCGCGTTCGGAGAAGCAAGCAGGGACATTGCGCGCCGGTTTACCATCGAAACCCATGCGAAAAAAACCCTGGCGTTTTATCAGGCGGTCATTGAAGCGTATCCACACCCGCTCGATGAAGCAAAAACAGCGCAGGCTGTTGCTGCAGTGGACGCGGTGTGATCGTCCTGCCCGATAGTTCAACCCGTTTTACAGCACTTCCACCGGATTGCCAATTTTCCCGGCTTGCGGTATTCTAGGCATGTGACCCGGGATGACAAAGAACTTCTCTATCAACTACTCGAAACCGCCCGCTGCCGCCTTT
>Ga0208940_1002193_pt1 | contig 18579 bp, 19 predicted proteins | sample AD_JPNNA6_MetaG_FD_184445 | JGI IMG/M metagenome (GOLD analysis project Ga0208940, IMG submission 184445) | Active sludge microbial communities of municipal wastewater-treating anaerobic digesters from Japan - AD_JPNNA6_MetaG (SPAdes) (version 2) | ecosystem: Engineered > Bioreactor > Anaerobic... | reverse complement strand
CCATCGTGACGGCGCGACGCGCGCGCAGGCTGTGGACCTGCCCGAAACCTTCGCGTATCTCCTGGGCCTGTACGTCCAAAAGAGACAAGCGCTCAACGACAGCGACCGGCGCTACCTGGTCTATCGCGGCGCCACCCGCGAGGGGCGCAAGGTGGCCGTCATCTGGCGCGATACCGAGGGCTGGAATGAGAAAGACTACAAGCGGGACAAGGAATTCGTGGCCGCGCAGAAATTGACCGAAGGCATGGACGAACTGTACGTCAACGGCGATTCGTACATCCCCGGCGCGCGGGCGCTGGAGTCGCTGTTCAAAGAACGAATGTTTGCCCCCGTGGAGGTGTAAAATGAGTAATCACATAATATTGCCGAAAGAAAAGATTGCCGATTTCTGCCGCCGACGCCACATCCGACGGCTGGCAGTCTTCGGTTCCGCTTTGCGTTCAGATTTCAATGAGGCCAGCGACATTGATATTCTTGTCGAATTTGAACCAGACCATATCCCCGGTCTGTTCGGAATGGCGCGCCTGGAACGCGAGCTTTCGGTGATTTTCGGCGGGCGCAAGGTTGATTTGCGCACGCCGGAAGATTTGAGCCGTTATTTCCGTCAAGATGTGCTGAATGAAGCGGAGGTACAGTATGCGCAAGGATGATCTTGTCCGTTTGCGGCACATGCTCGATGCAGCCCGCGAAGCCGACGAATTTGCCCGAAGCAGCCGCCGTGAGGATCTGGATAATGACCGTAAATTGACGCTTGCCCTGGTCAAGGATGTCGAAATCATCGGAGAAGCCGCCTATCGGACCGCAGAGGATACGCGGCGCGCCCTGCCGGAAATTCCCTGGGAGGATATTGTCGGTATGCGCCACAGGCTGGTTCATGCCTACTTTGACATCAATCTGGACATCCTCTGGAAGACGGTGCAAGAAGATCTTCCGCCGCTTGTGCGAATTCTCTCCGAGGCTTTGGGCGAGGAATAAAATATGCCGGACGGTATTCAACAATACGTCAAACTGGAAAACCGCCTTGTCCTGCTGGCCTGGATCAACAGCCTCTTGGGATATAAGAAAAACAAAGACCTGCTTGCCGATACCAAAGGCGCCGCCGAGGGTTTCGACGCTTCGGGTCGGAGTTTCCTCTATCATCATTTGATCGGCCGCGGCAGTCAGGTCAAAATTCCCGTCGTGGACCTTGAGCGGTACGATGAGAACATCCGCGCTCACCTGACGGCCATTAACCGCGGCCGCACCGAGCCGATCACCCTGCGTTATTTTCAGTATCTGGCCGTGCTCTCCACGGAAATTGTCCTGGACCGCTATTTCAACCGTCACGCCCAACTGCTGGCCGATCTGAATGCCTTTGGGCGCGAACGCAACGCCGCCAAAGCGCCGGGCGAGCCGCCCGACGAGGTGTTTGCCGAATCCGATCTTACCAAACTGGCCTACTGGATGGCCACCGGCAGCGGCAAGACCCTGATCCTGCATCTCAACTACCACCAGTTTCTGCACTATAACACCGATCCGCTGGACAACATCCTGCTCATCACGCCACCTGGCGAGGCTTTGAGCGAGCAGCATCTAACCGAATTGGCCGCTTCCGGTATACCGGCCAGGCGCTTTGACCTGAATCACAGCGGTCTGTTTACGGGAGGCAGAAATGCTGTGCAGGTCATCGAAATCAGCAAACTGGTGGAGGAAAAGCGCGGAGGCGGGGTTAGTGTGCCGGTGGAGGCCTTCGAGGGTCGCAATCTGATCTTTGTGGACGAAGGGCACAAAGGCTCAGGCGGCGAGGTCTGGCGCAGGTACCGCGACGCGCTGGGCGCGACCGGTTTCACCTTTGAGTACAGCGCCACTTTCGGACAGGCATTGAGCGCCGTGCGCAACGACCCGCTCACCGCGGAATACGGCAAGGCCATCGTTTTCGATTACTCCTACCGCTACTTTTACGGCGACGGGTACGGCAAGGAATTTCGTATCCTCAACCTGAAGGAAGACAGTCGCGAGGAGCAGACCGAAATGCTCCTTTTGGGCAATCTGCTTTCGTTCTACGAGCAGCAGCGCATCTTTCAGGAACAGGCCGACGCCTTACGACCCTATAACCTGGAAAAGCCATTGTGGGTGTTCGTGGGCAGTACGGTAAACGCCGTTTACAGCGAAAACAAGGAGAGACGCAGCGACGTTTTGACCGTGGCGCGTTTTCTGCACCACGTGCTTGAAAACAAGCGTGGCTGGGTGGTGAAAGGCATTGATAAACTGCTCAAGGGTAAGAGCGGGCTGGCCAAGTCTGATGGCATGGACATCTTTGCCGGGCGCTTTGAGGCCCTGCGCGAAACCGGCCTTGCTCCTCAAGCCCTTTTCACGGACATTCTTGCGCGGCTTTTCCAATCGCCGGCAGGCGGCGGCCTGCACCTGTGCGACATTCGCGGTGGTGCAGGCGAGCTGGGCTTGAAGGCCGTCGGCGCCGAGGATTATTTTGGCCTCATTTACATCGGCGACACGGCCGAGTTCAAGAAACTGGTGGAAAACGATAAAGCGGGTATTGTGCTCGAGGAGGACGTCATTGCCGGTTCTTTGTTCGAGGACATCAACCGGCCCGATTCAAGGGTCAATATCTTGATCGGCGCGAAGAAATTCATGGAGGGATGGAATTCGTGGCGCGTTTCCAACATGGGCTTGCTTAATATCGGCAAGAAGGAAGGTTCGCAGATCATTCAACTCTTTGGCCGCGGTGTGCGACTGCGCGGCAAGGGGCACACGCTCAAGCGCAGTGCGGCTATAGAAGGAACACATCCGCCGCGAGTGCGTTCGCTGGAAACGCTGAACATATTTGCCGTACGCGCCAACTACATGGCGCTGTTCCGTGACTACCTGGAACGCGAAGGGGTGGAGACCGAAGAAACAATTGATCTCCCGCTGTTCGTTTGGGCCAATGAGCAGTTTCTGAAACGAGGGCTGGTCGTGCCGCGACCGGAAGAGGGACGCGATTTTGCAAACGAGGCCGACCTTCTGCTCGAAGCTGATACTGCCATGCGAGTGCTTGTGGATATGTCGGTCAAGGTGCAGACCATGGAAAGCAGTGCTGTGGGGATACAGACGGCGGAGGTCCGCGCCGGCGCCGGGCGAACCATTCCACCCGAAAGCCTCGCGTTGGTGGATTGGGAGCGGGCCTATCTCGATTTGCTGGCGTACAAGGAACGCAGAGGACTGAAAAACTGTGTGATTCGCGCTGAGGCGTTGCGAAAGATTTTCGAAAAGATGAACTACGCCTTGTTGGCGGATGAAGCCGTCGTCGCGCCGCGCTCGTTTGCCGAGCGCGCCTTGCTTCAGGAAGCCGTAACCCGCATTTTGCGCAAATATTTGGACAACTTCTACCGAAACAGGCGCGAGAAATGGGAAAGCCGGAACCTGGTATACAAAACTCTCGATAAAAGCGATCCAAACCTAACCTTCAACCGCGACGTGGTACGCGAGCACTCAGAGGGAACCTACGTTGTCACAGTGAGGAAGTCCGATAAGGAACTGATCGCAGCCATAGAAAAACTCGGCGAAGATGTGGACATCCTGCGCAAGCAGGAAACGAATGAACTGCCGCGCATCTATTTTGACCGGCACCTGTATCTACCGCTCCTGTTTGAAAAAAACGACAATGTTCACACTGTCCCGCCGGGGCTGAAAAAGAGTGAAGCGCAATTCGTGCGCGATTTAAAGACCTACTGGACGGCGGAAAAGGATAAATCGCTGGTAGGGAAAGAGGTGTTTCTGCTTCGCAACCTGAGCCGCGGCAGCGGTGTCGGTTTCTTTGAAGAGAGCGGATTTTATCCCGACTTTATCCTGTGGGTGGTCGATGGCAAAAAAAGCCAGCGGATTGTCTTTATAGAACCGCACGGCATGATCCATGCCAAAGCCTACATTCATGACGAAAAAGCGCGACTTCACGAACGACTTCCGGAGCTGGCAAAGGAAATGGGGCAGCGAAGCAAGAAGAAGAATATCATGCTTGATTCGTTTATCATCTCCGCCACGCCGTACGACGATTTGTATAAACGTTACGACAACGGCACCTGGGACAGGGCGAGATTTGCCGAGAAGCATATTTTGTTTCAGGAGCAGAAAAAGGATTACGATTATTTGCAGATTCTTTTTTCGTCTATGAATTTGTGATTACACAATTACTGCTGAGAGAAAGGAGGCAAAATGGAATACATGAATCCGAACGGTCTCGAAAAAGCGCTCGCAAAAACTGAAGCCGATGTTGATGCATCATTGAAAGCTGCCAATGCAGTCGTTAGCTCATTGAAGAAATTAAGAGGTTCGATCAAAGCAGGCAGCCTCCGAGAATTAAAAAGGGCGATTGATTCATCCGAGCAGGCGATCGCTGCACTGAAGCAACAATTTTCAAATACAAAGGATGGTTGGAGCTTTGAAGCAGAAAACTACATCGGCTCCAGGGCCTACTTAGAAGAAATATTGGAGATGTCTAAATCGTTTGGGGTAAGAATCTTTGAACAGGATGAAAGATTATATTGTTATCCCTTCCTTGTACGTATCATTCCCAATGAGCTTGCAGTTCAAATTGATAAAGCAAAAGAGAAACGCGTACGGCCGTCCGTCCTTGTTAGTCATCTCAAGGCGTTGCAGAATAAACCTGTCCGATTCAAGCCTGAGGCCTTTATGGAAAGTATGTTTTCGGCATACGAGATCTTAATAAGCAGTCGTGGAAAAGATCAGGTCGGCAAAGGAATAGTCATACCTCTTATCGAAATTCATAAATTATTAACATTACTTCCGGGACAGTCCAAAGATTATTCCAGGCAGGAATTTGGTAGAGATGTTTATCTTCTTGATCAGAGCGGCGTAACGATGACCAAAGACGGGTTCGTGATAAGCTTACCCGCGAGTACAGGTACAAAATCACAGTCGCGCACGGTGCGTGTGGTCACCCAGGAGGGCAAAGAAAAGATGTATTTCGGCATTGCTTTTTCGAAGTTTTAGGAGGGGTGAGCTATGTATCTAAAATATGATGATTGGCTGGACATTATTTGTAATGAATATTTACATGACTTTGTTAAACGTGGCGGTGCGGCGGTAAAATTTGTAGTCCCTATGGAGGAGATTGAAGAAAAGCAGGTATTTGATCCTCTACGTCAATGCTCAGAGAAAGAAGATTATCTTTTTGTCGATGTCAATGCAATTTCAACGAAAATACACATGATTGACAAGTTATTTCATGAAGTGGCTCGTCAGATCGATTGGGATGAGTTGGCACATTCATTCGTCAGGAAATTGTTCATGAAAAATGGTTATGAATTGCCGATACACCGGGAGGATTTTGATCTTGAGAATATTGCAGCAATCAACAAACGTGAGGAAAAATTCTTACGAAAAGATTTGAATTCATGGCTTGAAAAGGAAATATTTCACGATTTTGAGATGAGCCAGGAATTCAGAATTGCGATGATACGTCTCTGTTTGGATCAGCTTAATCCCGCGGGGCCATCCCCCTTCTTAAGCAACGCGGTAAAGGAATGGCTGCGAGGTGAGCTTCGGTTGATCTCAACGTTAAAGGAAGCGCTCATTTTCCAAAAGATTGCCAGGCACAACGCTCGGCATATGCTTTTTTCCCTCTCCCACTGGCTAAGAATCAACGGCAAAAGCGGCCTTGTTGTTATGCTTGACATCAGACGTTATCTCACTTCAACAAGATCAAAAAATCCGGACGATGGCTTTTTCTATTCGATCCCGGCATTGCTTGATGCCTACGAGGTCCTTCGTCAATTCATCGATGGAACGGATGAAATGGAGGGTATGCTTTTCATAGTGCTTGCGTCGAGAGATTTCCTAAATGACGATAGAAGAGGCTTAAATCGGTATGACGCGCTTAAATTGAGGATCTGGGATGAAGTTAGAGACAAGCGAAAGCAAAATCCACTAGCCTCGTTGGTTCGCTTGTCCACTAATTGAAGAATTCGGAATACGGATCATTGTGGGAGGTATTCATATGAATTTCGACGAACAAGTGAGTAATCGCCGGGCAATAGAAGCTTTACGCAATGGTGTGCCTAACCGAGATGCCGTACTTGCATTAGGCTGTAATCAACCAGATATTGAAGATAAATTTCGAGAAAAGCTGCAAAATGTGCAGCAAGCTGTTGTCACAGGAGGCAATAACGAAGGGATGATGATAGCAGGCGATTTTGGTTCTGGTAAATCCCATCTTCTTGAATACCTGATGCACCTGGCCTTGGAGAAGAACTTTGTATGCAGCAAGATTGTCATTAGCAAAGAAACGCCACTTTTTGATCCGGCGAAGCTATATCGTGCCGCAGTAGGCGCAGCTTTTGTCCCCGGGAAAAGGGGCAACGCTATGACAGAAATTGCTACAGCCCTGCATTTCAACAGCCAACCTTATGCGGATTTATACAGATGGGTACACACCAAGAGTGGCCTTAATGCACGATTTGCTGCCACCCTATTCTTATTTGAACGAATGCCAAACGATCCTGAAGTCAGCAATCGCATTATCCGATTTTGGTCAGGGGATAAGATCGGTACAGGTGAAATAAAGAGATACCTCAAGGCATGTCGTGAACAGGTCACATATAAACTTGATAATATATCGGCAAAAGAGCTTGCCTGGCAGTCGTTCAAATTTGCTTCCCGCTTAATTATCGCTGCTGATTATGCCGGGTGGGTGTTGCTGATTGACGAGGCAGAATTGATAGGAAGATACTCGCTTCTGCAAAGAGCAAAATCCTATGGGGAACTGGCAAGATGGATGGGCAAGCTCGAAGATTCAACTTATCCGGGATTGACGACCGTTTTTGCTATTACTGAGGACTTCCAAAGCATAATCTTGGTGGGGAATGATGACTTTGAAAAAGTGCCAGGAAAATTGAGGGCGAAAGGAACAGAAAGCGATCTTCTTTTGGCAAGCCAGGCTGAACGAGGAATGCGGGTTATTCAAAATGAATCGATCCGATTAAAATCCCCCGACAGCGAAGCGTTAAATCAGACTTATGAAAAAATACGGGCTATACATGCTAAGGCCTATGAATGGACCCCATCGCATGTGCCCACTATCGAGCGGATGACAACAACGCGAATGCGTCAATATGTTAAAGGGTGGATTACAGAATGGGATCTAAAACGTCTCGACAAAACATATAAACCTGACATTGAAGTCGAACAAATCAAACAAGACTATACGGAGGATAAGGAATTAGAAGTAGAAACCGAGGAGACATCCGATAACAGCAATGAAAAGTCATTGTAAAAGACGGGAGGTTACATGAAATGCCCATCCCTTATCATGACGCTGATGAACTGAAGGATTTGGGGCTTGCTGGATATCTTAAGATTCAACCCGCACAAGATTCATCTGGATATCTAGCTGCATTATTTTTGATTAATGCACGCGGAGAGCCGATAGAATTTACCTATAACCGAATAGAAACGCCGCACACATTTTTATGGAGACAAGCGGATATTCGTCGTCATGCAATAAAAAAAATAACTGTCACATTGCTCTCTTTATGTCCGAAAGTGCCACGTTTGATTCTTTGTCTCGCTGAAGAGGTGAGCAGCGAGATATTTTGTCAGGATATTCAATTATCTCTTCCCGTCTGCAGAATAGCTCCGGCTATTAAAGCCCAGCCGTATTCGGCAACCGAAATCCAAGATAGAATAGAAGCGGAAGAACCCATGAATCTCTTCTGGTATCCGGCGAGGCCATCCGACGGATCGACGGAATTGAGACTCTTGCAGACGTTGTCGTCGAAGGGCTTACTCATGGAACCATTCGAAAGGGCTCTTATCGGACTTAAGGAAGTCTACCCAGACAAAGGAAAATAATGAGCACTAACGCGGTTTGGTGGACAGAACGAAACACTGACAATGTACCGAAAGCACGGTGGTTTGGTTTTTTCCGACGTCCGGTGAAACTTGATGAATTTGTACCACAAAAAGTGTCTGTGCCAGGTGTAATCTTATCTACACCAAAATACGTATCGACAACGGATACCAATACGCAATCATACCCTAAATCTCTAAGTCCCTCATGTACGATAAATATCCCTATCAATTACCTTTCTAACCGTTCGCAACCTGATGATGATTATGCACGCGGTAGTGTCGGCTTAGTGGGCCTCCTATTGAAGGACGAACCTCATGGTGAACAAATTCCAGGACAAAAGCGATCGGGTGTTGTTCTGCAACCTTCTAAGGAAGCCGATCACGCGCCTCCATCAGAAATACCCCTTTCCAAACGCTTAGCTTATCTACTCCAACCACCAACCGACGTTTTGTTGTCACAGATTGGTCCTTTAGAATGGCCGGGATCTTTATTCGATTACCAAATTGAAGGGATAAAGGCTCTGCTCTCTAGAGATGCTTTGTTACTAGCGGATGATATGGGCCTCGGGAAAACGATACAAGCGATAGGCGCATTACGCATTCTTTTTCTTCAAAACCGAATTGAGGCATGTCTATTAATTGTTCCGGCGAGTTTGGTCGGGCAGTGGCGTAAAGAAATCCACCACTGGGCTCCAGAACTGCGCATCTCCACCATCAGAGGCACAGCGGCAGAGCGCACATGGCAATGGGCAACACCTGCCCATATTTACTTGACGAGTTATGAAACCTTCAGGTCCGATTGCACTGACAATTTACATTCCCCCCCCGTCGTCGTGTGTGGGATGTTGTCATCCTTGATGAAGCTCAGAAGATTAAAAATAGGGATGTGGAAATTAGTCGAAAATGTAAACTGTTATATCGACGGAGGGCTTGGGCGCTTACAGGTACACCTCTTGAAAATCGAGAGGATGATCTTGCTTCAATTATTGAATTTGTTTCGACTCTCAAAGAAGGTGAGACACCTCCACGACACAAACCGGGCATTGAACTTCAAGAAGTGCATAGAAGTTTGCAGCTTCGCCGTAAAAAGCAGGATGTGCTCCCACAACTGCCGCCTAAAATTGTGAGTCAGATATCTCTATCATTGGAGGGGGCTCAACGAGAATGTTACGAGCGGGCTGAAAAAGAAGGCATAATCCAATTAAAGGAAAGTGGGGAATCTGTCAGAATTGAACATGTTTTGGCGCTCATAATGAAATTGAAACAGATATGTAATTTCTGTCCGATTGATGGTGGCTCCATTAAGTTTGATGATGTGTTAGAGAGATTAAACATCATTGTATCAGAAGGTTATCGTGCTCTAATTTTTTCACAGTTCACAGATTCAACGTACGGAGCGAACGCCATAGCATCAAGGCTTGAGGAGTTTAATCCCCTTCTTTTTATCGGTGATCTTTCTCCAATACAACGAGATTCCGTCATAAGAAGATTTAAGGAAAATCGAGATCATAAAGTTCTCATTCTTTCGCTCCGTGCAGGTGGACAGGGGTTGAATTTACAGGATGCTTCTTATGTCTTTCACTTCGATCGATGGTGGAATCCTGCCGTTGAGTATCAAGCTGAAGGTAGGGCGCACCGCCTTGGTCAAACTTTTCCGGTTAATGTATATAAATATATCATCGAAGCAACGATTGAGGAGCGGATCGAAAAAATATTGCTTGAGAAACAGCTACTTTTCGATGAGTTGGTGGATAGTGTTTCAATTGATCTGAAATCAAAATTGACGAGCGAAGAGCTTTTCGGCTTGTTTGGTTTGGAACCCCCTGATCACCTAAAGCAACCTAAGGATAAAGCCTCCTTCAAAGGAAGCTATGCAGAAATGAGTGGTGTGGAATTCGAGGAGCATGTGAAACGTCTGCTAGAGCAAAAGAAATGGAAAGTAGAGAGCACACCTTTGACACGCGATGGCGGCGTTGATCTGATCGCACGGCGTAATGACGATATCGGCGTGGAAATTACCCTTTATATTCAATGTAAGAATCATATATCGCCGGTGGGTGTTGATGTCATAAGAGAATTAAACGGAGTGCTACCTAAGGGTGCGACTAGCACAAGGGGGGTTGTGGTTTGTCCCAGTGGATTCACTTCTGATGCGATAAATTTCGCTAAAGATCGCAGCATTATCCTTTGGGATCGTCATCATCTTTTTGAACTTTTTCAATAATGAAGAGCACCTGACCGCTCAAAACGGGACACGTTGAATTACCAGGTCCAGGGATTGGTTATCAATTTGATGATCGAGAGGCAATAATCGATGGCTACGATGATCCCGGACGACATTCAGGATTTTACAACTGCAGGCGAGGGCGTCTTTTATCGGTTTCTTCATAGCTGCGCCAAGCCGGATGAAAAATACATTGCCTGGTATCAGCCGGATATAGCCGGGCGTGAGCCGGATTTCATTCTCTACGCACAGGACGCTGGTCTGATCATCTTCGAGGTCAAGGACTGGGCCTTGGACCAGATCGTTGCCGCCGATCCCCAATTCTTCACACTTTGTATCGAAGGGAAAGAGGTCCCCCGTAAGAACCCCCTCCAGCAGATCCGGGAATACTTCGGCGAGGTCATGGACAAGATTAAACGAGACGGCCAGTTGGTGTCAAAAGATGCACATTCTTATGGCCAGGTCAAGGTCACGGTCAACAGCGGCATTGTCTTTCCCAACATCAACAAGCATGAGTACGAAAAGAAAGAACTTCATCGGGTTATTCCTTCGGAGCGGATTTTCTTCTGGGATGATCTCCACCCCCAGTCGCCCATTTGTGAAGATCAAACGGGGCACTGTTTCCAGGAAGCCCTGGAGCGGATGCTCATGGTCAAACCCAGGTTTTCCATGACCGGCAAGGAACTGAACCACCTGCGACAATTGATTTTTCCTGTGGTGCGGATTGACCTGCCGGATCGAGATACTCAAAAAAAACGCGCCACCGCGACCCGCCGTCTGAAACTCCTCGATCATCATCAGGAAAGCATTGCCCGGCAATATGAAGGCGGGCACCGCATCATTACGGGTCCCTCGGGTAGCGGCAAGACGCTGATCCTGGTACACAGGGCCGCCCTTCTGAAGCGGTACAACCCCGCCATCCATAATATTCTCTTTGTTTGCTATAACATCACGCTCGTCAACTACATCCGCCGTCTTCTCGCCGATAAACATGTGCCTCTTGGAAAGGGCGGTGTCGAGGTTTGCCACTTCTTTCAGATCTGCGCAAAGATTACGGGAGAAGACGTTCCTTATGAAAAGGCGGACTCAGAGTACTATGAAATGGTTATCCAAGATACCCTGGAGAAACTACCATCATGCAATCTCCGCTATGACGCGATCCTCATCGACGAAGGGCAGGATTTTTCCGACGACATGCTCAAAATCGTCACGGCCCTTCTAAATCCACAGACGGATCATCTGGCCATCGCCCTGGATGACAATCAGAATATTTACCAGCGGCAATCTTCCTGGAAGGCGGTCGGCATACATGCCCGTGGCCGGGTGCGCCGGCTATCGTGGATCTATCGTAATACGAAGGAGATCGCCGATTTTGCAAAAAGGGTTATCGTGGGCGATCAGGAATCGAGCAGGGAAATTCATCAGGAGGAATTGTTCCCTGAGATCTTTGAGGACATGCATGGTCCGCAACCGGATGTCCGACAATTCAAAGATTACGAAACAATGGTCTCCTGGGTCGCCGATCGGATAGGGACTCTGAGTGAGAAGGAAAAATATTCCCTCGCAGAAATCGCCGTGATCTACACAATGCGCTCTCCAGATGGTGATATCGCCGTGAATCTACCCCGGTTACTGGAGGATGCGCTGGAGAAAAGGGGCCTCATGCATAACTGGATCTCAGAGGATTACCGATCAAAGCGCGCCTACGATGTGACAGCGGACAGCATACCGATTTCAACGATACACAGCCTCAAAGGGTTTGATTACGCCTGCGTCTTTTTACTGGGCATCGACTGGCTGGTGCCGGGGAACCGATGGTCGGAAGAGCAAAGCCGGAAGCTGGCTTACGTTGCAGTTACACGGGCGAGAGAACAATTGTTTATTCCGTACTGCAGTGAAAATGATCTAATCAAGAAGATGCTGCAATAGTAGTCACATAGATGAATGTTCCATCAACCGATAACCATAGCCCCTGATATTTGATATCCCAAATTCATCGTGAAGATGAGTTTGTTTTGTATGAAAAAGATGCCACTTTTCCTTACAAAGATTCATGCAGGCATATCATGCAAAGCATTGATTCTAAAATAATAAGCCGCATCTATGGACGTGGGAAGGGTTGCGTCGTTACCCCAGGTGACTTTATGGACTTGGGGAGCCGGCAAGCCGTGGACCTGGCGCTGCACCGCTTGGCGAAGAAAGGAACGCTGCGCCGCCTGGCCCGCGGGCTGTACGACTACCCGCGCATCGATCCGGCGCTCGGCCTCCTTTCCCCGACCATAGACGCCATTGTCAAGGCACTCAAGGGGCGGGACAAGATCCTTCTGCAACCGTCCGGGGGCTATGCCGCCAATCTGCTGGGGCTCTCCGATCAGGTGCCCATGAAGATCGTGTTTCTCACCGACGGTCCGGCACGCCGCGTCCAGATCGGCAAGCAGATCATCATGCTCAAGCACACGACGCCCCGGGCCATGGCCACCGCCGGGCAGGTTTCCGGGCTGGTCATCCAGGCCCTGCGCCATCTTGGGCAAAGGCAGGTGGACGATGCCGTTGTGGCCAATCTGCAAAAGCGGCTGTCCGTCAGCGACAAAAAGGTGCTGCTTAGAGATCTCCGCTACGCGCCGGCCTGGATCGCCGCCATTCTGCGAAGGGTTTCCGGCTCTGAGGGAAAATGACAGGAGCTATACCGATATTGTGGAAGACATAACATGAGCGGAGAATCCACTTACCAGCCGCCTTACACCATCACCTCAGAGATTCTGACCCGGGTCGCCCAGATCAGCGAGGCCATGGGACGACTGAACGTGCTCACCGACCGAGCCAGAGAACTGCGGCTGCGGCGCATCACCCGCATCCGCACCGTTCGCGGCTCGCTGGCTATCGAGGGCGGCACTTTGAGCGAGGCGCAGATCACCGCGATTCTGGACGGCAGGCGGGTGATCGCCCCGCCCCGCGCGGTGCAGGAGGCGCGAAACGCGCTGGCTGCCTACGACCACTTCGAGAGCTGGCGGCCGGAAGTGGAAAAGGACCTGCTGGAGGCGCATCGAATGCTGATGGCGGGATTGATCGACGAGGCCGGAATGTACCGGCGCGGCGGCATGGGCGTGATGGCAGGCACTCAAGTGATCCACATGGCTCCCCCGGCGGATCGGGTACCACAACTGATGAGCGACCTGTGCCGATGGCTGGTGTTGGCTACAACCGATGCCCATCCGCTGATTGCCGGTTCGGTCTTTCACTATGAGTTCGAGTTTATCCACCCCTTTATCGATGGCAACGGCCGCTTGGGGCGGCTTTGGCAGAGCTTGATTCTGACCCGCTGGAACCCCCTATTTGCCAACATTCCGGTAGAAAGCCTGGTGTTCGAACATCAGCATGAGTATTACGAAGCATTACAGGAGAGCACGAACCGGACCGATTCCGCGCCGTTCATCGCCTTTATGCTCCGTATGATCCTGGATGCCGTAACCACCACAGCCCCCCAAGTCACCCCCCAAGTCACCCCCCAAGTCGGCGAACTGGTTCTGGCACTCCAGGAAGAAATGAGCCGCGAAGCGCTGCAAACCACTCTCGGCCTGCAGGACCGCAAATCCTTCCGTGAGCGTTATCTAAGACCGGCCCTGGCGGATGGGTTGATTGAAATGACCATCCCCGACAAGCCCAACAGCCGCCTGCAGAAATACCGCCTGACCGATAAAGGCCGCCAGTGGCTTGCAGAGCAAAGGAAGAATAGCGACAAGTAAACTGCTCGGAAACGTTTCCGGGCTGACGATCTCGTGTGTTTTGCTCGGATATGCCGGGTGGAGAATGTCAGGCACCCCTGTCTGGAAGAGGTTCTTTGGTTTTTTATGGCGGATTTTAACAATGCATGATATTATTTTCGATAGTCTTGAATAGTTGAATAGAAAGGATATAGCCATGTTGAATGCCATCAAAGTCAATTTATCACGGCAAGAGATTATTAGTGCCGTGAAGGCCATGAAGAAGAGGGATCGGGAAGCCTTCCTGGAGGAACTGCTCGCTACAACCTCACCCGAATACTTGGAGAGCATCAAGGAAGCCAGGGCGGACTATAAGGCCGGTCGTGTAAAGACACATGACGAGGTATTCGGACATTGAGTTATCGGCTCGTATATACCCGGAAAGCCGTCAGGGACATTGGCAAGCTCGAAGCCGGTCTCAAAAAGCGCATCGGCACAACCCTCCTTCGTTTCAAAGACAATCCTTTACAATATGCTGAACCGCTGACCGACCCGGAACTCGGCGGCTACCGTTTTCGCATCGGTGATTATCGTGTGATCTTCGACATGGAAGGCGACGATATTGTCGTGCTTCGCGTCGACCACCGCAAAGAAATTTACAGAAGAAAGTGATAGCAGATAAGGCTTCACAATGGTTAATGAATCAGTCTTGAACGGCGTTCGCAAGTATCTGCGTGCGTTGCAGGATCAGGGCGTGGCCGTAAAGTTCGGCATTGTGTTCGGTTCACGAGTGTTCGGCAATACAGATATCTGGAGCGACATTGATCTGCTCGTTGTCTCCGCCAGGTTCGACGACCGGCGCAGCCGTGAGGATATCAACCTGCTGTGGCGGCTCGCGGCGCGAACGGACAATCGCATTGAACCTATCCCGTGCGGTGAGCAGCAGTGGCTTGAAGATGACGCCAGCGCCATCATTGAAATCGCAAGACGGCAAGGTGAGACGGTAACCGTCTCATAATCTTCATCAAAGCGGTCATGAAGCTGACGGCCGCTTTTTGTCCGCATAAAATCCGCTTTTTCGCATTTTCCTGTGACACTGTTTTGATCGTCACCTGACTTAATGATGCATGTTTCACTCGACGAAAGTAACGAAATGTGTTACTTTGCCTCAGCAATTCATTTGACCGAGGAACCATATGCTTGCCAGTCAATTCACTACGGACCTGATCTCACGCGGGTGCTATTGCTTCAGCATCGAAGAGGCTGTCCGGGTTTTGGGCACGGGCATGGTTGCCGCCCGTGCAGCGCTTCGTCGCCTCCGGCAGAAAGGCGAGCTTGCCGTACCTTACAAGGGATTCTATGTCATTGTTCCTCCGGAGCACAGGGCTGCCGGTTGCCTTCCGGCCGACCATTTCATTCCATTTCTGATGGAACATCTGCACGAGGCGTATTATTCCGGGTTGCTTAGTGCCGCCGAGTATCACGGCGCGGCACACCAGCGCCCTCAGGTCTTTCAGGTGGTCGTGGCCAGGAACAGGCCCGAAATCGCGTGCGGGAAAGTACGGGTACAATTCATCGCCAGAAAGAATATGGAAAAGATACCGACGGCGGATTTCAAGACCCCCCGGGGCTACTTGAAAATATCGACGCCGGCGGCAACGGCCTTTGACCTGGTCGGCTATTTTCACCACGCGGCAGGATTGGACAACGTGGCCACCATCCTGGCGGAGCTTGCAGATCGTATTGACGCAAAGGAGCTGGTCTCCATAGCGGCGCTTTCTCCCATTGCCTGGGCGCAGCGACTCGGTTATCTGCTCGATCTGGTGGGCGCTGACGGCAAAACCGGGGAACTGGCCGACTACATCGCCCTTAAGAAACCGGTACCCGCACCCCTTGTGCCATCCAGACCATTCAGGGGGATCGATCAGTTAAAACGGTGGCGACTCCTGGTCAATGCCAGGAAGAAAAATAAGCCGGCCGTAAAAAAGTAATCTTCCCGTCCTTCAGCGAATTCTATTTGTCATGGTTATGAAGTCGCAGTTATAGTTTATTAACCCAGCAATTCCGCCTGTCGCAATTCACGCAAGGCCGCACGGAATACCTCATCAAATTCCGGCAAGGTTGCCATTTGTGCAGAGAGACGGACATTCCAGAGTTTTTTCAGCCGCGCCTCCTTTCGGACAAAGTTCTCTTTCACATCCATCAATTCCCTACCCCGAAATTTCATTTTCAGCGCAACGGCTTCGGCCAAATCGGCCAGCACGACATATTTGTTGGTCGAAAGATACCATAAATCGTAAAGATCGCGGGGCTCGTTCCTTGCTGGATCAAGAAGGGCGACGATTTTTTCCGATACAATCTCGTTGATGGAATAAATGCTGATTATTGCATCATCCGGCAGATCCTCATATTCATCGTAGGTTTTGAGCACGGGATTTGACGCAATGGGGAAGACGATTTTTTCCTGTATGGTTATATCCACTTTGACCTCTTTTACCGCCGTTCCCGGTAGAGGTCCTTCATAGGCGATGAAAAATGTGTGGCTGTTCTCATGGGAATGCCGATCATAACGACTGACTTGAATCTTGATTCCGGAAGCTTTCTCAACGTTTTCAAAGACAATGGCAAGATACGCCTGTATCTTTTCAAAAGAAACGGCTTCCCTCAGGGTAAAATCAAGATCCTCCGAAAAACGATAATCGGGAATGTAGCATTTCTTGATGGCCGTACCGCCTTTGAAGGCAAGGATATCTATGAGGGGCGTTTTTGACAATCCGATAAGAAACCAGGAGAGGCAGTAGTCGCGTTCGAGAACAGCCTCCGGGACGCGACGGCCGCCTTTTCGGGCGAGACGATTCGACAACAACGACAGGTTTCGCTGAGGTATCATTATGTCCTCACTACGGATAAAAGTTCATCCGGCGATACATTGAGGTGCAATCTCCACTTCCTGATGAACTTCCCTTCGGGAGGGAGGAGCGGATCGAGCTTTACATAGGTATCGGTAAGATGATCACGGAGGTATTCCAGCTTTTCCGGAGAGCCGATTCCGTAGAGTTCCAGGATATAGCCCAGCCGGCGGATGACGGCGCCGATATCCATTGTTATGGCGTATTCGATCAACCTGTCGGCGTCCAGATTCTGTCGGCGCATCCATACCCCCTTAGCGGTTTCCGTGATGCCGCCACAGTACTCAGGCTGCCGGAGACCGTCAATGACGGTTTTTTCCTTATCACTGACCATCACTTTTTCCTGCTTGGTCACCCAGTGTTCGCTGATACCGAAAAAATGTTCTTTTTTGCAGGTAATAAATTGAAAGTCCGTGCCCATAATGTGAACAGGACGGCGTTTTTCCATGGTCGTTACGTGGACAACAAGCTGCGGTTGGGTGACCATCCCATGAATTTCCATGGCTGTACCATGAGAAAGGTAATAACCTTTTCCCCCGGCCAGCTCACGGGCGACAATGAGCGGACTTCCCATGTATTCTCTTTCCCTTCCCAACTCCTGAGGCACCAGGATGAAGAGGCCCGGCTTCAATCGGGTAGCCACGCCCCTGTTCACAAGCTGCCTCACGAAATTGCTGGCGGGTAGTTCTTGAAGACTCAGAATCCTTCTGACATCCTCCAGACGAAAGACGGGTTTGTTTTCTTCATAGAGGGTGGAGACCAGGCGCACGGATTGAGGCCCCAATGTTTTAAGGTTGTTATTGTAATTTGGGCGCATAATATGTCCTCTGGCGACAGATAATGCACCTGAAATATAACAATGTCAATGAAAATTATCTGAAGGATGCATGGCAGAGTATGCCGGTTAGAGAATGGCCTTGCATTCCTGTACCGGAAACGCCGGCTAATTTTTAGATCAGATCATGTTGGCCGCTTTTTGTCCACAAAAAAACCGCCAAAAGACCGCTTTTTGTCCGAAACTTTTTCGATCCTCTTGGGGTAGTGCTTTGGCGAAGCGTTTTCCCCAGGCAATGAAAAGAAGACAATCAGACCATGTACGAATGCCGCTGCCCCCATGACGGAAAGAAACTCGCCGAACTGGCCCGGCCGCCCCTGGCCCTGGGTCACTACGACTACCCCTGCGAATGCGGGAGGTGGGTCCGGGGGCAGATCATCCTGGAGGAGGGGTCGGACTGTATCCTGGCCGTCGATTCCTGTCCCTGTGGGCGCATGACCAGACGGGTCGTCGGTCATCTGGTCGCCATCCAGTGTTCCAAGTGCAGAAGAATCATTAGCTTTTAGAGGCCCCCGAGGCCCGGAATATCAAATAATTTCAAAGGAGGAGGCTCCGAGGCTCTCGAAGCCCATGCCGCTGTCGACGCATGGGCTTATCTTTTTCCGGGTTCCGGAAGGAGCTATCCTCCCGGGGATTCAGGCGGGCCTATGAGGGCCTGCGGGCGGAATGCCCGGTGCTCTTCCCCTTTGCCGATCCCGGCGATCTGATCGCCTTCTTCCATGACCAGGCGGCGGATCTGGACTGGAAGGACGCCATCCTCTTCGATCTTGTTACCCATTACCGGAAGGGGAACCGGCATCGCGACATCGCCTCGCTTTTCATCGTCCTGCTCACCCCGGCCCTGGCGAGCATCTACACCCATACAAGGCGGAGACATCCCGGCATCGACCGGGAGGATCTCATCCAGGACCTCTGCCTTTTCCTCATCCAGATCATCAGGGAAAGCGCCATCACCCCGTTCAAAGTGGCCGGCCGGGTCGTCGGGGAGCTGAGAAACCGGGTCCGGGGATTGTTGTCCCCGATCCCCGATGAGGGATTCGTTGCCCTCAAAGGGGACGGCACAGA
>Ga0208940_1002184_pt1 | contig 18639 bp, 13 predicted proteins | sample AD_JPNNA6_MetaG_FD_184445 | JGI IMG/M metagenome (GOLD analysis project Ga0208940, IMG submission 184445) | Active sludge microbial communities of municipal wastewater-treating anaerobic digesters from Japan - AD_JPNNA6_MetaG (SPAdes) (version 2) | ecosystem: Engineered > Bioreactor > Anaerobic... | reverse complement strand
CTCGATCACCGCAACCCGCCATCCTACATCCGGCAGCCTTTCCATGGCCGATTGCGACACGACTATCGTTTCCGTTTCCGTAACCAGAGCCACGGTGGCCGTCCCGCTGATGCCGGGACGGAGCCTGCCCGCGTTGTCGGAGAACTGCGCCGTGCAATAGGCCAGACCCGAGACGGGGTCCACCGAGGGGGAAACTGCAGTGACCACGCCGTCGAACAGCTCGCCGGGATGTATCGTAGTCTCGAAGAACACCGGCTGTCCCGCATGCAGGTCGCGAAGCCTGCACGGTGCAAAGCTCAGCGATGCTTCGAACACCTCTCCTCCGGACAGGGCCACCAGATTCCCGGCCGCGGGATTGCCCGGCCTGGCCCACACCCTGGTGACCGTTCCCGAAAATGGAGCCCTGACCTGCCCCAGCGCCGCCTCGGACGCCGCCTGCTGGTACCCCACCCTGGCAAGCCCAAGTGTAGCCTGCGCCGAGGCATCCGATGCGCGCGCGGATTCGATGCCGCTCTCGGACAACGCTCCGCTCTCGTACAGGGCCTCGGCCCGCGCAAGGTTCCCAGCCGCATATTCCCGGGCCGCCCGTGCCGCCGAGACCCTCGCGGCCGCCGTGGACATGCCGGCTGTAAGCATCCCGTCCGTCTCGAGAGTCAGAAGCACGTCTCCCGCCATGACCCGGTCGCCCTCCGAAACGAGGACCGACGTGACGGCCGCGGGTACGGCCACCGACAGGACGGCCTCCTCGGCGCCCTCCAGCCGGCATGGCACGACGATTGTGCTCGTTATGTCGCCCGGTTCGACAACCGCGATCATCACCGGCACGGGATCCGGTTCCTGAGCGGGCCGTCCGCCGCATCCCGCCGCGATGAACGGCAGCATAGCCATGAGGACGGTATCAGATCTTGTCGCCACAGCTTATCCCTTTCACCAGGATGTCCATCACACCGCCCATGAAGGCATCGTCCACGTCCTCAGGTGGTACGGAGTTGCCGAACCATCCGGCGTAGAGCCATCTCGAAGCGAACCAGTTCATCGTCAGGGAGAGGAAGACCACGGGTACGAGTCCGGGAGTGATATCCGGTCTTATCTGGCCCTTTTCCTGGAGCTCGGTGATCCTGGCCAGCACCCTCTCCCGCATGTCCGCGTCCGGGTACTCCGGATCGAAGTCGCGCTGCAGGTTGAGCCAGGAGAAAAGTCTCACGAGCCTGGGATTGTTTCTGAAGAACTCGAACAGGCCGTTCCGCCCGGTCACGAGTTCCATCATCACGTCGGGGTCGTCGTTGGAGATCGTCTCATAGAACTTTTCTAGGAGGCCGGACTTGTTGTGATAGTTCTTCACCATGGCTTCCCACAGGGCCTTCTTGGAGTCGAAGTAATGGTAGATGAGGCTCTTCGCCACGCCCGCCCTCTCCGCGATCTCGTTCATCGAGGCGCCGGTGAACCCCTTCTCCGCGAAGAGTTCCCCGGCTACCTCGAGAATCCTCTCCTTGCCGCTCATTTCCCCTCCTGACTGACCGTTCGGTCAGTAAAACATAAAACCGATCTCCTTCCCGTCAATGCCGTATCAGCCTCTGTCAGGGTTGTTGCCGTTCAGCCAGGGAGAGGAGTGTCGACCGGATCGCCGGCGGGGATGATTCGAGTCGTTTATGACATGAAATGGAGTCGATTTCGCCCCGGTCAGGGCTCGGATGTCTCAGCCCCGCCCGCCGGTGACTCCCCGGTGACGGCCCGGAGATGATGGGCGTGGAGGATTCCCGCAATCACCGGGCGGCTGAATCTCTCCTCGACGCCCCGGGCGATCTCGTCGGTGTCGAGGCCATGGGTTCCGTCGAGCATGCGGATCATGCCGTCCGCGATCGCGGCCGTGTCGCCGACCTCCACGACAAGGCCCTCGCCTTCGCGCACCACTGCCGGAATCCCGCCTGCGCGAGTCGTCAGAACGGGGCATCCGCAGGCCATGGCCTCCATCAGGACACAGCCGAACGTCTCCGCGCTGCTCGGGAAGACGAACCCGGAGGTTTTCCTCATGAGGTCGGCCAGTTCCGATTTTGACAGGAAGCCGTGGAAGACGAACGAGCCTTCGGGCAGGAGATCGCAGGCCATCTTCTCCATCCCGTCCCTGCCCTCCCCGTCGCCCGCGAGGTGCAGCACGGCTCCGGGGCGCTTCGGGAGCGCGTCACGGAAGGCGGTCAGGATGTCCGGGACACGCTTCTGGTCGGAGAATCCGGAGACATGGAGAAGCGACTCCTCCCTGTGCACCCCCGGCTCCCGGTAGAAAACGGCCGGATCGTAAGAGTTGGGCAGCCATGTCGTCTCGGCTCTTATGCCGTAGGCCAAGAGATCGTCTTCCGCATCCCTGTTTGAGCAGAGGACCAGCTTCGCCCCGGGCAGAGTCCTCCGGAAGAGTTCCGTCAGCCTGGGAGTGAGGGCCCTCCTCATGAAACCCGTCCAGTGCTGGCTGACCACGTGCGGCACGCCGAGAATCCCGGCTGTCCTTGCGGCAAAGAAGCTGGACATGTCCTGGCTGTGGATCAGATCGGGCCTGCCCCATCTGATGAGCGCCTCTGCGAGATACCGGATCCACAATGCCCCCAGGCGTGCCGACCTGAAAACCGAGCGTTTCCCTGAATGGACGGTGACATCCAGGACTTCTATCCCCTCGTCGACGTAGAAAGAGCGTGCTGTCGGAGAATAACCGTCCTCCTCCATGCGGAAGGCGAGCACCCGGACGTCGTCCGTGAGCGCGGAGGCCATCACGTGCTCGCGCACGAAGGCGCCCGATACCGAATTCTGGTTTTCGCGCGGCGGATACCAGTATGGGATGAAGAGGATCTTCAACCGCCTGTCCGAACGAATTGAAGCCATTCACCCTCCTGGTCGCCGGCCCGGCCATGAGCCGTGGACTTCTCTTGGAACCGATCCGTTCCCGTGCCCCGATCATGCAAGATGACGACTCATGGCACCACGATCAAGGGACGTGCAACCAGATCGTTTTTAACATCTGGTCCAAACTCAGCTCTCCTGACATCCTCCCAGCTTCCTATAATGCGCTCTTCGATGATCACCAGGCGGCTTGTCTCCGCCTCCCGCCCTGCTCGTACCGGACGATTCAGCGCCCTCGATGGACGCCGGGACGAGATGGAAGAGATGGTCGAAGATCCTGGATATGAGTGTGTTTTTGCAAGCATGCCACCCCAAGGGAACCATTTCCCCTCTATCGTTGTTTCGACTCGAGATACCGAACGGCAACACTCCGGCGGGTTTCCTTCCTGGCCTGGTGAGCATCCATTCTGGAACACACCTAGAAGGACGGCGACCGAGGAGCAGCCGCGCGTACACAAGAACGACAAAACCACACGCCGGTCCTGCCGGCGTACACAAGCCCCAAACCCCGAGGAGCAGCAGCATGACAAAGTTCGTTAACTGCCCGCCTTCTTTCACTCCCCTGTTCGAGGCGGTGGAAGCCCGAGTGGCCAAACTGCTTGATGACAGAGTCTGGGATACCGACACCGGAGCGCATTTCGTAGCTGGAGAGCGCTATGTGATGTTCCGTGCCGAATCCATGGCTGTGAGCGTCCGCGAAGAACTCGAAAAACTCCTGGGCTCGAGCACTGATACAGCCATATACAAGATCGGCAAGGCGATTGGAGCATCCGACTGCAGGTACATTGCCGGCCGATTCCCCGACCTGTCCCCTGAGCAGAAGCTGGCCATGGGTCCGATTTCCTTCGCCCTCAGTGGTTTCGCACATTCTACCGTCCGTGAGGAGAGCAACCCCGTTCCTGACGACTCGTATCTGCTGTTCATCGAACACCCTAATTCATTCGAAGCCGAATCCTTCAAGCGCAAGGGCATAGCAACATCCAAGACCGTGTGCTGGCTCACTGCCGGTTACTCGGCCGGCTGGTGCAGCGAGGCGATGGGCATCCAGCTCGACACCCGCGAGGTATCCTGCACCGCACGCGGCGATGACAAGTGCATATTTGTCATGTGCCCCCAGAAGAAACTCCGTGAAGTGGCGAAAGAACTCTGCGCCAAGCATGGATTGCCCGATCCCTGGTGAAATGGGTCAGGCTGCGATAAACACCTCGCATACGTCATGCGCAGCAGTGCGATGCAGGCATGGTTCGTTTTCAGGCTTCAGCGTGGCGGTGAGCGAACTCACTCACGGAAGACCTGTCGATCCATGAGCTGACTCCGATCGCGTTCTTCGACGCAGGAGGGGCGGGTCTCCCCGCCCCTCCCCTTTCAGATCGTTTTTACAATCTGGACCAAACTCAGCTCTCCGGGTATCCCCCCGCCCCTACTGCTATCCGGAAGCTACCGCTATTGGATAATCACCGGCCGGCGCGTCATTGCTAGACCTGCTCGTACCGGATGAAGTAGCGCCTAGGCGCAGCCTCGACACCCGATCCAGTCGTATCGTCCCATTCCATGTAGTCTCCAGCATGATCCTTCCAGTGGAACACCGTATGCGGGACACTAGCTCTGCTGTTTCATATGATGGTCAGTATTGAAGATTGACTTTTCGCCAAGATACTCGATACCAAGCTCATCTGTCACAGATGCACGATACTTAACTTTGCCATGATACCCTAAATCGATTAGGGCTCTCGCGAGTAGAGTTTGGTCTACGCTAAAAGAACAACTTGCTCCTGGCTGCAGGTAGCATTTGGATGGATCATCGGGAACAAAATCGGGTAAGCATAGAACAATACCATCAAGTAGGTTCAATCCCGGCAACTTGTTTAGCATAATCGTCTTTATGCCAATATTCTCAGCTCGTATTGTGAATCTATCATTCATACCGGGTGATATTTGATAGAACTCTCTAATCCTTATTCGAGGTCTCCTTGAGTTAAAGTCACGAACTGCTACAATCGTTGATAGCACAGCGCCCCAGAAGGCCGCGATTGTGGTAACTGCATCAGCTATTGTCATCAGGTATACGGCTCCATCCCTTTCTCGCGGAAAAGGTCATTAACTTCCTCAGCTGCATTAAGCTCCAGAGTAGCCCGTTTAAACGTATAGCTTCCTTGGCTTAGATCGGGATATCGAGGGTACTGAGTGGCGTTCAGTAAGCCTTCAATTGTGAGGATCTGGATCTTAGGATACTCACCACTTGGAAAGTTCGGTGACTCATAGAATCCTGCTGTAAGGGCTTCCTTGACCATTTCCCGTGTTGGCGCCGTCAAGGTCACAAATAGACCGATCTGTGCCTTCTCCCTCTCAACTGTGTTCTTAAGGTCAGCAATCATGGCACGGCCAACAGTCTCGCCACCCTTTACTGAGACGATGATCTTCTTGGGGATTCCCTTCTCGTCCTGGAAGTAGATGATGCCGTCGATTCCTCTGTCAGCACCCTTTTTCTTGTCTTGCCAAGGTTGTGCGCCGACCAAGGAACATGCCCACCATTGGAATTGATACTTATCTCTCAGAGCAAGATTCTTCGCCCCTTCAAGGTCTTTCGGAGTTCCATAAACCCCGAACACGATTCCAGGGAATGCATCATTAAGGCGCTTTTCAATAAGTGAAATGGCGAGATGGGTGATGTCTATCCCGATCCACTGCCGGTTGAGCTTCTGTGCTGCATGCACCGCTGTTCCACAGCCACAGAAAGGGTCCATTACTACATCACCGGGCTCAGATGAGGCCTCGATGATCCGTTCAAGAAGAGCCTGCGGTTTCTGAGTTGGATATCCCAAGGCTTCGTTACTTGAACCATGAAGATGCTCGATATCAGACCAATTATCCGATATTGGCTGTCCTTGCATATCGTCCAAATACCTTTTAAAAGCAGGGACTGAGCCAGGTTTTGACTGAACTATTCTTCCTTCTTCCAGCGCCTTCTGCATTCTGTCTTTCGTCCAACGCCAGACCCTCGTAACGCCAAGGAATTCATAGGTAAGATTAGGACGATCTTTGTTAGGATTCGTCAGGTCACCCAGTCTATATCGCCGCCCGTCTGGGTCTTGAAAGCGGTAAAATTTCTTCAAGTACTTTGGATCATGTGCGGTGTAAACCTTGAAAAACTTCGGATTATTCCCTTTAGTGTACCTAAGAATTACATCACGGCAGTTGGGAAAATTGATGGATGTATGGCTTTTGGGCTGTGAGCGTAGCCATGAGATCTCGTTCCCGAATCGTTCAGGGCCGAAGACGGCATCCAACACAATCTTTAGGTAGTGGCTTGCCGAAGGATCACAGTGTAGGTAAAGGCTCCCAGTTGAACGAAGTGATCTATGAAGCTCCAAAATTCGATTGCCTATCATTGTCAGATAGGCCATCAGGTCATTTTCTCCAAGAAAGCGTCTTAGGGATGACAATAATTCTGATACTTGAGTGTTTGGCTGCACAAGAAGTTGTCGAAACTCTCGCTCTGCTTGTTCCCCCCAATGCCATGTATCATGGAAAGCTTCTATCTGGGCTTCTGACTGATGGCCTGAAGGAGCCTTGAAAAGCAGATTGTAGTTGCGGCTTGAATTGAACGGCGGGTCTAGGTAGACAAGATCAACGGATTCATCAGGGATTTCATTACGCAGGACATCGAGGCAGTCACCGAAATAGAGCTTGTTCACTGCGCTCCTTCGTGAGTTATCATCAATCTAGCTGGCAGTTTCAGCATGTCAATGCTGCTTGTCATCCGCCTTTGTTATCTAGTACTCTTGCTTTGCTCACGCTCCCGACTAGCGGCAACGCAACGCTCCTAAGTAGCCAAGCAACCTTCCCCTGACCCTTCTTCGGCAGTCTGATCTATGCATACTCGCGGGTTCTCGGGAGCTGCTGTACGCTATTCGATTCCAGGATACGGAGTCTATTCATCTCATCCCGAGCCAAGGTGAATAATACGGTCTTTATCGTTGGCACACTTCGAGATACCGATGCAACTCAAGGATCTCAAGCCAGACCTGGGCCGGTACAGACCTGGGCCGGTACAACTGTTTAGCGGGATAGCTATTCCAGCTACAACGAAATGGGCGGATGGTGTCTTTGTATCGGGCGTTCCAGATTCATCAACGTATATTGCTAACATTTTCCCCCTAAAACAGAAAAAGCGACTGGGGCGAAGCCAAAACTTCGCATGAGTCACAAGCGTCTCACCCAGTCGCGTAGTGATGTTAGCTAATTGGTGGTTGCTTGTCAAGCGATCTCAAGATGGTTTCGGCTTCCACTTCCCATCGCTGATAAGCCGCATCGTTGTTCATGGATGATGATAATCCCGAGATCGGTTTCCGGTGTCGATCATATCAACCGGCCCTGAAGAAAAGGTCGCTGGCCTTTCGGACAGCGACCTCTTTCGATCTGGTACCGGGGACGGGACTTGAACCCGTACAGGCTTGCGCCCACTAGGCCCTCAACCTAGCGTGTCTGCCAATTCCACCACCCCGGCACCCAGAGCAGTTCTCCTACTTGCTGATCAAAGCGAGGAAAAACGAGGAAAGCATGAAGACGATCGCAAAGACCGTCGTGAGCTTTGAGAGCAGTGTCGCCGCACCGCGCGTGCCGAAGGAAGCGGTGAGCGCTCCGCCTCCGCCGAAGGCCCCGGAGAGGCCGTCGCCCTTGGACTTCTGCATCAGCACGACTCCGATGAGGAGTATGCAGGACAGCGCGTGGATAAAAGAAAGCACGACAACCATGAATCGATTCCTCCCATACAATGCGCGGTTATATAAGGTCAAACCGCTCCTCCGGGCAAGAGCCGGAGTTGACACGGCCACGTTTCTTCCCAAGTAGTATGCTGACTTGAACAAAAGGAGGTCGATAATGCTCGCTTCGATGCTTACGCTGCTTATCTTATCCTCCCTTCCGGCCGGAACGCCCGGTCATTCCGTCGCGCTGGAATACCTTCCCGACGGCTCCACGCTGGTCGCAGAGACCACTGTTCCCGGGGATCTCCCGGCATCGCCGGCTTCCGACATCGTCGGCGTGAGGGTGGCTGATGCTCCGAGCGAGTCCCACAGGGCGGCCTCGCTCTGGGTGGACCGCGCTCATCGGAATGCCATCGCCGAAGAGACGGTGATAAACGGCCATGGAAGCGGCATCTTCACAAGCTGGTACCTGAACAACCCTCGTCTGAGCCGCTACGTGACATGCGGCTTGGCCACCCCGCAATGGTCCTACCCCATCTCTTCTGACGCCCTGACTGTCGATATCGCCGCCGCCGCCGACCTGGTCTGGTCCGCCACCAACAGGGTAGCCGGAACCTTCGCATGGCTGGACAGCGGTTCTTCACCTTCCTTCACCGCATCCCCGGGTCTCAGGCAGGACATATCGGAGGACGGATCGAGGCTTGTCTTCGTGGGTTTATCGAACAACCTCGTCTGCATAAACACCTCGACCCAGACCGTTCTCTGGAGTGTCCCCCTCCACACGGTCGGCAACGGGATCAATGGTGTGGACATCTCCTCCGACGCCTCGCGCGTGCTCGTCAGCGCCTACGAAGCCTCCACCGGCGCCCAGGTTTACAACATGACCAACGGCGCCCTCGTGGGTTCGCCTGTTGGCAACTACAGCCAGACGAAGGGGGCGATCTCGGGCGACGGTTCCAGGATAGTCCTCGGCGACTTCAACGGCAGGGTGAGGATGTACGAGTGGTCGGGATCATCCTGGCAGCTCGCCGCTCAGATAGCCTCCGGCCATAGCTGGGTCACAGCCGTTGCGATCAGCGACGACGGCATGACGGTCGCCGCCGGGACACTGGGGTTCAGCCCCAATCGCGGCAAGGTCCTGTGCATAGACTGGCCCTCGTCGGGCACCCCTACCACCTCGTGGCAGTACACGGATTACGGTGACGAGGTTGCTTCCGTCGCCGTCTGCGACGATGGATCAGTGATCGTGGCGGGGAGCTGGGGCCAGTTCGGAGCGACTTCCGGAGACGTGTTCACGGCTTTCGACCATGACGGCGGCATCATTTTCCAACTGCTGGACGACACGGACGAGCCCGGCTCGATCTTCAGCGTGGACGTGAGCGACGACGGGGCGTTCGCCACGGCCGGCGGGAAGGCCGTACATGCCCGCGAAATGGGCAACGGCGGCCAGGTGTACTCGATCCAGATCATGCCCACCCAGCAGCACGACGTCGCGGTCGTAGCGGTTATCTCCCCGACTGAGAACCAGCAGGTGGGAAACACCATCACTCCGCAGGTCACGGTGTCGAACATGGGTCAGTCCACCGAGTCCTTCAGCGTGTCGGCAACGATAAAGACGACATCGGGCACCACGGTATGGTCGGGCAGCGCATCCGTCAGCTCGCTGGGTCCGGATCAGAACAGGAACGTCTCCTTCAGCTCGTGGACGGTGCCTTCCTACGGAAGCTGGGTCTTCAGCGCCCAGACGCTCCTGTCGGGCGACACATACCACGCCAACGACACTCTCTCCGTCGGCCTGCGTGCGTACCATGACGCGGCCGTGCTCTCCATAGCGCGCCCCTATGCCGAGAACACCGTCAACATGGCCATGACTCCCCTGGTATTGGTCAAGAACTGCGGTACCTACTCCGAGAACATCTCGCTGACGATGACCATCGATCTCGCTGGTTCCCAGGTCTACAACCAGACACAGACCCTGCCGACCCTTGCGCCCGGGGCGACTCTTCTTGCGCCCCTTCCGTCCTGGACGCCTTCATCTGTCGGCGCCGGTCTGGTCGAGGCATCCGTCACGGTCACGGATGACTTCGTGTCTTCGAACGACGACGCCTCCCTGCCCATCGAGATCGTCTACGAAATCATCTACGACGACGGCGAGTGGGACTCCTACTACTGGGTCGGGTCGCTGCAGGACGACATGTTCGCTACCCGGTTCACCCCGACGATTTCCACTCCCTTCATCGCCACTCGCTTCCGGGTCTTCGTAAACTCCACGGAACCCTTCTCCTGGGCCGGCCTCTACCCGGACAACGGTTCGGGCAGGCCCGATCTATCCAATCCGTACTACTACGTCGAGAACATCTCCGCCCCCTCCGCGATGTCCTGGCTGGAGGTGCCGATGAACGTATGGATCAACGAGCCCGGCGACCTCTGGTTCGTCACGCACTGGCCGGACGCCAAGTCCCTGGCCATAGGCGGCGACAACGACGATCCGATAGACGGCCGAAGCTGGTGGCACAACGCCTCATCGGGCTGGACGAACTACACTTCCGCCGATTGGTCGTTCCGCCTGACGCTTGAACCATCCTTCGGCATGGAAGGCGGCGAGACCCCGCTGAGATTCTCTCTCGGAATCCCACACCCCAATCCGATGAGAAGCCGGACGAGCATCTCCGTGAGCGTGCCGGCAGCAGGCGGTGCAGCTCGTCTTGCGGTGTACGATCTCGCAGGCAGATGCGTGAATGTCCTGAACGACGGCGCACTGACGCCTGGAGTCCACGAATTCGAGTGGAACGGCCTTACGCAGGACGGATCGGCGGCGCCTTCCGGACTCTACTTCGTCCGGCTTGACGCCCCCGGGTGCAGAAGCACCGGCCGACTGGCTCTGATAAGGTAAAACCCCAACGCTGGAACGAAGGCGCGCGGACCAGCTCCGCGCGCCTTCCCTATCTGACCGGGGGCAGGATGTCGCTCTCCAGGTATTTCCTCGTAAAGCGCGCGCCCGGGCATTCGGTCACGCAGCCCGGTACTTCGCGGTGCAGCAGTATGGCCTCGGCCCCCAGGCCGTAGATGCGCAGCAGTTCTGATAGCAGGTCGGCGAGGGAGGACACCTGGCAGGGCGTGGGCATGGAATCGCTGAAGTCGCCCACGAGGCATATCCCGAGGCTCTTCTCGTTGAAGCCCCTTGCGTGGGCGCCTGTCGCCTCCCGTGGGCGCCCTTCCTCGACTGCTCCATCGGGCGAGAAGGAGCCGTTGCCGATGACGAAGTGGTATCCGACGTCATCCCAGCCGAACACGGCCCGGTGCAGAACTCTGAACAGCGAAACCGATCCGTCCGGGGTGGCCGAATGGTGAAGGATGACGGCGGAAGTTTCCGGGCGTGGAGCGATGGAGGCTTCGGGAGGTTTCTGAGCGAGCAGGGTACACTGTTCCTCGGTCAGCTTCCGGGATACCCTGTCCGACCTTGTCCGCAGCCAGCGGAGGATCGGTCCGTCAGACCGCTCTGCCGTCACCAGGTTCGTCCCGGCGCTGGAGTCCGGACGAGCGTGTGAGCGTGATGTCGCCGATACGGGAGGAGGCACGGAAGCGGCCCGCGCTGCTGCCGATCGTGCCTCTCATCAGGCCCGGGCCGGTTATGGAGGAAACGACCGTGAGCCCCTTGGTGTGGATCGCCCCCCGCCCGGTGACGGCTTCGAAATCCGCGCAGAAGCCATCCTCGACGCAGATGAGTATGGAGCCCGAAACGGTCGAGATGGTGGCCGGATCGCCCGAAACGCCGCCCATGTCGACCCGGATGCTTCCGTTGAGCGTTTCGAGGCAGGATATGACCGCCTCTCCGGACACGTCCAGCATCCCGTTCCTGGTGTGCAGGTCGAGCGGCCCTCCCCCGCCGGAGGTGCGGATGAAACCGTTGCTGGAGGAGGCCCTGATCCGGCAGTTCATGTCGGAAACGACGATGTTGCCGTTGATCGTCTCGATCTCCAGCGCCTTGATGCCGGGAGGCAGCGTCACCTCCATGTCGACCGACGCCCTGACCCTGCTGAGGCTGTAGCAGGATCGGATCACCAGCGGAGGCCCCTGATCGATCTCGATCTCAACGTATTTCGTGTGCGGTAGGTCCGGTTCCACGGTCCGTTTCACGAGCGCCCGGCCTGAAGAGCCGGAACCGGCGCGAACCAGCACCGAACCGTTGGAGTTGCGGATTATGACGGGAGTGTCGGGGGGAACGGCAAAAGCCTTCTCGATCCGTTCCTCCATCATGCCTCCCTTTCCAGCTTTACCAGCTCATGTCCCGACACTTCCCCGGAGGTGCCGGGAGAAACAGCCGTCGCTCCGGGATTGAGCATCACTCTGAAAGTGCTGCCCACATCCGGTTCGCTTTCCACCTCCACCGTACCGCCGTAGATATTGGCGATCTTCTGTACGATGGACAATCCCAGACCACTGCCGAGGATGTTCCTGGTCTTTTGGTTCTTGATGCGGACGAACTCCTTGAACAGCTTCGCGGACTCCTCCCGTGACATGCCTATGCCGGTGTCGGACACCTCGATGAGCACCCGCGGGCTCCGCCGGCTGATCGTGATCCCGACGCTGCCGCCGTCACGGTTGTACTTGACCGCGTTGGAGATCAGGTTGTTCATCACGATCTCGATCTCGGAGCGGTCCGCCGGGATCACCACCGCGCCGTCCGGCATGGAGAGCTCCATCGTGATGTCCCTGGCGGAGGCATCGGGGGTCATGGTTTCGATCGACGACCTCGCGACCTCGCCGAGATCGACGTCCTGAACCTCTCTCTTCCTCTGACCGGATTCCAGACGGGTTAGATCCAGGAGGTCGAGGATGAGCTTCCTCATGCCGCCCAGACGGATGAGACAGCGGTCGACCGCGAGGTTGCGGGTCGCTGTGTCGGCACAGGCGATTGGATCCTTCAGAACGTAGAGATAGCCCTCGATGGCTGCGAGGGGGGCCTTCAGCTCGTGCGCGAGCACGGATATGAACTGGAAGCGGACCCTGCGCCTCTCCTCCTCTAACATCCTCGCCCTGCGCAGAGCTATGAGATGGCCAACCGCCTTCCGGACGGACGCCTTCAGCTCGGCAGGGGTGAACGGCTTCGAGAGGAAGTCGAACGCACCCTTCTTCGTCGCGGTGACGGCCGCCTCTATCGAGGCGTATGCGGTCATCATGATGATGAGGATATCCGTCTTCCGGTCGGACAGCCATGCCAGCACGTCCAGCCCGGTGATGCCAGGCAGCTTGTGGTCCAGGAGCATCAGGTCCGGCTTCTCGCTCTCGAGCTTCAGGACGGCCTCCTCGCCGGAGGCCGCCTGTATCAGGTCGAAGGAGACGATTGTCCGGATCTCGTCCACGGACACGGTGAATCCTGTCAGGGCGCGCGCGACAGCCGTTCTCATGCCCGGCTCGTCGTCGACTATGAGAATCTTCAGCTTTTCCAAGGATGCCGCGGCGCGCCCCGGTTCAGGCGTCGGTTCGCCCTCGGGCTCTTCCGGCATCTGATCAGGCTCTTTCCCTCATCAGGCGCGTGATCTCGCGTTCGAGCTGCTCGAAACGGATGGGCTTGGCGAGGATCGCGTCGGCCTTGATCCAGTGGCCGGGGTCGTCCGTCTCGTCGAAATCCATCCCCGTCTCGTGCGTCATGGAGGTGACTATGATCACCGGCATGTTCGGGAACTGCTTCTTGATCCGGTAGGAGAGTACGAATCCGTCGTCCTCGTTATCCATCATGAGGTCGAGCACTACGACATCCGGCTCGGTCTCTTTGAGCTGGTTCTCGCATTCCTGTACGCTGGATGCGGAACTGACGGAGTAACCCCGCGACTCCAGGCACATCCTCATCTGCTCGAGGAAGTCCGGATCATCGTCGACGATCATGACCCTCCTGGATATCTCAGCCATTTCTGACTCCTCCTGGTCGCATCCGCCCGGAGCCGGCTATTCCTCCGGCGCACTCCTGGGCAGGATCACGGTGAATGTCGTTCCTGTCGGGCCGGTGGACGGATCGGCGTTTGTCACGGCGCTGATCTGCCCCCGGTGCATCTTGACTATACCATAAGTGACGGCGAGTCCGAGACCAGTTCCCTTGCCGATCTTCTTCGTGGTGAAGAAGGGATCGAAAATCCTCTTGAAATCGGCGGGCTGGATGCCGACGCCGTTATCCGAGGCATCTATCCGGATGTTCTGCTCGTCGCCTCCCACCACGAACTTCAGAAGCCCTCCGGCCGGCATCGCGGCGATGGCGTTGGTGACGAGATTCGTGATGACCTGCGCGATCTGGTCCGGATCCAGTTCGGCGATCGGGTCGTCGGTCTCCGTGCGGCACTCCACGGCTATCTCCGGAGGCAGCGTGACCAGACTCACAGTCCGCTGGATCAGCTCCGGGACGTCGGTGGGCTGGTGGACTACCTTGTTCTGCCTCGCGAAGTCGAGCAGACCGGAGACGATCTTCCTGCAGCGATCGGCCTGCTCGGCTATCATCCGGAGATCGTCGCATATCGCCGGGTTTTCCTCGCAGTTGTCCAGCAACATGTGAGCGTACATCAGGACAATTCCCAGCGGATTGTTCACCTCGTGCGCGATCCCTGCGGCAAGCTGCCCCATCGTCGCCATCTTCTCGGCGTGCTCCAGGGCCTCCCTGGCATCCGCCAGCTCTGCATGGCTGCTCTCCAGGTCGGAAAGAGCGCTCTTGAGCAGATCGATCGTATGGGGCAGGCACATTTCGCTCTCTGCGAGCCCGTCGAAGATGGCGACCGCATGGTCATGGCAGGTTTCGTAGCCGCAGGCCCCGCAGTTCAACTCGTCCTCCGGGCCGTGCTTGCCGAGCTTCTCCAGGACCGGCCGGAGTTCCTGCCGGGATGGCCGCTTCATCCTCATGTCGTGGGCGGCGAAGGTTCTGGACAGGTCGAGATCCCTGAACCTGTCGATTCCGGTGAGCCGGCTGTCGGAGTCGAGCTCTGAGAGACGACCTCGCGCGTAGGCGCTGATGCTGGACCGGCGCCTGAAACGCCGGTCCGGCGTCGTCATTCCCGGCCCCATGATGCATCCGTCGCAGCACAGGATGTCGAGAAGCCTGGCATTCGTGCCGGACTCCATCTCCTTCAGCGCATCCTGGAAGGACCGCATCCCGCCGGCTGTCACGATGTCGCCCGAGACGAGGTCTTCCTCGATACCGGCGGCCTGCAGCATCCCGCCCGCAAGGGGGAAGAGGGCGCCGAGACCGGCATGGGGTGGATCGAAGTCCACTGGGGTCACGTTGCCGGCCTCGATGCCTCTTGCCTCGAAGATCTCACGCAGCTCCTCAAACGTGAGGACTGCGTCGATCTCATCCTTGACGCTCGGATCGTCGGTCTCGGTCTTCCTTGCGATGCAGGGACCGATGAAGACGACTTTCAGATCGCTTCCGTAAAGCTTCCGAAGCGCTCTCGCGGTCGCCACCATGGGCGACACTATCGGGGCCAGACGGCCCGTCAGATCCGGGTGGTACATCTCTGCGTAGTTGATCAGTGCAGGACAGTTGGTTCCTATGTACCGCCCGTCCGGATTCGCTTCTAGCAGCTTCCTGTATCTCTCTGCGACCAGATCGGCTCCGAAGGCCCCCTCGTTCACGTAAGTGAAGCCCAGCGACTTCACCATGCCGACGAAGACCCTGTAGTCCATCCCGGTGAACTCCGCAGGGAAGGCCGGGTCTATTACGGCGCTCGATTCCACGCCCGAGGACAGCACCGCGTCGAACAGTTCCGCGGAACTCCTCACCAACAAGGCCTTCATGTTGCAGGTCTTCACGCAGTTGCCGCAGCCGACACACCTCTCCGGAAGAACCTCCGCCTTGCCGCGGTGGATCCTGATCGCCTTGGCGGGACATTCCCGCACACAGGTGCAGCAAGCCTTGCACCTGTCCTGGTTCGTCGTTACGAGCGGCTTGCCGACGTTTCCGGACATGCATCTCCCCTACCGGAGAACGTCCCTCTCCGCGTAGTGGGTATGGAGCAGCTCATGCGACAGATGTCCGCCCGGCTCGCCCAGGAACTCCTTGTAGATCCTCTGGATCGACGGGTTCGAGTGCGAAGTCCTCATGGTCGCATCCTTGTCGATGTTGTAGAGCGCCTGCATCCTGGCCTTCAGAACCTCGGGATCGGTGTGGACGGGTTGTCCTCCGCCGGAGATGCAGCCGCCGGGACAGGTCATGATCTCGATGAAGTGGAGGTCGTTCCTTCCGGCGACGATCTGGTCCAGGAGCTTCCTGGCGTTCCCGAGGCCGCTGACGACAGCCACCTTCACCTCGGTGCCGGCGACGTTCACGGAGGCTTCCTTGATCCCGTCCAGGCCTCTGATGGCGTTGATCCTGGGCAGATCCAGCTCCTTGCCGGTGATCAGATAGTGTGCGGTGCGGACAGCGGCTTCCATCACTCCGCCCGAGGCGCCGAACAGTTTTCCGGCGGAGCTGCGGTCGCCGAAAGGAGTGTCGGCCGGCTCGCCTGACATCGAGGCCAGATCGAGGCCGAACGTCTTTATGACCTGTGCGAGTTCACGGGTGGTCAGTACCGCGTCGATGTCAGGTATGCCGTCATGCAGCATCTCGGGCCTGCCGGCCTCGAACTTCTTGGCGGTGCAGGGCATTATGGAGACGCTGAACACGTTCCTCGGGTCGATCCCCTCGCGCTGTGCCCAGTAGTGCTTGATGACGGCCCCGAGCATCTGCTGGGGGCTCTTGCAGGTGGAGAGGTTGCCGAGGAGCTGGGGATAGAACTGCTCCACGAACTTGATCCAGCCCGGGGAGCAGCTCGTCATCATGGGCAGCTTGCCGCCCTTCGTGATCCTCTGGACCAGCTCGGAGGCCTCCTCCATTATCGTGAGGTCGGCGCTGAAGGAAGTGTCGAACACCCTGTCGAACCCCATCCTCCTGAGAGCCGCAGTCATCACGTCGGCGGCGTCGATTCCGGGCTTCATTCCGAATTCCTCGGCGATGGTCACCGAGATGCTCGGGGCGTGCTGCACTACGACGGTCTTCGTCGGGTCGTTCAGGGCGTCCATGACCTTCTGGATGCTCGACTTCTCCGTCAGCGCACCCGTGGGGCAGACTTTGATGCACTGGCCGCAGTTGATGCAGCTCGACACGTTGAGCCCTTCGTCGAAGGCCGTGCCTATGTGCGCCTTGCTGCCCCTGCCGATGAAGTCTATGCAGGCCACGCCCTGTATCTCCTCGCAGACACGAACGCACTTGCCGCAGAGGATGCACTTGTCGGGATCGCGGACGATGGCCGGACTCGACTGGTCCATCTTCCAGTCGTTCCTGGAGCCGGAGTACCTCCGCTGCCTCACGCCGAGCTCGAGCGCATAGCCCTGAAGCTCGCAGGAGCCGTTCCTCGCGCAGTAGAGGCAGTCGTCGGGATGGTTGGCCAGAAGCAGCTCCACGATCGTCTTCCTGGCGGATATGGCGCTCGGGGAGTGAGTAAGGATCTTCATCCCGGGAGCTACGGGGAACGAGCAGGACGGAACGAGCCTCCCGTCGCCCTCCAGTTCGACCACGCACATTCTGCATGCGCCGGTCGGGGGCAGTCCGTCTATGTAGCAAAGAGTGGGTATGGATATCCCGGCGCGGCGTACGGCCTGGAGGATGGACTCGCCCTCCTCCGCCTCTACCGCTCTGCCGTTGACAGTGATGCTAATCATTGTTGAACCTCACAGCCTTCACTCGGCCGAGACGGCCCCGATGGGGCACGCTTCCATGCAGCTTCCACATCCGATGCACCTCTCGGGGACTATGTGGTGGGGGCTCTTCTTGGCACCCAGTATTGCGTCCGAAGGGCAGGCCTTTGTGCAAAGGCCGCACCCGACGCATTTCTCGTGATCGATCGAGAAGGCCAGCAAGCTCTTGCACTGCTTGGCCGGGCACTTCCTCTCGTAGACGTGGGCCTCGTACTCGTCCCGGAACCAGCGGAGGGTGCTGAGAACCGGATTGGGCGCCGTCTGACCGAGGCCGCAGAGGCTCGTCTTCTTTATCACGGTTCCGAGCTGCTCGAGATTGATCACGCCCTTGAAGCGTTCGAGGGACTGGTGTCCCTTCTCGTCCCTGCGCCCGGTGGTTATGGCGTCCAGTATCTCGAGCATCCTGCGGGTGCCTTCGCGGCACGGTATGCACTTGCCGCAGCTCTCCCGCTGGATGAAGTCCATGAAGAAGCGCGCGACGTCGACCATGCAGTTGGCCTCGTCCATGACCACGAGACCCCCGGAGCCCATCATCGCGCCGAACTTCTTCAGCGACTCGTAGTCTATCTCGAGGTCCAGGTGCTGACTCGGGATGCAGCCGCCGGAAGGTCCGCCGATCTGCACCGCCTTGAAGGCCTTGCCGTCAGGCACCCCGCCGCCGATCTCCATGATGATGTCCTGCAGCGATGTGCCCATTGCGACCTCGACGAGGCCCGTGTGCGAGACCTTGCCGGACAGAGCGAAGACCTTCGTGCCCTTGCTGCCCTCCGTACCTATGGAGCTGAACCAGTCCGCACCGTTCCATATGATGTCGGGGACGTTCGCCAGGGTCTCTACGTTGTTGATGGCCGAAGGCTTCCCGAAGAGGCCCGAGACGGCGGGATATGGAGGCCTCGGGCGGGGCATCCCGCGCCTGCCCTCTATGCTGTTCATGAGGGCGGTCTCCTCGCCGCAGACGAAGGCGCCCGCGCCCATCTTGATCTTGATGTCGAGGTCCGCTCCGCTGTCGAAGATGTTCCTGCCGAGAAGCCCCCGCTCGCGCGCCTGTGCGATTGCGGTCCTGAGGCGCTGGATGGCCAGGGGATACTCGGCGCGGATGTAGAAGTAGGCCTGGGACGCACCGATGGCATAAGCGGCTATGGCGATGCCCTCGATGACCCGGTGCGGGTCGCCCTCGATCACGGCGCGGTCCATGAAAGCGCCGGGGTCGCCCTCGTCGGCATTGCAGATCATGTACTTCTGCTCAGACGGGGAGTTGAGGGCCACCTTCCACTTGCGTCCAGTAGGGAATCCGCCGCCCCCGCGGCCTCTCAGGCCGCTCTTCTCCATC
>Ga0208940_1002171_pt1 | contig 18731 bp, 11 predicted proteins | sample AD_JPNNA6_MetaG_FD_184445 | JGI IMG/M metagenome (GOLD analysis project Ga0208940, IMG submission 184445) | Active sludge microbial communities of municipal wastewater-treating anaerobic digesters from Japan - AD_JPNNA6_MetaG (SPAdes) (version 2) | ecosystem: Engineered > Bioreactor > Anaerobic... | reverse complement strand
GCTGGTCGCCCGGTCTTCGGTTTCTGCGGTGGTAGGAGTGGTTCTATCCGTTCCCATTGTTCGTTCGTTAGTTCGCCTCTATAGATCATGAACCCTATTATAATTTGGTTTGCATACAGACCCTAGTTATAATAGTTCTGTCAATAGGTTAATGGCTTTTAATCTTGGATTTTGCACCCCATATGACTGACAATCCACCTGTACCCCCTGCCGAAACCCCACCCGAAGAACCCATCACCCCGCGCCGCCGTCCCCTCACGCGCAACGCGTTGAATGATCTGCTGGGCAGCCTGGATACCCCCGCCGAAACGCCGCGCCCGACGCCTGCCGAGCCGCTCGCTGCACCCGTGGAGCCTGCCCCCACCCCGACCCCCGAGGCCCCCGTCAGCCCGCCGGCCCCCCGCCGCGGCGCCGCCGCCCTGGCAGATCTGTTTGCCAGCGCCGATGCCCCGGCTCCCGAGCCTGCCGCCGTAGAGACGCTGACCCTGCCGCAGAACCTGGAGCGCTATCTTTCGCCCGACCTGTGGCGCAAGCTGAACAGCGACTCATCCCGCCAGGGGGTGCTGCTTAACGCGCTGGACCGGCTGCGCTCGATCCTGTATCAACTGTCCACCTTTCTGCCGGCCACCCTGGCGCAGGAGAAGATGAACCGCCCCGTGCCGGGGCTGGTAAGCGGCCGCGTGCTCACCGGCAGCCTGCTGTTTGCCGATGTCAGCGGCTTTACGGCACTGTCAGAGCGGCTGGCTGGCCTGGGTGATGAGGGCGCCGAGCGCCTGACCGGCATGATCAACCGCTATTTTATTAAAATGCTCGAGATCCTGTCCTGGTCGGGCGGGGTGCTGCTCAAATTCGCCGGCGACGCCACCCTGGCGTACTTTCCCGAGCGCCCCGATCAAGAGCAGGCCGGCTGGGCGCTGCGGGCGGGTCAGCGGATGCTGCGCGCCATGCAGGAATTTGCCAACCTGCCTACCCCCGGCGGGGCAGTCACACTAAAGATGAAAATTGGCCTGTCCACCGGAGAATTTCTGGCAGCCAGCGTGGGCTCGGTGCGCCGGATGGAATATGGCGTGCTGGGGCCTGCCGTGCTGCGTACCATGGCTGCCGAAGGCGCCGGGCAGGCCGGGCTGCTGGTGGCTGACCAGCAAACCGTGGATATTTTGAAGATCACCGGTACCGAGCGCGCCCCGGGCCTGTATTCTCTGCCGGTGGAAACCAGCGAAGCCCTGGATGATTTTGAGATCAGCGCCGACCGCCGCCGCGGGCGCGGCGCCATCCCCTGGAGCGCCAGCCCGCAGATGATCATCACCCAGATGGAAGCCGCCATCCGGCAGATTGAAGCCCTGGAGCCCTATGTGCCGCCGGAGGTGGTCGAGCAGATGCTGGCGCATGCCCGCCAGCGCAGCATCACCAGCCAGTACCGTCCCACCGTGGTGATGTTCTGCAATTACACCGGCCTCGAAACCCTGCTGGACCGCTGGGGCAGCGATGGCGCAGCCCGCATCACCACCATTTTGAGCCACTATTTTGAGGCCATGCACGCCGCCATTGCCCGGCAGGGCGGCACCATCACCCGCATTGACCCCTACAGTGCCGGCACCAAGCTGCTGGCGCTGTTCGGCGCGCCGGTGGCCCACGAAGATGACGCCCAGCGCGCCATTCGCGCGGCGCTGGCGATGAACGCCGAGCTGGACCTGCTGAACCAGCGCTGGCTGCGCCAGTTTGCCCGCCATCTGCCCCCCGATTTGCAGGATGGCCCGCTGATGCAGCACCGCATTGGCCTGACACAGGGGCAAACCTTTGCCGGGCTGGTGGGTTCAACCAACCGCCGCGAATATACCGTGATGGGCGACGAGGTCAACCTCTCGGCCCGGCTGATGAGCGCCGCCGCGCCGGGGCAGATTCTGGTCAGTCAGAAGGTGCAGGACGAGGCCAGCGAAATTTTTGAACTGACCCCGCTGCAGCCCATCCGCGTGAAGGGCAAGAGCAAGCCCATTGCCATCTACCAGGTGGAGGGCCTGCGTGAAAACGCCCTGCTGCGCCGGGCGCGCCAGCGAGACCCACTGTGGGGGCGCACGGCTGAGCTGAACCAGGCTCAGGCGGTTTTGACCGCCGCACTGGCGGGCAAAGCGCAACTGTTGATTTTGCAGGGCCCGGCGGGCATGGGCAAGAGCCACCTGGCCGATATCCTGGTGGGCACGGCGCTAAAGGCGGGCGCCCAGGTGCAGCCGATCATCTGCCGGCCCTACCAGTCTGAAACACCCTACGCTGTCTGGGGGCCGCTGCTGCGAGACCTGATCGGCATTGAGGCGGTGGATAACGCCGCCCAGCAGCACGAGCGGCTGAACGCCGCCCTGGCGCAGTACAACCTGCCGCCCAGCCATGCCGCGCCCCTGGCCGCCCTGATGGGCCTGGACCCCGCCGCCGCGCCGTCCCGAACCGAGCGCCCGGCGCCTGGCTCGCCGCTGCTCAACGACCTGCTGAACATCTCCAGCCATAAACGCGGCAGCAGCCTGGATCTCTTTGAGCAGTTGGAAGACCGGCAGGCCAGCGAAGACGGTCAGATGTGGCACAAACAGCCCGCCCAGTTCACCGCCCGCGAGCGCAATCAACTCACTCTGGCGGTCACCGGCCTGCTGGAAGGACACCTGGCAGAGGCCCCGCGCGGGTTGTTTTTTGAAGATGCCCAGTGGCTGGATGCTGAATCACTGGCGCTGGCGCTGACCCTGGTGGAAAAATTGGCCGACCGGCCCTTGTTGATTCTGCTGGCGCGGCGCGGTGAAGAAGCGCCGCCTGAGGGGAGGGGTGTGCAGGCCATCAACCTGGGACCGCTGCAGCCGCAGGGCGCCTTTGAAATGGTCTCGTATATTCTGGCGTCTGAGCTGGCGCCGTTGATTCATGAACAGAGCAGCGGCAACCCGCTGTATGTCGAAGAAATTACCCGCTGGTTGCAGCGCACCCGCAAAATCACCGCCGCCGACCTGGAAAACATCCTGCAAATTTCAGATATTCTCAAGAAGCTGGTGCTTTCAGACCTGGAAACCCTGCCCGAGACCCAGCGCGAGATTGCCCGGGTGACGGCAGTCATCGGCGATGAGTTCCGCGTCAGCGAGGCGCGCGCCCTGCTGCCCGACCTGGACCCCGTGACGCTGGCGAATCATCTGCGCGCCCTGACCATGGCGCGGATGATCGTCCTGACGCAGTCGGGCGTGGATCGGCGCTACGCCTTCCGGCAGGCGCTGGTGCGAGATGTGCTGTACAACAGCCTGCCGTTCTCCCGCCGCCGCGACCTGCACGGCGCCCTGGCCGAATATCTGGTGGAAAACACCCGCCGCGGCGGTGGCTTGCGCGACCGCATGGCCGCACTGATGGAAGCCGACCAGGCGCAAGATGCGGCGGCCGCTGCCGAGCGGATTGCCGGACATTATGCCGACGCCGAGCGCTGGATTCCTGCCGCACAGTACGAATTAAAAGCCGCCCGCCGCGCCCGTTCCCAGCAGGAGCTGGCCCGGTCGGCCGCCGCCTGTACCCGCGGGCTGGAGGCGCTGGCAGAGATCACCGGCGAGGCTGAAGGTGGGATTGACCGCATCGAAACGCGCCTGTGGCTGCTGTGCTGTCAGGGCGATGCCGCCCTGCTGGCCCCCGATTATGCCGCCGCCCTGGCCGCCTACGAACAGGCTGAAGCCGCCCGCACGGCCAACCTGCCCCCGGCAGCCAGCGCAGCCCCGCTGCTGCGCCTGGGCCTCGCGCTGACGGCCCTAAACCGCCCGGCCGATGCCTTGACCAAACTGCACAGCGCCCCCCTGCCCGAAGATGCCCCCACCCTGGCGCTGACCGCCTGGGTAGAGCGCCGCGCCGGACAGCCGCAGTGGACCGAGACGGCCAGCCGTGCCCGCGCCGCCCTGACCCCCAACCTTCCCCACGCCGACCGGCTGGACGCGCTGCTGCTCGACCTCTCTGGCGATTGGGCTGGCCTGCGCGCCGCGGGCATCCGGCTGGGGCTGGCTGAACACGCCGCGCTGGCAGCCCTGCGCCTGGGCGATGCCGCCCTGAGCGCCGGCGACCCCGCCGCCGCGCTGGAACATTACCTGCCCGCGGCCGAAATCTTCCGGCGCGAGCAGTCGAGCTGCGGGCTGACGCTGGCGCTGTACCGCAGCGCTGAGGCGCACACCCGCCTGAAGGACAGCGAAGCCGCCCGCGCCGAACTGACCGAGGCGCTCAAACAACTGCCGGGCTGCCCGCCGCCGATCTTTGCCGAAGGGCGCGAACTGGTGCGCGCCGCGCTCAAAAAATCGGGGCCGGTCTGGGGTGCGTGGCGCTGGCAGATTTATCAAGATACACTGGCGGTGGCGCTGCTCTTCCCCGCGCTGACCGCCCCGGAGGAAGCATGACCATTTCGCTCGGTTCGATGGCCCTCTTTGCCGAACTGCCGCCCGAGGCGCACGCCGAGGTGCTGGCAGCGCTGCACCCCTGCCGTTACCCTGCCGGAACCATCATTTTCAACCAGGGCGACCCCGGCGATGAACTGTTGATTGTGGAAGACGGCGAGATTGCCATTTTTGCGCCCACCACCGGTCCGGCTGTGGGTCAGGCCATCCGCATCTTCAAACCGGGCGATGTGCTGGGCGAAATGGCGCTGATTGACCAGCAGCCGCGCTCGTTGAGCGCCCGCGCCGAAAGCGACGCCGCCGTGCTGGCGTTGGGCAAGACCGACTTCCGCCGCCTGGTGGCTGCCAACCCCGAGCTGGGCCTGGCAGTGATGCGCGGGCTGAGTGAGCGCATTCGCTACACCACCGACTTTTTGACCCAGGTGCGCACCTGGGTGCAGCGGGTGGCGGCGGGCAATTACCAGCCCTCCGAAATCGGCGCCACCCCCGCCCGCGACAGCACCCTGGCCTCGCTGGCAGCCGATTTTGCCCGCATGGCTGCCGAAGTGCAGCGCCGTGAAGATGAATTGAAGCGTGAGGTGGCCCAACTGCGAATTGAGATTGACGAGAGCCGCCGCAAGCAGGATGTGGCGCGCATCACCCAGTCGGAAGAATTTGTGAGCATGCGTGAACAGGCCCGCCGGATGCGCGAGGAGCTGCGCGGCGGTTAAATTGCATTCCCCGGCCTCTTATGTTAAGATAGGGGCACATTTTAGCGGTAATATAAACTCTCAGAAAGGTTCTGCCTCATGCCAACCGAACAAGATGTAATGGCTGCCCTCAGCCAGGTGATGGACCCCGAACTGGGGCGCAACCTGGTGGAATTAAAGATGATCCGCCAGCTCACCATCCGGCCCGATGGGCATGTCAGCTTTATGCTGGCGCTGACCATCCCCAACTGCCCGCTGCGCGAGCAGATTCGCGCCAGTGCGCAGGCCGCCGTTGAGGCGCTGCCGGGCGTCAAAAAGGTGACGGTGACTCTGGGCGCCATGACCGAAGAAGAACGCCGCGAGGTGCTGGGCCGCTCGGGCCCCATGCTGCCCAAGCTGAACACCGCCAGCCAGATTAAGCGCGTGATTGCCGTGTTGAGCGGCAAGGGCGGCGTGGGCAAGTCATCGGTCACGGCCTTGCTGGCTGTGGCGCTGGCGCATGCGGGTCAGAAGGTGGGCATTCTGGATGCCGACATCACCGGGCCGAGCATCCCCAAGCTGTTTGGGCTGCCGCCGGGCGGTCTGCGCGGCAACGATCAGGGCATTCTGCCAGGCATCACGCCGCTGGGCATTCGCATCATCTCCACCAATCTGATGGTGCCGGAAGAAGATACCGCCGTGATCTGGCGCGGGCCGTTGATCACCGGGGCAATCAACCAGTTCTGGTCTGATGTGCTGTGGGGCAAACTGGACACCATGCTGGTGGACCTGCCCCCGGGCACCTCTGACGCCACCCTGACGGTGTTGCAAACCCTGCCGATTAACGGGGTGGTGCTGGTGACCACGCCGCAGCAGTTGGCCTCGCTGGTGGTGCGCAAGGCCGTGCGTATGATTCAACAGTTGAACGTGCCGATTCTGGGCGTGGTGGAGAATATGAGCTATTACCCCTGCCCCGATACGGGCAAGCATCACGATATTTTTGGCCCCAGCCACGCCGATGAAATTGCCTCGCTGGCCAACGCGCCCGTCTGGGCCCGCCTGCCGATTGATCCGCAGGTGGCTGCACTGGCTGACGCCGGGCAGATCGAAGCCGTGAACCCGGCAATGATGAAGGATGTGGTGGCGCAGTTAGGCAAGTAAGCCCAGTATGGGCGCCGGAGCCCTGGCGCCTCTAATTATGACGTTGGGGCGCACCTGTGGGTGCGCCCCAACGTCATTTTACTAAAAACCTTCCAGCCGGGAGAAGTCGGCCACACCGTCGGCCAGGGCAGCAATTTGCTGCAGCAGGCCCAGGCGGTTGGCGCGCACGGCGGGGTCTTCGGCCATCACCAGCACGGTATCAAAGAAGCGGTTGATCAGCGGGATGAGCGGCTCGAAGGCAGTGAAGAAATCTGTCACGCTGCCGGGGCGGCGGGCGGACGCACCAGCCGCCTGCACGGCGGTCAGCAGTTCGCGCTCCACCGGCTCGGCGCAGGCCGCCAGGGTGGCGGTGGCGCGGGGCTGATCCCGCGTGATGCGCACGCAGCGGGCATAGGCCGGCAGGATGGTGTTCCAGTCGGGGCGGCTGGTGCGCTCGGCCAGGGCGCCAATGGCGCGCACTGCACCGGCAGGGTTGTTGCCCTGCACCGCCATCACGGCGGCCACAATATCGTAGCGGTTGCCCTGCTCCAGCAGCAGGCTTTGCAGCCGTCCCTGGATAAATTCCAGGCAGGCGGCCTGACTTTCGGGCGTGGCCGGAATGGGCAGCGCCGCCGCGGCGGCTTCCAGCCCGGCGCGCAGGTCAAAGTCCAGGTCCCAGCCGATCAGCGCGCCTACCAGTCCGAGCGCCGCACGGCGCTGGGCAAACGGGTCTTTGGTGCCGCTGGGGGCCAGCCCGGCAGCAAACAACCCGGACAGGCTGTCCAACCGGTCTGCCAGGCCCACTGCCAGCCCGGCGCGGCCCTGCGGCAGCGCATCGCCGGCATAGCGGGGCAGGTAATGCTCATAAATGGCCTGAGCCACGGGCTCGGGTTCACCGGCAGCCAGAGCATAGTAGCGGCCCATCACACCCTGCACCGAGGTCATCTCAATCACCATGTGCGCAACCAGGTCGGCCTTGCACAGTGCGGCGGCGCGGCGGGCGGCGGCAGCATCGGCGGCGCTGAGGCCCAGCGCCGGGATCAGGCGTTCAACCACCTGCTCAAGGCGGTGGGTTTTGTCCAGCATCGAGCCGAGCTTCTTCTGGAAGGTCAGCGTGCCCAGGCGGGGCAGCAGGTCGGGCAGTTTGTGCTGCAAATCCTGGCGGATGAAGAAATCGGCATCGGCAAAGCGGGCGCGGATCACCTGCTCATTGCCATCGGCCACCACATCCAGGCCCTGTTCGTCGCCGTTGCGCACGGCGATGAAGACCGGCAGCAGCTTGCCCTGGGTGTTGAGCACCGGGAAGTAGCGCTGGTGCTTCTTCATCACCGAGATTAAGACCTCGGGGGGCAGGCGCAGATGATCGGCGTCAAAGGTGCCGGTGAGCGCGGTGGGGGCTTCCACCAGGGCGGTCACCTCGTCCAGCAGGCCCTCGTCCAGCCGCTGGGGATCGCCCCCGGCAGCCTGCATGTGCTGGCGTACCTGGGCGGCAATGGCCGCGCGGCGGGCAGCGTGGTCCAGGATGATGCCCTGGGCGGTGAGGGCGGCAAAGTAGGCCTCTGCCGAGCGGACTTCGATGGTCTCGGGGTCGTGGAAGCGCAGGCCGCGCGTCCGGCAGTCGGACTGCAGCCCGGCGTAGCTGAAAGGCACCACGGCCTCGCCCAGCAGGGCCAGCAGCCAGCGAATGGGGCGGGAGAAGGCCACGCCGCTGGCGTTCCAGCGCATGGATTTGTCAAATTTGATGCCGGCGATCAGCGCAGGCAGAGCCTCGCGCAGTACTTCGGGGGCGGGGCGCCCGGCTTCGTGCACGGTGGCGGCGGCGTAGCGCCCGCCATCCAGCTCGGTGATTTTCAGGGCTTCCACGGGCAGGCCCTTGCTGCGGGCAAATCCAATGGCCGCGGGGGTGGGATTGCCGGCGGCGTCAAACGCGCGGTCAGCCGGCGGACCTTTGACCACCTGGGTGCGGTCGGGCTGGCGGGGGGCCAGGTCGCGCACCAGCACCGTCAGGCGGCGGGGCGCGCCAAGGATCTGCACTTCGCCGTGCGCCAGGCGCAGCTCGTCCAGCAGGGCGGGCACGCGCTCGCGCAGCTGCCCCAGCGCCGATTCCAGGTCGGCGGCGGGCAGTTCTTCCACACCAATTTCAAACAGCAGGTCGGCAGGTGCAGCCGGGACCGCCATTTCGGGCACCGCGGCGGCCGCGGCGGCTTTCTGCTCCACCAGCCAGGGGAATTCCCGCGCCTGGCGCTGGGCCACATAGGCCTCAGAGATGCGCCGGGACGAATCTCGCATGCGGGCAAAGAAGGCCTGCCGCTCGGTCACACCAATGGCGCCGCGCGTATCCAGCACGTTGAAGGCGTGCGAGCATTTGAGGACGTAATCGTGGGCGGGCAGCACCAGGCCCTGCGCCAGGGCGGCGTCGGCCTCGGCTTCGTACAGGCGGTACATCTCGCGCAGCCGCTCCACGTCGGCAATTTCAAAGTAATATTTGCTGTGTTCGTATTCACCCATCAGCAGCACGTCGCCATAGGTGCGTTCGCCGTTCCAGCGCAGGTCACGGAAGTTGTGCACCCGCTGCAGGGGCATGGCAATGCGCTCCAACCCGTAGGTGATCTCCACCGAGACGGGCTCCAGCACCTGCCCACCGGCCTGCTGGAAATAGGTGAACTGGGTGATTTCCTGCCCGTCCAGCCAGACTTCCCAACCGAGCCCCCAGGCGCCCAGCGCCGGCGATTCCCAGTTATCTTCCACAAAGCGGATGTCGTGCTGGCGGGGGTCAATGCCCAGCGCCTCAAGCGAGCGCAGGTAAAGCTCCTGCGGGTTGCCGGGGTCGGGCTTGAGGATGACCTGGAACTGGGTGTGCTGCTGCAGGCGATAGGGGTTCTCGCCGTAGCGGCCATCGTCCGGGCGGACCGAGGGTTCAACATAGGCCACATTCCATGGCTCCGGGCCCAGCACCCGCAGGAAGGTGGCGGGGTTCATCGTTCCGGCACCGACCTGTTGATTGTAAGGCTGCCAGATCAGGCAGCCCTGGTCGGCCCAGAAGTGCTGCAGGGCGAGGATCATGGATTGAAAATCGAGCGGTTGAGTCATGGCGTGCTCCCGATACAGAATGCGAACAGGCGAATTATACCGTTAACGTTTCAGGTTTCAAGTTTCAAGTTTCAGGTTCAAGGGGCAAGGTGCAAGGTGCCTCACAGCAGTTCTTCTGTAGGGGCGCACCTGCGTGCATGCAACCTGAACAGGTTGTGCGCCCTGATTAATTTTAATGTTACGCCGGGCGGTCAGCCCGTTTGGGCCGCATGCACGCAGAACGACCGCCCCTACCCGACCTTTTGCCGCTGCACCTGGAACCTGGAACGTAACCGAGCCGTCCGGCTCACCGCCGCTGGTAGACGCGCCCCTCACTGTCTGCGTAGATGAGCTGCCAGTTTTGATCCCAGGCGGGGTCAGACAACATGCCGGGATAGGCAGGGTCGCCGCCGAACCAGGCGGTTTGCAGCGCTACAAGATAATCAGCTTTGCGGGTGCGCGTCACTGAGTTGGTGAAGCCGGGCCCGTAAGCGTAGAAGGGCAGGCCGTTTTCCACCCAGACCACCGAGTTACGCACATTCTGATAAACATAATCATACGGGCTGTGATAACCATCCACCCCCACCGGCTCACGGAACTGATCGCGCAGCACAATCGCATTGGCCGGGTCAGCCGTCAGATAGACGCGCTCGTGGGCAATATAGGCTGCGCTGACCGCCAGTACCAGCACCGCCACCGCTCCCGGCAGCCAACGGCTGCGCCCCAGCCACTCCCAGGCGCGGCGCAGCAGCGGCGCCAGCCAGACCAGCGGCAGCAGAAAGGCGAAGGTCGCCAGCGCCAGGCCAAAGCGCCAGGCCATTTCGGTGGGCACCTGGTTGGTGCCGTAGAACCCGCTCTGTGCGGTAATGGCAAAAGTCAGCAGCAGGGCGGCAAAGACCACCGGCAGCGTCCAGTGGATGCGGCGGACGAAGACCGCCAGCAGGGTCGTGACCCCGCCAATGACCAGCACAATAATCAAATCCAGCGGGATGTAGTTGTAAAACCAGGGATTGGTCAGGTTGTTCCAGATGCTCCACTGCTGCAGGCGGGTCACATCGGGTGAGAAAGCCGCGCCCTGGGCGATGAAATTGCGCCCCAGCCACAGTACTCCCGGCAGGATAATCAGCCCGCAGAGCAGCAGGCGGCGCAGCGCGGCCTTGAACCCGGCGGTACGCCAGAGCTCCAGCGCGGCAATCACCCAGAGCGGCGCGGCAGCCAGCAGCGCGCTGGGCTTGACCGCCGCGGCGATGAAGGTAGCCAGCGCCATGGCGGTGGGATGCCAGGCGCGGCGGTTCTCGACCGGGCCTACTGGCGCATAGAACAGCACCGCCAGCAGGGCTGCCCCGGCAAACAGGTCGTTCTTGCCGATGGTATCGAGCAGGCTGCGGTAAATCCACCAGGGCGTGCGTCCCAGGCCCAGCAGGGTGCCAAAGGTCAGCAGCAGGCTGGTGAGCAGCAGCGTCAGCCCGGCAGGTAGGCCGGTGTAACGGCGGATCAGCGCCCAGATCACCAGCAGTAGAAAGAGCCCCGTCAGCAAATGAGCTGTGCCAAATAGCGCCCCCGAGTGGGTGGGCATGGCAGCCAGGGTCAGCAGGGTTTCGTAGCCAAAGGGATATTCACCGTAGGAAATGCTGAAATCCCAGACCGTGCCGGTATTGAGCAGTTCGATGGCTTTGGGGAAATGGTAGGCGCCGGCGTCCCAGGCCAGCGTCTGACTGATGGGTGAGAGCGGCCAGCGGGCCAGCGGCACGACAATCAACAGCAGCGTGATGGCCGCCCCCGCCAGTGCCAGGGCGGCATCGAGCCAGCGCAGGCGGCCCGTGGGCGCCGCCGGGAAAACCTGACGGTAAAATGCACCCAGGTCGGTGCGGCGCAGCAGCCACCCGGCAGCCAGCCCCGCGACCAGGCTGAAAGGCACAGCCAGCCAGGGGCGGTAGAGCCCCAGGTGTCCCAGAATCTGCGAGCCGAGCAGCAGCCCGGTCAGCAGGCAGAGCCAGAAGGTGAGCAGACGGGCGGGGAGTGATTTCAGCATCGGGCGATCCGGCGCCGGGTGCGGCTACTGGCGCTGCTGGAGCAGAATATCCGCCAGGATGAAGTCGTGTTCTTCGTCAATATCGCGGGCTTCGAGCGGGTCAATTTCAAAGAGCCAGGGACGGTCGCCAATGCGCGTGCGGCGCATTTCCAGCGTCTGACGGGTGAAGAGGTAGAGGCAGGAATTCTCCTCGTAGACGGGCGGCAGGTCCTGCGTGCGCAGCAGAATATTGGGGTTGTGATTGATCGGCCGCGCCAGGGCATCCCACAGGCGGGTTTGCAGCCGGGTGACGCCAAACAGCGAGTCATACGCCGGGTACTGCGTGATGAGGGTCTGGATGGCGCGCGAGACGGTCTGGGGGCGCAGCAGCGGGTTGGTGCTGTGGGTTTGCAGGTAGAAATCGGCGGGGTAGTGCGAGGTATCGTGCATCAAAATTTCATTCATCGGCACGGTGTCGGCGCGCAGATGCTCGGGGCGCTCCAAAAGCTGCACCGCCGGAAAACTGGCGCGCACGCCCTCCACAATCACCGGGCTGTCGGTATCCACCACCACAGTGGTGATTTCGGGACAGGCCAGCATCGTCTCAAGGATGTGCTGGTAGAGCGGCTTGCCGGCGATGAGGCGGTAATTTTTACCCGGCACGCGTACCGAATGGTGGCGCATGGGCACCAGGGCAACAATTCTAGGCTGGTCGGTCATCGGGCTTATCCTCCTTGGAGACGGGCGGCGCAGTATAGCGGATGGGTTCCACCGGGCGGGGGGCGGGCGGCTGCTCTGCCAGCGGGCGGGGGTAGTAAAACGCCTGCTTGAGCGGCCAGGTGAGCGGGCCAGACTGCCGGTAGCCCTGATAGGTGCCCCAGAACTGGCTGAAGCGGAAGCGCATGATGCGTCCGGCCTCCCGCAGCCAGAGGCCCTGCCGGGCCGCGGCGCGCCAGTCGGCGCGCACGTTGGCGCGCCAGAGCCGCCAGAAATCCATAAAGTGAAACTGTTCCTGCGGGTAAATCTGCTTGAAGGCCATGCCCTCGCGCCGATAACGATTATACACCCCGCGCCAGGTTTCCTGATGGACGTGGATGATCTCGGCCTCGGCCACATAAGACACGCCGTAGCCCTGGGCAGCGGCGCGGCGGGCCCAGTCCAGGTCTTCCAGGGCCGGGATCAGTTCATCGTAGGGCTGCTGCTCCCAGAGGGCGCGGCGGATGGCTGCGTTGGCGTTATTGCAGAAGGGGTGTGGCTGGCGGTGCACCGAGTGATCGGGGAACCACTGCTGAAAAACCTGATGCTCTGAAAAATGGCTGGTTTCGGCGCCGCGCTGCTTGCCATAGGCCAGGGCAATCTGCGGGTCGTCCAGCGGCTCAATCAGGCGCTCCAGCCAGTCGGGATAGACGGGATAGACATGCGCCGAGGCAATCACCACCCGCTCGGCGCGGGCAGCCGCCACGCCCAGGTTCAGCGAGCGGCCAAAGGTAAATTCCTGCGGGCGGATGGAAACCACCTCCACCGGGTAGGTGCGGGCAATCGCCACGGTAGAGTCGGTGGAGCCGGAATCGACCAGGATGATCTGCACATCCGCAATGGTTTGGTGAGTGATGCCGCTGAGCAGGCGGCCAATATGCTTTTCTTCGTTATAGGCGCGGATGACGATTGAACAAACAGGCATGCTGCGCCCCTATTCCGCCATAAAATCGCCGCCGTGGAGGATGCCATCGGTCACAATTCGCAGCGTCTCCGACTGCTCAGGCGAGAAGGCCTCGGGGGGCAGCGCCTTCAGGCGCACAAACCCGCGCCAGATGCCATCATCTTCCAGCAGGGCATCGAACGGCAGCGAACTGCGGAAGAGTTGATAATACAGGAAGCGGCGGGCGTTGCGCTGAAATTCGGGCGGTGCGGTCACGGCTTCGGCAGCCAAAAACGCTTCAGCCTGCTGGCGGTAGTCCGCAGGCGAATTTGGGAAGAAGACGGTGGGTAACTGTGTGAAGCGCGCCTTGCCGCCGCACAGCACCGCCGCGCCCAGGATGGCGGCCTCCAGTCCGATGGTGGAGTTGTAGATCATCACAAACTTGGATTTTTGAATCAGTTCATACGAGCTGAACGGCTCGCCGGAATCGACAAACAGCACGTTGGGCAGCGCGGCAATCTGCCGGCGGCTGGCCCAGTCGGCCACGCTCTCACGGGATTCTTTGCCGGGGCGGCTCTCGTCGGGGTGGGCGCGCAGGACAAAGAAGGTCTCGGGGTGGGCGCGGATGAGGTCCAGCACAGAGTCCAGCCAGGCAAACATATCGCTGAACACCACGTTGGCGTGCGACTGGCTGGTATCAAAGATGACGTTGGTGAAGATGGGCACAATCTGTTTGAAGCTGCCCGCCCGCGCCCAAAACTCCGGCGCCAGGCTCTTCATCTCCGGCCAAAAGCGAATGCCCGCCATGCTGAAGTTGCCCTGGAATCGCAGCTCCAGGTAGGCATCCAGCCGGGCGTTCTGCTCGTCAGACAGATCAAACGCTGCGGGAATATCAATGGGGTAGGCGGTGGCCTCGCCGGGGGTGAAGTAGGCGGTGTGCGGCAGCAGTCCCACCTCGTGAGCATAGACGGGCAGGCCGCGTTGCCTTGCCACCCAGCGCGCCGTGGCCTCGGGGTAAAACTGACCATTGAACACCACCACCGCCTGCGGGTTGGCTTCATCCAGCAGGGCTGTAAACTGCTCGGCCACATTCCAGGCCGAAAGCAGAAAGTGGCGGAAAAGGTAACGCGTGGCTTCGTCGTCGTTCAAAGTATGGCGGCGCAGCGTCCAGCGCAGGGCCGGCAGCGTGAGCGCCCCCAGCGGCACGCCCTGATGCTCAAATGTCATCATCTGCGGCACGGTCAGCGCCTGCAGGGTTTTGGAGAGCGCTGCATCGGGTGCAAAGTGGAAGGGGTGGACCGCGGCATGGGCATAGACCGCGCGCGACTGCGCCTGGCAGGGACCGCACGGCGGCAGCGCCAGGGGGTCATCTCGCCGGGTGCCCAGCACACAGCGGCTGAGCCCCTGCCGGCAGACAAAGTGAATCACCGGCGCGCCGGCAAACTGCACCGCCCAACTGCTGATCAGGCTGAAGGCTGCGTTCAGGCTCAGCCCTTCCAGCCGGGTGGAGGCGTTGAAAAAGATCACCGGGCGCGCCGCGGGGGCGGGCGGCGGGGCGGCGCTGCGCACCCGGGCGGCGGTGGCCGTCAGGCGGCGGTTATCCTGCCAGCGCTGCCAGCGGCGGCGCAGGCGCTCTCGATTTTTTTGCAGCCAGGGCTTCAAGGCGGGATAGCTCCGTCTCTGTCGTGATGTGGGTTATGGACACTCAAAGGGCGCGACCGAAAAGTCCAGCTTGCGCCCCTCGGGTGAATTGTAACTCACATCGGGCAAAAGCGGGTAACTGCCGCCAAAATACGTGTTGAAAATCACCCGGAAGGTGTTGACGGGCGTCAGTGTGGAGCTGATTTGCGGCGCGTTTTCGCCGGGCAGGTAAAGTGCGTTGAGGATTTGCAGCCGGTGGGGTTGATCCCAGCCGTGGTCGCCCTGCAAGACGATGATCGGCGGGGTGGCCGAATTTTCAAGGATGGACTGCAAAATGGGGATCATCCGGTTATTGAGGTACGCAACCGTATCAGGGTAGCCGGTGGCCTCTTCGCCCACATCGCTGTAACTGCCATCTGGCTTGAAAACAAACGGCGAGTGCGGCGCGGGCAGGTGCAGGAAGACAAATTTGGGCCCCGGCAGCCTGGCCGCGCTGGGCAGCTGCTCCAGCGTAAAGCTGACCCGCTGATAATGCCCCTCGTTGGCCGAGAGCGCCGCCGCCGGCAGCCAGGCGGCGCGGGTTTCGAGCAGCACCCGCAGCGCCGTGGTGCGCAGGAAGAGCGTCTCAAAGGCGGTGGGAGTCACGCCCGCCACGGCCTGCTGGCTGAGCGGATTGTCGCTGATGGTGATGTACCAGTCGGCGTCTGCCATCTCGGTGAAGGCAAAGCTGGTCTCAAAGGCCACCGTCTGATAGCCCAGGGCTTCGAGGTTGGCCCGCACCGCGCTGTGCTGGATCAAGCCGTGATACACCGCCCAGTCCACGTTGTCGGGGTGTTCCATCCCGGCGGGGTACAGCACATCCTGGTAATCCATGTTCAGTGTAGAAGACAGCGAGAGCGCCGTCCACATATAGTTGGACTGGGCGCACTCCGGCAGCGCAAACCCCAGGTCTTGCAGCGATTGGGTAAAGGCGGTATTGTCGAAGCCGTAGGCAGCTTCAATCGCATCGGCGCGGCCGTAGCCGTCCAGCACAATATAATAGACATCGGGCAGGGTGCTGGCGTTCAGGGTCCCGGTTTCGGCGGCGGGCTGCGCCTGCCGGACCTGATAGACCCCCACCTGCAGCAGCGGCAGCGCCACCAGAATCACACTGACGGCGTTCAGCCCGGTGGTGACCAACGCCGCAACGGAGCGGCGGCGCAGCAGCAGCCAGAGGCTGACCCCGCCCAGCGCCAGCCAGAGCGGCGCCAGATAACGGTGCCGCCCCAGGGCGCCGCCTTCCAGCGCCAGGTAGAAGTACCCGTAGCCAAAAAACAACACCTGCGCCGCGGCGGTCAGGGCGGCGGCGCGGTCCCAGCGGCGGAAAATCAACCGCAGCGTGCCGTAGAGCAGGGCGCTGCCCAACAGCGAGAAAATGAGCGGACGCAGCGCCGCGCCGGGCTGCGCCTGCCCCAGATTGCTGGAAAGCAGCGCCAGCGCCGGGTAAAGCGCCAGAACAAGCGGATAAAAGGGAAAGGGTCTGGTTTGTGAGGAAGCCAAAGTAAAATTCCCAAATTCGGCAATCAGGTTGGGTTATGGGCAGATAAAAGGCGCCTCGGTCAAGTCCAGTTTGCGCCATTCCGGCGAATTGTAACTCACGTCGGGCAAAAGCGGGTAATGACCGCCGAAATAAGTATTGAAGACGATTCTGAAGGTATTCACCGGAGTCAGCGTGTCGGAAATGGGGAGCGTCGAATTTCCGGGCAGGTACAGGGCGTTCAGGTTTTGCAGCCGGTGTTCCGTTGTCCAGCCGTGGTCGCTTTGCAAAACAATAATCGGCGGGGTCTCAGCGTTTTCAATGATCTCTTGCAAGATCACCAGCATCCGATTGTTAATATAAGAGACCATATTGGGGTAGCCGATCTCTTCATTAGTGACCGCAAATTCTCCATCCACGGTAAACACAAATGGGTTGTGGGGCGCAGGGAAATGCAGGTAGGTGAACTTGGGCCCAGGCAGCTCGGCAACCACCGGCAGTTGATCCAGGGTGTAATTCAACTGGTCGCAGTGACCTTCGTCGGCTGCCAGCGAAACCCAGGTATCGGTAAACGGACGCAGCGCCGTAGTTTGAAAGAGCACACTCTCAAACCGGGTGATGGGCATGGTGAAGGGGTTTCGACTGACATTAATATAATAGTCGGCGTCCGGAATATCTGTAAAGGCGAAGCTGCTCTCAAACGCCACCGTCTGATAGCCCAGAGCCTCCAAATTGGCGCGCACGGCGCTGCGCTGAATCAGGCCATGGTAGTGGATCCAATCGGTTTGATCAAGGTGCTCAAAAGCGGCCGGGTGCAGCGTCTCCTGATATTCCATGTTAAGGGTTGAAGACAGCGAAAGCGGCGTCCACATATAGTTGGACTGGGCGCAGTCTGGCACAATAAACCCCAGGTCTTTCAGGGCCTGGATAAAATCCGAATTGTCATAATCATAATCCAGCATCATCGTATCTGCGCGCTCATACCCATCTAAAACAATGAAATAAATGTCCGGGCGTGTCTGAGCCGTTAATGTGGCATCGGGCTGCGGCGGATTCAGCAGCATCTGGGTCAACTGGAAATGAGATGCACTGATTTTAAACACCGGGATCACCAGCAGAAACAGGCTGATGACATTGAAACTGAGCGTGATTATTTGGTAAACAGGCTGCTTGACCAGAATTTGGCGCACCGTCAGCAGCGGCAGTGCCAACCAGATGGCGCCCAAAACGAATAACTGCGCAGACAGGCCGGTTTCGAGCAGCGGATAGAAATAGCCAAACAGGAAGAACATCGTCAGCAGCAGTGCTGTGGCAACCGCGGCGCGATCCTGGCGGCGAAGCAGTAAATACAAGCCAGCATAAATCAATGCACTGGCTGCCCCAAACAGCACCAAAGGGCGCACCAGCACAATCCATTTAACCTGGGATGGATTGACCGAGAATAAGGCCAGGGTTGGGTAGAGCGCCAGTAAAAACGGATAATAAGGGAATGGACGGGAGGGCGTTAATTTCAAATTTGATTCCAGCAATATCAATAATTTTAAGTTTTACGGTAACGTGCAGGGATAGGTCCGCAGTTCCAATTCGTAGGGAGTCTCGTGGTGCGAATAATAACTTAAATCGGGCAGCAGCGGGAGGTCGGCGCCCAGATAGGCGCTGAGCACTAGCCGAAAGCTGTTGACCGGTGTGATGGCGGGGTATAGCTGTGCGGCGGCCCCGCCCGGCAGGTAATAGGCGCTGAAAATTGCCAGCCGGTGCTCCATATCCAGCCCATGATCTGCCTGGAGCAAAATCACCGGCGGCTGGGCCGATTGCGCCTGAATGGCCTGCACGGCTGCCAGAATTTGCGGGTTGAGCCAGGTGATTTCATCCAGGTAGCCGGGATCGGCGGATTCGGTCATGCGAAACGCCCCATCGGCGGCAAAGACATAGGGCTCGTGCGGGGCCATCAGATGGACGAAGACAAATTTTGGGCCGGGGATAGCTGCGATTTGATTGAGCTGGTCCAGTTCAAAACGGATCCGGCGGTAATGCTGCTCGGCAGGGGTTTCCAGGTTGGGCAGGTAGCGCGCCAGCAGCGATTGCCCGGTTTCGGTCGCGATGCGCAGGGCGGTGGTGCGCAGGTAGAGCTGCTCAAAGGCGCTGATTTGCTCCCGGGCGTTTGGATTTGCCAGCGCGCTGCCGGTCTGCGACAGGTAGAGCCCGGCGTCGGTCCACTCGTTCCACGGCACGCCGCTCTCCAGGCTGACGGTGGTGTAGCCCTGTGCTTCCAGGGCAGCCCGCACAGCGCTGTGCTGAATATACTCGCCCAGGTGAGACCAGTTGGCGTTCTGGTCTGCCAGGTCGGCGGCGTAGGTCTCAAGATAGTCCATGTTCAGGGTTGAAGACAGCGAGAGCGCCGTGAGCGCATAGTTGCTTTGCGCACAGGGCGGCACATAGAAGCCCAGTGCTTCCAATTGAGCGATGAAGGCCGAGTTATCGTACCCGTAGTAGGTTTGCAGCATATCGGCGCGCGAGTAGCTGTCGAGGATAATATACGTCTGATGTGAATTATACCGAAAAGGCCGGAAGAAGCTCAAAAGTTTGGACATTAATGCCAAAATCTACGAGCAATATATGACGCAAGAGATGACTGGTCATTTTTGCGACGATCCTGGTGCAA
>Ga0208940_1002160_pt1 | contig 18780 bp, 23 predicted proteins | sample AD_JPNNA6_MetaG_FD_184445 | JGI IMG/M metagenome (GOLD analysis project Ga0208940, IMG submission 184445) | Active sludge microbial communities of municipal wastewater-treating anaerobic digesters from Japan - AD_JPNNA6_MetaG (SPAdes) (version 2) | ecosystem: Engineered > Bioreactor > Anaerobic... | reverse complement strand
GGCTACAGGGGCAATTAACTGACTGCCCCCGGTCAATCCCACCCCGTTTGCCATTACAAAAATTGGTGCTGTACCAGAATTAAGAGTATAACCCCCAATCGTTGCCTTCAGCAAAGTGCCACCAACTATTGCACAGTCGGATTTATAAATCGTTGCTGACGATTCGTCTGTTTGTGTTGCCTCTGTTATATCCGTTCCGGCGACAGTAAATGTATCAAATCCATAATTTGTCCATGTATCAATTTTTTCGTCCCCTAACGTCTCCCCCGTCCCAGCCGCTTTAATCCACGCATAAGCCTTTTTCCCCGCACTATCTTTAATAACTAGATATTTACCTAAATGTGCCGCAAGATTAGTAGCAAAGGTTGCATCATTAGTATCAATAAATGCGAACGTAGCCGCTGCCGAAATACGAGTGTTTGCTTGTGTTAGAGCACCTGTATGAAGCAATGGAGAATTAGCAAGAGCAAGAGTCCCACTCAAATTATCAATAAACGCCGTTCCGTCAACTGCGCTGATGCGCAAGTCGGTGACTGTGCCTTTGTACACTAATCCTCGCCCGAGTAGTCTCATGCTACTTCTCCTGTGCCTCAAGCTCTACCTGTTTCGCCGCTATCTCCGTTTGAAGAGCAGAGAGTATCTGTGCAGGCTCACGACTGCCTTCATATCGATCGTGATGTGCAAGGATGGCTTCAACAAGCTCACGTTTGTTCCTTTGCCGATGAAGCTCAGCATAAGCCCTGCCCTGTGCCTCAAGTGTCTCAATCTGTAGGGCTTCCGGTGTCACCCCCTTATAGGCAGCCTCCGCAATAAATCCGTCCTGTGCCCCTGTAGATATTTTCATGATTTACCTCCTATGTTTCCTGAACCCAATTCCCAATTGAACTCACCGCCTGCCATTCGTAGGTCGTCGCCCCTGTCTGGATGGTGAAGAACTGTATCGTAGAGTATTTGGCGGCACTGGCGAGCTGAACGTACTTGTTCGCACCCGTAGAGCTTCCGTCAAGGGCGATAGTCTCACCGCTGGCGGGGATGATACGGTAGTATTTATTAGCTACCGTAGTTCCCAAGCTTACGGTGAAGTATAACCCTTCAGCAGCGGCGGGGAGAGTTAGGGCGCAATCAGCAGTCTGACCGTAATTGTTGATAACGGCACCGGACAGTTCAGCCGCCGTGAGATTGCCCGTGGCGGTCTTGATGATCTCCCGCAGCCGTAGTACGGATTGCGCTGAAATGCCCCGTGTCCAAAGTATTTTACCCATGATTACACCGCCTCTCTATATGCAACAAAGACCGTGCAGATCTGCTCTGCCGCCGTCGCACCGCCAGCAATGGTAAGCTGTATCTTCTTGCCCCCGGCCACTTTTTCGCCAGCGTTATACTGGAGATATTTATTCTCCGTAAGGTTTGCCTTCGCTCCGGCCGTTGCAGAGATGAACTCCACGGGAGTATCATCAGTTGACTGGATTGAGATTGAGGTTAAGGCCGCTTCCTCCGTGAGATCGGAAGGAATCACAATTGTCAGGTGGAGGATCTCGACATCAGAAAGCCCAGCTGTGAACAGGTCATAATTGCCGGCGGCCTGATTCAGATCAATCGTGGTCGCCTGGAAGATTGCGCCTTCCGCGCTTTTCAAGACCCAATTCGAGCCGTCCGGGGTTGTGTAGAGCTTCCCGGTGTCGTACTCAAGATACGTAGCTCCTGTAGGAATTCCGCTTGTCGGTTTGGTGTCGGTGGAAAGGCCGATGAAGCGGTTGTTGAGACTTCCGATTGCTTCTACTGCCATGCTTACCCCCTTTCACTTTTGAGAGCGGGAGCGGGTTTCCCCGCCCCGTATGGTTAAATTACGTCGATGCCCAGGTCCCCTGGATTGCCGTGATGAGCCATCCCTTGTCACCGTCAGAAACGAGAGTGACGGAATCTCCTACAACATTGGACGCGGCGGAGTTCTTCAGATCCTTCGCCGCCGCAACAGCGATGCCCACGCCCGTGATGGTGTAGGTGGCCGCGCCGGGATCGATGTTGATCTCTCCGTCCGCATGGCCGCAAATAAAGGTGTATTCGAGTCCTGCCGTTGTCGGGGCAGGCAGGGCGAACGTCTGTGTTGCCGATGTTTTTGTAGCCCGGATCACTGCCCCGGACTGCTCCGCTTTGAGGGCAAGGGTATCCGCGTTGGTAACGATTACGGGCCGCCTGATTCCCGCAGGAAGGGCGGTCGCGCCTCCGGGAGCCTCGATTGCCCCGCCGGATTCCACGGTGATTTTGCCGCCAGAAGCGACAACAAGCTCATCGCCGCCCTGTTTTCTATAGACTTTCGACTGATATGACATTTCGATCCTCCTTGTTCTCCTGTGGTTTCCCCGACGGAGGCCGGAGTAGCCCCCGCCGAGTAGCCATTTAAGGCCAGGTTAACTAATCGCCGGAACATCGAGGCCATGACCCTTGACCACTGTAACGCCGAGGATCACGCCGTTTTGGTTTGCGCCTACCTCTGCGATAGTGAGCTTGAGGTATCGCTTCCCGCCGACGTAGCCAAACTTGACGATCCGGCTCGTGGAATCGTCCGAATCGGCATCGATCGTGTAAATTACGCCCTCTGCCGGGGTTACTCCCTGCATGTCGGCGGCGGTGACGTCGGCGAAACTGGTAGCGTCGGAATGCTCGGCCTTGAGGGTGATTGTTCCCGCATCGGCGGATTTCGATCCTACGGAAAGCTCGATCACGGCGGAATTGAACCCCGCCAGGTCAACGGTTGCCGCCGCTGGAACGGTGTTATCCAAAACGAGAACGGGCTTTATCGCCTGTACGAATTCTATGTGGTTGTAAAGGTCTTTCATGTTATTTTTCCTCCTTTTTAACTTGTAGCAACTTTTAAAAGTTTAATCGCTTCATACATCACAACTCCGCCGCCAACCCTCTTTGTCGTGTAAAAGTGAATGTATGGTTTATTTGTGTAGGGATCACGCAAAACGCGAATACCAAAGCGATCAACAATCAAATATGCTCTTTTAAAATTTGCGTAGGCGATTGGATATTTATTGCTAGCAATAGACGGCATATTATCATCAATGACCACAGGCTTTCCTAATAGCAGGTTTGGCGCACCTTCTTTTAAGCCCAACTGCCAAATGTAATTCCCCTCACCGTCTTTGAATTTTCTCACCGTACCCTGCGTTGATGTATTCATCAGAAAAACCGCGCCTGGTTGGTAGGTAGCTTTCAGTGCCTGTTGTAGATCAATCAGCTTATCCACGTTGGTAAAAGTAGAACTTGCGCCGGTTGCAATAAAGCCGATTTTCCCCCACGCGTAAGAAGCGTTAGTAACCGTTGTATAGCCCAGAATGCCCTTTGGTTTTTCTACACCGTTACCGTTAATAAACGCATCGCCTTCGGCTTCGTTGAACTCAGTAGCCACTTCATCAGCAAGCCACTGCTCGATATTAAGGGAAGAGTCGTCAAGCAGTTTTTGAGTTGCCGCCGGATTTGCGTAAAATTCTTTTGTGTTGATAGCAATCTTGGCCAGTTGTGGAGCGCTCGTCTCAGTTCTTGATGCTTTTTCTCCTACCCAGCCGCTGGTTGCGCCACCCTGATTAACTAGCTTCTCATAAGTGTCGGTAGAAATATTCACAACGGTTGCGAGCTGGCGCATAACAGAAATAGTTGAAGCAACGCGGTCAATTTCTTTGCTCATTTCTGTAGGAACGGTAAAGCCGCCGTCCGGATCAGATGAGCTGGATAAAGAAGCGCGAACTTCCAATTCTTTCAAATTTCCCTCGATACCTTTCCGGAACCATTTTTCAAATGCCTCTTTGTGTTCGGCTTTCGCGCGATCAATCTCAGTCTGTCCGCCGCCCGGATATTTCCCGCGAGAAATAATGGTCTGCAAGTCTTCGAGTTCTTTTTTCATCGCGGATATTTTGTCGAGTTCCGCGTTTATTTTTTCAACCTTCTCAGCCAGAAGCGGGTCTGCATGGCCTTTCTTTTCGATTTCTTTGAGGCGATTATCGTTTTCAGCCTTAAACTCTTCAAAGGCATGCCCCAAATCTTCAATGACAACATTAATGTCTTTGGACATTTTTATTTTCCTCCTCGAATTAAATTAATTAAAGTTTCTAATTTCTCAGCTTTCGCGGAATCCCTCCGCGATATATCGCGGCTTCCCGCCGCCACTCTGGCCGCGTAAGACCTTGAAGCCCCTGCATCCCGCAAGGCACGTTCAAGTTCCCGCAGCGTTAAGTCTCTACCTTCAATTTCCGTTTTGATTTCTTCCGGCGCGTTGGCAAACATAGAGAGGTCAAAAAGCGCGTTGACTTTTTTTTCGGTTTCTAAAACCGTATCAATTAATCCAAACTCTTTTGCTTCACTCGCCTTAAACCACGTCTCGTCCTTCATTAACTGTTTGAGTTCGCGTTTCTTGCCGCCCACTTTATCGTAGTAGATGTCGAGCATGTTATCGCCAATCTTCGCCAAGACGTCCGCGATGTCACGCAAATCGTGTTGGTTACCCGCGACCAAAACCCAAGGGTCGTGAATCATATACATTGCGGATTTGTGCATTTGGATTTCATCGCCAGCAAGGGCGATGATGGAAGCAATAGACGCGGCCAGGCCTTCCACTCTTGTTATAATTTCCGCGTCTTTGTTTTTTAGCGCGTTAAAAATCGCCACGCCATCAAAAACATCACCGCCCGGTGAGTTAATTCTTAAAGTGATTTTTTTTGATTTGATTGAAGCAAGGTCGCGGACAAAAGCATCGGCCTCAATGAACGGCCACCCAATAACATCATACACTAAAATTTCGGTATTATCATTTGCCGCCGCTTCAATTTTATACCATTCCTGTTTTGTTAGGGTCTTGCCCCAAAATTTGGCTGTTGCCTCAGCGTTTTTAGAATTTCTATATTTAAGCATTGTTACCCCCCGTGCATAGCAATGGCGAGAGATGGTTGAAACGGTTTGTCAAGTTTCGCGCCCTTGCTTCTGTTTTTTGTTGCTTCTAATGGTTGAAGATTTTTTAACGACCAACAAAGACGAAAATCAATATCATCTGGTGTCTCAAAATTAAAAGCCGCGATGGGAATTTTATGATCGATATGCCAAGCAGTTCCATAATTTTCCCATGTCATTCCCGGCTTAAATAGTTTTTCGATATGTATCTTTAGTTGCTCAATGGTGAAGTTGACCAATAATTCCCAATGCCGCCCCGCCTTCATGCCCTTACGCAGCGATTCATTCATCCGCTTAGAGATTGTGCTGCTTAAATTTCCCTTATGTGTGCTGCGAAACTTTCGGTTAAATGTTTTTGAATATTCGCGCCGTTTTTTTGGGTTGATCTCGTTCCATTTTTTCAAATATTCTATGTGACGCTGTTTATTGGCCGCATACCAAGCCGCCGCCCGCGATTTAATTATTCCCTTATTCTCAGCATAATATTCTTTTTCATATCCTTCGTGACTCTGGTAAAACCTTTCTTTCCGTGCCTTCATTTTTTCGGGATTGTTTTTTTGCCATTGTGACGTTGCCGCATTTGTGCATAATTTGCACCATCCTCGCAAACCATCGCCGCGCCCTTTGGCTTTCCCAAACTCTATTTTACTTTTATTAGTTTTACATTTTGGGCAATACTTCATGGCGTCGCACCGTCTTTGTCAGGGCTTGGATTGTCCTGTTTTATTGAACTCGTTCTCGTGGCATAACGCTCCCCACCGGGATAAGGATTCAAATCTTCAAGCTCCCTGACTTCGTTTGGATTCATTATTTCTTTGTCAATAGCTGTTGCATAAGCGGCAAAGCGCGTTGCCATATCGCCGCGCAGCAACCCGTCCATTTTAAATTTTACGTAGTGTGTTTTTCTTTCATCTGGGGTGAGCAAATCTCTGGCTAGTGCTTTTTCAATATTCACCGCCCACGGCATTAACGAATAAATTACAAAGGATAATCCAAATTGTTCGGCGGATGCGAAGGTGGGATTGGTATCATCCGTCATTAACATGGAAAGCGGCAGGGAAAAGAAGATGTCCACAATTTCTTTTTTTTGGTAACGCCTCGTTTCGAGAAATTGTGCGTCTTGCGGATTAATCGAAATCTTTTGTGCTTTCATTCCTTCTTGTAAAAGCATTACTCTGTGCGCCTTACCCAATCCACTATATGTTTCCATAAAAATATCGGTGAATGTTTTAGGGTCTTTCAGTGTGCTGGGGTGTTCAACAATAACACCCGGATGGATTCCATTTCCAAAATAGCTTGCGCCGAACTCCTGAGCCGCCAACGAAAATCCGATACTCTCCCGCACCTGCTCGATTGGATTCATGCCCATGTAGCCGTTTGTTGATAAGCCGCGAAGATGTAGAATGTCAGAGCCTTGAACTTCTTTTATTGAGCCATCGGGAAAACGGCATTTGTAAATCAGTTTATAAAAATCAGTTTGTTTAACTTCTTGAACCACATTCGGAGCTAACGGGATTAATTCGTTCACCTGTCCCTTATGGGTATTTTTAAGAGCAAAAAAATTTCCGCGCAAAAGAAGATGAACTAATGCCATACTCCAGAACTCCGGCGCGGTCATCCACTCGTTCGGTTGATCATGCAATAAAAAGTAGAGCGGGTGTTCTGTTGCTTTTTCTTTGTCCTTGCCGTTTTGTTGCATGAGGTGGCAGGGCAATTGAGAAAAAGCCCGTGAAAGAATATTCACACAGGCAAAAACAATTGCTGATTTTGTCGCGTTGTCGGAAGTTACGCTGATCCCGCTAGAAGTAGAGCCGCCCGAAACACCCAAAATAAATTCTTGCAACTCGCGAGATGAAAGTGCCTTGGGTCGCAAGCGCGATACAAAACTCATTTGTTACTCCGTAAAAAAAAAGCAAAGAGCATAAAAATCAAGCCGCAAATTGTGAAACAAAGCCACGGTCGCAAAAGATATAGTCCGTAACCAAAAAGCAAAAGGCCGCCAAAAAGAAAAATGTCTCGAACATCAAGATTGATGTGCGATTTCAAGTTTTGAAAAAAGCGTCTATTTTGCAAAAAAAACCCCCGCCCCTGCTTTTTTGTTTCCCTAAGTTAATTGCAGCCCTCACTGGAACGCCAGTTCGCGAGTAGGTAATAAAATTACCTCTCTACAAAGAGTAAAAAGCGTCCCTATTTTTCATGCTTCTTTTTTATTTTTGCGAGATGATTGCGAAGCGTTTTTTTTGTTATTTTAAGTAGTTCACACGTTTCAGAACGCGAGAGCCCCTTCCCCAAAAGCGTAACGACTTCCCGTTCTCTTTTCGTCAACTTAGTAGGCGGCGGCGCCCACTCCACCCGGCCACGCCGGGGGAAGCGAATAGGAAGCTCTTTTTGTTTTACTTCAATTTCCCGCAGATGTAATTTGAGCTCTGGACAAATTGATTCGCAAACACCTCTTGCCAGGCAAGTTAAGCAAAAATCCGCCATAGGCACTATCTCTCACCGTGATTATTTTTTATCCAGCTTTATGGCTAATTTTATATGACCGGATAATTTTTAACCAGTAAGATATGGAAAATATGGAAAATCTGGACGGTTTTTTCGCTTTAATTGTAATTATGTTGAACGCGCTGGATAAAAAATGGGAAATTGATGCAACGATAATCCAAAAAAAAACTTGCGGGATTATCCATGTTTGACCGCGCCATTGACGTGATGGAAAAATAAATTCAAGGGGGCGGCTAATCACCGCCCTTTTTATTCCAGCGGTTTCATTTTGTGGTTTTCACGATAGGCGATTATAGCATCGTAAGATATTCTAATAGTTCCCCGATATTTTTCGGCTTCAATATCCCCACATTCAATCCACCGGTAAACCAACGATTTCGAAACGTCAAAATATTGCGCCACCTCGTCAACTCTGTAAAGTTGTTTTTCCACAACTAAGCCTGCCCCAGTAAGCTTTTTCTTATTTCATCTTTTGTTTTACTATCGTAAACAGATGCTGTTTTTACTTCTTCCAGAATTCCACAAGCCATTACAGCCGCAATTATTCCGTCAATCCGACCCGTTGCTTTATTTTTAGAATATTTTATATCGCCTGCAGCATTCGCCTCCGCCACTACGCACGCGGCATTCCACGTCAGGCATGGATTACCATCATGTCGTAATGTTTCGCCGATAAGTTTTTTTTCAAACACTTTTACCGCCGGCCCCATCGATAAATATCCCTGCCCGAAAGGCATTATTTCCGGTAATTGATATCCGCTTCTGTCTAACGCGGGCAAAAAATATTTCTCGACATAAGCGCGGTCAAAGGCGATTTTCTGCACACTAAACTTATTACAAATTTCAAAAATATCTTTCACGACAAAGTCATATTCTATGGTTTTGCGTGGCACGGCGTTAATGTAACCAGCGTCCCGCCACGCGATATACGGCACGTGGTCTTGGTCTTCTTTTTTTTTAAGTTCGACGCCGGGAAGCCAGAACCATACTTTAAGTCGCCAGTAAGGATCGGCTTCAGATGGTTCGAACACTAACGCAAATGCAGTTAGATCGTGAACGGCAGACAAATCTAATCCACCCCAGCAACGGCGATTTTGTAAAATTTCTAGAGGATAATCTTTATCCTTGCACGCTTCCCATGCGTCGCGCGAAATTGCCGGATTTTCCGCTTCTGTCCAAACACAAAAACACAATCGCTTAACAGTAGCCATTTTCGAGGGGAGGCCGTAAGCCTCTTTTATTTGGCTCCTAATATAATTGTATCCGGGCAGGCCGTGAATCAATGAAGGATTAACTTTAGGCCACAATGATTCATCGGTTAAATATTTATCGTTTTCTAAATCCTCTTCATCAAGCGAGCAAATATAAGAAAAAAATTCATCGTTTTGAATTTGCTCCAAAGCAATTTTACTTCCCATATCATGATATTCCCAACACACGCTTGATGTATTATGTCCCGCGTTAGTAATCATAAAACTTAATGGTTGCTCTCGGAATTTAAATCCTGCTCTAAGCATTTCGATAGCTGTCCCGTCCGTATGCTCGTGGATTTCATCTAGTAAAGCAATATGGGGTCGCGGCCCAGATTGTTTTTTGTCAGATGAAATAACCCGAAAAAAAGAGCCACTTTCCAAATGAGATAAATTCCAACATTTTTCACCAACTCCGGATGCAATAAGGCGTTTATTAATCTCCGGCGATAATTCATACATCGCAACGGCGTCGCGAAATAATATCATGGCCTGATCGCGTTTGGTCGCTGCGGCATATATTTCTGCTCGTGCTTCTCCATCTGCAAGCATTCCCATCAATCCTATGCCCGCGGCAAGCGGAGACTTACCACACCCCTTCGCGCCTTCAATGTAAGCGACGCGGAAACGGCGCTTTTTATTTTTTTTCCTTTCCCAACCAAATAACGACCCAATAATAAAATCCTGCCATGCAAACAAAAGAAAAGGTTTCCCTTCATATTGTCCACCGTTTAAATGCAGCACCTCTTCGAAAAAAGCGATTGCTTCGCTTGCTTTGTGTTCGCTAAACGCGAACGGATAAGATGTTGATTTTGATTTTTCCAAATCGTTAAGGTGGCGCTGGCAAGCTCCCCGGACGTAAGCCCCTGCCAGTATTTCACCGCTTAGCACCTTGTGTGCATAAGCGGTGGCGCGATCTTTTTTTCTTTTTATTTTCATGACGCGAAAAATCTTTCCTTTTTGCTCGTTATTTTGTTAGGTTGCTGATTAACCGCGACTCTACTTCGACTGCTCGGAGTCATCCCCATTTCAACTAAGCATTCCTTCATTTGTTTCCACGCTGTATTCTTTACCGGCACATAAGGATTTTGTATTGGAAATCCAGTTTTTGTTCCCACAATCACGCCCCTTTTTGCAATTTGTAATACTGCATCGCTCCATGTCGCATATGATTCGCAATACATTGCGAATATAGTCTGATCAAGTTCGGTTAATATTCCCGATGGTTCCAACTTCTTTGCTTCCCGTTTCCATATTTTTTTTGCCTCCGGGCTGAGACCATCAGGGCACGCGGGAAATTTAACCTCTAGTTGTAATTCGTTTTCCGGCAATGGCCGATGTCCCGGATTTCCCATCAATATTTTTAGTTTTGTCGGCTTAGGTTTTCTGCCACGCATTTTACCCCCCTCCTCTAATTTTGCGATGTTGCGAGCCGAGCTCCCCACTCGGTTTCCAGCGTTACCCCTCTAGACATTTTTGCCACCCCCCCCTGTGTTCCAGGGGTGCTTATTATCAATTGGTATTCCACACACATCACATCCCGATATTTTTCCCCCATGCTCTTTTGCTGTTTTCCGATTATGACAAGTGATGCACAATGTTTGTAGGTTTTGCTCGTCCGGCGGCACTATACCAAGCGTAGCTACGATAGCCGTAGGGGAAGGAACACCGGTAAATTGGAATAATTCAAATAAACGGGTATAATTCAAATACCTTTCGGAAATAACAAAGGGGGAATAAAAAATGAACGATACGAACGTAATTAAACAGAACAACCCGAAGGAATTAAACGACCTGAAAAACAGTATATATACCAGTAAGCGGAAACGCATTGAAATGATAGACAGGTTTATTGACAAGATACAGGCTGAACTGGAAACACGGGAATTGAAAGACATACCCACGCCGCAATTAACACGTATGCTGATTTATTTTGCCGACCTTGCTGAAAAGGAACAGCCGGTAATTGAACTGCAATACAACAGGGACGAATGGGGCATTAACAAGGAAACGGTAACACTCTGATTTATGGGACGTGATAGGTATTCACACCGGGAGGTAATAGAGTATTCCGCCGGGATAACAATACAGGACTTGAAAGCGGCGGGGATACTATGCGGAAAGGATTTAATTGCGGAATGGAAACACACGCTTTCACGGGGTGGTTATCACCTTGCCGATGTATATTACACCGTAACAATGAAAGACCGGCAGGGGGAAATTGCTTTCAAGTATAATTACAACGGGCAGGACTATAATTTCAAACAGCGGATAGTTTCGCACCCGGTACACTATGGCGGATACCGTTATTATTTTAAGTGTGATTGTACGAAAAATGGGCAATACTGCGGACGGCTTGTAAAGGCTTTATACTGGGGCGGGAACGTGTACGCCTGCCGGCATTGCCTTGATCTTGTTTACCTGTCCTGCCGTACTCACCGGGACAAAAAGGAATATAGCGAACGGGCAAGGGCATTACAGAAAACAGCAGAACGATACCGCAGGAATAAACATCCCCGAAAGGCGAACCGGCTTTTATGGATTGCGGACGAATACGAACACAAGGCGGATATTGCACTATGCGAGATGTTAGAAAAACTATACAGGAAGTTAGAAACAGGAAGATAGAAAAAAGGGAAGCACGGGCAAGCAGATAATTAAGGCAATCGGGAAAGCGTTGTACAGGCTGTTATGTTTTATGCTGAACCCCCGGCAATCCATTTAACGGGTAATGAATCCCCGATACTATCCCCGAAAGCGGAAATAATCCCTTTAGCCCCTGCACGCATGGGGCAGACCTTTCTTACAAGGATATCAATCTGACTTATATCCTTTAATCCCTGCACGCACGGGGAAGACTTACCAGGAATACCGTCGTCTAAAACTACTGTACTTTAACCCCTACCCGCACGGGGCAGACGCTATCTTTTTACTGTATCCCCTTGAGTTGTTATCTGAAATATAATATAATGTTATGTATAAGATAAACAAGGGGAAAGACAATGACTGATTTAATTCAATACGAACCGGGGACAATGATTGATCTTGCTAGCCTGCCTGCTGAATTGCAGGAACGCATTAAACAATATGCTGTTATAGATATTCTAAAAGACGAAGCAAAGGCGGACATACAGGCAAACAGAATTGACATTGACCAGTATATTGAATTATGGCTGAAAACGAAAAGCGAACGCACCCGGCAAACATACCGGAAAGCAATCAATGACCTGTTTCACTGGCTGAACCTGAACGGGATAACGCACCCGCTTTTAATCAAGGCTGAACACGTTGACCGGTATATAGACGAACTGCGGGGAAAACTGAAAGCAAACAGCGTTCGGCTGAAAGCCTGCGGGGCATCGTCCTTTTATAACACTATGAAACGGTACGGGCATATTTCCGTTAACCCCTTTCACCGGGCAAACCTACCCCGGAAGGAATACAAAAAGGCAGTAAAGACCGACCAGCGGAAAACAATTCCGGTAATGACCGAAAATGAATACAAGGCAATCATTAAGGCGATTGAACAGGAAGCACGACGGGAAGGAAACCACGCCGGGGACGTGAACGCACGAGCAGGGGCGGAACGGCTTTTACCCGCCGTCCGGGTAATGGCTGAATACGGGTTACGCGTAGGGGCAGTACCCACGATTGAACGCCGGGGAGATTATTTCACCTTTACAACGAAAGGCGGAAAGTCTTTTACGCAGGAAATAAAGCCGGACACCTTGCCGGAAGGGAAACACCCTTTCAAGGGATACCGGGTAATAACAATTCAAAAAGCATTTAAGCGGATAACCAACCGGCTGAAAGAAAAAGGGATTATTCAATATGCCTATACCTGCCATGATTTACGGCATTATTTCGCTTGCCGGTTTTATGAAAAGACACGGGACATTGTACGGCTGAAATCTTTACTGGGACACGCTTCACTAAACGTAACGGATATTTATTTACAGTCAATAGGTATAAAACAGTGATAAAAGACTTGAATAATAAATAAAAGTAATGTATAATTCAGTAAAGATTAAGGCATAAGGCGGTTTATTATGTTTTATATGCACAAGGAAACGGGCAGTATTGATAGCCGGGACGGCTGGATTGCTTCATACTCTGCGGACGAGCTGGACGCAAGGAACTTGACGGCGGAACAGGCTTTCAATGCGGACGAAGGGGAAACGCTTTTTCAGATAACCCCTGAATACTGTACGCAGAACGGCGGGGACTGCCGGACGTGTTCACTTGTAAACTATGGACGGGATTGTCATAACGAACCATTGCATGCGGGATTTAACGCTGAAAACTATTGCCTTTAATATGACAAAGGGCGGGACAGGTAAAAGCACCCTGTCAATTATCACGCTGAACGCATTGACCGGGGCAGGTTATAAATGCCTTGCCATTGATACGGATATAATCAATCATTCCCTGTCATTTTATTTTAACAGCGGGATACCGTTTGAAGAGATACAGGGGAAAAACATTTTTAAGGTATTCACCGGGGAAAGCATACCGGATAACGTACTAAAAATAAATGACCGGCTGGATTTACTTCATGCGGATGTACGCCTTTCCGATTTTCGCAGTATAGATAATTTCAAGCGGCTGAAAAAGCAGATACAGGACTTGACCGGATATGACTATATCATCATAGACACCGCGCCAACGTTTGATAACATCACTATCAACGTATTCAATGCAAGCGATTCCCTTATTATCCCTGTTATACCCGACATATTCGGTTATCAATCGATCAAATACCTGTTTAAAAAACTTGCAGACCTTGAACTGTCAACCCTTGATGTTCACGTCCTTTTTAACCAGTACGAAAAACCCCGGACGGATAACAAGGCAACATATAGCAACCAGATTATAGACCTGTTCACCGGGGACGAAACAATCAAGGGCTTTATTAGCCCCGTCCGTATTTCAAAAAGCAATCAGATTAAAAGGTATATCAACGACCGGGGATACACGATAAACACCCGCAGGGAAACGGCGAAACAATACGGGGAATTGAAAGACCTGTTAAAAAGCATTGCCGGGATAACCCTGAAAGGCGGGATATAATGCCTAAACTTGATTTACTTTCACAGGTTAAAGACCGTACGGGAACGCAGGACAGCGGGGCAGTATCCTTGACGGTAAAAGATATCCCCATAGGGGAAATATCAATCCGGGACAATGTACGGCAGGAATACACCGGCATTGACGAACTGAAAGACAGCATAAAACGGCACGGGCTTTTACAACCTATTATCGTTTACCGAGACGGGGACGGGTACGTAGTAAAGACAGGGCACCGGCGATACAAAGCAATCAATGAACTATACAGGGAATACCCCGACCGCTTTCATTCAATCCGCTGTATTATTTCGGACGCTGAAAATATAACGGCAATCCAGATTATTGAAAACGTCCAGCGGGAAAACCTGAAAGCAATTGACCTATACAACGGGCTGAAAGAATTGAAAGGGCAGGGAATGACCTTGAAACAGATTGCCGATGTAATAGGGAAAACGGAACAGTATGTAAAGGATATTTTTACAGGGATTAACATAATTGACAGCGATAATGACTATAAAAATCTGTTAGGTAGTGCCGGCACTACTATACAGCATTTCAAGGAAACGCAGGGCATAAAAGACAAGGAAAGCAAGATAAAAGCAATCAAGGGACGGGCAAGCGGCGAGATTAAACGGGCAGACCTGCGGGAAAAAATAAAGGCAATGAAAGCCGGTAAACGTGAAAATAACGTGAAAGTCGAACCCCGGACAGTAGAATTAAACGCAGATATTAACGGGCTTTTTATTGAACTGTTTTTCCCGGACAAGGAAACATATAAACTGATTGCTGGGGAACTGAAAGCCGTTTTTATAAAGCATAAAATAAAATACAGAAAAGGACGCTGAACGATGTTAGAAGTAAATGACAACACTTTTTATACATTGCCTGAAATTAACGAGGGGCTGGGGATAACTATTTTTACCTTGCGGAACTGGATTAAACAGGGACGATTGAAAGCGAAAAAAACAGGGGTACGGTATTTCATTCAAGGGAAAGACCTGAAAGCACTATTACAGAACGATACAAGCGAACCGAAGGCAAGGAAGCGAAAAAAATAAATGGACGTTATAGACCGCATAAAATCTATTCCCATTATGGACATTGCCGACCGGCTGGGGCTGGGCTGGAGACCGGGGGGAAAAATACAATCCTGTTTTAAGGGGCACGGTAACCGGACGGGCTGTTTATCCGTGAACACAGAAAAAAACCTTTTTCATTGCTTTTCCTGCGGCATAGGCGGGACAGGTATTGACCTTGTAATGCAATGCCTGAACCTTGACACGGCAGGGGCTATTCAATGGCTGAAAGGACAGTACGGGATACAGGATACCTATAAAAACCCCACAGGACGCACAGGAAGGGCATTTACAGACACTTTCCGGGCTGGGGGGTATAAAATCACGTCCGGGGCAGAAAAACCGCTGTACGGGGCTGTAAATGGATCACAGGGGCATATTAAACAGGACAGCCGAAAAGACGGCAGGGAATACGCTGAAATATACCGGGCTTTCCTTGACCTATTACCACGGCAGGAAGCGGCTGAATACCTTGAAAGGCGGGGACTATCACGGGATATTGTCATTACTAGCGATATACGGACGATACCGAAAGACTTTGATTATACCCCGCTGAAAGACAGGTACGGCATTGATACCCTGTTAAATGCGGGACTGTTTGCGGTTAGTCATCGAACCGGGAAACCGTACCCGGTATTTTTTAGGAACCGGCTTATAATTCCCTATTTCGACACGGACAATAGAACGATTTTACTTTTACAGGGCAGGAACATTGATACCGGGGACGAACCGAAATACAAGTTTTTACACGGAATAAAAACAACAGTATATAACCTGCGGGGAATCGCGGACGCTGAACAGAACGGGAAAAAGGTTTATATCACGGAAGGGGCGATTGATTGCCTGTCCTGTTATATGCGGGGGATGTTTTACCCGATAGCAATCGGCGGGGCAAGTAATAAAGCAATCTATGAACCGGAAATATTTAACCGGCTGGGGAAATTAAACATAATCATAGCAACCGACCGGGACAAGGCGGGACAATCTTTTTACCGGGCCTTTTTGAAGCGATATAAGGAACAGTTTTTATCATTGCCAAAGGTTATAGACTGGGACAGAATACAAGGGGCAAAGGACATCAATGAAATAAAGCCGGAAATGATTTTGCCTGAACCGAACGGAAAGAAAAGATACCGAAGCGAAATAATCGGGGACATATTCACGATTGAAGACACGGGCGGGATACTATTTGAAAGCGGGGTTTATTATTCCCCGGCTGAACTGGAAAAAGTAAAAGGAATGACAGACAGCGAAAAGAGAACTATACACCTGACAAAAAAAGTATTTCAGGGGACAATACAGTGATACCTGAAAAGATACCTGAAAAAGATACCGACCTGAACGCAGAAAAAACCGCTGAACTGTTTGACTATCTGAAAGCGGAAACAGAAAAGACGAAACCTGAAAAAGATTTCCTGAATAAGGTACGGCGGAAAATATTACAATTAGACACAGAATACATTGATAATACAATCAAGGTAATGTACGAGCAGGACTTTAATTTCACCGTGAGCCCGTACCCGCTGGGGAACGTGTACGAAATACTGAATAAATACGGATACGATTTAATCCGGGACGGGTTTATTACCATAGGCGGGGAAGCGTCCAGCGGAAAGACAAGTTTTGTACTTGACCTTGCCATTGATTTATTAACGCATACCGAGGAAACCTGTTTCCTGTTCTATTCCCTTGACGATAGCATCCCCATTACCGGCAAGCGGATTCTGTCACAGTTAAACAAGAAAAATCTTTTCCGGGAAACGATTGATAAACACCTGGAAATGAAACCGTATGAAAGCCTGTTAAAAAGAATTGCAATTCGGGACAGGATTAACATTGCACGGCTGGACGGGGAAGCGGAACGGCTGAAAACAATGACTGGCTGTAATAAAATAATAATCGGTATTGACTATTTACAGGCAATCCCCGCACCTGCGGACTATTGCGGGGACAGGCGGCAGTTATTCAATGACAACCTGAAAGCATTAAAAGAAAAACAGATTGCAATACAGGAAGACGGGGGCTGTATTCTTTTCTGTTTATCGCAAATGAACAGGGGCGGCAATGCAGGGGACTACCGCTATCGGGAAACCAGCGAAATAGAAAATCAATCAGACGTATGTATTGACCTTGAATTACCAGCGATTAGAAAAAAGATAGACGGGAAAGACAAGTATTTTCCCGACCGGGAAACGGATAAAAGGATTGTACGGGTACAAAAAAACAAAATGGGACAGCGCGGAATGACATTTCATACCCGCATTACCCCAGCTTTCAATTTCGATAAACTGGACTTTGAACAGGACACCGGGGCGGGATACGAAGGCGAAGTCATAACGGACGATGAAGAAAACTTTAAGAGGAAACTTAGATGATAGCCGAAGCAGAACAGGCATTATTGAATTTTGACATATCAAAAGAAAACATCCCGCGACAAATAACGGCAATAGTGCCTACCCGTAACATTCACACGGAAACAGGGCGATCCAGAATAGCGCAGGAGATAGAAGACGGGAAGCGAAAACCGTATTCTAAAAGAATCGCCTTTGAGCTGGAAGGGGTAAAGGGACTTATAAATCGGGAAGAAGACGCCTTGCTTGTCGCCGCATCAATAGCACGCTATAAATATTCAGTCAATAACGCTTTTATATCAGACATCGGATCGGGACTTTATACGATGGTAACGAACGGGAAAGGGCTTTATGACTGCAAGGAACTTGTCGTACGGGACTTTAAGACCGGGAAGGAAGATTCGGTCGGGGCACGGGTTATCATATCACTTGAAACCTTATACAAGGCGGCGTTCGGCGCACTTGTAGACGAAAAAGGAAGGGCAATACATGGGGCGGGCGATATTGTAGACGCCGCAAAGGATAGTATTATCCCTATTATTGACGGTAAAGTGCCAATGCCCCGCGCGTATGCAAGCGTCCAAAGAGTAGATAAAAAGACAGGGAAAGCAATAGAAGCAGTTATCGAAGGCGAACCTATCCGGGTATATCGCAAAGTATCCGGGGCAAGGGACGCGCTAATTGTAGACCTTGATTATTACTTTTTCCCTGCTATTGAAAAAGGGGACATCCTGAAAGCAGGGGACTTGTATATTCATCAAGTGGCGGGCTTGTCATCCTTTTTGCAGTTAGGGGCAAAGATACATCGGAAAGGCAAGAAGACCGGAAGTATCGACGTAACGACAGCGCGGAAAATCATTCTATCTGCACAAGCGGCGTATGAACTGCGATACTTTGCCCCGGATATTGTGAAGGAAAATAGATCGGGAAGGATAAATATATCCCTTCGCCGAGGCGCGGTCAGAGACTTGTACCCGTCGGCAGTAAGCAATCAGGGGTATATCAGATATAAGCAATTTTCGGAAGCCGTCGGGCTTGCCGGGGAATACTACAACAATGCAATAGAAGCGACAGGGATAAAAGACGAACTGATTAAACGGGGGAAAATCATAATCCCTGCCACGGGAAAAGCGGCGGAGTTTCCAGAAGAACACCCGCAGATAGTCTATATTAAGGCGGATAAAGTGAAATGAATCAATTTTCTGCATCGTTTCCCCCCCATTTCTGCATCGTTTCCCCCCCCCTTCTGCATCGTTTCCCCCCCATTTTGGGGCATTTCTGCATCGTTTCCCCCCCATTTAGTAAAAGATATAAAAGACTTAAAAGTCTTTATAAGCAGGGGAAACGCCGGGTTTACCCCGGCTTATTCCCCTGTCACAATAAAAAAGAATACTTTTCCTTTAACTGTGATATTCAATCTAGCATACCCCCGCAGGGCAGGCAGGGGGCAGGTACCCCTTCTTTGCTTCCCGTTTCCATATTTTTTTTGCCTCCGGGCTGAGACCATCAGGGCACGCGGGAAATTTAACCTCTAGTTGTAATTCGTTTTCCGGCAATGGCCGATGTCCCGGATTTCCCATCAAT
>Ga0208940_1002150_pt1 | contig 18850 bp, 12 predicted proteins | sample AD_JPNNA6_MetaG_FD_184445 | JGI IMG/M metagenome (GOLD analysis project Ga0208940, IMG submission 184445) | Active sludge microbial communities of municipal wastewater-treating anaerobic digesters from Japan - AD_JPNNA6_MetaG (SPAdes) (version 2) | ecosystem: Engineered > Bioreactor > Anaerobic... | reverse complement strand
ACATCGTGCCTTTGTGGCTCAGTCGGTAGAGCGACACCTTGGTAAGGTGTAGGTCGGGGGTTCGATTCCCCCCAAAGGCTCATACAACGTGCGTTCGGTTCTCTTTTATAATCATTTTGAAAAATATAAAACCCTCTTTGTCATTTAAATAGGAGAGTTGTATGAGTGCATTACAGCCTTTATCAGTTTTGAATTGGTTAATCCTAAGATGAAATGCCGATTTTCTATGAAACCCATCATGAAACCGCCACCGGGGCGCCCTTCGGGGGCGGAGGGGATCATCTTCATGTAGGGGTGTAAGGGCGAGGCAACCCCCACTTGAATGCTTCACTATCCACTTAGATTAGCCAAGAGCCAGATTTTCTAGGTTCCGAATGGCATTCCGGATTCATAAAAAGCATATCTAAGGCCGAAAATTCGGTTTTTTTCAATATACTGAACTATAAAGAGTTTAGGAAATGGAACCCTTTCCTGAGAAAACATCATTCATGATCCTTGTCCCATTTCCATGCAATAACCGCACCAATGATTAATACACCAATAATGATAATTCCACCGAGAATCCACGAAAAAGGAATCCCTTCATTTGATACTGGAATAACTGTTGTTGTGGTTAATACGGTGAATATTTGTTCTGTTTGTTGAGTGGTGAAGGGGATAGTATCCTCTTTATATGGCACCTGTGTTTGAGTTGGTGTAAGTTGGGTCTGGGTTATAGCAGGAGTATGTGTCAGGGTTGTTGATGTCACTTGATACCCTGAGCCCCCTCCATTCCCACCTGACGATGATACCACAGTTCCCGTGACCGTAATCGTTCCGGTTGGAAGTGTTGGGGTAATGATAGATCCTCCATCTGCATCCATATAGACTGATTCAATAATAATTGATGATGTGCCTCCTGAAATCCCTTTGGTTTTAAGGGTGGCGAGGGGAATATTTGTCCTCCCCGCCTCAACCTGCCTTGAGATATCAATTCCGCTAATCCTGACGGAACCTGCGCTCTTATAAGTAGTATTGTACATGACAGCCCATGATGGATACGTAACATCCGTGATTTCTGCAACACCGGGATTCGAGAACCGGACTACCAGGTCATAACCCGCAAGACCTGAAGGAGCATCATCAAGAGTCAGGTTGATCGTGGCGGAACTCCCCGTTTGTACGGTGATTGAGGATGGCTCCATCTGGATGCTCGATGCCATTGCCGGGATGAGTATGAGGATACTGCACGCGATGAAGCATACAATAAGATGAACTGAAGGCGATTTCATGTGTTGTTCCTCTGTGTTGCTGATGCTGAAAAAGGGTTCAGGAGTTGTGGGGAATCCAGTTCCGGCCATTCCCGTGAGGAATAGTACCGGCTGCTGCCCAGTCTCCACGCTCTGACTTTTTGTCTTCTGTTCTGGTAATGCACGGTATACCTCGGTTTATACGATGATCTCACGTGTGGCCTGCCAGCAGCTCCTGATACAGGGTTACGACATCATCATAGTCGATACGGCCATTCTGGTTGTAGTCATAAGGCTCTATTCCAACGTCGGTCTGGTCGCGGATCCACTGCATGTTCTCGTAATACAGGACAATATCATCGTAGTCGAGCCTACCGTTTCCGTTAATGTCCTCATACAGGAAGTCCCCGTCGGGGTCTGTGGGATCATTCGTCTGGCCTGGGAACGGCTTTACGAACCTTGTAATCCTGATGTACTCGGATTTTATCTCGGTATCGGAGCTGTAGTCATTCTGCACCGTCAACGATACTGTGTAATTGCCTGGACTGGTATAGGACGTTACGGGGTTTTGGAGGATACTGTCCGCGACTCCATTGTTGTCAAAGTCCCAGGACCAGAGCGAGGCCTGCGGAATACCCGTGGAAAGATCCGTGAAGGCAACGAACAGGGGCCTTGATGCGGATGCTTTTCCAAATGTGACATTCGCCATGAAATCAGCGGTCAGGGGGATATGTACGACAATATCTCCAGAGATAACATCGGGAGTGATCGCATCTCCGCCATCTGCATCCATGTGCACGTCGGACAGGGTAATCTCGCTCGTTCCCGTGCTGTCTGCACGGACGGTGATGGTCGCGAGGAGCGTGTTTTCGGCTCCGGCTTGGACATTTTTATTGACATCAACACCGCTTAATCGCAGGGAATCCCCGGGTGGGGAAGGTGTTGTGTTATTCAGTCCTGCCCAGGCAGGATACTGGACCGAGATGATCTCTGCGATGGAGGGATCGGCTATGGTGACGACAAGATCATATCCGGCCAGGCCTTCTGGGAGGGATGAAACCCTGATCTCATATTCAGTGTTCGTCCCATTCGCAACCGCCATTGATGAGGGAGAGAGATAGACTGTCCGCTCACCGATATGAGGCTGTGATTCGATTGGCTCAAGTTTGATCATAGAGACCTTCTTGACGATCTTCGATCCAGTCACGTTCTGACCTACCAGCCGGAGCGGCCAGCTGGGATCGTTTTCTGAGATCGGTGTCCCATTGAGAGAATTTGCAACAATATAGTTTGTTGATCGTATGGTATCCCTGGAATCGAACGTCACACTGTATCCGTCGGTCGCAATAACGGTGATGTTGTATCCGTCCAGGGCCTTAGTCTCGTTGTACGCGTTATCAGAGTGCTGATCGGCATCGTCCACGAATCCACAGAGGAACCAGAGCGGCATCCCCGACCATGTTCTGCCGGCGTTATCGGTAAACTCTGCCTTATGGTTCGCGCCAAACTGGCACGCGAGCGCGGACTCGAAGTAGTTCCGCGGGATCGTCTGATTCAGCCCGCCGATAGCCTCGCCGTCAAGGATGAGGGACCAGTCAGTCACAGGGGCAGAATAGATCTTAATCGTTGCGACGTATTTTGCCGAAGTCCCTGCAACTGACGGATACTTGACACCCCCATCCCAGTAGTAGTGCCAGTACTGCTCGGGGAGTGCTTCGTGCATGTTCCACTGGCCGACAACATGGTCTTCGGGTGTGAACATGAACCTCGGGCCGTCGCCGTACTGGGGGACATAGTTTCCGTCGGCATACCAGGCGATCACCGATTCTCCGAGGTGAGAGTAGACGTGCGGGTTGGGGTAGATAACGTCATAAGGCATCGTGGTCTCGTATCCATCCTTCGCAACGAACTTGATCTCGGTACCCGGCGCCATGCCTCCTACGAGATCGCAGAGATCGCGCACACGGGTACCCTTGATAGCATTGTCGATCTTTGGTGGGTTCATCCCCTTGGTCTCGTTCGGGTCCCAGAGGTCGGCCGGGTCGAAGGTGACGCCCTGGTACTTGTAATGTGTCACGCCATCACCAATGACGGGGAGGTTCGCTTCCATCCAGACATGATTGATCGTGGTCTGGTTAATGATGGTGGTCCCGTCGCTTGCGTACTTGATTATGGTAATATTCGGGATTTCTGTTGCTGGTGGCTCGGGGAGTCCGACAAGCTCTATTGAGGTAATGTTGCCAATCAGTTGTCCGGATGAGACGGCGGGACCTATCATCTGGAGTGGGAAGCACAACTTGGTACTATTCGGTTTAAACAGAGGTAACGGATGACCGTTTATGGTGTTTGCAACGATATAGCCGTTGTTGCGGGCAATAGCGGCACTCTCGAAGTTGATGGAGTAGCCGTCTCCCGCAGTCACATTGACTAAGTAGCCTTCGGTCGCAAGAGTATCATTGAAGTTAAAGTGCTTGGGGCCGGTATCGGGATTATCATCCACCATCGCCACGAGAAGCCAGAGAGGTACACCGCTCCATACATTACCTTCATTGTCAGTATAATTCACCATGTGACCTGACGATGGGCAGGCGAGGCCCTGCTCGAAGTAGGTCTTTGTCACCGTCTGCGTGCGGGCGCCGGAGAGCGCGAGCGTCCAGTCCGGTTCCGTGGGTATTGAGCCACTGATATCTACTGTGATCTTCACCGCGGCACTGGCTGCTGCTCTGACTGCTGCGTAGTTGGTTGGATCGGCAACCGTACCGTTCACGAAGTAGAACTCGACGGTATCGCCATCATTCAAACCTATCAGGTTCAGGGCACCGGCCGGGTTGTTGTATCCATCCTTGTATACACCGTTGACATAGGCATACCATGCCTTCCTGGGTGTCTTCTGGTAATGATACGTACCTATATTGTCCAGCAACAGTGCTCCCGACGAGGCATAGTTCTTGTCGGTCACATCATAGGTGAATCCCGTAAGTGTGGATGCCGCATCGAGTGCGCCGAGGGGGGTTGTCCGGTTTACTGTATAGGTCCCGCCACCGGTGTTGTAGGCGGTGACGGTGAAGGTCTCGCCCTCGGTGAGGGTGACGGTACCGTTGAAGAGCTCATCGATAGATGACGGTGAAGTAACCGTGATGTAGTCCATCTTCACTTCGGAATCGCATCCCACTGCATTCGACACCGTCAGGTTCACGGTGTATGTGCCGGGAGAGGTGTAGGTATGGTTCGGGTTCTGGTCAGTGGAATCTATTGTGCCATCGTTGTCAAAGTCCCAAGCATACGTTAACGGGGTTGTCCCGGTCGACTGGTCGGTGAACTGGACCGTCAGCGGTGCGGTGCCGGTCTGTGTGTCGGAACTGAATGCGGCTATGGGTGCAACTGGTGCTGCATTGACCGTGATGTAGTCCGTCTTCACTTCGGAATCGCATCCCACTGCATTCGACACCGTCAGGTTCACGGTGTATGTGCCGGGAGAGGTGTAGGTATGGTTCGGGTTCTGGTCAGTGGAATCTATTGTGCCATCGTTGTCAAAGTCCCAAGCATACGTTAACGGGGTTGTCCCGGTCGACTGGTCGGTGAACTGGACCGTCAGCGGTGCGGTGCCGGTCTGTGTGTCGGAACTGAATGCCGCGACCGGTGGAGTGGGTACGGGATCATCGCTATAAATATAAATACGATTTACAACCTGCCCTGAAAGTCCGGTTGTTGTTGGATATTTCTCATCGCCCGACTGGTAGTAATACCAGTATTTCGAATCAGCTGCTTCGTGCCAGTCCCAGTTGCCGAATACGTGGTAATAACCGGAGGGTAAACCTGCAATGCTGGTGGGACCTTCCTTGTACGTAGCTTCGGCAAACCAGACCATTCTCATGCCTTCAGAATACCCAGAATCGGGGTACATGCCATCCTTGTACCAGCAGATAACAATGGGACCTTCACGGGTCGAATATTCATAGACATTCTTATAGGCAAACCTTTTGTACCACCCATCTGTTGCCAAGATCTTTACTTCTTCGCCGGGAGACATCCCTCCTACCAGATCGCAGAGATCTTTTAAGTTGGTACCTTTCACAGCGCCCATATCCTTGGTATCCCAGTTGTTATCTTCTTCAGGATTCCATCGAAGCTCCTGCTCGTGGGTTTCATTATTTTCATCATCAAGGAAAACCGGTCCCTGATGGTAATAATGAGTCACCCCGTCACCCAGCACCGGGAGATTGTTCATCATCCACGTAAAGTTCACCGTCGTCTGGTTGAGGATGGTCGTCCCGTCATTCGCATATTTCACGATCTGTACCTGCGTGGTCGCTGCCATCGTGGGCGCGATCATGCATACCGCAATGAATAGAATTACGGCGACAAGTAATGATTTCCTGTAATTTGCCAACATTGTTAATCAATCATCCTTTCTTTTCTGAATTTGTTAATCAAAGTATTATGACTGGCATCTTCTTATTCAGAAAATAAAAAGATTTCTTTTTATTATTCAATTAAATAAAATATATTAACTAAAAAAGGAAGGAGCCATATCTAACCCGGTTTAGTGGCTTATCAGCAGTTCCTGGTACAGGACGACGACATCGTCATAATCGATTCTGCCGTTCTGGTTGTAATCATAGGGTTCGATTCCAATGTCGGTCTGGTCGCGGATCCACTGCATATTCTCGTAATACAGGACAATATCATCGTAGTCGAGCCTACCGTTTCCGTTAATGTCCTCATACAGGAAGTCCCCGTCGGGGTCTGTGGGATCATTCGTCTGGCCTGGGAACGGCTTTACGAACCTTGTAATCCTGATGTACTTGGATTTTATCTCGGTATCGGAGCCATAGTCATTCTGCACCGTCAACGATACTGTGTAATTGCCTGGACTGGTATAATACGTCACGGGGTTCTGAAGGGTACTGTCCACCACTCCGTTGTTGTTAAAGTCCCAGGACCAGAGCGAGGCCGGCGGAATACCCGTGGAAAGATCCGTGAAGGCAACGAACAGGGGCCTTGATGCGGATGCCTTTCCTGTAGTGACATTTGCCGCGAAATCAGCGACCAGTGGGGTATAGACCACGATCCCTCCTGATGTGAGTTCCGGTACAATCTTATCACCGCCATCTGCATCTATGTTCACGTCGGACAGCGTGATGGTGCTCGTTCCCGTGTTGTCAGCGCGGACGGTGATGGTTGCGAGGAGCGTATCTTTTGCTCCCGATTGGATATTCTGGTTAATATCAACACCACTCACTCTTATCGAATCAGCAGGCGGCAAGGGTGTCGTGTTATTCAGTACGGCCCAACCGGGATACCGGACACCGGTAATCTCCGCGATGGAGGGATTGTCGAACGAGACCCGGAAGTCATAGCCTGCAAGTCCTTCGGGAAGTGACGAGACCCGTATTTCATACTCTGTAGTCGTGCCATTCGCAACAGGAGATGATGAGGGTGAGAGATACACCACGCGGTTACCCGGCGATTGAGGAGTGACCGTGATGTAATCTGCCTTCACGACAGAGTCGTTCCCGGCTGCATTCGTGACCGTGAGGTTCACGGTGTAGTTCCCGGATACGGTAAAATTGCAGGCCGGGTTCTGGTCAGTGGAATCTATCGTACCGTCGTTCTCAAAGTCCCACGCCCACGAGGTGGGTGAACCAGTGGACAGATCGGTGAATTGGACTGTCAGGGGCGCTGTTCCTGACTGGATATCGGAGGTGAAGTCTGCATGAGGAGCGACCGGCGCTCCAGGGAGGGGCATGACCACGGTCTCGAAGACCGTGTTCGGAGGATAGAGGGTGGTGATGTTTTTCAGGTCGGACGAGACATCCGCGACCCTGATGACCTCGGCAATTGCCTTCCCGGCAGACGGGTCAACAGTAACCCTGATGTAGGCGAGGGCGTACTCAAGGCTGTTCTGGGAAGTGTCTGTTCTCGGGTTCGCCAGGTTGTAGGCCGGCCCGCCGCCCGTCCCTGATACGAAGTAGGTTATACCATTTGCAGAGAGCCGTTCGTAGGCATGGACATGCCCGTTGAAGACCGCCATTACATCGTTCTGGATGAACTCGTCTTCCCATTCATTCCTGATATTCTCGTAGCCGCCGAAGTGGTTCTGTTCCGAAGTGTAGGGAGGATGGTGGAAGGAGACGAACTTGAAGGGTTTACCTGTCTGAAGGTCGCCCGCGAGCCATGCGCTCTGCACCGGGAAATTGTCCCATGCCCAGCTGTTGCTGTCGAGCACCGCTACGTGGGCGGCCCCGCAGTCAAACGAGTAATACTCGGGGAGGCCGTAGTTTTGGTAGTAGTTGGTATTGTTCGCATCGTGGTTGCCGAGCGCCGGGTAGATGGTGGTGTTCGCCATTAGCGCGCTGCCTGCGGCAAAATAGCGGTCCCAGTCCGGGAGGTCTGCAGCATTGTTGACGAGGTCCCCTGAGTTCAGAACGAATGCGACGTCCTCCTCTTCTGCGATCCGGTCGGCGACCAGCTTGTGGCGTTCCAGCTGGCTGTAGGTCGGGAGCTGGTCTTGGGTGTCGCTGTACATGACGAATTTCACCGGGCCGCTCTCAGGGAACGTGCGGAAGTGGAAGTCGCCGGTAGCCTGCCCGTCGAACAGGACCCGGTAGTGGTAGAGGGTATCAGGGGCAAGGCCCACGAGTGCGACGTGATGAAGAGGAGTTGTCAGACTATCGGAAGCAGACCTGTCATACCCTGAATTCGCTGAAAAATATGAGTCTGTTGCATATTCAATGGTCAGGTTGGAGGGGATGTCGGTTTTCACATTCAGTATCGTGCCTGTCGTAGTGGTACTGGTCAGATACGGACCCCAGAGGATGGAAGGCATATCCGTATTATTGGGTCCAGCGATTCCAGACTGAATGATAGATAAAGCAAAAATGATTGACGTGAAAAGACATATTTGTCTCCATCTTTTTTTGATCATGGTTAAGACTTCACCAATTTTTTTCGAGGGTCGTGAAAATCCATTTTTTTGAATTCATTTGTCTCCATATAATAATGTTCTTTATTTATTAGTAAAGTTTAACTAAATTAGTTACCTTTTAACCCTCTTTTAAGATAAAGAGAAACCTAACAAAAATTGATGTTTTATCCTAATCCATGCGATAGATATGCTCCCCTGCTCAAAGTACAGCTTAAAATCGATTGAAATAAAAAATTAAGCAGGATAATACCGTACAATTGATCGTAACTCAAGGGAGCGTTCATATTTGGAACGGTATGAAAGATCTCCTCACACGAGATTCCGAAGACCAAAACGGTTACTCCCTGAAAAGATCATGATCATGGCAACGTCCTGTGCAGTCAAGCAGGCCATTGCACGACATGAAGCCAATCCCATCGAGAAAGCGGGGACACTATTCCGCATCCCCTTTATTTCGATGTATCTCTCGATCGATCCCACGTACTTATTGGAAGAATTCAATAAACAGCGTACATTACGAAGGTTTGCCCATGTGGAACAAGTCCCTTCCGCTGCTCTCATCTACCAGTTTCTCAGTTGAATGAGAGAAAATCTGTTCGTCCTGATGACTTCTGATATCCTGAATTCCCTATGCCCCCGTTCCTTCAGGAGATAGCACAGACGCATAATTGTTGATGGATCTGCCATTACCCTGGATCTCGCCATATTCAGAAGAAAATTGAGAAAGGAAGATGTATTGAAGAATGATTACCTGTGGGGATTTTCGAATACCGCGGGATATTATTCCGGATACAAGTTGACTCTCGTTATCGAATACCCTGCCCTTTTGCCCCTTTGCATGCCCCTTCATCCGGGTTAGCCTCATGATTCTGCCATTTTCGAGGAGATCATGGATGAATTAAAGAGAAAGAGACTTATTCAGAATGGCGATTTCCTGATCTTTGATAAGGGCTGTTTCTCCTCGAAGAATTACCAGACAGGTGTCCTGAATTAAATGGTTATACCGCTCATATTCCCGCGGGATAATTACAAAATCGAGAAAGCGTTCGGCAAAATGTGTTATCCGCTCTCCTCGTTCCAGGATCCCAAACACGATTGTTTTACCCCTGACTCCTCTTCCTCTCTTCCCTTTCCTCTTTCCGCCGAAATACGCTTCATTTGCCTCTAGCTCTCCTTTCAGGATTGCATCCGTCCGGGCAAGCTCTTCCACGAGGACCATCCGTAAGATATCGCAAGCTCTCAATGTGGTCTTGTAGCTCAGATGGATATCCTGTGAGGCTTTCCTGGCTGACACTGATAATTCGAATAATTTGATCAGGGAAAGCCATTGGGAGGGTGCGATTCGGAGAGAAGAGAATCTCGTTCCCTGCAGTGGCCAGAGGTCCTTCCGACACTCCTTACATCTTACCCTATTTCTCCCAATGAAATAGAATTCTGAAGAATCACAGAAGGGACATATTGTGAGTTCTCGCTTCTTCCAGAAATATTCGAGGGCAATCCGATCATCGGAGACTAGCCTCCCGATCTCCCGAAAATCCATACGATCCATTGTTCCTTTCCTAACGAAAGGTTAGTGGTGGATCTTACACAATCACCATAATTTTTATTTTCGGGCTGGTTTTAAAGGGTGAAATATCGCTTTGAAGCCCAAACGCGTCTAACCCCTCTAATTAAATATAATTAATTAACTTCACTATTAAATCAATAATTTTTTATATAAAAAAATAAGACACCTAAAGGAAGTTATCTTTATGGCAACGAATCGATGCATAATAATTGGTTTTCTGCTTATAGAAATCTGCATTGCATTTTCATCGGCATCACCAACCACGAATCTTCACATTGTAAAATACAACGATAGTCAGACTATTGAAAAAGAGATGACCGTGTCCTACACGTGGTTGGAGCAAAACCTTCCTGTCTATGGGGATGGGGATACTCATTATTACCATCAGGGACCGGTTTTCCTTGATGATGAAAATAATGAAACCCACGAGCAGGAGCTTCGATGGAATCCTGAAGAAGATAACAACTGGGATACCAAGGATATGGGCGCTGTGAAAGGTACCAACTTAAAAGATCTCTGCGATCTGGTAGGAGGGATGTCTCCCGGCGAAGAAGTAAAGATCTTGGCAACAGATGGGTGGTACAAAAGGTTTGCCTATAAGAATGTCTATGAATATTCGACCCGTGAAGGTCCCATTGTTATCTGCTGGTACAAGGATGGCATGTACCCCGATTCTGGGTATTCTGAAGGCATGAGAATGGTCTGGTTTGCCGAAGCTACGTACAAGGAAGGTCCCACCAGCATTGCAGGTTTACCCTCCGGTTATTACCACGTATTCGGCAACTGGGACTGGCACGAAGCAGCTGATTCGAAATACTGGTATTACTACCGGCAAGGTGACGAGAAATACCCAACAACTACCGGACTTTCTGGTATGTATGTATCTGATATTCTGATTTATCCCATCAATATTACAGAGACCGCTCCGCCCGATTCAAAAACCCTTTCTACCACATCTCCGAAAGAGACCAGTTTCTCACACTTTACGATACTGTATGCTCTTGCAGTATGTGGTTTCACCGGATATATTAGTAAAAGGAGGAAAAAATGATTAATTCCAATTCTTATTACAAACGCATATTTCACACCCAACCTGAATGCATAGTAATATCATTTACCTGCCTGGTTGTCGTGATACTGCTTTTTAGTCTTCCAAGCACTGTATCTGCAGCTCCTACGACTGAAGTGCATATCGTAAAATTTGCACCGGATGGTATTACGGTACTGAACGAAACAACGGTATCCTACCAGTGGATGGAGTCACACCTACCCGTGCAGGGTGATGGAATAACCCATTACTATCATCAGGGTCCTGTCTTTGTCGATGACAAAGAAGGACAATGGGACGTGAACGAGACGACTAATTTTAAGGATCATGGTGCCGTGAAAGGAACAGATATTAAAGATCTCTGTGCCCTTGTGGGCGGGATGCAACCAGGCGACGAAGTTATGATCAAGGCGGTGGATGGATACCACGTTGAGTTCGGTTTTGACAACGTGTATAATCCCCAACCCCGACAGGGACCTATTGTTTTAACATGGTACAACGGTGAGGAGACTTCGGTGGGTGAACGGCAGGGAGTAGGATATCCGCCGGAATTTTTCACCGGTATGCGACTCATCTTCTTCGCTGACACTTCGGTAAACGCTGAAGGTAAACATGTCTTTGGTAATAATGACATGAGGGTTGTAATGCCTGCGGACAAGATTCATCTCTTTGATAATCTCTATCCTTCAACAAATGGTTACACTGTCAAATGGGTCGATGAGATAAGAGTATACACCGGGGGATACCATGGCCCTGGGGGTGTTCTTGCCAAGTCAATGGAAAACAAAGCAGACACTCTACCAGGAGCACCTCAGAAGAGCCCGCTCCTTACATTTACGTCTATCAGTGGCATCGTGCTACTCGTTGTTATTGTGTGGAGGCGTTCAACATGAGACGCGAAGGACCCGGAATATTAATTCTCCTGATCCTGTTCTGTTACTGTGCAGGATGCAGCAGCCCGACTAGTACATTGTCTTCTTCCAATGCAACGATACCCGCTGATGATTATAGCCACTGGGTCTTAAAAGTCAATGGCACCACCCACAAGGAATATACACTCGACGAACTCCGGAAACTCCCATCAACAACGGGTTACGGTTTTGCCGTCTCTACTGTAGGGATAAAATATGGTCCTTACGTATGCAAAGGAGTACTTCTTTCCGATCTTCTTGAACAAGTAGGGGGTATATCGAAGGGAGACCATGTCTGGATCTCAGCACCAGATGGTTATGTGTGGGTTTTTGATTATGATCAGGTTCAGGGAACCGGATTTATCACGTTTAATGAGAGTCTCAAGGAAATTCCACCACCACCTCTCCGGATACTTCTTGCATATGAGTTCAATGATACACCGCTTACCTACAATGATGGAGCACCCCTGCGGGTTGCAATAATTTCCGATGAGAAGGGTATTGTGACTGAAGGCAGTGCGTGGGTGAAATGGGTAAATAATATCGAGATTCATAGGAACCCCCAATGAAAAATTCCCTGTATCACTTTATTCTTGGGATGGTAATCTGCAGCGTTCTCCTTTTTGCAGCATGCACAACCAGGCCTGTTGAAAAAATCCCGATTAAAGTGGTCGCTGCAGGAAGCCTCCTCGTCCCGTTGGCTGATGTTGAGACTCGCTACGAGTCATTGCACCCGGATATCGATATACAGGTGGAAGGGCATGGGAGCATCCAAGCAATTAGACAGCTAACAGATCTCCATCGGCCATTTGATGTCGTTATTGTAGCCGATGAGTCTCTGATTCCGGACCTGATGTACCGTCCAGTCCCAGGCAGAGAGGGGAACTACACAGACTGGTATACAATATTTGCACGGAATGAAATGGTGATCGCATATACTCCTCAAAGCAAGTACCACAATGAGATTTCTTCAGAAAACTGGTACGAGGTGCTTTCCCGTCAGGATGTCCGCGTGGGATTCTCAAATCCCATGCTCGATGCAGCAGGGTATCGGGCAATCCTCGTTACCATGCTTGCAGAAGAGGAATATGGGGACCAGACCATTTTTTCCCACATACTTGGTGACCATTTTGACCCGCCACTCCTTATTGAAAATGAAAATAATATTCAGACCGTAAGGCTCCCACAAATTCTGAAACCTTTGGGAAACAAAATCGCGATTCGTGATGGGAGTATTTTTCTCATGAATCTGCTCGAGGCTGGCGGTATTGATTATGCTTTCGAGTATCGGAGCGTTGCGGAAGCACAGGAGATACCATATGTTTTGCTTCCGGATACAATCAATTTGAAAACCAGTAAATATCTTGATAACTACAAAAAAGCGCGAGTTATTCTTGGATTTCCACGGTTTTCACAGATAGGGTGTGAGCGGGTTGGAGCGCCAATCCTTTATGCAGTCACGATCCCCTCAACCTCTGATAAGGTTGATAAGGCCAGGGACTTTGTTGAGTTTTTCCTTGAAGAGGCACAAAAGGGGGGAAAAGGCTGGCCTGACCCCCTTGAGAATTCTTCTGAACCTCACTGGGTAACAGGAACTGCAGTCGCCGGAGGATGAGATATGCCACACCCCCACCCCTTATTGAGGGATCCCATAATCCTCGTTTTTACTATTGCAGGGGGGAGTCTCGTAGCCCTGATACTCTGTGCCGTTTTCATAATTGCAGTCCCCGAGCTTGCAAATCCCATTCATCTCGCTAGCATTGCTGGTGAACGGGAAGTGATAGATTCGCTCTTCATTACATTCCTAGCGGGATTCATCGCAATACTGATTATATTGTTACTCGGGACGCCCTTATCATATGTCCTTGCGCGGAATGATTTCTCCGGAAAGGAGGTGATCGAAGGACTTATCGATATCCCCCTCATCCTCCCTCACACGGTTGCAGGCCTTATGGTGTATCTCCTTTTCATGACAAGGGGGATTATTGGGGCACCTTTCCAAACAATCGGTTTTATCTTCGAGGATGCATTTCCCGGTATTATTGCCGCGATGGTCTTTGTCGCAATTCCCTATTATGTTGACGGCGTCCGCGAGGGTTTCGAAATGGTTCCCGTCAGACTTGAACACGTAGCCCGTACACTTGGAGCAACTCGATGGAAGACTTTCATATGGATCAGTCTCCCGCTCACCTCACGCCATATCGTAAGTAGTGCACTCATTGCGTGGGGTCGAGCGATTGGGGAATTTGCTGCAGTCGTTATGATTGCGTACTTCCCCATGGTTGTCTCATCACTGATTTACCTACGGTTTGTGACCGGTGGGATCACAGAAAGCAGGAGCGTAGCATTTATCATGCTTATTCTCTGTCTTGGCCTCTTTATTGGAATAAAGCTGATCACAAAACGCTTCGGGAGATACCATGATACAGCTTGAGCGGGTGTCTCTGACACGGGGATCATTTTCCCTCAGGGAAATCGACCTCACCATCAAACAGGGCGAGCATTTTTTTATTATTGGGCCTTCAGGTTCCGGGAAAACTCTTCTCCTGGAGACTATCGCAGGAATCCATCCGGATGCAGAGGGACGAATCCTGATAAACGGGAAAGACATGGAGAATGTTCCACCCGAAAAACGCGGTTTATCGCTGATGTACCAGGACTATTCTCTCTTCCCCCACCTCACTGTTGCAGAAAATATTACATTTGGCCTGAAGATCCAGGGCATTCCGCAACACGAAATCTCCAGGGTAATAGAAAGCCTCGTTTTTAAGTTCGGGCTCTCTACTCTCCTTGACCGTCACCCTGCCTCACTTTCTGGAGGGGAGAAACAGCGCGTGGCGCTGGCGCGGGCCCTCGCCACCAATCCTGGAATCCTTCTCCTCGATGAACCGTTTGCAGCAATCGATCCCGTGTTAAAATCGCAATTCATTGACGAATTGAAAATGATCAGGGAAGAGAAAGACCTTACTATCCTACAGGTCAGTCATTCACGCGAAGAGACTTATACTCTTGCAGACAGGGTAGCTGTCCTGATAGGTGGAAAGATTTGTCAGGTAGGCACCTGTAACGAGGTGTTCTGCCACCCGGTGTCCATTAATGTTGCCGTCTTTACAGGTATTGAGAATATCCTGGACGGTCTTGTGATATCCGGGAAGTCTGGAGAACGTATTCTCATCGCGGGAAATGTCCGCATTGGTATTCCTCATAATATTCCCGCCGGCACACACGTCGTTGTATGTATCAGGGCAGCTGATATCATAATTAACCCCATATGTGACCCGGAAAATCCTGAATTCTTCAGTAACGAGGGAATCATAAAAGGATTAAGGGAAGATGAACATGGTGTTTCTGTTTCGATTGATTGTGGTGTGATGATGACCTCATGGTTTTCCCGCCGCGAACAGAAGAGATATCAATTGAAAATTGGCCAAAAAGTCTTATTAGGTTTTCCTTTTCAGGCTGTCCAATTGATCAGGAAAGAATGCGGTGAAGATCTCTCAGTGTTTCATTCCTCTTTATCATGAAGTCTTGTATTCCGGATTCAGATATAAAATGTGTTTATTCCATTCCCAGTTCAATCATAATACTCTTCCTGATGGTTTCACCATTTGTCCTTCCGGTTAATGCTGCAACAACCGAGATTAGAATTGTGAAATACGCGATCGATGGTGTTACAATCCTCGCTGAAAAGACTGTGGATTACCATTGGATGGAACAGAATCTTCGCGTATATGGGGATGGAGTTACCCATTACTTCCACCAGGGGCCAGTCTTTATCGATGATCCGGATCCTGAAAAGGAGCAGGCACTCCGCTGGAACCCGGCCGAAGATACCAATGTCCAGGAAAAGGACATGGGTGCCGTCAAAGGCACGAATTTAAAAGATCTCTGCGATCTGGTAGGAGGAATGTCTCCCGGCGAAGAAGTAAAGATAGTGGCCGCAGATGGATGGTACAAATGGTTTGCCTATAAGAATGTGTATGAGTATTCCAGCCGGGAGGGGCCTATAATTATCTGCTGGTACAAGGATGGCAAGAACCCCGATTCTGGGTATTCTGAGGGCATGAGAATGGTCTGGTTTGCCGACGCTTCCACTAACCCATGGGGCATCCATGCTTTTGGCGTATGGGACTGGCACGAGGCGGCCGATCCGAAATACTGGTATTACTACCGTCAAGGTGACGAGAAATACCCAACAACTACAGGCTTGTCCGGAATGTATATTTCCGAGATTCTGATCTATAGTCAGGAAGAACCGGCTGGAAGTATCGAAATAACATCGATTCCCGCAGGTGCTGATATTTATCTTGATGGTGAGGAAACAGGTAAAGTGACCCCGTTTACCATGGCGAATATTCCAGCAGGAAGCCATACCATCAGTGTCCGAAAAGATGGGTATATCGCTTCAGATGAAGAATGGATTGAAGTTTTACACGGAATGATAATTCCGGTTCATTTCAATCTTGAGCGTGAATACTCTCCGACCATCTCTGGTTCAGGTGATACCTCTTTAACCAGCAAAACATCAAATAACGGGGAGCAGGCGGCTTTGGAAAAATTGGAGGATGTAATCAGAGGAAACATATCGATCTACAGAGCTTCAGGAGAACGCCAAGTGTGCATGAGTGGCCAGACACTTTCATATTCCATCAAAACAGATCATCATCTTCCCCATTGGGCGAGGCTCTATATCTTTTCAGAGGCAGGGTATACAAATAATCAGGATATTGAAATCAGAGTTAATAATGTGAAGGCTGGGATTCCAAACCGTCTGACCAGTTATCATCCTGATGGAAAAGTGACCGTAACATTTGCCCTGGATATCACTTCCCTCCTTCAGGAAGCCACCACAATCGAGGTGTCAATCCGGAATCCCCCTGGTGGAAACGAATGGCTAATCTACCCTCCGACTATTATCGTCTCCTACGAGGATGACGAGGAGCAGGTTCGTGAGAGTCGGGTAGCTGAAGGAGCGGTCATTAATAAGGCCGTGAAGAAATATTCACCGCAGGATTTGCAGAACATCACAATAGCTGATTTTTCCGATATCGCTGGCGGATTTTCAGATGCAGAACTTGTGATTATCGGTACCGCTAACAAGGATTATGAAACTTCAGTTCCTGCAATTGTCCAGAATTCCGTCGTAATCCCGGTAAATAGTCTGGATAATCGTGACGGAATCTGGATTGCCCGTTTCAATATTTCCGCAAATGCATCAGGCTATAGCCATAACGAACTCTTTTGGAACTCAACTAATCCCTTAAACACCATTGAATTTACCACGAGAGTGGCAATCCTTTCCCTCACTTATCCGGAAAAAGTGGCATCCGCGGAACCCAGTAAATATACTCCCCCAGGCAGTGAACCAAATAGAACTATCCCCTTACCATATGAAAATAACCTGACAGATATCAAGGAAATATCCCTTACGTCCCCAACTCAAGGAATCCCAGAAGTGAAAAATGAAATTCCAGTACAGGATGAATCTTTCATGATGCGACTATGGAAGGTCATCTTCTGGTTATTCTCAACACCCTTCCCCGAAGATGAAACCAGGTTCCTTGATAGTGAAAGAGAGGTTCTCCAACAATCTCTGGGTAAAACAGAAGTGGAGTGTAATGATACATCTTCGATGAATGCATTAAGTAAATCACCTATTACTTACACCCTCAATGTTAGTACAAAACCTCAAGGTGCCTCTCTTACAATTTTTGGACAAGCTGAAAAGAAAACCTCCCCGGCAACATTTATCCTTCCGAGTGGGGACTTTCTCCTGACCGTAAATATGAATGGTTACCTTGGTTGCAAGACGCTTATTCATATTCCAGAAACACAGGAGATAACAATAAATCTCACATATAATGAGACAATTCACCATAACAACCAGAAATCTGATCCTGAAAGATCTCGCCATGGAGGTCTATTGATCATCACCTATCCAGAAGACCTTAAAATCTTAGTCGATAACAAACCGATGGTCACCAGGAGTCCCCTTATTATTTATGGAATAAAAGAGGGGGCTCATACTGTAAAAGCAATCCGCTCGATAACCGGTAAGGATGAGAGTATAATCACAAGGACGTGGGTTTATCACGATGCTCTGTCCATATGTGAATTAGACTTTATCGGAATAAGGCTTGACCGGCGAATCAGGATTATAGATCCTTCAGGCAATAACATACCATTTACCCTGAACGGGATGTATCCACTTCTCCGCACCCCAATTAACATAGAAATTCCGTGGACAGAATCTTTTGTTACCCTGATTGTGAATGATACATATACCAGTTTCACGATCCCAGACAGCTTGGTAAGTGGCAGTGAGTTTTCTTTTCCCCCATATACAGGAAAATATCATGCTATTAGGATTGAGTCCATACCATCGGGTGCTGAAATATTTATCGACGGAGCGAGGACTGGAAATACCACACCCTCTCTTGTTGCCGGATTGTCAGAAGGTCCGCACAGGGTAATGGTATCATTGCCGGGATATATACCGGCACAGAGATTCATCTCCGTACCAAGAACTAATGAAGAGTTCATTAAGGGAATCATCTCATTCACTCTGGATATGTATCCATCCGGACCGTTGCGTGTTGAGAGTATCCCTAATGGTGCCACCATATATATTAATGGTCTTGAAACCGGAGAGAAGACACCGCACTCCTTTTCCGGGATTCCGGTGGGAGTGCATGAGCTAACACTCAAATCTAGCAAGATCACAAGAACAAGAGATATTACGATTCGTCCTGATAATACGAACAGGTATGTAATGGGAATGGATTAGGTATAGAAAATCCCTGTTCCCGATTCAAGTGAGATTTAACTTATTGAGATGAGTATACCTCACGTTTTTCCAACCCTTGGTAATTTATCCTTATCATACTGGTTTAGTAATTCAAGCAATCCCATCAATACATTTACGAGTCCCGGAATGTACACGGTGTCACTTACTGTAAAGAATGCCTATGGTGAGAGTACGACATCGCGGCCTGTCATCGTCCGGTGAAGGCGATATCCCTCTTTCCCTTTCTTATTTGTTTACATCCGGCACATCTCCTCCAGCCCTGCTCTTCTATCTCACCCTTCCGGTGTTCCGATTGCTCTTTCCTGCAGTTCCATGTGCAGCCGTGCCATCTCCCTGAGCTGCTCTGCAAGGGCTACGAC
>Ga0208940_1002145_pt1 | contig 18879 bp, 18 predicted proteins | sample AD_JPNNA6_MetaG_FD_184445 | JGI IMG/M metagenome (GOLD analysis project Ga0208940, IMG submission 184445) | Active sludge microbial communities of municipal wastewater-treating anaerobic digesters from Japan - AD_JPNNA6_MetaG (SPAdes) (version 2) | ecosystem: Engineered > Bioreactor > Anaerobic... | reverse complement strand
GGTGTTCTACTGGGCGGCTGCCTGCATTGGTCTGGTTCCTCCGTTGAGTGATCGGCTCTCTACCTTGGGGCGGGGGTGCGGGAATGGGCTGAAAATGCGAGGGACGTGGGCGGTGGCGGCGGCTGGAAGTGCTGGAAAGAGAGGGGGTAAGAATTTTTTGATGCGGGGGGATTTGGGGGTCGGGGGTGTTGCGGAAATTGGTTGAGTTTGACTATTTGGGTTGAGAATAAATTTAAAGAATAATGGAGAGGGGCGGCGGGTTTTTGGTGCTTTTGATGTTGATATTCTCCTGCTGGAATGATATATTCCAGCCTCAGATTGGCTACGCAGGAGTTTTGCGCCCATAAATAAGAAGGATGAACAGAAGGACGTCTGCCATTCTTCACCGACCCCGCAGGAAACGGCCGCACTTGTGCGGAGAAAATAGAATCATGAATTGCGAATTAGAGAACCGGAAATTGGTTTTTTGAAAATGCGGAAGGTAATAATTGATGGTGAATGATTCTTTGGAAGGACACAAAAATAAATGGGAAATCTTTGATGGAGGCAGCAAAAATGGGTAATAAGGTCGAAGAATGTTTTTTCTGTGGAATCAAGTGTGAAGTATATTCTGTGAGGCTCTTTGGCCCTATGAAAAAGTATCACTGCAAAAACTGTGGTACCTACCAAATTATTGATGGAATGCATGACTATAACTTTACAAAGGAAGTAAAATTTAAAATGGCATGTCTATTGAACGAAAGACGGCTTAAAGGTCTCGGCCCTGTAGTTTTAGTTGGAAAACCGGTTGAGAACAAAACGGCTGGTGATTTTTCTATAATTAGTGTAGATGAGATTCTTCGAGAATTTCCTAATAAAGCAGGCGATTTTATAACAAGAGCGTTATTGAATCTAAGCCGATTAGTACAACAGCCATTTGAGGCCATTGAACTAATTTTAGAACCTGTCGGAAAGTATGTTCTTTTTTCGAAAAATGGGGTAGAAGCAACTCGCCTTTTAAGGGAATTGGCAAGTCGGAGGTGGATTTCTTTCCTTCGGGAGGGTGAGTTCGAAAAAGGTTTTCCTTTTAGTTTTAATCTTACGTCAGAAGCCTGGGAAATAATAGAAAACCTGCGTCCAGAAACAAAGGATAGCAAGTGTGTATTTGTTGCTATGTGGTTTGATTCCTCCATGGATACTTTCTACGAGAGCGGGATTAAGCGTGCTGTTGAGAAGGCAGGATATACCCCAGTAAAGATTAACTTAATGGAATTTAATGGAAAGATTTGTGATGAAATTATTGCGGAAATTAAACGTTGTAAATTTATTATATCTGACTTTTCCGGTCAAAGAGGGGGAGTATATTTCGAGGCAGGTTATGCTATGGGACAGGGGAAAACGGTAATTTTTATTGTTAAGGAGGAAGATGTAACAAACCTGCACTTCGACACGAGACAATACAACCACATTGTATACAATTCTCCCGAAGAACTTTATGAGAAATTATACAACAGAATATGTGCAACGATAGTTTAGGCAGAGCAGATAAAAAGAGTCTTTGCAATCCGTGAAGGACTTGAGGGGTGTTATCAAAATCAATGAGGGCCGGAGGCGGGAACATACGGGTGGGGTGGGGCGGCCGGCGGGGGCGAAAGGTGAAGCGGGTTTCCGGTGCTTTTGATGTTGGTATTTTCCTGCGGGAATGGTATAGATATTCTTTGGTGTTCGGGGAAATAGATGATAAGAAATGAACATTCATGAACTTCACAGTATTATGCCGATAGATAACATCCCATCTGTTATGAAGCATGGGATTCTTTCGCATTATCTGAGAGAAAAACTTAAAATTCGCGGTTATTCCATTGCTCTGGAGGATGTTCAGCTTCGCAGAATGAACAAGTCGGTGCCTGGGGGCATGGCTCTTCATCGATATGCGAATCTTTATTTTGATGCTCATAATCCGATGTTGAGCAGAGTGAGGGATAGAAATGGTGAGATTTGTGTTTTAACCATTTCTGCTTCTGTGATGGAATTGCCTGGGGTGGTAATAGCAGACCGCAATGCTTCGAGTGATTATGCGGGTTTCTATCCGTATCCTGAGGGTCTAAGCAAATTACAATTTGATATGATTTATGCTACCTATTGGACCCATCCTGACGATTTGATATCAGAATGGAAACACAAATCCATAAAATGTGCGGAAGTTTTGGTGCCTGAACGGGTGCAAACCAAGTTCATTTCAGGGGCGTATGTTTGTAATGAAGAGGCCAAAAAACGGTTGCAAATGGCTGGTTTTCAGGGTAATATTAAAGTCAAAAGAAGCTTGTTTTTTTAGCAATCAGGACGGGGTATGTCTATTAATGTCTTAATTGGCAATATTTTTGATACAAAAGCCCAGACTTTGGTTAATACCGTAAACTGTGTCGGGATTATGGGCAAGGGGATTGCGCAGGAATTTAAGAAGCGGTTTCCTGCCATGTTTAAGGATTATCAAGAGCGCTGCGGCCGAAAAGAAGTTCAACTTGGAAGACCTTACCTTTATCGGGATTTATATGGGGTTTCCATAGTCAATTTCCCAACAAAAGCACACTGGCGGTCGGTCTCCCGGCTTGAAGATATTTGCAATGGCTTAACCTACTTTCTCGAAAAATATAAAGAATGGGGTATAACATCGATTGCTTTTCCTCCTTTAGGATGCGGCAACGGCGGTCTGGAATGGGACGCTGTGGGGCCTTTGATATACCAAAAACTTTCTCCAATTGAAATTCCGGTTGAAATTTATGCACCGTACGGGACGCCAAAGCAAAAATTGACCCTTCCGTTTCTTAACGAGAAAATCGGAGCTCCAGAGAGCATGCCCTATGGGAGCAGCGGTCAAAAAATTAAACCTGAATGGATTGTTTTACTTGAGATCGTCCGAACTCTTCAAAAACAACCTTACGCCAGACCGGTAGGAAGGATAATCTTTCAAAAGATATGCTATACCGCCACTGAAATGGGTTTGGATACAGGTTTTTTTTACAAGCAAGGAGCCTATGGGCCGTTTTCTTCCCAGATAAAACCGACATTAACCATTTTGGCGAATAACAATTTGGTTATTGAAACTCAAGTTGGCCAAATGACAGCGTTACGAATCGGACCCGAGTATGAAACTATAAGAGAACAATATATTCAAACCATTCGAAAGTATCAGAAGATTATAGAAAAAGTGTCCGATCTTTTTATGCGTATCAAAAGTACAGAGCAAGCAGAAGAAGTTTCTACTGTTCTTTATTCGATACGACGGCTTAAGCAAGAAACCCAAAAAGATAGAATTTCCGAAAGAGAAATTTACGATTTTATTCTTAAATGGAAAAAGAATTGGGATACGTCGCAAAAAAAATATGCTGTGGCTTCTGCGATACGCAATCTTGGAATGCTGCAGTGGATAAAAACAGATTATAGCGAAAACCTTCCGATAGAGAGTGTCCTATCGCAAACGGGAAGTATCTCTTCTTGATTTGACAACCACGACAGCATTTTGTTCAGAAGCTGCCGGGACGTTATTGTTCGTTTTGGGGGGTCTGCTGAGGGCGGCAGATTTTACTATGCAGCCAGGATATTGCACTTTAGTGTAATCGGTGTTGGGGGATTTTTTAAGATGGGGGGCAGGGCTGTGGGGGAGTGCGGCTGGGGTTTGGTTATTGCAAGTTTTGTAATACGGCGTTTGAGAAGTCGGTCAGGTCGAGTTCATATCTTTCGTGTGCAATGGGGTCCAGGCGGGTTGGGCCGCGATTTGCGATGAGGAGGCGTGCTCCGTTTCGGTGTGCGTCATAGGCGAGGGATGCGGCGGGATTGACTTCGAGCGAGGAGCCGAGCACCACAAAGACATCGGCCTGGCGGACCCACTCCTGGGCTTTCTGGAGGGCGTCGGGGGGGATGAGGTCGCCGAAAAAGACGATGTCGGGTCGGATGAGGCCGCCGCAGCGGGTGCAGCGGGGGACTTTCCTGCGGCGTATTTGTTCATCGACCTGGGCGCGGGTGCAGGGGTCATTGCAGTTGAGGCAGTGGAAGTGGAGGACATTGCCGTGAAATTCGATTACATTCTGCGAGCCGGCTTTGGTATGGAGGCCGTCGATGTTCTGTGTGATGAGGGCCTTGAGGAGGTTTTCCTTTTCGAGACGGGCCAGCATCTGATGGGTTGGGTTGGGTGTTTTGTCGGCGAGGGGGTGAATGTGCTCGATGGCGATTTTGTAGTATTCTTCGGGGCTGGAGAGAAAGAAATCGAGTTCGAATGTCTGGGGGGAGATTTTTGAATACAGTCCGCCTGCTCCTCTGAAATCGGGGATTCCGGAGGCGGTGGAGACTCCAGCGCCGGTTAAGGCGACTGCATAGCGGCTTTGTCTGAGAATCGACAGAAACGAAGCCGCCGCCTGCTGCGGGTTTTGTTCCTGTTTCATCGGTTCACCGGAGTTTATGTTATCCGAGCGGCGGAGGTTTTGCAAGTGGAGAAAAAGTTTTCTGCGGGGTTGACAGGTTTGCCCTTTTGCTCTATGGTGTCGGAGCAGTGGTGATTTGAGCCAATGAAGATTTATCGCTGCACGAAAGAGTGATTTGTGAAGATTGTGATCGTCATTCCTGCCCGTTACGGGTCCAGCCGACTGGAGGGGAAGGTTCTCGCGAAAGAAACGGGTAAATATCTGGTTCAGCATACGTATGAGCAGGCGTTGAAGTCGGGGTGTGCTGAGCGGGCTCTGGTTGCGACGGATGATGAGCGTGTTGTGCGTGCGTGCCGGGAGTTTGGGGCGGAATGCGTGATGACGCGGGCGGACCATCCGAGCGGTACGGACCGGATTGCGGAGGCGGTTGGCGGGGTGGACTGCGAGATTGTGGTGAATTTGCAGGCGGATGAGCCGGATATTGAGCCGGCGTATTTGTCGCGTGCGGCGGGTTTGCTGGAGGAGCATCCGGAGGCGGATATGGGGACTTTGCTGGCGCCGTTTGAGACGGCCGAGCAGGTTGCTAATCCGAATATTGTCAAGTGTGTGACGGACGGGCAGGGGCGGGCACTGTATTTTTCGCGGTGTCCGATTCCTTATGACCGTCAGCGGGGGGGCATCGGGAGGGTTGAGGATTATAAGAGGCATTTGGGGCTTTATGTCTATCGAAAGTCTTTTTTGCTGGAATTTCCGAAGCTGCCGAGGGGTGTTTTGGAGCCGATCGAGAAACTGGAGCAGCTTCGGGCGCTTGAAAATGGGTATACGATATGGACCGCGATGGTGGAAAAGGCCTGGGACGGGATTGATACGGCCGGGCAGTATGAGGCGTTTGTCAAACGGATGCGGGCCGGGAAAAAGGCCCATCCTGAATTATAAATGAGGTTTTTTCGATGAAAAGCGAGAGCAGTCAGGACCTTTTTGCAAAAATCAGTCAAACGACACAGGAAGATGAGTTTTTTCTGCCGCTGCCGGAGGGGTATCAGAAGGGCAGGACGAAGTATGTGATTGTGATGGGGACGGTGATGAGCGGGCTGGGGAAGGGGATTTTTTCCTCGTGCCTGGCTAAACTGCTGCAGGATAAGGGGCTTCGGGTGGCTCCGATTAAACTGGAGGGGTATCTGAATATTGACTCGGGGACGCTGAATCCTTTCCGTCATGGGGAGGTTTTTGTGCTGGATGACGGGATGGAAACGGATATGGATTTGGGGACGTATGAGCGGATGCTGGACCAGAATCTGAGCCGGGCGAATTTTTCGACAAGCGGGCAGATTTACAGTTCGGTACTTCATAAGGAGCGGCATGGGGATTATCTGGGGCGTGATGTTCAGATGATTCCGCATGTAACGGGGGAGGTGAAACTGAAACTTCGTCAGCTGGCGATGACGGCGAAAGCGGATGTAGTTTTTGTCGAAATCGGGGGGACGGTTGGGGATTTGGAGAATGCTTTCTATATTGAGGCGATGCGGGAGCTGGCTTATGAAGAGGGGCCGCACAGCACGTGTTTTGTAGCGCTGACGTATATTCTTGAGCCGAAGACGCTGGGGGAACAGAAATCCAAAGCGGCGCAGCTGGGTATCAAGCAACTGATGCAGATGGGGGTTCAGCCGGATATTCTTGTTTGCCGGTCTGAAAAGCCGGTGCGTGAGCAGGCGCGTCAGAAGATGAGTCTGTTCGGGAATGTGCCGATGGAGCGGGTGGTGAGCATGCATGATTCCGGCAGTGTTTATGCTATTCCTGCGATGCTGCGGGAGTGCGGGCTGGATTTTGAAGTGATCCGGATGCTGAAAATCGAGGAGCGGATCAATCTGGGGTATGAGCGGAAGGAATGGGGGAGATGGTGCGATTTTACGGAGAAGATAGGTCGGGAAAGCAAAGAGGTAACTATCGGTATTACGGGCAAATATACGTCGGTGCGGGACAGTTATGCGTCGATTTTGAATGCTCTGGAGCATTGCGGGATTCATCTGGGGTGCAAGGTTCACATCAAATGGATTGATACAGGGACGGTGACGGAGGAAAATGTCAAGGAACAGCTGGCTGGTGTGGACGGGATTATTGTTCCCGGCGGATTTGGGGTACGTGGGATTGAGGGGAAGATTGCGTGTGTTCGATATGCACGGGAGAACGGCCTTCCCTATCTTGGGATTTGTCTTGGGTTTCAGGCGGCGGTGATAGAGTTTGCCCGGCATGTTTGCGGTCTGAAGAAGGCCAATACGACAGAAGTAGAGCCAAAATGTCCAGAGCCGGTTATTGATATTCTGCCGGAGCAGAAAGAGATTGAGGGGTTGGGGGGCAATATGCGTCTGGGGGGGCAGGATGTAGAACTTAAGCCGAATACGAAGGCGTGGGAGCTGTTTGGACGGGCCTCTGCGGTTCGGATGCGGTTTCGTCATCGGTATGAGGTGGACCCTCGGTATGTGGAGATTCTTGAGAAGGGGGGTCTTGTTTTTTCGGGGAAGGCGCCGAAGCAGCCGATTATGCAGATACTGGAACTTCCCGACCATCCGTATTTTCTGGCTACTCAGGCCCATCCGGAGCTGACGAGCCGGCCGCTGCGTCCGCATCCGCTGTTTATGGGACTGCTGAAGACGGTGCTTCAAAATAAGAAGGTCTAATCTGGTTTTTTGGGGGGGTGGGCCGGCCGGCGGGGGGCCGGTGAGGGGCTGAGGGAGGTTTTCTGTCTTAAACTTCTGTAAGTTTTTTCTTTATAAGGTGTTAAGATTTGCCTGCCGGTAAAAATCCCTGGAGAAGAACCGTTGACGAGGTTCTTGATTTGGGGTACAATCATTGTTTCTAAAAAGCCCGGCCTTCTGCGGAAGGACCTTCAGGAAAAAGGATTGTTATGGAAGAAACAAAACCAACGGATTCTCAGGAACAATTTGAAGAAAAGCAGATTCTGGATGAGCTGAAGACGTCTTATCTGAATTATGCGATGAGCGTGATTGTTTCCCGTGCTCTGCCGGATGTGCGTGACGGTCTGAAGCCGTCTCAGCGGCGTATTCTGGTTGCAATGAATGATTTGAATCTGGGTCCTCGTTCGAAGCACCGCAAATGCGCCAAGATTGTCGGCGATACGAGCGGCAATTATCACCCGCATGGGGATCAGGCGACGTACGGGACGCTGGTTCGGATGGGCCAGGACTGGAATATGCGGGTTCTGCTGGTGGACCCGCAGGGTAACTTCGGGAGTATTGATGCCGACCCTCCTGCGGCGATGCGTTATACGGAGGCCCGTCTGACACAGGCGGCGATCGATATGCTCGAGGACCTGAAGCTGGAGACGGTGGATTTTGTTCCGAACTATGATGAGACGCGGATGGAGCCGGTTGTTCTGCCGTCGAAATTTCCGAATCTTCTGGTCAACGGTGCCAGCGGGATTGCAGTCGGGATGGCGACGAATATTCCGCCGCATCATGTAGGGGAGGTTTGCGATGCCCTGCTGCTGATGATTGATGACCCGGATTGCGGGTTTAAGGATATTCTGGAGAAACTGCCGGGGCCTGATTTTCCGACGGGGGGGATTATCTGCGGCCGGAAGGGGATTCTGGATGCTTATGTGACGGGGCGCGGTCATCTGAAGGTGCGCTGCCGCTCCCATATTGAGACGACGTCGAAAGGCAGGACACGGATTATCATTACGGAAATTCCGTATATGGTGGTTCGCTCGAATGTGGTTGCAAAGATTGCGGAGTGTGTTCATACCGGGACGATTGATGAAATAGCCGACCTTCGTGATGAGTCGGACCGCAAGGGGATGCGGATTGTCATTGAACTGAAGAAAGATGCGGACAGCCAGGTAGTCCTGAACAAACTGTACCGGTACACGCCGCTGCAGACGACGTTTGCCGTTAATAATGTCGCGCTGGTGAATAATCGTCCGGAAACGCTGAACATCAAGCAGATGCTCAAACTGTTCATCAGCCACCGGCTGACGGTGATTCGCCGCCGGACGCGGTTTCTGCTTCGGAAGTGCCGCAATCGTGCGCATATTCTGGAAGGTCTGATTCTGGCGGTCAGCGATATTGATGAGATTATTGCGCTGATTAAGGCGTCTGCGGATGCTCCGACCGCCAAGCAGAACCTGATGCGCAAGCCGCTTCGTCTGTCTGAGTCGGAGACCCTGAAGAAAATACTTCCGGCGGCGTTTGTGAACGAGCGGAGCCGGCAGGACCAGTTTCTGACGGGTCCGCAGGCGGATGCGATTCTGACGATGCAATTGCAGCGTCTGACGGGGCTGGAGATTGAAAAACTGGCGAAGGAATATGCGGAGTTGTCGGAAAAGATTGCTGATTATGAAGCGCTGCTGGCCAACCGGAATCTTCAGCTGGATGTGATTCGGGAAGATTTGTACGAACTGAAGGAAAGATATAAGGACAAACGCCGTACGGAGATTATTACCGAAGAGGCGGACGAGCCGGAACTGGAGGATTTGATTGCCGAGGAAGAGACGCTGGTGATGATCAGCCATGGCGGCTATATCAAACGCAGTCCGATTGATGCGTACCGCAAGCAGGGCCGGGGCGGCAAGGGGATTATTGCTTCGGATACGAAAGAGGGGGATTTTATTGAGCATTTGTTTGCGGCATCCACGCATGATTATCTTCTGTTCTTTACCAATCGGGGGATTTGCCACTGGCTGAAGGTGTATCATATTCCGGAGATGTCCCGTCAGAGCAAGGGGCGGAATCTGGTGAATCTGCTTCATCTGGGGCCGGATGAAAAGATTGCGTCGATTCTGAATGTTCGGAGTTTTGATGATACGCGTCAGCTGGTGATGGCGACGCGGAAGGGACTGGTGAAAAAGACGGTGCTGTCGGCTTACGGCAATCCGCGTTCGAGCGGGGTTATTGCGATTAAACTGGATGAAGACGATGATTTGATCGGGGCGGCGATTACCAGCGGGGAAGATGAAATTATTCTGGGTACGCGGGATGGGATGGCGATTCGGTTTCCGGAAAGCCAGGTTCGTTCGATGGGGCGTGTCAGCCGCGGCGTACAGGGGATTCGTCTTCGTCCGGGGGATGAAGTGGTGGATTTGGTGATTGCTGAGCCGAACAGTTCGCTGCTGACAATTTGTGAGAATGGGTACGGCAAACGTACACCGATTGAGGAATACCGTCCGCAAAACCGCGGGGGTCTGGGGCTGATTAATATCAAGACGACGGAGCGGAACGGCAAGGTGGTTGCGCTGAAGACCGTTCATGATGACGATGAACTGATGCTGATTACGGCCAACGGGATGATGATTCGGACGGGTCTGGAGCAGGTTCGGGAAATCGGCCGCAATACGGCAGGGGTTCGGATGATTACCCTGAAGGAAGGGGATAAACTGGTGGCGGCAGCCCGTCTGGCGTCGGAAAATGGACAGGAGTCCGAGTCCGAGTCGGAAGGGTCTGAACAAGCATCTGAGGATGAATGAAGGATGAGCGCCAAACGAGCTGCATCGGCAGCGGCGGTAAGCCCGTTTTATCTGATTGCCGGGGAGGACCCGTTTTTGCGGTCGCAGGAGACAGGTCGTCTGGTGGACCGGCTGCTGAGCGAGGAGGAAAAGCAGCTGGCGTTCTGGCAGCCGCGTGAGGAGGAGCTGGGTTCGATTTCGGAGATTCTTGATGAATTGCGGACGGTTCCTTTTCTGGCGAAACGGCGGGTGGTGCTGATTCAGGATGCGGAGGAGTTTCTTTCGAGGCACCGGTCTGTCCTTGAAGAGTATCTTGAAAATCCGAGTCCTACGGGGGTATTGATTCTGACGACTGCGAAGGCGGACAGCCGAACGCGTCTGACGAAACTGGCGGTCAAACTGGGAGGATTGATTGAAGTTGCTCAGCCGAAGCCGTGGGAACTGCCTCGATTTGCGTGTGCGTATTGTGAGAGTCATTTCGGCAAGAAACTGACATTTCCGGCTGCGCAGCTGCTGGTGGAATTGGTTGGAGAGGAGCCCGGCCGGATTTGCAGCGAGTTGGAGAAACTGGCGGTGTATGCCGGCGAGCAGCCGACGATAACGCCTGAGCATGTTCAGGCCCTTGCCGGCAGCAGCCGGACTTTTGGGGCGTTTGATGTGCTTGATTCGCTGATGAAGAAGTCGCCGGGTGAGGCGCTGCGTCGGCTTCGGGCTATGTTTGAATCGGATAAGTCGGCTGACTATACGGTAGTTGGGGCGTTTTCGTATCATTTTCGCCGTCTTTTTGAGGCGAAGGCCCTGCTTGAGAAGGGGGTTTCGGAATCGGCGGCGGCCCGAAAGGTTGGTGTGTGGGATAAGATGCAGGAGCGTTTTTTTGAGCAATTGAGGCCGTTTACGCTGAAACAGCTGGGTGAAGTGCTGGGACAGTTGGGGGAAATGGATTATTTGATTAAAACTGGAAGAAGCACGGCTCCGGCGGCCGTCGAACGTTTTGTGATTGAGATAGCCGGTGGGCTGTGAGGCATTTTTGGATTGGTTCCGCGAAAAGTCTTGAAAAATCCGCCATCTCTGCTTATAAGATTAGCCCGAGTTTACTATAAGCAATAGTTATTGAATTGGAATTGACGGTCTGCGCCGTGTACAAAATCGTATCGAAAAAGCCGTTGTCCGCGAATGTATTTGAGATGGATGTTTGTGCGCCGTATGTGGCCCGGGCGAGAAAGGCGGGCCAGTTTGTAATTGTTTCGCCTGATGAGGAGAGGGGGGAGCGGATCCCGCTGACGATTGTGGACGGCGATGAGCAGAAGGGGACGATTCGGCTGATTTTTCAGCGAGTTGGGAAGACGACGAGCCAGCTGGCGGAGATGAGTGCCGGCGATTGTTTGGGGTATGTAGCGGGGCCGCTGGGGAAACCGACGCATGTTGAACGATTCGGGGTGGCGGTCTGCGTGGGCGGTGGGATTGGGGTTGCGCCGCTTTTGCCGATAACCAAGGCGCTGAAGGAGGCGGGCAATACGGTGATTGCCATTCTGGGGGCGCGGACGAAGGAACTTCTGATCCTGGAAGAAGAGTTTCGGCAACTGAGTGATGAACTGATTGTGGTGACGGATGACGGCTCGTACGGGCGCAAGGGGGTGGTGACGGAGCCGCTTGCGGAGGTGTGCCGGCGCGAGAGAAAGCCGGATTTTGTGATGGCGATCGGGCCGGCGATTATGATGAAGTTCTGCTGTGAGACGACGCGGCCGTTTGGGATACGGACGCAAGTTTCGCTGAATACCATTATGGTGGACGGGACGGGGATGTGCGGGGGATGCCGGGTGGAGGTGGGGGGCAAGACTCAGTTTGTGTGTGTGGATGGGCCGGAGTTTGACGGTCATCAGGTGAATTTTGACCTGATGATGAAGCGTCTGGCGGCCTATAAAGACCTTGAGCAGAAGGCCTATGAAGCGTATCGGCAGCATCGCTGCCGGATTGGTTTGGACCGTTCGAGCAATCCCTGAATTTATTCGGGAGACAGCCGGAGAGAGGCCGTGAGCGAGATATCTCAAACTCTGAAAGAATTGCTGGAAAAGCATCGTGCCGGCCAGTTGAAGCCGAAGGACCGTTTTGCGATTCCTCCTCAGGAGATGCCTGAGCAGGACCCTGCGGTTCGGCGGTTCAATATGAATGAGGTGGCGCTGGGCTATACGGAAGAGCAGGCGCGGATGGAGGCGCTGCGGTGTCTTCATTGTCCGAATGCGCCTTGTGTGGAGGGCTGTCCGGTGCGGATTCCGATTCGGGATTTTATCCGGGAGATTGCGGAGGGGCGGTATCAGAAGGCGCTGGAAATCATTAAGGGGTATTCTCTTCTGCCGGCGGTGTGCGGGCGTGTGTGTCCGCAGGAGGTGCAGTGCCAGGAGAAATGCACGGTAGGGCTGAGGTTTAAGGATGTGATGAAAAGTGTTTCGATCGGCCGGCTGGAGCGTTTTGCGGCGGACCGTGCGGGTGAGGCGGCGGCGGTGCCGGAGGCGGGGGAGTCGACCGGTCAGAAGGTGGCGGTGATTGGGTCGGGGCCTGGGGGGATTGTGGCGGCGGCAGATACGCGGCGCGGCGGTCATGAGGTGACGATTTTTGAGGCGTTTCATAAGCCGGGCGGGGTGATGGTGTACGGGATACCGGAGTTTCGTCTGCCGAAGGCGATTGTGCGGAAGGAGATTGAGACGCTGGAGAAGATGGGGGTGCGGATTGTGTGCAATTTTATTGTGGGTCGGACGCGCACGATTGAGCAATTGATGAAAGAGGACGGGTTTGATGCGGTTTATATTGGGGTTGGGGCGGGGCTGCCGAAGTTTCTGGGGATTGAGGGGGAACATCTGGTGGGGGTTTACAGCGCTAATGAATATCTGACGCGGGCGAACCTGATGAAGGCATATCAGTTTGGGGAGGGGGCGGATACGCCGATAGCCCTCAGTCGGCGTGTGGCGGTTTTCGGCGGGGGGAATGTGGCGATGGATGCGGCGCGGATGGCACTTCGGCTGGGGGCGGAGAAGGTGTATCTGATTTACCGGCGGAGCGAAAAGGAAATGCCGGCACGGGTGGAGGAAGTGCATCACGCCAAGGAAGAGGGGGTGGAGTTTCGGCTGCTGCAGAGTCCGAAGCGGATTTTGGGGAATGAGCGGGGGCAGGTGGTGGGGGTTGAGTGTTTGCGTTATGAGTTGGGGGAGCCGGATGAGTCGGGGCGTCGGCGGCCGGTGCCGATTGCGGGCAGCGAGTTTGTGCTGGAGGCGGATACGGCGATTGTTGCGATCGGCAATGGGCCGAATCCGCTGCTGCAGCAGACGACGCCTGGGCTGAAGTTTAACCGGTGGGGGTATATCGAGGTGGATGAAAACTGCCGGACTTCACTGGAGGGGGTGTATGCGGGCGGGGATATTGTGCTGGGGTCGGCGACGGTGATTCTGGCGATGGGGCAGGGGCGGATTGCGGCGGCGGGTATCAATGCGTATCTGGCGGAAAAGCGGCGGCGGGGGGCTGGTGCTTGACCGCAGGGAGAGGTTGGGTTTAGAATAACCGGGACGGTGAGTTGGGACGGTGAGCGGGGACGGTGAGCGGGGACATAGGCGCCCGTAGCTCAGCTGGATAGAGCAACGGATTTCTAATCCGTAGGTCGCAGGTTCGAATCCTGCCGGGCGTGGTAGGGGGTAAGAATGAAGGGGGAATGGTGAAGCGTGGACAGCGGGAATGTGAACCATCTGCGGAGATGAGGATGTCTGGGAAGAAGGCCTTTGTGAAGGAATTGGATGGGGGGCGGGAGTATCAGCGTGTTGTGGACCCTGCGGAGACATGGGGGGTGAAGGCGGGGCGCGTGCGGCTGGAGGCGGGTGCATCGTGCGGGGTTCATTCAACCGGCGAGCGGGAGGAGGTTCTTGTTTTTCTGTCGGGGGCGGGCATGGCGTATGCGGGGGACGAGCGGCTGGCGGTTGGGGAGGGGAAGGTTTGCTATATCCCGCCGAATACGGAACATAATATTGTGAATACCGGCTCGGAGCCGCTGGTTTATATTTTCTGTGTGGCACCGGTTCGGCCGGGCTGAGAGGGGAAAGACGGCGGACCTGCTGCGAGCGGGGGCGGTTTGGGCGGAAGGATGGGGACGATTAGCCGGCTTGCGGGGGCTGGGTGAAGTGGGCCTCGACCCAATCGCAGAGGATGTGATAGGCCACCTGGCCGACTTCCTGCACGGCGGCGGTGGGGCCTTCGATGCAGATGCAGAGGTCTGAGATTTTTTCGAGGGGGGATTGTCTGCGGCCTGTAAAGGCGAGGACGGCAGCCCCTTTGTCTTTGGCGGTTTGTGCGGCTTTGAGGATGTTGGGGGATGTTCCGCTGGTGGAAAATGCCCAGAGGATGTCTCCTTTTTTGACGAGGGCTTCGACCTGTCGGCTGAAGACTTCTTCGAATCCGTAGTCGTTGCCGACGGAGGTGAGGATGGAGGTGTCGGTTGTGAGTGCGACGGCGGGCAGTCCTTTGCGCTGTCGGCGGAAACGTCCGACGAGTTCTGCGGCGGCGTGCTGGGCGTCGGCGGCTGAGCCGCCGTTTCCGCAGGTGAAGATGCATCCGCCGGCTTCGATACATTGAACGAGGAGTCGGCCGGCCTGCTCGAGGGGCTTGAGGCAGTCCCGTTCAAAGACCGACAGCATCTGCCGGTGAAGCGAGGCGGCTTCGGCGAAGAAGTCGGCAAATTGAATTTGGCTGCTGGTGTTCATCGGCGGATATCCTACCATTTGGCGAGGGCGGAGGCAATCAGTTTTGGTCGGCGGGGGTGCTTGCGGAGCGTCCGCGGCGTCGGCGTCGGGCGGAGCGGGGGCGCTTGGCGGAGCGGTCTGCGGCGTCTTTGCGGCTGTGCTTCTGGGAGGGGCGGGCCTTGGGGGCCGCCTGGATGTCCGGCTCGGTGCCCAGCCAGACGGGCTGGATGCGATTGGCACGAATGAGGGTGCGGAGTTTGCGGAGTTCCTGCGGTGTGTAGAAGGTGAGGGCGACTCCTTCCCTGCCCATGCGGGCGGTGCGGCCTGTTCGATGGGTGTAGGATTCGGGGTGGGTGGGGAAGTCGTAGTTGATGACGTGGGAGGTGTGGCTGAAATCTAATCCGCGGCTGGCGATGTCGGTGGCGATCATATAGCGGATGTCGAGGCGTTTGAACCGGCGGAATAGACTGGTGCGTCTGGCCTGGTCGAGGCCGCCGTGGATGATTTCGACGGAGTTGAGTTCTTTTTTCAAATGATTGTATAACTGTTCGCTGCTGCGGCGGCTGTTGCAGAAGAGGATGGCCTGGCGCGGCTTGTTTGTGCGAAGGTATTCGAGGAGTGCTTCGAGGCGATGATGGGCGCGGGCCTGGCAGAAGGTGTGGGTGAGGGTTTCGGGGGCGATGTTTTCCGTGTTCAATTCGATGATGACGGGGTTTTTGAGGTATCGCTGGGCGAGGGTTTTGATTTCCGGCGGCATGGTGGCACTGAAGAGCAGGGTCTGGTGTTCGTGAACGAGGCAGGAAAAGACAAACTCGACATCGGGGAGGAAGCCCATGTCGAGCATTTCGTCGGCTTCATCCAGCACGAGGGTCTTGACGTGGGAAAGCGTCAGGGGGCTGTTGTAGAGCAGGTCGATGAGACGGCCGGGGGTGGCGACGAGAACGTGGACGCCGTCGGCGAGTTTTCCTTTCTGGATATCCATTGGAAAGCCGCCATAGACGGCAAAGGCCTGAATGGGGGTGAACTGGGCAATCTTGCTGATCTCTTCGACGTATTGAATGGCCAGCTCGCGGGTGGGGACGAGGATGAGGGCCTGAATCTCTTTGGCGGCGGGGTCGATTTTTTCGAGGATGGGGATGGCACAGGCGGCCGTTTTGCCGGAACCTGTCTGGGCTTTGGCGATGAGGTCTCGGCCTGCGAGGATGGGTTCGAGTGTCTGCTGCTGAATAGGGGTTAGTTCTTCGTATCCGATTTTTTGCAGGCCTTTGAGGATTTCCGGCTGCAACTTCAATTCCGTACATTTCATATTTTTGTCAGTCTTTTCTGATGTCTGTTTGTTGAGAGTGCCTGTTTATTCTTCGGTGAGGGGGCGGAGCCAGATGTTGCGAAAGCGAACGGGGTTGCCATGGTCCTGGAGGGAGAGGGGCAGTTTGTCGGGATGGGGTGAGTAGGGCGGGCGCTTCTGCCAGGCGGTCGGGCCGGTCAGAATCCAGTGATCCTGGACAAGGACGCCGTTGTGAAGGACGGTGACGTCGGCCGGGCGTGTAAGTTTGCCGTCTTTGAATTGGGGAGCATGGAAGATGATGTCGTAGGTCTGCCATTGTCCTGGCTGGCGGCAGGCATTGACGAGAGGTGGATTTTGGCTATAGACGGCGCCGGCCATTCCGTCGGCATAGGTTGGGTTCTGATAGGAATCGAGAATCTGAATTTCGTAGAGGCCCATCAGAAAGACGCCGCTGTTGCCGCGTCCCTGGTCTTTGCCCTGAACCAGTTCGGGGGCGGCCCATTCGATATGGAGCTGGCAGGAGCCGAAGGCCTGTTTGGTTTGAATGTCGCCGGAGCCCGGGAGGACTTCGATATAGCCGTTTTCGAGTTTCCATGGGGCGGGCTGGTTGGGCTGCTTGGTACCTTGCCAGGCGGATAAGTCCTTGCCGTCAAATAGGATAACAGCGTCGGAGGGGGGAAGGTGATTTTGGGGGCCTGGCGTGACGGTTGGTGGAATCGGACGCTGGGGGTCGTGAACTTTCCAGGCATAGTTGGCGTCCGGATTTTCGAAATTAATGGGGCCGGTGGCAATGTATCCAGTCCAGAGGATGGCACCGGCCGTTAACGCTGTCCCAAAGGTTTTCATGTTTATCTCCTGTTTAATTTCTGCTATGCGTCCTATTGTATCCGGCGGGGCTGCGAATGTACAGAGTTAAAAAGAGGGGTTTATTTCGTCGAGAATTGTTTGAATGTAGTGCGGGATTTTGTTCTGGAGAATGGGGGAAAGGGAGATTCTTTGGCAGATTTCCGCCGGTTCGATGCCGAAGAAAATGACCTCGTCCGGAGATTCGCCGAGCCGGCGGGAGATTTCGAGGACTTTGAGGATGTCCACTTCGTGGAGGGATAGGTGCGATAATTGCTTGATGCTTTGGACTTGCTGTTGGGTGAAGCGGCGGATGGTGCCGGGCGGGGTATTCATGAGGGCACAGTCGATAAGGACGGCTTTTTGGCGGTTTGCTATGTGGTGGAGGAGATTCATTCCGCCGGTTCCGGCGTCGATGAACTCGAGGTTGGGGGAGGGGGTGAGTTTTCGCCGGCCGGCAATCTGTTCGAGGCGGCTGAGCAGGATAGTGCCGATGCCTTCATCACCCATGAGGGGATTGCCGAGGCCGATGACAATGACGGGTTTTGGGTTTCGCATTTTTCAAGAGGAATTATACATCGCGGCGGCGGGGAGGGAAATAAGAATGGAGAATAAGGGGAAAAAACAGAATGGGTTGGGCGGGGGCGGCGGCTGGAAGTGCTGGAAATAGAGGGGGTAAGAATTTTTTGATGCGGGGGGATTTGAGTGGTTGGGGGTGTTGCGGAAATTGGTTGAGTTTGACCGTCTGTAAAGAAAAGAATGGAGAAGGGCTTGCCGGAGGGGGTTGAGGTTGGGTATAATAGCGGCGAAACGGCTGCTTTGGAAAGACATCAAAAAATAGAAGGGAACAAAAATAAGGAGTCTGCCGACTTTGGAAGGGTGCTGGATTTCTGGGTCTGAAGATGATTCTATACGGCTCTTAGAAAAGAGGACAGCGGCAGCGGCTCTTTGATACGTAAATACATCTATGGGCCGGGGATTGATGAGCCGGTATGTATGATTACTTATGCCGCAGGCAGTGAGAGCGGCCGGTATTTCTACCATTTTGACGGACAGGGCAATGTCATTGCCTTATCCAACAGCAGCGGCAATGTAGTCGAAGAATACGAGTATGATGTGTACGGATTGGTTTCTGTGCAATCTCTGGGCCAGACTTGGGATCGATCCCAATACGGCAATCCGTATCTGTTTACCGGCCGACGCTGGGACGGCGACACTGGCCTGTATTACTATCGTGCTCGTATGTACAGCCCCGCCCTCGGCCGGTTCCTCCAGCCCGATCCGATCGGCTATGCCGACGGCATGAACCTGTATACCTACTGCGGCAATAATCCCCTCAACTTTATTGATCCGTGGGGATTGAAAGAATCTGAACAAGCTCTTATAGACTATTTTGTCAGCAAATATAATTTAAGTAAAGATATAGGTCGTAGGGCCCTTCATGATGCGATAACTAAACAAGGCATGACTGTGGCAGAAATTGAAGAAGAAGCTGCTAGAATAGCGTCTCAAGGCGGAAAATATTTAAATGTAGGCGGCGGAGCAACGAAATCGGGTTGGATAAAAAAGGCTAGCGGCGGTGCTTTGTTAACTTATATTGGATGGGTTTTGACTATTTCTCAGGAAGCAGGCGCAGGTGGCATGCTTCATTATGATGACCCAATAGACTATGCTGCACCTCCTAATTTTTATGATGATAACGGAATTTTTAAAACTCCTGTTTGGGTAGATCCGGTAACAGGCGAAATGGGAGATGGGATTCCTTTGGGTAATGGTGCCTGGCTTAATCCTCTTACTAATGAAGTCATATATATAGATCCATTTAGCGGAAAAGCATACAAATCTGATCCCTTTAAAAATGGATATGTAGGAACTGAAGAAGAATGTTGAGAGCCAACCTTTGTCTGATACTACGTTGCTGGAAAGACATATGATAATCTATCGACAATTTATCCAGAAAAAAACTGATTAGCTAAAGTGAGAAATGCATTGAAACTGAAAAAAGTATTTAAATTAGAAAAAATATTTGATGGAATAATCGGGCAGATATGGAGGGTGTCCCTTTCATAGTTGAAGGTTGAAAAAGATGGCGGTTCCGAGGCAAATTGGATACGATTTGCCTTGAACGTAAAAACCGATTTTCAACCTTAATTGAAAGGAACCGCCATGCAGGAATCG
>Ga0208940_1002116_pt1 | contig 19069 bp, 20 predicted proteins | sample AD_JPNNA6_MetaG_FD_184445 | JGI IMG/M metagenome (GOLD analysis project Ga0208940, IMG submission 184445) | Active sludge microbial communities of municipal wastewater-treating anaerobic digesters from Japan - AD_JPNNA6_MetaG (SPAdes) (version 2) | ecosystem: Engineered > Bioreactor > Anaerobic... | reverse complement strand
ACTCCCTCTCCTCCCTGGGCGGCTCTCATCTGGCGGCTCTTACCCTGGCGGCAGAATCACTCCTGCCCCCATAGCGGTGAATACTGCGGTCTTGGTTGTATGCCTCTACTGCTATCGTTTCCTTAAAACCCCCCCTTTTTCTCCTCCCCTCCTCCTGTGGGCAGCATCTCCCCATACCGTTTTTAAGAGCAATGCCTGCTGATGCTGATCCTGTTTTCCTCTATTTTTGCAGGCTCCTGCTACTGATTCCAAAAGTCCACTTCCTAAATGCGGATGTCACTAAAAATCAATGTGCAGCAAGGCTGTAAGATTTATGCTTTATCACAAAAAGGAAAAAACGTTAGCATCCTCCCCATTATGGATATCTAGGGTCCTGCTCAAACCTTACTCCTCGATCCCCCCGATATGCCTTCTTGTGCATCACTTCCCCCTCAAAAATTGGGGCCGGAATGCCTGCAGGATAGGCCTTGCAGCTTACATAACCGTTCTTGAAGTATCTCTCCCCTCTATGGAAGTGCTTGCAGTGCTCACAGGGTGAATAGCCGAAGAGGTTCTCTGCCACCTGTAGCTGATTCTGCTCCTGCTCTATAGTCGGCTTTTTTCCCATATGGTTATATCATCTCCCATCCTATAAGAGGGTGCTGTAAAACCCGGCCACTAATCTCTGCTTATCTGCCTGCCCGATCCTGCAGGATGCCCCCAATGTGGGAAGCTAACCCGGCAAGTTTCAATATGGATAACCCCTAACTTCCTAAAGTTTTTAGGCAGATAAAATATTATCCATCATCTTTAATAGCAGACTCTCCATTATATTTCACCTAAAACGGAAAAACCATAGTATATAGGAATACGTACTATCTGGGGCACACACCCATTATGATCAGGTCCGAAAGCATATTTATAATATTGTGCAAGGTCGCACGCTATCGATTGGTCTTGCTGCCGGTTTTTCTTCATCTCAGGTTTTGATCTTCAGCTATAAATTGTAGAAGATATCATTGCCTCATGCTCTGGTTGAGGCACAAATCCTGAGAATATAATAAGGCCATTATAGTTTGCTGAGTCTCTGCAACTACAGGAGGCAGCTAGCTAATCCCCCCCTGCAGAGCAAATAGGCCTACAGAGGATGGCCCTGGGGCTGAGCCACTTGCAGGAGAGGACGGGTGCCGAGGTTGTCCCCCTGGTGACCCTGGGCCTGGTGGCATCCTGCAGGAGAGCCCGGAGGTCAAGAATCTATATTAAGGGATCGGGAGGGGTTCCTTTTGCTGCTGCCCTTGGGCAGGGACCGGCCCCGTACCCCCCTCTGAAAATTGGGCGACTTGAAAAAAGCAATTTTAGAGGCTATGATCATTCTATAACTCTCTATGATATTTGGCTCTGCCCCCCTTTCCTGGGCCGTCTCTCTCTCCGGCCCAGTATGGCCGACTGCAGACTCAGAGGCTGCAGCTCTGAAGGTCGAGCACCTTGACGGCCCCGGCGGATACCTGCACGTCGTGAACGTCAAGGGCGGCAGGCCTTCCCAAGCCCGTCCTGGTGACCCTGGAGGCCCATCTGCAGGGGCGGCCAGGTGGATATGTCTTTGAGGGCAGGGATCAGGGCCATATCTCGACCAGGCAGAGCCAAAGGCTCCTGGACAGATCTTGATTGAGGTTGCGGGATAGCGTGTAGAATCAATCCTAAAAACCTAAATTCTGCCAAAGAGAAAGTTATATATCTTTAAGAAAGTATCACTGAGCTATGGCTGGAATGAGTGTTGGAATTGCTCCATCAGAATCCCAAGAGAGGATATATCAAGCAATCGAAAGAAAACATGCTAACATGCCTTGCCCCCGATGTGGTGGAAGGGACTTTATGTCGGTTAATGGTTATTTTAGTATGTCGCCAGGGACGACCCCAGAAATGACGCAGATGAGTGGATACTCACTAACTCTTGTAGGCATGAAATGCCAGCAATGTGGTTATTTGAGTTTCCATGATCTGAATGTATTGGAACACGATTGAATCTTAATCTGATTATTAATAAATCTTTTTTATTTAGTTGTGTTTTTATAGGAAAGTTTTTGAAAGATCGCTTTCGTCTTTTTAATCATGATACAAAATCCCACCAGGCATACATTAGAAAAAGCCAAACACGATCTTTCCGAAATGGAAAAGGCTTTCCAAAATGATGTGATGTTTACTTATTATTTAACCTCTTTTGTTCAAGCAGCCAGAAGTATTACATGGCATATGCAAAAGCAATATTCTAAAAAAGAAGGTTTTGGAGAATGTATTGACAAAAAATGGTCTGGCTGGTATGGTAGCAAAGTTGCCGAGATGAGAGGAAAATCTGAGCTCAAATTTCTCGTCGATGCTAGAAACTTTAGCGAAAAAGAGGGGCCTATACCTACAGGTAAAACGCGTGAAATTCGTATTGGCATGCAAGCAAATGTAATTGAAACAGAATCAAAACCGAAAGCGTTGGAAAATGGAACGATGGAACTTTTGCCTACATTCGAACCGTCTACGGCCAAAACCGTGAATCGTTGGTTCTTAAGTGAAAACGATAATATTGATGCTCCTAAATTTGAAAGACGTGCTGTAATAGAAACATGCGAAAATATAATAAAATATTTTGATGAATTAGTAAGTGAATGCGAAGCCAAGTTTAGTTAGTGCTTCCAGAATTGCCACCATCCCTTCTTCTTGATCTCCTCTTCTCCGGGCTTAAGGGATAGTTGGCTGATGGACTGTGTGAGCTGTGCTATGTGGGACTGAAGGAAGCCTATCATCTCATCTTTCTGCTTGATGGTATCCAGGGCGTGAGTGAGGTCTTTCTGAAGGCTATCAAATTCTATCTTTTTTTGATCGCCTGAGGAAGTGAGACTATCAATTTTGATAGTGGCTTGATCGAGCTTGATAGTCAGGCTATCAACGACTCTCTTTTGAGTCTCATTCTCAGATCGAAGTTTCCTATTTTCTGACCACTTGCCATCTACCTCTCCCTTGAGTGTTTTCGCCGACCCAATTTTGACCCCCCTTTATAAGGAAACGCCGATTCGTTTTTGACCCCCCTAAAAAGGAAAGCCTACTCTCTCCAAAATAAGCCGAGAGGTGGGCATTAGGGTGAAAACGATGGCAGAGATACGAAGAATCGTCGATTTGTACGACCTTTATGGCTCCTACAAGAGGGTAGCCTTTGTAGCTGCATCTCCCAGGGCAGGGCTCCCTCTTCCTGATCCTGCAAAGGTCTCTGCTGATAGAGATAGGAGTGTGGCTTAAATGCCTGCAAAAGAGCAGCAGGGAGGAGCTGCCTCCTAAGTGGCAGGCAAACCTGCAAAGTTCTATTACATTTCTGTTGAAAAGCCACAAAATGACATAGAACTATTCAAAATCGGTATCTATGGCCTCATTGAGTCCATTCTTGAGGTTCACATATCGGCAGTCATCTATATCGGACTCTTCGGCTTTTAACGGCAGTTGGTCTTCTCTGATCTTCGTCAGGCCTAGGGATCGGGCTAGCAATCTCATATCTCTCATGCTTCAGCCTTAAAATGGCTCTCCGATATCGATCCTCGTTAATATCCATGCTCTCTAATTCTCTGCAGCCTGGCTCTTCTCCTCATTATTTCCTCTTCGGCAACTTCAGGCTTGAAACCTCTTTGCTTATTAAACATTCTGAGTTTGAATTCTACCGTATCTTCACCATAATATAAATCAGGCATAGAAAATTTTGTCATTTTGATAACTCCATAATTTTTACCCATAAGGCCGAAGGATATGAGAATTTTACAGTTTGTATGTCTACGAGTGGAATGTTAAACATTTTGCAAGCTTCGTACTCATTGCCCTTGCATTTGTAAAGCATTCTAGTAACGAGGCAGTCAAAGTGAAAAATCTCATCACCATATAGAACTACTTCACCAACTATAGCATTCTCAAACCCCTTTTTGCAGATATGGCAGGTCATTCCTTCCTCAATAACCCGGTCTAGGTCCGAGGGGTCATCTTTATCTCCCAAGACCCACAAACCATCATCGGCAGGCTCTACTTTGCCCCTAGAGAAGAGCTTGATAGTCTCCTCAATGCCTTTTGCATCCTCGGCCCGGAGCTGCTCAAGTGTCGTAGCCTTCCCATTACGGAAGACTCCACCACCGGGCTTAGGGGTTAACGGCTTGGGTTCTAACGGAGCTCTACGTCTGCCTGGTCTATAGGCTTCGATTCTAGCCTGCTCCTCGGCAAGAGACTGCTGTAAGGCCTGCTCCCCTAATTCATATTCCGTTGTCATGAGAATCACCTACTGAGAATGCTACGAACGTCTTGGGCCGGCCTCTGCCTCTAAGAGTGGGAGGCATAATGGTAGCCCCATCCGGCAGATTATCAATATCAATATCATCAACCTTGACCTTTTTTAGGCACGAGGGGCACGAGGCAAAGTATGCATGGCCTTTGTACACCCACTCATGCTTGCATCTAGGGCAAATTATTTTTTTCATAGTTCTAGAAGTAGTAGGCAAATATATAAGCTTTTTGACCAAAAGGTGGGCCCCAAGGAGGCACAATGGGTCCATTTTTCGGGAGCGAAGAGATTTTGGATGACCCGTGCATTCGGTTGTAGCTAAATATGATCTGATAACACTATTTCAAATTACTGTTATGGAGCACTAGAATGTATTTATCTATGGACATGGAATGAAAGATGGGATATCAGGGCCTTGCAAATTACAGAAAATTCGGCAATAAAAATAGCTTCACGGACCGAGGAATCCCCATCCCAAAGAGGAATAGATATGGCATCGTCATATGATGACATCAAGGAAACTTGGAGAGATGATTGGACTGATGAAAAACGCAGTGAGTTCTTGAAGCTCTTCGAAGAATTTGTCAGCATGTATCTATCAAAACCGGATAGCGAATACCATTTGAATTATTATATTAGTAATAACAGAGAACAAGCAAGGAATAACTTTGAATCAATTAAACAACTTGCAGATCGCGAAAAAGATGTTGAGAACCGTAAAAAGGTTATTGAAGATCCAGTCCTCTTAAAACTCCTGCCTTATTCAGATAATCAATCTAATCGAGAGAGAGGTTATTGGATATCCGTAGCTCCTGCTTTTACAACAGATGTGAGGATTAAGTATGGGGCTTCTGGATGGGTAACAGATGGCTGGCCAGAGGTCGCTGAACAAATTCTTGATTTTGTTATACGTTGTGATGAGCATCCAGACCAATTATCAGCAGCATGTGAAGATTTTTCTGCTTCTCCGTATTCAAAAGGCTTTAAGGCCGGAACTTTATCGCCAATATTAAATGCACTACGTCCAGATCATTTCATCGTTTTTAATAAAAAAACCAGAATGGTTCTTAACTACTTCACGAATCAGACCTACACCCAAAGCCTTCTAGACTATCCTAAAGCCAATAGAAATGCGTTCACCTTAATTCAAGATTTAGCTGGGGATATGCAGAGATTAAGCAATAAGGATATGTTAGCTGTAGATCTGTTTGACATGTTCTCCCATTGGCTGGTAGCAATTAGGAAATACCCTCCGGTTGTTGGTGTTAGCGTCCCAGATGACACTAAAGAAGACCAACAGTGTATTGTTCCTCCAACAACCGAGGAAGCTCCTGCAGGGACAGATCACACGCGAATTCAGTACCTTCTGTTAACGCTAGGCTCTGAAATGGGTCTTAACGTATGGGTAGCACGCAATGATCGTTCCAAAGTCTGGCAAGGCAAGCCATTAGGATCATTACCAAATATTGTAGAAGAACTGCCTAAGCAATTCGATGATGCTACACAGAGAACAATAGAGCTGATAGATGTTCTGTGGTTGAAGGGTAATTCGATTATTTCAGCCTTTGAGATAGAATGCACAACATCGATCTTCTCTGGTCTACTTAGGATGAGTGATCTGCTGGCTCTTCAACCAAACCTAGCTATAAAATTCTACTTAGTTGCACCAGCTGAACGTAGAGATAAAGTAAAGCTAGAAATAATGCGTCCGACATTCCAATTTATTAGCCAAAAGCCCTTAAAGGATATCTGTGGCTATCTCTCGTTAGAAGGATTGATGGAAAAAATCGAGGGTATAAAAAAACTTGGATTACCGTATTCTTCTTTGAATCCTAACTTTCTTTCAGACATCGCAGAATATTTTGGTGAGGACATGGATTAACCTTATCCTTTTCAGCATCAGACACACAACCCCTGAGTTTTGATGTCAGGGATTGGCAGCTGGTCAGTTTTATCCCCCTACTATTGAGTAATTTTAGACTGTCAGTGACAAACTATAGGATAGCAGAAAGCTATAATAGCTTTATAAGGCAGAAGAATTGTGGTAGTTTGAATTACTAAATTATATAGTTGAAGAGGTAGGTAATTGATGATTGTAACCACAGATAACCGAAAACGCCCCAGAGATCTAGATAGAGAAGAATTTAAGAAATGTATTAGAATAATTAAGAAAGATTTCACACGTAGTTGGCTAGAAGATTACAATGGTTTTGATCATCCACTAAAAACCCTCTGGAGCCGTACGGATAAATTCGCAAGTGTCCAATTATTTCAGTTGGGATATAGTCTAAGAAAAATAAAACAAATTAATAAAAAGTGGTATGATCGAGTAGTTAAAGAGATAAAAAATGAAGACATTGGTCAGATGCGTGCAAATATTTTAGAGATATTTGTTGCCAGTCAATTACATAATCCACCAGATAGAATTGTGGAATTGCCGGGAAGAAATAATCCAGGATGGGACCTTAAAGTAAAATTAAGTAATGGTTTAGAGATATTTGTCCAAGTAAAGAACAATAGTGTGGTGGAGAATTTCGAAAATGAAAAGGTTCATGACATAGAAAAAATCATAGAATCAAATCTCAGATCGGGATTCTTAAAAGTCTGCATTTCTAAGACTGATAATAAAGATCCGAGCGATATAGAATGGCACAAGTTAAAAGAGAGATTGCGTGATATAATGCAAGGTCCTTTTAAAGAAAGTTATATCGAGAGTGATGTTGAAGGGGGATGGCATATAAGAATGACGGATATAGGTAATTCAATACCCAATTTGCATCCCACAAAAAAATCGTATGAAATGTTACTTACAACTCCATTCTCTAAATCAGAAAAAGATAAAATTTTTAGATGTGTAATCAATGCTTGCTCAGATCTAGGAAAGAAAAGAGAGACAGATACAGAGGAATCAATAAACATTGCTTTAGTTTATGTTCCTTTAGATGCATCATTTAGCTTATGCAGCGAATTGACCCATCAATATTTTGAGGATACCCCAGAGCCTCGTGCATCAGGTGTTCTTTTTTATAAATCAGGTGCTACAACAGACACGGAGAAAAACCAGAATTTTTTAGCACATGCATTCCATTTAGTATTAAGAGATAGTAAAAGATGTTGGCTTGAGACTAGTGGATTTCCAACGTCGATTGTTCCTTTATTTAAAAAAATCGACATTGGAATAGGCAGAGGGTCCTTTTCTATCGACGGGATAAATGAGGAGGATATTTATAATCTCATTGATGCTGGTTCTGAGAAAACATATTTAAAGAGCGATCATGTATATCAATCGGGCCAAATAAATTACTTATTAAGGCACAATGGAACGTATAACTTTAATAGACACACGGGGATTAAAATACACTTTTGGTATATCGATAGTGACGGGCAGGAGAAGGAGGAAATGGACTACATTGGAGATGAAAAGCCCATTTTGCTCTCGTTTCAATCAGAGTCTTAAGCCCTGGGAGTCGTGTACGCTAATAACTGAAAAATTCTAAGAGGATCATATGGTTGAGACAAAAGATATTGATTATAGTTGATAGACGCTTTGCATGTGACAACTAGGCTGAAAGCGTCTGAAAAATATGGCCCTGGATCACGTTCTTAGACAGGCTATAACGCTAGGCCACAATCTTCTTAATGTATTAGCATTTATCAGTTTAGGGAAATGATGGAGACCAATTTATTATACTATGGAGACAATTTAGACATCCTGAAGAGGTACATGGAGGATGAGAGCATAGATTTGGTCTATTTAGACCCTCCATTTAATAGCAGTCAGAATTATAATGTCCTCTTTGATGAAAAAGATGGGTCTAAGTCTGCCTCCCAGATAAGGGCCTTTGAGGACACCTGGCACTGGAATTTAGACTCTCAAAAGGAATTTGAGAGTATAGTGCTTAGGGCTGATAAGGGCATTGATGGAAGAATACTCTTCTTCGAGAGCCCATCTAATAAGAAGGCCAAACAGATAATCATCTCTGTGAAGTCTGGAAAAGTCTCCTCATCACATATCAGGGACCTGAAAGGGGTCTTAGAAAGGGAAAAAGCTGCCATAGGTGTCTATATAACTCTCAATCCACCTACAAGGGACATGAATGAAGAGGCTGCTAATGCTGGATTCTATAGATCGGGTGAGTTAGGTACTGCCTCTTATCCTAAAATTCAGATCCTGACCATCAAGGAACTACTGAATGGCAAGACCATCTCCAGTCCCAGCTATATGAGGGACAGGGAGGGAAATAGGACATTTAAAAGAGCACCAAAAGGAGAGAGGCTGAAGAAAGAGAGAAATAATTCAGTAACCCTAAACAAATTCATTGAAGAAAGGGCATGAGCCCACGTGAGAGGTGTTTAGCCTGCTGATCAGGATAACTTCTTTTTTAGGACCAAAAAGATCAATTATGATCAAAGCATGATCATCCATGAGCAGAAATTGATCAGGGAGTGATCAACTTTGAGGGTCTATGCAGATGTGGATGAGCAAACCCTGGGAGAAATTAACCAGGCAGCTAAGAATTTCAATCTCAGCAAAGCCAATTTGATAGCCAAGGCTATTGATCAATTCCTTCATCCACCTGAGCAAACTGGCCCAGAGATTGATCAACTGAGAGCAGAACTTGATCAAGCCAGATCAGAAAGTGATCAATTAAGAGCAGACCTTGATCAGGCCAGATTAGATGCCAATAAAAGATGGTCAGAGATGAATGCAGCAAAAACAGAAAATGCCCAGCTAAAGAGAGATCTGGAGGCTGCAAGATCAAACCTTGATCAAACCTTGATCAAACTTGATCAGCTAAGAGCAGAAATTGATCAAGCAAAAATAGAGAGACAGGGACTGACCAAAGACCTGGAAAAATATCAGGAAGCACTGAAGCTTAAAGATCAGCACATTTCCTTTTTGGAGGCTACAGTCCACCAGGCCCTGGAGAAGATCCCAGTACTTCCACCCAGCCAGGAAGAGGCCAAAGCTAAGCACTGGTGGCAATTCTGGAAGTGACCATTACCTACAGGGCCTTATGAGGACTAGAAAGCCTTATGTACTATTGACTACACATAAGGCCCTATGCAAACGGAAAAAGGAGTGGCCCTGCAGAAAACCCTCCTCCTTTTGGGTGAGCTGCCAGAGAGCCCCAGGATCAACCAGGCCATAAAGCTGCTCCTGGATGAGCTATATGAAGAGGAAGGCCCCAGCCAGGATGAGATCCTGGGTGCTGTGAGGGGGCAGGTGGATGAGATCAGATCTGTCAGAGGCCAGGGGTCCTATGTGCTTCAGAGGATCAAGTGTGGAGATCCTAGCTGCCACTGCATGAAAAAGCCTGGAGATTTTCATGGCCCTTACTGGTATCTATTCACAAAGAAGAATGGGAAGACCAGATCCAAATATGTGGGCAAAAGCCTGCCTGCAGAGGTCTCTTAAAGGGGCTGGCCTTATGTGTCCAGTACACATAAGGGCCAAACACTGGCATTGGCCTGAGGCATGGAGGTCAAAAGTGTTATATGTGAAGTCAAAGGATGAAGTTCTTTGATAATGGATGAGCACAAAAGCAATTCAGAGGGACTTAACAGGAGCAGTAAAAGAGAATGGATTCATTAAGAAGAGGGTGACTCAGGCAGATGTATATCCTCCTGGCTCTTTGAGGCAGGGTTTAGAAGACTATTATAAGGATATAATTATAGAGGATTTGGATATAGCATATAAGGTCTCTTATGTCAAAAATAGATCTATTCCATTCCTGAGGCTCTACAGATATAAGGAAGCTTTTTCTTTTGACTTTGTGAATGATTTTCTGGATAAGTTTCATGCAAACCATGATGACTATGTTTTCGACCCTTTTTCAGGATTGGGCACTACAACATATACTTCAATGCTTAGAGGCATTCCGTCTATAGGAGTTGATAGGCTACCCATTGCTTATTTCAGCTCAAAGACCTTACCGTTATTTTTATTGTTAAAAAAGAATGAATTAACTCAGAAATGGAAGGCATTAATTCCCGAAATAGATAACAGTGAGCCTGCCTCTATAGCTTCAGATGTGGCTATCATGGAGATTGCTTTTGCTGAAGAGACTCTTATTATGCTGAGGATGATGAAATCTGCGATAGATGCCCAGCCAAACCCGTATAAGGACATTTTACTTTTACTATTTTTCTCTATTTTAGATGAATGCAGTCTTACATCAAAGGATGGGCAATTTCTCAGATTGAAGCCCGATAAGGAAACATCAGATCCCATTAAGGCCATGAGCAGGAAAGTCTCCCAGGTAGAGGAAGACATCCATAGACTGAAGCTACTTCATCCAAACATAACAGTCAATGATGAGATAATGCCTGATATCTTTTTAGGGGATACCAGGGATCTATCTGACATTAAATTTAAAAAAGAGCCGACTATATTAATAACATCCCCTCCTTATGTCAATAGGTATGATTATACCAGGTCCTATTCTCTGGAGCTTTGTTTTCATTTTGTTAAAAACTTTGAAGAGCTGAAAGCTTTGAGATTTGGAATATTAAGATCACATGTGGAATCCAGAATAGAGAAGGAGGAGGGCTCTCCTCACCCAGTTATCACTGAGATACTTGATGCACTCAGCAATAAGCCTTTGAATAACCCTAGAATTCCCATTATGATCACCACTTATTTTATAGATATGCAAAAAGTTATAAAAGAGTGGTTTAGAGTTCTAGCTCCAGGTGCTCATGTGGCGATGGTAGTGGATAATGTCAGGTTTGAAGGAGAGCTGATCCCTGTAGATTTAATCCTCTCTAAGATGGCTGAAGAAGCTGGATTCACTGTAAAAAAGGTTATTGTAGCCAGGTATAAAGGCAATAGCTCTCAGCAAATGAAGAAATATGGAAAGGTCTCAGTCAGGGAGAGTATAGTAGTTTGGGAGAAATAAAGATGTCTTCAGATAGTAAAATTGCAGCATGGAAATGTGATCAGCTCAAAAAGAGTGAATTCTTCCATAGAAAGCTCCACGAATGGGGCTTACTGGAGATAGCCTATGAGTTAGAGAGTATAAAAGGTGAGAATTTAAATTGGAAAATGGATTTGAATATCTCCACTACTGCATGGGATAAAGTGATCCATAGAGGCATCAAGCCCATAAGGGTTTTTGCTCATCCTCAGGTTCTTATTGAGAATCCTAGAAGGGTTAGCTATTATAGAATGCTATCAATGGTCTCACAAAAATCAATGTCTAATGTGGGTTTAAGTGTTAATAGCAGTGAGATGAATGGATCAAGACTTGATAGATCTGCAGCTCTAGATTTGTCAATGCATCTAAATAAAATTATCTGTATGCTTATTGAGAATGATAATGTTATAGATGAAAGGGAATTTGATCTATGGAGAGCAATGACTGCAGGCGTCCAGGCTGAGGGTTCATGGAATAACTCAAAGGGAGCTGCTGCTGAAGACATCATAAAAGGCATTATTGAGAGAAGACTGAAGGAGACTGCCCATGTATCAAAGGAAGGGTTTGATGGCAGGTCAAAGATCTTCCACTTGAAAGATGGAAGACTCGTTAGAATGGGCAGTGAGCCTGATGTAGCATTTTATAAAGATGATAAAATTGAGTTGGCTTTAGAAATCAAAGGAGGGATAGACACTGCTGGAGCCTTGGAGAGATTTGGTGCTGCTATAAAAAGCCTGAGGAGGGCCAAGCAGGAGAATCCAGGAGCAATCACAGTTTTGCTCATACACGAAGCTTCAACAACAGCTACAGCCAATGGTGAAATTAAAGGCAGTAGTGACATTGACCATCTATTCACAATAGGTGATATGATCAACAGTGATGAAAAAAGAAGTCAGCTTTTCGGAATTTTAAAGATATGAACCCTGCTGGCATTTTCTAAAGATGGCCTGAAAAGGATAAAATCCCATAGGAGAGTGAGATCCAAGCAGGTGGTGATGACCTTTACAGAAAGATTCCTGCCTGGGTCCAGGATTTCTTTTCTGCTCTGACATATCAATTTTGCCAGGCCTTGAAACGTTGCCAATGGCAACGGCCTGAAAAGTGTCTTTATTCAGGCAAAAGAATAAAATTAAAATGCTATTATAATTGAGCACATCATGAGCAGTCAATATAGCATAAGCTAAAGCTGGCAAAGCTACTATATCTATCTATTCAAATTTTATTTATTTAATGTGCAAATTCAGGCATGCCTGCCCAAAAGTATCCACTCCCTCTCTCATCCCAGATTAAATATCTCTCTCAGCTCCTCCTCCCTGATATGTAACCTTTGGATACGGTTTGTAGGAGGATTTTTAAAATCAATATCATCAAGGGCCTCTTTATCAGCAGTTAACCTTTTAGTCCCTCTGAGATCTCCGGGGACCCTCCCTAAATCTAATGCCGGGCACAACTGGGCAGCTTTCTGCAGGGCTCTAATAACATCTCTCCTGCTGGGCTGGGCTCCTTCCAGGCCTGTAAGGTACTCTTTAGCCTGGGAAGAAGTAAAAGAGACCTGGCTTTTAGCCTGGGAGGCAATCTCAGAGACCCTACTTATTATTGCCTCAGCTCTGAGCATGATTTTTGTGATGGCTCTACGTCTGATGGTCTCCACTGACATCTGGGCAGGAGACCTGGCTTTGAATCCCTCAGCTATCACTTTTATCGATTGCTTGATATAGGCAAATAGCATGAAGAATCTGGTTATGGGATCAATCTCCTGCTGCAAATTTTTCATCCTATTTGCAGTCAATTTGGCTAAATCCTTCTGAGGCAGGAGCCTCAGCTCCTGAATAACTTCAGCCAGGAGATTATAGACCTCAATTGACTCTTTCATAAGGCTCTGGAGATCTCCCAGGCTGATCTCTAAAACTGTTTGCTGGCTATCCATGTCCTCTGCTGATGCAAAGGGTTTTATACCATCCAGTAGCTTTGTATCTTTGTACATCGTGTAAGCCCTCCCGTAAATGGGCTCTGGGCTTAGGCTGCAACCTAAGCCCCCATACAAACTCTTTTTTTCAGCTAGATCAAACTTTTAGTCCTTCCTATGATAAATGAGGATCGCCTGGGCTGCAAAGAATGCCTGGGCATTATTGAGCTTCTCCCGGAGGCTTCTCCTTTTAATGAGAAGTTCATAAAATCACTACGCTGGGACTGCATTATTGAGATAACCTCTCTCTTTTAAGAAAGTTGCTAAGGCCTCTTCAATGACTTCATGCTGTTTTCTCAGAGAGCCCTTTTCGTCCACAGTGTATTTCTTTAATGCCTGACTTATATTTCTAGGGATCTTTGCACTCAAATTTGCTTGGTCCTCATCTATCATGATTCTGACTATGAATTCCTATTATTAAAGTGTTTTGATACGTGAACATCTTCACGTGGCAAAATGTTTTAAATCCTTTGCAGTACGAAGTCAACTATCCACCTTCGGGTAGGGCAGTTTACCAGGAGCAGAGATGGCCTTTTAGGGGGGCCGGAGGGATTGAATGAATTCTCACGCAGGTTCTAAGAGTTGGAATGTCCCAGGACTTTTGAATTGTGCTGCAAAGGCAGAGAATAGGCAAGAGTCTGCTTATTTTCTTTGCAGGGCTCAGGCTGGAGTTATCGGAGCAAGTGTAAAAGAAATTTGGGAGGATTGTTATCCAAGGACCGATAGACGTAAGCTCGGTAGATGGGAAAGGCATTTCAGGGAGGCAAGAACATGCAGCAGACTTTACAAGGGAGAAGAGATCTGAAGGCTAACTGTCTAACTTTTTAAATAGAAAAGGTTTATATATCAAGCATTATTTTATATCGGTTATGCCTAAAAAGAAGCACACTAACGGTATGCTATGGATGAGACCCTCTCCTCAGGTAAGAGAAGAAATTGATAAAATAAAAAAAGAGACGGGGGTATCTTACAGTGGCATAATGAGAGCCGGGATTTTGGCCCTGGCAGAGTTGCATAAGAATGATAAAAACATAGTCAAGAGGTTGAATAAGGAAACGATGAAAGGAGTATGGGAAAATGAATGAGAAGATGCCCGAAGGGGCAACACAGGAAAAGCTAGTAAGTCAAGAAGGTTATACAACTGCCATCGTAGATAAACCTTCCTCTCCTAAAATTCCTCAGTTTATCCCGAAGCTTTTGGGGAAAAAGGTCACTATCCGGCCCGTTTCGGGGGGGCAGCCTATTTCGGGGGTGCTGGAGGGCTTTAATTTGTACGAGCTCAAGGTCTCGGTGGGCAACAAGAGGGAGATAATTGTCTTCAAGCATTCTATCCACTCAATAGAGGTATCTCTATGACGGAATCAGAAATAATTTGGCTTGAGGATCCTATCAAGTTTCCGTACCTCAGGGAAATTTTGTCTTTCGACCTTGAGCCTAAGAGTGATGAAAGAGATAGAGTCGTGGGATACTCTAGGACTAATGCTCAATGCTGTCGAAAATTTTATTGGATGGATGGCTACGATGGCAAAGGGCCTTATGAACATGATTTATGCCCCTCTGAAGCAGTCCTGCCAGGCAGCATCCAGGCAAATACCTGCAGCCTCAGATATGGGCCTGTATTAGCCAGGAAGAACGGCTTTAAAGCTAAGGACGAGTACTCTCTAGTGGCTATGTCTGAATGGTTAGAGCCTTCAATTTGGGACTCCATAGAGGTTGTGGCATGATCATAAACCCTGTGAGCCGTAAAATCGGTAAGGCACAGGTCGATCCTGCAGCCTCGACTGAATTAAGTATTGCAGAGCTCCTCAATAGAGGGGCTCAACTTTTATTAGAACTAGATAGAGCTAATGAGGCCTTGCTCGATGCAGCCAGAACGACCTTGAGGGTAGACGGGCAGGCATGGAAGGGAGCAAGAGGGGCTGTAGCCCAATATAACCAAGCTTATGCTGAGCTGAATGGAGTTATAAAGAAGCTGAATGAAATTCGACAAAATGGTGACGAAAATGAATGAAATGGAGAGTGGGGAGATCATAACTCTCCCCCGTATCGAGACTGTAGATAATAACAATCTGCAGGCTGAGGATAAAAACTTATCCTTTGAAGAGCAATATAATAGGATAGGAGTCCTAGCTGAAAAATGGAATTGCCTAAAACAACGTACAAAAAGTATAGAATTACCTAGTAGAGTGAAACTGACAGCAGGCATCCGGCTCATAAGAGTAGGCCTCGATAAATCTGGAATAGAGAGTATATACGCTGAGTTTACTAGAATTCAATATGACCTAGATCTTACTAGGACCGACTTTACACGTGATAGACTCCAACACTGTATGATAATCTATGATAACCTCTTTCGTGGCTCTAGGAAGGCTCCTAAGGCTCTAGGAGAACTTTACAAAGAGGTGTTCGATCAGAGAGGAAACACCGGCGACCTGAATGATGTAGAGCTGACTTTTATAAAAGAAATGCTAAAAATATGGCCTATAATAGAAAAAGTGTACTCACCTGACAGACTCAAGAAGCCTAAAGATTACGGCTGGGAGAATAATGCAAACTACATGCCGAATGATCCTCTAATTGAGGCCTGGTGCAAGAACGGAGGCAACTACGGAATTGCATTAGGCTACGGAGGCCTGATTTGCCTCGATGAGGATGTACCTGGCAGTTTTGAAAAGGCAGGAATATTTGACCACGTGCCTCAAGAGACTTGGACGGATACCACAGGAAAAGGCAGGCATTACTTCTATATTTGCAAGGATGTAGAAGGATTAAGAGCCAAATACGGAGCTCATACCAAGATCAAGAACTCAGCCGGAGAGGAGATAGGTGACCTCAAGATAGGAGGCAGTGGTGGTACACAGGTAGTAGGACCTGGCAGCCTGCATCCTTCAGGTAAGAGGTATGAGATAAAAAGGGATGTAGCACCTGCAGAGATTACGATTGAGCAGGTAGAGGCCTTTATGAGCTCTCCTGCCGTGCCTCAAAAGCAGCAGAAGGAGAGAGAAGGAGGCTCTAAAGGAGGCATAAAAGTATTCAGGCAGGATGGCACAGAAGTTAGCATTATGGAAGTGATACAGCCTAAAGACGTAGCTTCTGCAGATGGGGCTGAGATTAAAGCTGAGCATCCTCTGCATGGATCAGAGCACGGCAACAATCTCGCTATCAACCTAGCCACTGATGAATGGTTCTGCCATAGATGCCGGAGTGGTGGAGGCCCTCTTGAATGGCTTGCCATCGAGTCCGGCGTAGTAACCTGTGGATCAACAGGTAAAGGCTGGTTAAAGAGGCTCAGCAGCCGAGAGAGAGCCGAGCTGCAGGAGTTTATCGAAGGAAAAGGCTTCAAGGTGGATCTAAGCACTGCAGTTTTTGAAGAGGATTATGGACGTGCTCAGATTCTTGAGAGACGAATGCCTGACGTAAAGTACGCTCATCACTTAGGCAAGTGGCTCATATATGACGGCCAAAGATGGAAGCCGGAGACGGACGAGGCCATTTTAGGCCGAGCTGCTAGAGAGCTCGTCTCGGAGCTTAGCGAGAAGATGCCTGCAGATGAAGATGAGTTAAAAAATCTTGAGAAAGAGAAGAGAAAAGTCTGCAGACTCGGCACAGTTACGGCTGCTCTAACATTTCTAAAGGGCATGGTGCAGGTCGAGCCTGAAGAGATCGACAGCGACGGCTGGCTGCTGAATGTCGAAAATGGCACCCTCAACCTCAAAGACGGGAGTTTCAGAGAACACTATGCCGGGGATATGATTACTAAAGTGGCACCTGTGATGTATGACCCTGCAGCTACATGCCCTAAATGGGATGCTCACCTGAAGATGTTCTTGCCTAATGAGAACATCAGAAGGCAGGTGCAGAGAGACTTAGGTCGGAGCCTGGTCGGAGAAGTTCTTGAGGAGAGCCTTGATATTTGGTATGGCCCATCAGGAGCTAACGGCAAATCAACGACGGCAAGAGCAATAATGACTCTGCTAGGTGAGTACACTAAGAAGGCTGCCCCTAAGCTGCTATTACAGACTGAACATGATAGGCATCCTACCGAAATTGCCGATTTGGTAGGGACTAGAATTGTGTTCTCTATCGAGGTCGAAGAAGGCAGCAGGTTAGCTGTTGCTTTAGTAAAGGACCTCACAGGTGGAGATATTAAAAAGGCCCGATTCATGAGGCAGGACTTCTTCTCCTTCACTCAGACCTTCGACTTTATCCTGATAGTCAATAATCAACCTAAAATGGGTACGGATGAGGCTCTATGGAGAAGGATAAAATTGATCCCCTGGGAGGTCCAGCTACCTTTAGAGCAGAGACGGCCGCAGGATGATGTAATCAATGAGTTTATGGAAGAAGGCCCAGGCATCTTGAATTGGCTGTTAGACGGGCTGAAGGACTGGCAGCAAGATCCTCATTGGGGAGCTCCTGAGGTTATGAATGCCACTAGGGAGTGGAAGGCCGAAGAGGATGAGGTTGAGAACTTCCTGTTTGATAGGTACGAAAAAACCGGAAAGGATGAGGATAAAATCCTGTTCTCGGTGTTGTATGAGGATTACTTGATATGGTGCAGTAATAATCAAGAGTCAATCTTAAGCAAGAAGGGGTTCTCAGGCCAACTAAGGAAGAAGGGGCTAACTGTGAATAGAAGGTCTTCATTAGGACATATGGTATATGGCTTAAAACCCATCGAGAATGTGAGCAAAGATGCTCCTAAAGCCCAAAAAGAAGTGGTCGAAATGGTCCTAGGGGACCCCTGAAAGAGTGGACAAAAAGGCAAACTGGGCCTTGACTTCGTAAAAAACTTGAGAGACAAGGCACCTCCTTAATTTTTTGATGCACAAAATGTAAAAATTTCTGACTTTTTTTGATTTTTATAAAAATACTAGATTAAAAGCCAATCGGTAGCAGTACTCGATGTACTCGGACACCCCTTTATCGCCAGAAAAAAGTTATCAACTTAAAAGAGGGAGACACAGTAAATTACACGGATATACGGACCTCCGAGTACATCGAGTACTGCTACCGATTTCAGTTCTTGAGTGGCTTTTTAGGATATTTATCAACTTTTTTAGGAAGTTAAAGGCCTGCATTAAGAGGCATTGGATTGTCTGCAGGAGTCGGCCACCGGCCACAACCGAGAGCTCTCTTACGGCTGCTTTTGGATAACCGTTAGGTGGCCTGCCGGAGCCACAGCCTGGGAGTAGGATTCAAAACAAGTCTACTTGAGTTGAAGTTAAGTATATTTTCACTTTTTCAGCATCAATCAAATCGTTAAGCGACGATATATCGATAGATAATTGTCGACAGGTATGGCCTGGGCCCAAAACTCCGGCCCAAAAACCGAAGGCTTAGCTCTCCTGCAGGTGAGCCGTTACTCCTGCAGCCGGAGCCGACAATCTCACTGCTGCCGTGCAAGTTGGTCAAACCCTCAGTCTGGGGTTTGACCTCACGGTGCCAGAGGCAGAGAATCTTCGGCTGCTGTGCCGGAGTCTAGCATCAGTCTCTCTCTGATGCTCGGAGGCTATGGCTTCCCCTCCTGGGCCGGAGAGAGCTTAAAAGACCAACCTGGTCTTTTAACCTCCTATAGTCTCAAAAATCCTGCTCAGGATGCCCTAGGATCGGCTTTTTCGTTATGCCTGGGGTTGATTATACCTGTCCAAAATCAAGGCCTTCTAATGGGCTTTAAACGATTTCCGTTATCAGTAGGCATATAATCCTCTGCCTGGGCGGACTCCCTCTCCTCCCTGGGCGGCTCTCATCTGGCGGCTCTTACCCTGGCGGCCCCCACCCTGGCGGCAGAATCACTCCTGCCCCCATAGCGGTGAATACTGCGGTCTTGGTTGTATGCCTCTACTGCTATCGTTTCCTTAAAACCCCCCCTTTTTCTCCTCCCCTCCTCCTGTGGGCAGCATC
>Ga0208940_1002115_pt1 | contig 19072 bp, 12 predicted proteins | sample AD_JPNNA6_MetaG_FD_184445 | JGI IMG/M metagenome (GOLD analysis project Ga0208940, IMG submission 184445) | Active sludge microbial communities of municipal wastewater-treating anaerobic digesters from Japan - AD_JPNNA6_MetaG (SPAdes) (version 2) | ecosystem: Engineered > Bioreactor > Anaerobic... | reverse complement strand
ATATCGGGGTGTAGCGCAGTTGGCTAGCGCACTACGTTCGGGACGTAGGGGTCGCTGGTTCGAGTCCAGTCACCCCGACTTTTTCATCATGGCTGGGTTTGATTATTCAAATAGGAAAATGTTCTGACTTTTACATTTTCTCTTATGTTCATCCAGAATAAATTATAGTCCAATACGTGAAAGTTTTTCAATTTATTAAGCTTATCATTGACGTTTTCAGGGATTTTTACCCATAATATTCTGGATTTCGGTTCAATTCCGGCTCCTGTAAAATGCGGTAACACCTTTTGAAAGTCGAACAATGCACCGGAGTTCAGGTTATCTGGCGCCCAGTCTGAATCGGTTTTCCATGTCAGTGGATTGACACATTGGGAGTTGCCTTTTTCTTTTGCTATGGAATTCGGGATTTCTCCTTCTTTGAATGTCCTCCATGTAACGAAACAACCGGTAGCTGTGGGGGAATCTCCGATTGGTAAAGTTTTGAACGCATTCAGCGGTACATGATATCCGATGATATAGGCACATACCAGTTGCTTTTGCAAGGGTTTTCCATCGAAGAGTTCCTGAAGCAGCCGTATGGCATGCAGGCTACCCTGGCTGTGTGAAGCGATGATTACAGGCTGGTTGTTGTTGTAGTGCGAAAGATAATACTCGAAAGCTTGTTTGATATCGCTGTACGCAAGATTGAATGCCTGTTGAGCCTTTTCCGAATTTGGTACAAAGAAAGCTTTGATATTTGCCTGCCGGTAACGAGGGGCAAAAACCCTGCAGCTTCCGTTAAAAACGGATGCCTGAAAAAGTATCGGACTCATATCGGTTTTACGGTTCAGGGATTCATCGCTCAGGTCGGCATTCCATGGCAGCTCAGGCAGGCTCCTCAGTAATTTTCTCAACTCTTTTTTACTTGCCGTAGTTATACTGGGTCCTTCCAGTTTTCCAAGAAAAGTAGTGGGATGAATAAAAAACACATCGGCAGTCTCTTCTCTTTTTTCGTTTGTCAGAAAAGCAGGGATGCTGTCGGAGGTGTCGTGCATGAAAGGTGAAGCTGCCCAGAACTTATGATTGCTGTAGTCAGGAACAGGACCGGAGTTTGGAGCCGCCTTCCTGTCGAAATATTTTTCGAGTCTTTTCTGCCAGAATCCGCCGTTTTCGTTTTGAGAAAAGCATAAAACAAAAGAAGCGGAAAGAAATAATGAAATGCAAAATATTTTTTTCATAAATAAATGAATATTAAAATGCTGCCTTGAAACACTTTTGTTTATGAAAATAGGACAAATTTTTGAATTTTTTATAAGTTCCGAAATCTGAATTGAATTAATAAATCTTTTGCTTTTGACTTTAAGAATACATTCATAATTCGTATCATACATTAAAAAATCCATATTTTTATATTTACTTAGATTTTGACCTTAAAAGTTCATTTATATTCAGTATAAAACATTAAAAATCGCACATTTTAATGTTTACTCTGATTTTGACCCTAAAAAAATTCTCATAATTTGCACAAAAACATTAAAGAGCCAGAGCACTTTCATTAAAGTCACGCAGAAATATTTTCACCAACGAGGACAAATGGTTTTTGAATTAGCCACTGAAGACATCGAGTTGAAGTAATTATAAAATATTCGGATTTATTACCATTCTGAAACTCTTATTCTTTGAAACCTGGTCATGGGGAATTAATACATATTTCCATGGGTTCCGCTATTGACTAAATTATATTCAGTTGCATAAAATTATTTACACTACATATATTTATTTGGTATTATTCTATTTATTATTATATTTGTTATGCTCATCTTTCCTTACTTAGGAAGAAGGAGTTTCGGAGGACGATACATCTTTATATGTACCGTCTTCTGCGTTTTATAAAATGTCCGGAAGTTTCTTACAGATAAAAGCAGCAAAAGCAAATAAAAAAATTAGCCCGTCAGGGCTTATAGTTTCATAGACGGAACATTATTAAATTTTTCTGCGTTTGTCCGTAGGACATTAATAAAATTATGGCAAAAAATGTTTATCCCCTACGGGGAATAATAATCTTTTGTGTGTATGTTAATCTATTGATTTTGTTCCCCTGACGGGGAACAAAAGTATTTTTGTAGTTACATTCCTATTGCTTTATATATAACAGGGAATGAAATTATAAATTAACAAAATTATTTGACTTGTCCGGGTTTCCCCAACGCGGAAAGAGGAGGAATAAGTGGTCCAATTTGCTGCGGAACGGGTGGCTCAGTTTGGAACGGATTATTCAACTTGCATATTCTTTATTCAATAATTTCTTCAATATCATTATCAATAAATTTCCCTTCTTCTGATTCTGTCTGATCCCGTACTATGGGTTTTCCCATTGCTGCCTCAATTTTCGATAGTATCCGTTCCTTCCTGTCAGCAAAGAATCCATTGAAATCATCAGCGTACAGGAAATCAGGATTAAGAGCAGGAGATTTCAGTATGGCATCAAATTCAACATCTGAAACCCCTGCGTGTTTTTTAAGGCGTTCAAGATATTTACTTGGGGCATCGCCGCTAACTATCTGGTTTGTTCTACCTGAAAGCGGCGTTTTATTAACAATGCAGTCATAGTCATTCCGTGGAATATTGTTTTCCTTCTTCTCACACCATGCTACGGGGAAGATATGATGAATATCAACAGACTCTGAAAAGTAAGTACTGAAATCAATCTTGGTGGCGGAGAGCCAGTCTTTTGTGTTATCTTCCAACAATAATGCATAAACACCCTTGTAAGCTGCACTATTTCTTGTACGTAATGTATGCAGGCGCGAAGGGGTAAAATTTGCATCAAGTTCTTTTCTCTTCTGATAAGTTGAATAGATTGTTTTTGCCTGGATAATATCGATATTGCTTGTTTTATCGAGGATTCTATAAGGTTTGAATTCCGATTAAATTTTTAACCAGTCGGTCTTTAAATCAAACTCTTCAGAGGCGAATGAGGCTGTTTTGCCACGCTTGCAATGATGCCTTTTATGCGGTTATCGTCCCACACCCAACCACGCTGAAAATCAGGAAGCTGAATTTTCCCCTTATTAATATCTTCCAGGATATCATAAAGACGTGTTTTGGTTGAATCAAAGGTTTCCATTAAATGTTAATTTTTATATATTTATTTGGTATTATTCTATTTATTATTATATTTGTTATGCTCATCTTTCCTTACTTAGGAAGAAGGAGTTTCGGAGGACGATACATCTTGATATGTACCGTCTTCTGCGTTTTATAAAATGTCCGGAAGTTTCTTTTTAAGTTTTTTCATCATTTCCTTTTCACCATAAGATTTGTATAAATAGTATGCCGATAAAAGGTAATAATCCGCCTTACTACGTTGTGGCTCCATAACAATCACATACTTTTCTTTAATATTGTATATGTAGGTACGAAACACAGTTTTACCTTTATTTCTCTCTTCTGTGCTAAAAACGTTTATAATTTCTTTGACAATTTCTTCAATATGAGGTCGAATCCAATGTAATCTTCGAGATCTGTGTATTTCAAATTCTCTCTTTTTATATTTCCTGCCATGCTCGTCAAATACTTCTACTTCCTCAGTAGTTAAATGCTTAAATAACGTTTGCATTTGAATTTTATCACTTTTTACCGGCCAAATAAGTTTTGATCTGAAATTAAATTTTGGATTATCTTCTATATCCCTCTTAAAAAATAAGCATTAAAGATCTGGTTCTTTCTGATTCTGCCAGATGATCTAATTCAAGTAATTCCGGATATTTTTAGTCAAATTGAAAAATTCTATTTGTTATTTTGTTCAGAATATCTTTTCAAGTTTTAAGTTGAAGATATTTATTAATAGATTTTAGTTATAGGTTTACCGGAAGAATTCAGGATTCTTTCAATCATACCACCTGAACTTGCATGGCCAATAGCTATACTGTCAGCTAATTCTATCATCATTTTGTTTCTTATTTCTGCCGTTTGTTGTGTAACCCGGCTTATTGATTTTTCAAAAGGTGTGATTATTAGTAATCTTCCTTTATTCAATGGTTTAATAAATTCAGTTGCTGGTTTGTCTGGCAATCCTCTTGCAAGGGCGATGATAATAGGCTGGGTGCCTTTTAACAGATAATGCAAAACATCTTTTTCAATCCGGCTGTGAAAACCGCCAATTATACAATTTCCTGCTTCTCTTTGCTCAATTGCCCAATCGTAACACTTAAGAACAACAGAAGCAGGTATTGAGCGGCTGCAAAGAAATGCTGTTTTATGTAGTTTCAGTAGTTCTATGTTACCTATATTGTCAATGATTTCCATTTAGTTGCTTATCCTTCAATCTTTTTATTGTGATAACGTGCCGTTTTTTATTTTGCAATTTTTTTTGCATTTCAATCATTATAAATTATCTCGCCAAAAAACACATGATCTGGCGAGATAATTTGATTCTAATGAATTATTATAACTTATCTCGCCAAAATGGCGAGTATTTGGCGAGATTATCATTCATTTATGGTGGCAGGTCAATATTCTTATTTTCAGTGTAATTAAACATATAATGTTCATACCTCATTTAGTTTGAAATTAATTTCAATCGGCGAAAATTTATAAAAATGTAAATTTATTGTCAGTCATATATCTTATTATTACTTTATTACTTGATTACTTGTTATATTAATGACGATTTAATTTTTTGGCGTTAATACTCTCTGCTTTGACAAAATAGTCAGGTAGTTACTCCCCCTTGTTAAAGAAACATATAATTCTTTAGGCTTCAGCGCATCTGCATCTAATAAAATAGCATGGTTAAACTCAAGACCTTTAATCAGGTGTGGTCGGGAAATTGTTTTTCTATAAACTTTTCTTCCGATAATACTATAAGTCTCAAGGTATTTTCGGGCAATATTTTTAAGACTTTCTTCTGGGTTTAAAACAGATGAAGAAAATATCTTTTCAATATCCATCCATAGTTCTTTTCTGTAAATGTTACTATTTTCAAAAGAGCTAACCAATCTTATAAGTTCTAATATTAAAATGTTATTTCCAGTTCTTAAATAATTATCTATTAAGAAGTAAAATGATTTTAAGGTTTCATTTTTCCCATTGTACCTTTTATCTCTTTCTAAACATATCCTTATTGGTTTTAATTCATTCTTTATTTTAGTAATGCATTTTGAAGCAATGCTAAATATTTCTAATATTTTTTCTTTTCTGGAGCTTTTCTCAAATTTGTTAATAAACTTGAATAAAGTTCTCCTTTCCATTTCTTCCATAGAATTATAATTACCTTTTAAACATGATGCTATTTTATGAGCTCTATTATCAATATCAATTATTCCTACAGTATCTCCTTTGCTATAAAACAATTGATTTATCTGATTTCGCCATTCATTGATAAACCATTTTGTATTCGATGGCAATTTTGATAAATATATATTTTCATTTGATTCAATATTATGCCTTATATCGAATAGCCATGCCCCCAGATCGCTATTGTTGTTTTTCCATCTCCAGGGTGTAGTCAGATCCGGTAATTGAATATAAAATTGAAAAATATCCTTATTCCAGTTAACTTGATTTTTTGTAAATTCAAAAATCCCCTGAAGCGGATCTCCTAAAATGCGTGTGGGCAGAATTTCGGAAAGTGTAAGAATAAGTTTATGCTGGTCAATTGTACAATCCTGATATTCATCTACAAAAAGGCCTGAATAAGTGGAATTGATAATCTTTCTGCCGAAAATGGTTCTTATTACATTTTCTGCCGCAGAATACAGATTATCATATATGACGATCTGATCATCATTGAACAGATCATAACCACATATCTTTGGATAGGACGAAGCATACCTTAGAGCAAATCCAGCAATGGTTTCAACCCTGTATTTGTTTGAAGGAATCTGGAGTTTAATAAGTTTGTTACGTATTGAATGAACACCGGCATGGGTATGCGTAAGAATTAGCTGCCTGCCTTCAGTATATTTTATTGATTCGGCAATTATATGAGTTTTACCACATCCTGCAGGCGCAACCACTACTGCTCTTTCTTGTCTAGCCAATAACTCCGGCGTGGTTTCTTCTTTATCCATAGATCCATTTTATTAGATCGTACATTTTCGAATAGATGTCAGTACTTTTTATTTTATCAAAACTTCCAAAAACTAATGAACCAAGGCACTTCCCTTTATAGACTTTTTTAAACCATTTCTTATCATTTGCAACTATTCCAAGATCTTTCCTTAATTCGGTTATATCAGAATGTTCAACAATTTCATTAAATGTTGAGTAGGAAGTGTGTAATTTAGAATTTATGACATCAATTATGCTCTGTCTTGCCGGTTCTTCTCCAATTTCGTCTGATAGTAAACCATAAGCTAAATTGATAGTTTCAATAATTAATTCCTTTGGAACATCGAGAAATATCCTTTCTTCAATAGAAACCTGGTCATTCCAAATGATTACTTTAATATTAGATTTTCTGAGCGCTTCAATTTCTTCTTTCTTGATTTTATCAGAATCAATAATTACGCATGTATTATACCCAAGTGAAGTAAGCCCTTTACATATTTGCTTTAAAGTATCACCTTGTCCATTGACAATTGTAACTCCCTGATAACCAAAATTATCATAACCAATACCTGTCAAATATTCTTCAAAAGCAAGCAAAAATCCATATTCTGTTGCTCCTTCACAAACAATTACATTCTTTGCAAAAAAAGCCTCAGGTACTTTTCTGAATACACCCTGAAATTCTTTTTGAATATCTGTTGGCAAGGTTTGGCAGTTAATAATTCCGGCATTATTTCTTACAATAACAATATTAGCCGCATCAAATTCAACTAATGCTACTGATGAATGAGTTGTTGCTATTATCTGCCCTTTACTTTCTAATTCTCTCTTTAAAACCCTTATTAAATTTCTTAGTCTATAAGGTTCTAAACCAGTTTCAATTTCATCAAAAAGCAAAATAGCTCCTTCGTTAGTACTTTCAACTTGAAGGCCTGAAGCAAGCAGTTTTTTTGAACCTGAACCAAATTGTCTTACCGGTATTTTGTCGTCGTTTATAGAAATTGCTCCATAACCAAATGAAATAGATTTTGTATCAAGTTGAGCTTTATATCCGGTTTTCGGTCTTATTCCAAATTTTTCAGATGTTTTTGATATTTTTTCAATTATGCTTTGAAGATCCGGAATCTTGTCTTCATCAAAACCTTCTTTTGCTTTTCTGACTGCATCGGCAATCATTGCTCTTGCCTGATCTATATTATCAGACCATTTATTAAGAACAGATCCTTTGCCCCAAGTAAAATGTTTCTCGATCTGGTTACCAACACGCAAAATACTCAATTTCTCACGCATTTTATGGGAAATTTCTTTTCGTTCCATTTCCCTATCTGTAAATAATATCCATTCAGGTTCAAGAGATTTATTTACTGATAGTTTAATTGTAAGAATTTGAATTGATCCTTCTTCCGGCTCGTCGATAATCTTATTGTCTTTTATGCCTCTAAGGTACATTCCGAATTTTGTTTCTTCGTAAAAATCGGCCGGACAGTCTGAAACAGAAACGAAAATTACAATAGGATTTTCTGTACTGCAATTATAAAAATCAGAATCGTCAAATGAGAGTGTATATGATGGATAAAGAGCATATTCAATAGCATCAAGTATAGTTGTTTTACATGAATCACCATGACCGATGAGACAAATGTATTTCCCCGGAAGAAACCAGTCTAATTCTTTTATTCCTCTGAAATTCAGAATTCTAAGATGCTTTATTTCCATGTTAATAATATTTGCTAATCTTCATTATTTTCTGCATCATGCCCCATCCTGTATTTTATGTCGTAATTAATAATAAAATCCAGCTCCTCCTCAGTGAAACCGTAATGCTCGGCTAAGATTTGGTCTATATTATCTATGATATATTTTGATTTTGATGGAGTAAAAATTAATTGTGACCTTTTCCCTGTTGTTTCATAACTTTGTATTTTATTTTCTGCTTTAGATAAAAGGTCTTTACAAAGAGTATACCCATAATTTATCAAAGAATCATTATTAAGGTATTTATATGGAAAAGTAAATAACATGTAGTCTTTACAATTATACATGTCAAAATGTAAAGTATACCACCACCACCAAGTATTAGAAGATAAAACAGTAATAAATTCATAAACATTTGTTTCATTACTAAAATATTTTGATTTATTGCTTTTACTCTCACTGCCAAAGTCTCTATCAATAAATATTTTGAAATATCTTCCGCCTGCAGTTCTGTAGAACATTTGTTGTGTGGTTTTTTTTCGTGTTTGTTCTAAGTATTTACCAATATTACTATGAGTTCGCAAAATTTTTTTGATTATTACATTCTCATTGAAATTTGAAAACTTTGGTATAGCGTATTTAAAATAAATATTTTCATTCTTCACTTCAGTATATGTTATTGATTCAAAAAGATACTTACGAGTTTCATTAAACCATCTTTGATATTTTGATGAGTATATTAAAGGATTAGAATTATTTTTCTTTTGATTGATAATAATAGTTAGGTTCATTGTGACGCCTTCAAATAAAAAGGCTGGTCTAGTAGCATAATTAGATAAAAACAAAACTGAACTATTTTTTGTCATTCTTTGTCGCATTGTTTCCATAGTTGGAGTGGATAAACAGCTTATTTGAACAATCATACCACTCCATGCTTTATTATTAATTAACGATTGGCTCCTTTCAAAAACATATGAATAAAGATTATAAGAAGAGTAAGTTTCATAAATTGTATCTTCAATTTTATAAGCAAAGTTATTAGATGAATATTGGACATAAGGTGGATTTCCAATCACCACATCAAACCCACCATTATTATTAATTATCTCATAGAATTCAGCAAACCAATGGAAAGGTTGATGAGTGATCTCCCATTTGTTATAATCCAATCCCTCGTAATATTGCTTATGTAAAATTTTGTTCAGGTTGCCACTCAATTTTTTTAATCGTTTGTTTAGCTCATTTTTTGCTTCTGTAAACTCTTTTTTGTTTTCATAACCTTTCAGTTGCAGCTCTTTAAAACGCCTGAATGCCATGGCAACAACATCGCACTCTTCGAGTATATCCTCCTTCATTTTTGGCGTGATAAACAGCCCCTGTAATTCTTCAATTTCCTTTTGTGAAGCATATCCTATTAAAGTATTACCTGCCCTAATATTGAAGTCAATATCAGGCAGGGGTTCAAGGCCAAGGTTTGGTTTATTGTAATCAGGATCAACCGTCGCGACAAGCTTTAGAAACAGACGAAGTTTAGCAATTTCGACTGCCTCTTTCATTATATCAACACCATAAAGATTTCGGAGAATGATACTTTTATAAATAAAATATGAGAGATTCGGATGCTGGGGATTCTGAATAATGCAAAGCACATCTCTGAAATACTTATACTTGTTGCTAAAGTGTTTCTTATTATGTGCATTTAAAATATCCTCATCTTCAACGAATGCTCTCATTCGCATTATGCAGCTTTCATAAAGTGGTTCAAGAATATTCAATGCAGCAAAAAGAAAGGCGCCTGATCCGCAGGTGGGGTCAAGAATAGTAATGTTGATAAGGGCCTCGTAAAAATGCTTAATCAGATCAGGATCGTCTGAGTTGTCAATTATATCCTGTGCGAATTGCCGGATATTCAGATTGTATGTTATGAAATCATTTATCTTGTTTATCTCGCCGGCATCAATTTTTTTTCGTACTTCCCAGTACCTTTTGCGACGTTCAATAAGTTCACGGTAAATTTCTGCTGGTAATGCAATGGCTTCAGGAGCCTGTTGGTTCCATGGTTTTCTAATTTCCCATAAATGAGGATGATCATCAGCTAATACTGTCTTATCCTGAATTTCAGGGCGGAAACCGGCACGAATATCATCAGGCATGTCAGACCAGAGGGGGTGGTCATGGTCGTCAATGCTGATATTTGTATTGAAATCAAGAATATTGATATCAATACCTTTTTTAAGCGCATCATATATGTAAGTATCGCCCGATTCCCTGAGCATCTGCCATATCCATGCATCCTCTTTAAAAGCTTTCGGATACTTTCGTTCTGTTTCATCAAAAAGGAAAGGTATAATGCAATTCTTACTTATGTAATCTGTAATGTCTTCCTTTGTATAATAAGCCCCCATCTGAGCACGGTCGTTAATATATTTTTCAAAAATATAACCTATTACATCAGGGTTAATATCTCTGCCTGTTGCTGTAATTCTTGTATCGAGATGCCAGTTATACTGATCGAAGAAATTAAATATAGCCTCAAAAGCATCATCCTTAATATCTATATCGGCGTATTTTTTTTCAAGTTCATGAACATCGAAAAGACCTCCGTTCAGATAAGGTATGGTGCCGAATTCTTTCCTGATTTCTTCTGTATGTTCAGGAGCGCCAAGTCCTCTATGGAATAATATAAGAAGAAAGCTTTTATAAAAATTTATATAGAATTTATCCCGTCCGGTTTTTTTCTGACACTGGTTGAGCTTGTCTTTAAGATAATTCAGATTATTGTCAAGAAATCCTTTTTTCTGAATGAAATAGCAGAACATCAAACGGTTAAGCATCAGAGATGCATACCATTCCTGATCTGTTATATTTGAGATTCCTGTAATAAATTGAAGAAAGTTTTCATGCTCTTTTCTGAATCTCTCATAGAACTTTTTGGTTACCTGTTCAACATTCCTGCTGAAGTTTTCATTCACTCTGTCTACGACATCAGCAATAGTAATTTTGTCCTCTTCATCAAGAGTAAAGAATAAATTTGATGCTTTTTGATACAACAATTCAGGTTCCTGTCCTTTATACCATCGTGTTTCGCTAAGACGTGTTGGTTTGCCAAGTCTCTTTACAGACAATTGCCATATTTGAATCGTATTGGCATTATCGCAGAAAATAATAAGATGTTCACGGAATAATTTCCCGATTTGCCTGTCAAGTTGCAGGCGTGTGGCATAATCAGGGAGATAGTTTTCATTTGCAGGTTTAAAAACTATAATCCTGAATCCGCTTTTTTCCGCAACACAATTAAACAAATAGGTTTCTTCTTTTAGCTTAACCGGGAATTGTTCATCAATATAAGTCCACCCTAACTGATTAAAAAGATTTACAAAATCGAAACTTTCTATATACCTTTTAAATTCTTGCTTACTTATTGCATTCATAGGATTCTTATTTTCTTATTCCCAGTGAGCAAATTATCTGAGGAGTATTAAAACTATCCTGATCTTTTTGTTCTATTACACAGAGACGACCTTCATCACGTAATTGCATACACAAATATGCCATTTCCTCATCTGAACAACCAAGTTTAATACGGCGATTAATAATTTCCCTTGCTGTTTCACGCAAAGGATAGTGATAAATATCATTAATAGTTTTCTTAAGTGCATCAATATCAAAAAGAGTATTTTTGACGCTTTCGTAATAACGAGTAAGAATACCATAAGCTTTATACCTTGCACTTGACTTGCTTCCGAGCTGACCGCCTGATTTTGCTGCTTCTTTTTCAGCAATCATTACAGATTGTTTGACAAGTTCATGATGATTGGGTAACTTTTCAACTGCAGGAGTATCAAGTGAACATTCCGCTACTTTTAAAATTCTAGACTGGCTGGTAGAAATTATACTGCCGTTTTCGTCAAGCCATGTAAGTACTTCAAAACCACGGCTGTTTCTGTGATAAGTTATTATGCTGTTACTTATGAAATCTTCCTGCTGTTTCTGTTTAGTTGAATAAACAACGTCAGGAAGTTTAGTGACTTTCTTTTTTAAATCAGGATTAGCCTTAATTGCCTGGTTCCATATTTCATAAGCCTCGGAAGTAAGATCGACATCTCCTTCTTCATCATCCAGGATACCTGCTTTTTCATTGTATAAGTCCTGAATATTTACAGGATCACCGTCAAAAAATATTTCATCGGCGCCCACAGTTTCGGCGTTTTCCCTTATTCTCTGTGTTAGACGGTTTCTTAGTCTGATAATTCTTTCAAGTCCGTCCTGTGGCAAAAATGAATAGCATAAAATTTTATCCGAAGTTTGTCCGATCCTATCAACACGGCCTGCTCTTTGAATCAGCCGGATAATTGCCCACGGCAAGTCGTAATTTACAATTATATGGGCATCCTGCAGATTCTGGCCTTCACTTAAGACGTCTGTACTAATTAATGTACGAATTTCGTCTTTAACATTTTCGATTTTATTACTTATGGGGCTAAATCTATGTGCAAGTTCGGTAGGATTTTCAAGATTCCCGGTTGCACATGCAATTTCTTTTATGCCCCTCTTCTGAAGTTGTTCATAAAGATATACTGCAGTGTCTGCGAATTGAGTAAATATAAGAATCTTTTCATTTTTATGGTCTATACTGCATAGTTTTTCGAGAGAATTAAGTTGTTTATCTTCGTCCGGATTCCAGTTTTTTCCAATTTGAATTATTGAAATAATATTATCTGCATCATTTAGTAGTAATTCTTTAAGTGAATCTTTAAAAAGTATACTTGATATCCAGTCATATTTATTTTTTTCAGCTACATAATTTTCGTAATATCTTTTCGCAAGCTTTTTGTATTCGCTGACATCAGTAATAAGATTAAGTTGAACATTGTCGGTATTATCATTCTCTTCAAGAAATTCATCCATTTCAATTGTTTCCTGCTGGCCAATTGGTATTGGGAGACCGTTTTCAATTGCATAAATAAAGATGTGATTTCGTAAAACATGCCTGGCCAAAGAGATAAGGAACGAGAATCCTGAGCTTTCGAGTCTTTTGTACAGGTTTGTCCTGCAAAACCCCATCAGGCGTTTTCCGGCCCGGCTTAAATTATTGATAATTCGTTTTTCTTCAGGTGTTGCCTCTTCTTCTTTTTCTTTATCAATGTAATTTCCAAGACCATACCGGGCCAGGTACAAGTTGTTTATAATATTTACGATTTCATCGTCATAGAGTTTTACATAAATATTGTCCTTATCATGAGGATCAAAAGAGTATTCAATTTTTTTTGGAATTCTATCTGGAAAATATTCTATTCTTCCATCATTAAAGGTCAAATAATATTGTTTTTTTACCGGATCGTATGTTGCATAATTTTCTTTTATAAATGTTCTGGTGCGTCGTACCATGTATAGTTTGAGCAGTTCCTGCCAGTCTTCTGAAAAACTACTTTTTTCAAAAGCTAATAAAGTATTTGGTGAATACTGGTATTTAGCAATAAACTCAATAGGGCTTCCCACTTCCCGCAAAAATTGTTCCGGTGAAATTCCAATATCTTTATCTTCAGGGATAAACAGCCGGAGCTGGTTTGAAATATCTAAATAACTTTTATTGTAAGGGGTTGCAGTTATTAAAATAACCCTGCTTTCATTCTTTTCAATATATTCTTTAACAATTGCATAACGTTTGCCTTCTCTGTTTCTTAAATTATGGCTTTCATCTATTATAACTACTCTGTACCTTCTCGTCTTTTCAAGAAAATTCCTGTCAATCTTCGAAATGCTGTGAACTTTTGCTCTTAATTGATATGTATGTACGTAGTCCTCCCACATATCAACGATATTTTTAGGGCATATTATTAATGTTTCAGTGAAGAATGTTTCTTCAAAAAGTTTTGCCACTGCAGTAGCAGTCATTGTCTTCCCCAATCCAACTACATCACTTATCAGAACGCCACCTCTTTTATCAAGATGCCTGGCTGCAATACTTACAGCATTCATCTGGAAAGGCAATAGATCTGTTTGCAATATCTTAGGAATGATATAATTGCCAATTCCGCTTCGAGCCTCCTGAGACAGGTGGTAAGCAATTTTCAAGTATATTAGATATGGAGGGATACTCTTTTCACCTGCCCAACTTTCATCAATGATTTGGATTAGTTCTTCAGAAATATCAATACACCATCGGTCTGTCCATCTTTCTTCAAACCATTTATAGAGTTTTTCTGCAGCATCCTGTTCAACCACATTGACATTAAGTTCACCTTGCTGGACAAGTCCCGCCATTGTTAAATTGCTACTTCCGACATATCCTATTAGGGGTGCATCTTTGTCATTTTTATGGCACAAATAAAGTTTTGCATGCAATGGATATGAAAGAAACAGTTTTACTTTTACTTTTCTTTCAGATAATTGCAATTTTAATTTTCTGAGACTTTCTTCATCTTCATTTGTTGGTATTCCAAAAGTCAATTGCCTTGTAAATGATTTTGCCATTTCTTTCTTTAAAGCCAATGCGGTAGGATTGTCCATCATTCCTTTTTTTGTTTCGCTTAATGCTAAACGCAATAGACTTTCATCAGGACTTTGCATACCTATAAGTAGTCGGCAACAACCATCATTACCTTTAAAATGGTCAATATGATTCATTAATAATTTCCAGCCACGAAGATTGAAATAGCCAACACAAAAGTCAGCGCTGTAGGAGCTTTCCAGTGTCTCTAATAATCCTGTTTTCAGGTGTAAAGAAATATTATCAAAGATTTTGGGCATAATTTTTCATTTTTAGAAATGATTAAAGGTATTATTAATTGTACTTATTGGCAAACATTGGTTTAACATTAGTAAAAATTTAATGCCTGAAGATCAATGTGAGTGTGAGAAAACAGAATGAGAGTGCCCGCTCTTGCCCTGACGTTCTTTCGACAATCAAGGCTTTCAGCTCTCACGCTAACTCTGTTTTATGTGGAGATAAGGGGAATCGAACCCCTGTCCTTGTGATCGCTTCCTGCAGCAGGATCGCAGACATTGAGATCAAGCAAATCTTTTTCCTGCTCTTTGGCATTGCCTTCATGCTGTTTCAGCCTCTCATGAATAACCGGCAGAAGCGCTGATTTTATCAGTTCATTTACCAGGTCGGGCCTTGTATAATAAGAGCCTGTGGTTTTGCGCTCCATACCCTCGTGAAACAGGAAGTTTATCAGCCCTGGATTCGGTGCATCGAGGTTTTCGATAACCGGATGGAGCTCAAGCAGACCTTCATAAACAGAACCAAGCTCTTCAACATCAAGCGCACGGTAATTCACCGAAACAAGATTCCTGTTCTCATCTTCGAACTCATTCTGACCTGCATTGAAAATATAATTGAAAAAACTATTGAACAAATACAACTTTACAGGCACTTTGTTTTTTCCGGTAATTACAGGTATTCTGTAATAATTCATAAATGAGCTGATCAAAGCCGTGAACTGTGATAAGTTTCTTGCAGAGTTTTCATCTTTAAGGTATTCTGTAAAAGGAGAATATGCAAAAAGCTGAAAAGGAATGTCAGAAGGAATTTCATCGAGGCTTGAGCCGGGGTCAAGATTTTCAATTTTTTGATTCATTCTTAGGATGTATGCTCCCAGTGGCTGTGTGGCATATTTACCTAATATCTTAATGCCTTCATTAATGATTTCTTTATGGGCATATTTTTCAAGGTCGTTACCTATAAAATTGAATATCAAAGCAAAACAAGCAATGATTAACTGAATTTCTTCATTTTCGAAATAGGCTCTTGCCCGCGGACAAAAAGCTTTGATATTTCTTTTTTGTAAAGCTTCAATAAACGGGACGCTATACTCCAGCATTACGCTTCTCATGAGAAGTGCAACATCAGCGGGATCAGAGATGATTTTGTTTTTGAGTAAATATTCAACCATATCTGCAAATCTTTCGGCTTCCTGTTCCACAGTGTCAACCCAGATGCAAAATACTGCAGGATAATCAGGCGAAACAGTTGTTTTTGCAGGAATTACTTCCTTATCAGGATATCTGAATTGTATTTTTCCGGACGGGTTTGACCAGTCAATATTCCGAATGAAGGCATTATATTGTTCTATTATGGTTTTATGTGAGCGGTAATTTTCGAGCAGTTTTATTTTCCGGCAATTTTCAAAATGAGTTTCAAATTCAAGAATATTTCTTACAGTTGCGTCGCGGAAACGATACAGGGCCTGGTCTTCATCTCCGACAAACGTAATGTTATTGTGAGGTTTTACCAGTGACAGAGCTATCTGTTCCTGAATGTAATTTGTGTCCTGATATTCATCAATAAGCAGGTATTTAATTTTAGAGGCAATTTTGTCTCTTATGGAAGAATTCTGAAGCAGGTCATAAAAGATTCTTTGCTGAAATGAGAAATCAACCCGGTTATGTTCTGTTAAAAGGTCTCGATATATTTTATATGCTTCCCCGATCTGAGTTAAAAACTCATCTCCGTTTGCTATCAGAATATCAGGGTCAATAAGTTCTTCCGTAATTTTATCAAAGAAGCTCTTAACCCGTTCTATAGAGTCCCATTTTCCTTTCCACTTTCTGAAAAATCTTTCGCCATCATTGAATGGTTCGATAATAAGGTTGAAATATTCGTTTATGAAAAGGGAGCATGTTAACTCGTCAAGAACTATGTAGTTTTTCTTTAAAGGTGTATTCTTAATGAACTTAATATTAAACTGGTCACAGATACTATGAATAGTGCCTGTAAGCAATTCATGCAGGTTAATTTTCTGGCCCAGTTTCCCGGCAAAGAGGCTAAGCCGGTCTCTTAGTTCAAAGGCGGATTTTTCAGTGAAAGTGGTGAGGATAATTTCCGATGGTTTTGCTTTGCCGGAGAGAATTAAATACAAAGTTCTTAAGACCAGGGTATATGTTTTGCCGGTGCCAGGGCCGGCTATTATGAGAGTAGGTCCGTCGGTCTCAAAAACAGCTTTCTGCTTTTCTTCATCAGCTTCAAGATCAAATGTGTTGACAAATTTTTGTTCTAAGGAATCCATTCTTTAGATAATCTTGTTTTCTCTGAAACTGAAATAATTATCATTTGATATTATCAGATGATCATAAATTGAAATATTTAAAATCCTGGCCGGTATTTCAATTGCTTTTGTAATGCTTTTATCCTGTTCCGAGGGATGAGGATCTCCGTTTGTATGGTTATGAAGAAGTAAGATTGAACTGGCGCTATTTCTTATTGCTGTTTCAATAATCTGTCTTGGATAGACAGTTGCTTTATCCTGCAATCCTTTGGAAATTAAATCCTCCCTTATTACTGAGTTTTTACTGTCAAGAGAAAGTAGCCAGAATTCCTCATTTTTATTATATCCAAGCTTAGTTTTACAATAGCTTATCAGTTCAGTTTTAGAGACAGAAACGGGGATTTGCTCTGCTTGTTCCTTCTGGTAAAGCAGTGATACTTCTTTTATGAATTTCCTGAGAGTTAATGCCTTGTCTTTAAAATATGGGATTTTAGCCAGTTCTTTTTCGTCTGCGTCAAAAAATCCTTTGATTGTTTTGAACTGGTCTATTGCCTGTTTAGCAGCAGGTTTGACGTCCTTCTGTGGGATTACGAAAGTCAGGAAAAGTTCTATAACCTCATATGGCTGCAGAGAATCAATACCATAATTATTCAATCTGGACCGTAGTCTTGTTCGGTGTTCAATGTAATGTGGGCTCGATTTTGTGCTCTTTTTACTCATGCAATGAAAATAAACTTTCTAATATAGTGATTAATAGTGTATCCGCAAAGAAAGATACCCTTCTAATTTTGAGTTATGTAACTTTGGTTCCGGTTCTTCATCTTTCCCTATCCATGTAAGTTCCAGTTTCTGAAATTCTTTTGCCATACTTATTTTCTAAATCAGTAATTATTTATGCTTCAGACAGATCAACCTTCCTGAAGTATTTTAAGCTCCAGCCTGTTTTATTAAGTGACGGATTTCTGTGTGCGAAGCGTCCGATTATCATAGCAGGATGAGTATTGAATTTCATTGCAAAATCAACTATTTCCTTTTTTGAGAGCGGTATCCTTTGCATTATTTCGGCCTCCTGCTCTTCCGATAAAATATATTTTACAGCAAAATCATCTGCTTCTTTTTCTTTCTCTGCTTCACTATCTGGATATTTAAGCCCTTCAACGAACAAATCTTTTTTCCCGTGCTTAACAATATGTCCCGCCTCGTGGAAAAAGGTGAACCAGAAAATATCATTGCGGTTATAAAGATTAGTAAGCTGGATCAATGGTGTATCATTTATCCACCTGGTCGAACCATGAAGATGAATATGAGGAAGTTTAGGCGTATAAACTACTTTAACCCCAGCATCATTACAAAATGATTGCAGTTTTTTAAAATAGTTTTCAGTTTGTTGTGCCATCAGGGTTTTGATCTCCGAAAGGGCTTCCTTAAAAATCTTTGAATTATACTCAGGAGTATATATCTTTTCCGCCTGCTTTTCGCCCTGCTTCAGCCATGCGGCTACGGCATAAGGATCTGTGTTGCTGTTTTTGCTTGCCCTGTAGGCTGTCTCATATACTTTCTCAAAATAGTAATTATTGAAGGTGATTTTGTTAGATATTTCGAAAAATGAAAAGAGAGAATCAGCTTTGCTTAAAATATTGTTTTCATAACTGATCCAGTTAAGTTTTTTCATTGCTGCCATGGGAAAATTATCTATCCACACCCAATCGTTCAGGATCTTCTCCGCTTCCTCAATTTCGGCAAGTTCAAGACGGTATTTCTTTTCTCTTTCAAGCCAGAAGTCAGCCTCAGTGCCAAGAACACGTTCAAGTTGAATGGCTGTTTCAGGTGTAATGGCAGCTTTACCCCTGATTATTTCATTGATTGTTTTTAAAGGCCGGCCCATCCTTAAAGACAGTTCGGTCTGGGACATTCCTTTTAATTCAATTATTTCAGCCAGAGTATCTCCGGGTGGAGAAATTGTTGCCCGTGCTGCTATTATGTCTTCTTTTGTTTTATACATGGTTTTAAATATTTCAATGATAGTCTTCGTCTATGGCGACAATTAAAATCTCTGTTACATTTTTCCAGTCAAGACCTCCGTCTTCTTTAACAGGTATTGGTTTACGATTTTAGCCCTGTTACTGGTCTACCCCCCTATAAAACTAGACTAAAAGTACAAATTTAAATTGTACTTTTATGTTGATGGTAAAAAGAATGCACAAATGGACGCCCCAGGAAAAAGAAAGGATTATCTTAGATATCCAGGGTTTAGGGGTAACTGCAGGTTGTCGAAAACATGGTATATCGAAAACTCTGTATTATTATTGGGTGAATAAATATGAGTCATCCGGACTTGAGGGGTTAGAAGATCG
>Ga0208940_1002101_pt1 | contig 19201 bp, 14 predicted proteins | sample AD_JPNNA6_MetaG_FD_184445 | JGI IMG/M metagenome (GOLD analysis project Ga0208940, IMG submission 184445) | Active sludge microbial communities of municipal wastewater-treating anaerobic digesters from Japan - AD_JPNNA6_MetaG (SPAdes) (version 2) | ecosystem: Engineered > Bioreactor > Anaerobic... | reverse complement strand
AGCGACAAAGGCCGCCGCGCTGAAAACGATGAGCGCGTAGTCCGCGCGTTGGTAATGCAGCTCGTGCGCCCACGTCCGCGGGCCGACGCCAAAGGCACGCAGGTCCATGGCGTCAATGATGTCCTCCGCCCCGATGATGGCGTTAATCGTTACCGGCACGACCAGCGGCGCCAGTCGCCGGATTTGCGCCACGACGCCGCCGGAAAGTTTTTCCACCTCGTAGCCCCGCGCGCGCTGCGAATCAAGCGTGATGCTGAAATCGCGTCCCAGCGTCGGCACAAAGCGAAAGGCCAGGTCCATCGCGTAGGCGAACTTATCGGGCAGGCCCAGCCCATGGAAGGTGACGCCGTAGAGGCTGGGATCCAGCGTGTAAGGCAACGTGATCGCCAGGAAGGTGATGGCGTACATGCGCAGCAGCTGGCTCACCGCGAAGATCGTCTTCTCGGCGGTGATGTCGAGCTTGAGCTGCCAGCCCGTCAGCGGCAGGGTGAGCGGCCCCCAACGCCAGAGCAGATGTTCCTCGAAATACGCCGTCGCCGCGCCGCCGCGTCCGGTGAGGAACGTCAGCAGCGTCATGAGGAAGATGATAAAGGAGATCAAGATCCACACCCGGCGCGTCTCTCGCCACGTGAGCCCCGCCAGCGCATATTGCGCTACCGCGAACGCCAGAAACACCAGGATCACCCGCAGATCCCAGAACTGGATGATGGAAAACAGCAGGGCCAGCATCATGATGATGCGAGCGCGCGGATCCAGCCGCTGGATCAACGTGTCTCGTTCGCGGTAGCGCCAGGCGATCAACATGGTCTCAACCCCCGCCGCGCGAGGCGCCTCAGCGGCCCGTGCGGGATTGGATCGAGCGATACGCCGCCAGCAGGATCGGTGTGAGCACCATCGAGTTGAGGATATTCGGTCCGGCCGCCGGCGCGAATTCACCGATCATCGCCGTCGCCAGGCTGTACCCGTTGACCCAGATGTCGGCAATCGCGGCATAGCCGATGCCCAAGATGATGGCCAGGGTTCCCCAGATGTTGACGGCCGCCAGGTCCACGCTTACCCGCTCCAGCACAAAGCGCAGCGCGATCACCACGACGCCGCCGATGATAAACACCCACGCCCAGAGCGAGAAACTCTCGATCTCGCCCGTCCAGGGCCCCACGACCTCGGGGTTGATCAGGATCGCCGCGGCGACAATCAGCACCAGCACGCCCACCAGGATGGTAAGGAAGTTGAGGCTGCGCTTTTTATCGGCAAAGAGCAACACCAGACCGGCGACAAAGCCGATCAGGCCGTTGCCCATGTCCCATGCCGGGTAGACCCCCCAACCGGTGAGAAAATCGCCCAGGATGTTGCCCACCGCGCCGGTGAAAAACCCCACCACCGGGCCAAAGACGTAGCCGAAGAAAACGGGAATGACAATCGAAGGGCGCAACGCCACCTGACTGACCGAGGGCATGGGAATGGTGTTGAAGATGTAGTTAAGCACGCCATAGAGCGCCGCGCCGATGCCCATGTAGACGACCTCGCGCGTGCCGACCGTCCATGCTTCGTTTTTCTGCGTCGCCAGGTAGACCCCAAAAACGATGAGAATGCCGATGGCCGTGAAGACGATGGGATAAATGCCACGGATCCGCTCACCTCCCGTGAACACGCTGGCCAGGATCATCAGCACCACGAAAACGCCTAACACCGCCAGCCACCACGTAGTCTTTTTCCCTGAAGCACCCATGAGTCCCTCCTGAAACTGAATGTTGAAATGACTAACCAAATGAAACGGCCTCGCCAGGAAGCCCCCGCGAATCTCGGCCAACGCCGCGAAGCGCCGGCACGTCAAACCCGCCGCCACCTCCCAGTTCAACGCTCACGCCCGGCAATCCGGAATTTTCCTTACGGCACGCACCTCCTTGACGACCCTCAAGCCATCTCCCAACCGGGGGGCATCACGGCCGTGTCCCCGGTGACCGCGCCGTCAGACGCGGCGATCCGACCCGCCAAGACAGGCCCGCGCGGCAGCCAATGCGCCAGCGCCTCGGCGGACATAAACCGCCCGGTCTGAGGCAAATACTCCAGGTTAAGCGCCAGCAACGAGGTCGGCACGAGCCGACAGCGTTTGAGGAGCTCCACATCGCACAAGACATCGGCGGGGGCGCCTTCGCCGGCGACCGCGCCGTCACGCAACAACACGACGCGGTTGGCGTAGGTAATCGCCAGGTCCAGGTCGTGCGTGATGAAAAGCACCGCCTCGAAGCCCGGCATCTGCAAAATCGCGTCCATGAAGGCGCGGTAGTTCCAGTAGTCCTGCCCGGCAGTTGGCTCATCCATCACCAGAATCTTGGAATACATCGCCAGGATCGCCGCGATGCTCACGCGCTTTTGCTGTCCAAAAGAAAGCGCCAGCGGCGGGTAATCCTCCAGGCCCTGCAGGTGCACGGTCTCCAACGCCCGCTGAATGCCTTGGGCGACCTTTTCCTCGTCGTAGTGCAGGTTCCTGGGGCCGAAGGCCAGTTCCTCCCGCACCGTCGCCGCAAAGAGCATGTGGCTGGGGCTTTGAAACACGTACCCCAACGTGTGCGCGATCTGCGCGACACTCAGCTCGCGCGTGTCGCGTCCCTCGATCCACACGCGCCCGCGACGCGGTTTGAGCAGGCCGATGGCGTGCTTCACGAGGGTGGTCTTCCCCGCGCCGTTGGGGCCCAGCACCGCCACGATGTCCCCGCGTCGGATGGTGAAATTCACCCCCTGGATCACCTCCGGGCCGCCCTCCTCGTAGGAAAAGGCGACATCCTCAAACACCACCAAAGGTTCGCGTCCGTCGGGCTTCACCGCCGGGGTGAAAGTCGGCGGGGGATCCGCCTGCGCGCGCTGCAGGATGAGGGGCGCCGGCAGCTTCACCTGATGGTAGTCTACCGCTGCCGTCATCCCCTCTACCGGCCCATCGTAGGCGACGCGGCCTTCCTGCATGAAGAGGACGCGATCCGGGCGGATGGCCAGCGCATCCTCCACCCGATGCTCCACCAGGATGATAGTCACGCCCTCGTCTGCCAGGCGCCGGAACAGGGCGAGAGATTCCTGCGCGCTCGCCGGATCCAGGCTTGCCAGCGGCTCATCCAACAGCAACATGCTCGGACGCATCGCCAGCACCCCGGCGAGGGCCACTTTCTGTTTCTCCCCGCCGGAGAGGTAGAAGGTCTCCCGGTCGCGCAGATGGGCGATGCCCAGGTAGCGCAGCGTTTCGTCCACCCGCTGACGGATTTCGGCGCGCGGCAGGCTCAGGTTCTCCAACCCAAAAGCCACTTCGGTGAAGACATGCGCGCCCAAAATTTGGCGATCGGGATCCTGCAACACCGTTCCCACATGCTGCGAGATGCGCGCCAGGCTCATCCCCGCCGTGTCCTGTCCCTGAACCAGCACCCGCCCTTGCAGCTCGCCCTTGTAGCTGCGGGGGATCAGCCCATTGATGCAGCGGATGAGCGTGGTCTTGCCACAACCGCTGCTGCCGGCAATCAACAGCAGCTCGCCGGGGCGCAGCGTAAACGACACCTCTCGAAGCGCCAGCTCCGGACGCGAGCGATAACGGAAGGAAAGCCCTTCGACGCTCAAGGGAGACGGCGCTCCTTCGACGGGGTGCCGGGATGGCGGATTCGACGGGTACGCGGTTTGCGTCTCCAATGCAACGGCCCTTTCAACTTCGCAGGATGCTTGCCTGTCAGCCATGGCAAGGCCAGCTTCGCAGCAGCCAAGCTCATTTTAGTCAAAAACCCCCAAGTTGTCAAACGCAGCTCTGGCGAAAAAGAAAACGAGCGTTTGACAAACACGAATTTCGATGTTACAATGCTATTCATCAGAAAAATAAAGCAAATTCAGCCCACAGAGCCTGGGCTTGTAGCGCAAGTGGGATGAGGGCATCGTTTCCAGCAGCGGGGAAGCAGGTACCATGCAAGACACACGGCAGCAGATTTTGGAGATTCTTAAGCGCAAGGGCGAAGTTACCGTTCAGGAGCTGAGCCAGGAACTGCGCCTGACGAGCGTGACGATCCGTCATCACCTGGAAATTCTCCGCTCCGAAGGGTATATCACCGATCCTGAAGTGCACCGTTCGAGCCGCCCGGGGCGTCCCCGGTACGCCTATCGCCTCACTTCCACGGCGGCGGATCTGTTTCCGACCAACTACAGCGGCCTGGCCAATGCGCTGTTGGAAGCGCTCGACACGTCGCTGCCGGGCGAAGCGCGTGAGGAATTGCTGGCAGCGGTGGGACACCAGCTGGCAGCCGGCGCGGGAGACCTTCCCCCGGATCACGAAAAGCGCCTGGATCAGGTCATCGCCTACATTAAACAACTGGGCTTTATCGCGCGCTGGGAACGTGATGAGGGGGGCGCCTATCACATCTTTATCTGCAATTGCCCCTATCACTACGTGGCACAATCTCACCCGGAGACCTGCCGGATTGACGAAGTGATGCTCTCCCAGCTGACCGGTGCAAAACTCATCCGCACGGAAGAACGCGCTAGCGAGGACGCCTTCTGCAAATACGAGCTGGTGTGGTAAGATTTCCCTCGTCTAACACACGCGCGACGCAGTTTTCCCTGCGTCGCGCGTTTTGAATGCCTGCCGGGCACACTTCCTCTCAGAAAGTGGCTCACGGATGGCCACGGATTTCACAGATCAGAAATGGAATGCAAACTTCAATTTGCTCTCCAGCCGCCCCGGCATGAATTCCGGGTCTGACAGGTCAAGTTCGCTGAAGCGAGCTCCCAAACAACGCGCTTCAGCGCGGTTGGCTCGTGTCGAACCGGTGAGCCACCGCAGTCGCTGTTCACGACTCACATTTTCATGACTCGGTGGTGTGCCGCAGGAACATATCAACTCTTCCGTAAATCAGCGAGTCAGCGAATAGAACACATTTGCACGTACGTACTTCGTACGTTTACACGCACCTTCACACGTTTCCAGGCGCCCACGTGCCCCACCCGATTCAAAGTTCCTGGCCGGTGAGCTGCGCGTAGAGGGTCTGGAACTCTTCGTCAGAGTAATAGTAGATGATCACCCGCCCACCCTTGCGCCCCGCACGCAACTTGACCCGTGTGCCCAACGCTTCCTGGAAACGCTCTTCCAGCGCCCGGATCTCCGGCGGGGTGACAGGTTTAGGCCGCGCGGGGGTCGCCGTCTCCTCGCGGAGCTTCTGCACGAGCGCCTCGGTCTGGCGGACGTTGAGTTCCTGTTCGAGGACGCGGCGCAACGCTGCGTCCTGCTGCGCCGGCGATTCCAATCCCAGCAGGGCGCGCGCGTGCCCCTCGGTAATGCGCCGCTCAGTCAGCGCGGCCTGAACTTTGGGAGAGGCCTGAAGCAGGCGCAGGGTATTGGTCACCGCCACGCGGCTCTTGCCCACGCGACGCGCCACTTCCGTCTGCGAAAGGCCAAAATCCTCGACGAGGTGCTGATAGGCCAGCGCCTCCTCCAACGGATTGAGATCGGCGCGCTGGACGTTTTCCACCAACGCCAGCTCCAGCATCTGCTGCGGGGCCGCTTCTTTGATGATAACAGGGACTTCTTCGAGTCCGGCGAGCCGCGCCGCGCGCCAGCGACGTTCGCCGGCGATGAGCTGATAGCCGCCCTCAGGGCGTCGGGTGACCACCAGCGGCTGGATGATGCCGTGTTCCTGGATGGAGGCGGCCAGCTCCAGCAAATCTTGATCCCGGAAGGGGGCGCGAGGCTGATGGGGGTTGGGGACGATCTGGTCGTGCCGCACCTGCTGTAAGCCGGTCTCCCCCTCCTCCGCCGCCGGAGGGATCAACGCTGCCAACCCGCGCCCCAACCCTCGTTTCTGATTCATCGCTCGCCACCTCATCCGTGAATGGAATCCGCCGTTAGTATAGCATCAAGACGCAAATGTCACAATCACTTGGCGCGCGGCGTCTCCGGCATATAATGGAAGTATGGAACACGTGACGACGGGCCTGCAAACGTCCCCGCGTCGGCTCATCGTGGGGATCACCGGCGCCAGCGGCGCGATCTATGGGGTGCAGCTGCTGGAAGCGCTGCACGCGCTGCAGGTGGAAACCCATCTGGTGATCACCGAGGCGGGATGCACGACGTTGGCATTGGAAACCGGACGCACCCCGGAGAGCCTGGAGCCGCTCGTCGCGCGGCGTTATGCTCCCTACGACTTCACCGCCGCGATTGCCAGCGGCTCCTTCGCCACGCAGGGGATGATTGTGGCGCCATGCTCGATCAGGACCCTCGCGGCCATCGCCCACAGTCACGCCGACGAGTTGCTGGCGCGCGCCGCTGATGTGACCCTCAAAGAGGGGCGCCCGCTGCTGCTGGTCGTCCGTGAGACGCCGTTGCACCTGGGGCACTTGCGGCTGATGGTGCAGGCGGCGGAGCTGGGGGCCATCATCTTCCCGCCGGCGCCGGCGTTCTACACCCATCCCCGCACCCTCGAAGAGCTCGTCCAGCAAACGGTCGGCCGCATCCTGAGCCGGATGGGCTTCCCCAACACTCTCTACACGCCCTGGGAAGGGGCGTCGGACTCCCCGACGGCGGACTAGACGAAAGCCGTGACCAACACGGCGACGCCGCTCAGGCCAAACGCCATTTCAGGGATCAGCGCCGGCAAGCACCGCAAATAGCTGCGGTAGAAATTCCAGCCAAAGAGTCCGCCGGCGTGCGCGGGATAGGGCCACAGGCTGAACTGCCGCGTGCTCAAGGGCCACAGCCACATCACGCCGTCATCCGTGTGCCAGGAATCCAGGACCAGATGGAACAGCGTCAGAATCCCCACGCGGAGTGCCCAGGCGGGCGAAAACACGGCGAGGAGCAGCGAGAGGAGCACGTAGAAGAGGGGGGCGTGGGTGATAAAGCGATGATGAGCGAGCCGCTGCCGCCCCACGCGATGTCCCAGCAACGGCGCCATGAGGGCGTCGAGATCAGGCAAATTTCCCAACGCCGCGCCGATGAGCAGCAGCTCCGGTCCAGGCGTGGTATGGAAGATCCCGCGCTCGATGGCCCAGGCGAGGGCGAGACTCGCGCCGATATGTCCGCCCTGGGTCATTGCGCCGCTCGCTGTTGGTGTTGACGCTCGGCGAGCACGCGATCCCAGAGGGCCCGCGCCTCTCCCGCTACGGGGGTTTCCACGGCCAGGCCGTGAGGCGCCGCGCGCGTTTCGATGACATGGACAAAGGTGACCAGTCCATCGGTATACGGACGTTCTGTCTGGGGGACGCCGAAAGGCCGCGCTTCCACATAGACAGTGAGGCTGCTGGTTCCCACATAGGCGACCCGGCCTTCCAGCACCAGGGTCGCGCCAGAGCCGATGCTCTGGCGGAAATCCATGCCATGCAATCGTGCGCACACGATATTTTGCGGCGGGCGTTCCAACGCCGCCTGCGCTGTCATGAAGCCGACCTCCACCAACCATTCGGCCATGCGTCCGGCAAACAGCGTGCCGTGATGATTGAGGTCAATGGATTTCACCAAATGTGAGGCGGTGACGCGGGGCAAACTCTCGATCTTCATACCTTTTTCCAACTTTCTTGCACTAAAACAGCAACAAAAACAGGCCGACGCTGAGCATCGGCCTGTTGATGGCCCCAAGGGAATTCGAATCCCTGTTTCCGACTTGAGAGGCCAGCGTCCTAGGCCACTAGACGATGGGGCCGAACCGGAGAAGATTTTACCAGGAACCGCCGTTTTGTCAACCGCGCGGGTCGTCGGGGTGCAATTGGCCGAGCCCAGAGGGTCGCCGTGGAGGTAAGTCAGCGCGCCGCCTTGCCGTTGGGCGACGCGCTGGGTGCCCAGGGTGTAGTACCGCGTCATGTTGCTGGTAGTGCTCCGCCACTCAAAGCGGGTGCCGATGTAGTAGGTGGTCACGCCGTTCAGCACGGATTTGACGCGGTGGCCATCGCTTCAACTTATTCTAACCCATTTGTCGTCTGGCAAATGGAGGTAAGCTCAATCATCGGAATCCAAAGACTAATATCAGACCTGTCAAAGCACCAAATATACCCCCTATGAGAGCCCGGATGGCATAATACTTGATACGCTTCTCAGTAAGCCCTTGGAGCTTGCTAGAGTTGGAACGTGGACCTGTTCGCCAATCAGCCAGGAGAAATCGATACATCAATGATCCTGGTCTTAGCTTATCGGGGCGCCGCCATATTTTCCATCCCCAACCTACAGACAAAACTCCGCCTGAAAACGCCAATATACCGATAATCATTTCTAACTGTAATTCTTGTACTTCAAACATGTTTACATAACCTTCAAGGTGTGTAGCAATGACCTTGCGATAAGGTTACCAGTAGACTCATAGCATCTGCCCATATCGGAATGGGTGAAACCATACCTCCAATGTCAAGAAACAAACCAGTAGCGTCTGCGAGTGATGCCTGATGTTGAATAGCAGCGACAGCGGTAGGACCCCAATCCCAGGCTAATCCGGCCAGGTCAGTAATCTTGCTTGCTGTGGATCCAAACTGTACCGCATTTACGAATTTACTTCCTACTCCCATCGTTAGCAAATCGGCGACAATCCCCCCAGCATCAAAAGATGCATTGGGGATCGCCGGCAAACCACCAAGTCAAGGGTTCATGACAGCATCCCGGACAGTCAACCACCCTTGTGGATCCCACTGTGTGGATCCATACAGGCTGCAATCTCCAGCACCTGTTTCAGTAATCCAAATGGGCCGATCGCCAAGACCTTTACCGACGTGGTAACTATTGTACCAGGTATTGAGTTGTTGTACCCTCTCGGGCATACAGTAGTGGTCCCGGCGCTCTGATCCCGTTGACCAATCAGGGTAGCTATGAACATGCACACCTTCCACTTTGTACAACTCATTTCTGAAGGCGAACGTGTTCAGGAAAGTGTTCCACCAACCTCGTCCGACTGACGAGAGACGCAATATTCCGCCTGCAAATACCTGGGCGTTTGGATCATTGTCCTTAATCCAGTCGTAGACCAAACTATAGCGTCTTGCTGCTTCGGCTGGATCGTCACGCACTTTAGGGCTTTGATTGTTTGGGTCAAAAGGGTTGCCGGTAAACGGCCAGACACCGCACTGCCCTCCACCGCCAGTTGTTCCCACATAATCATCTGGTCCATTGAAAACCAACCAGGTTCGGACGTGGCAGACGTCGCCAGAGACGCACTTGATGCAGCAAAAGTTTCAATCCCCTCTTCATCGGGGCCTGGGTTCGGACGCCGGAGTTTACTTCCCCTCCAACCCGGTGGGTTCAGGTTTCAATCCCCTCTTCATCGGGGCCTGGGTTCGGACTGAACGGGATGGCGGTGTTATCCTTGTCCGAACACAAGTTTCAATCCCCTCTTCATCGGGGCCTGGGTTCGGACATCGCCCACACTGTGGTCGCAGGTAGCACGAATGTTGTTTCAATCCCCTCTTCATCGGGGCCTGGGTTCGGACGATAGTGGTGGGGGTTGTGTGCGGGGGAGGCTGGCCCTTGTTTCAATCCCCTCTTCATCGGGGCCTGGGTTCGGACCCGGCCGCCGGCGTTATCGAGGCTGTCGGTGAGATGTCGTTTCAATCCCCTCTTCATCGGGGCCTGGGTTCGGACCTAATATCACCGAGTCACTGTCATAATGCGCGGTAAAGTTTCAATCCCCTCTTCATCGGGGCCTGGGTTCGGACCTACATCAGAAGGGTGGTATCCCACCGAAGCGTGGATGTTTCAATCCCCTCTTCATCGGGGCCTGGGTTCGGACCTTTACCGCTCTGCTGGGGACGTATGTCTCTGTTGAGTTTCAATCCCCTCTTCATCGGGGCCTGGGTTCGGACCTGGATGTATCCGGGTGGGATATTTCCCTCCCAATGAAGTTTCAATCCCCTCTTCATCGGGGCCTGGGTTCGGACCCAGGGGATTGCGCTTCATCCCTGGTGAGGTTACTATGTTTCAATCCCCTCTTCATCGGGGCCTGGGTTCGGACGAGTCAGGGGTGACAATGGAGCCGCCCGCCTGGGCGTTTCAATCCCCTCTTCATCGGGGCCTGGGTTCGGACCTTATTGCCTGGTATGCAGACATTCTCAAACACTACGAGTTTCAATCCCCTCTTCATCGGGGCCTGGGTTCGGACTTCGATGGCGCGGGTAGCATTTTGACCTTCAAAAGTTTCAATCCCCTCTTCATCGGGGCCTGGGTTCGGACACATGGTCAGGGGGAAGTGGGAATGGCCTGACCAAGTTTCAATCCCCTCTTCATCGGGGCCTGGGTTCGGACTATTGCGTAAAGTGGAATCATAGGACGTGCATTTACAGGTTTCAATCCCCTCTTCATCGGGGCCTGGGTTCGGACTTGGCGAAAGTACTGATTCACCAACTCTACCCGCTCATGTTTCAATCCCCTCTTCATCGGGGCCTGGGTTCGGACGACACGGCTTACAAAGAGTTGGTTGAGGCGGGGATAGTTTCAATCCCCTCTTCATCGGGGCCTGGGTTCGGACATTTTACGGCCTAAAGGGCACTAACGTGGTAGTTGTGTTTCAATCCCCTCTTCATCGGGGCCTGGGTTCGGACCTATCGCACAGACGACGGGCGTCTCATGGTCCATGTGTTTCAATCCCCTCTTCATCGGGGCCTGGGTTCGGACGTGCCAGAATTGATGAGTTGGTCTGGCAGCAGCAAGAGTTTCAATCCCCTCTTCATCGGGGCCTGGGTTCGGACTTCTTACAGACTTACTGACCGCGGAAAAAGTTAAAGTTTCAATCCCCTCTTCATCGGGGCCTGGGTTCGGACCAATCGCGACGCTGCTATTCAGGTCGCAGAAAAGTTGTTTCAATCCCCTCTTCATCGGGGCCTGGGTTCGGACTCTGTCTACCTCGATTCAACGAGAGCATTTTCTCTAGTTTCAATCCCCTCTTCATCGGGGCCTGGGTTCGGACATCCGACGGGCGTCTCATAGTCCATGTCAATAATGTTTCAATCCCCTCTTCATCGGGGCCTGGGTTCGGACCTACAAGAGCCGCAACGTGGCGTACCTGGTGAAGTGGTTTCAATCCCCTCTTCATCGGGGCCTGGGTTCGGACTTTCTGAAGGGGGTCAAGATGTTCGCTCGTAAGGAGTTTCAATCCCCTCTTCATCGGGGCCTGGGTTCGGACTCGAGGGATAAAGCATGACCCACCAGACCAGCATTGTTTCAATCCCCTCTTCATCGGGGCCTGGGTTCGGACACAGGCTGGAATCGCCGTGATGCCAATTGGTGCTACAAGTTTCAATCCCCTCTTCATCGGGGCCTGGGTTCGGACGTCAGCGTCCAATTGGGCACGCCCTCTTTCCAGGTAGTTTCAATCCCCTCTTCATCGGGGCCTGGGTTCGGACATCGGAAAAACGCTCTACCTCGAGGGCGGCTTTCTAGTTTCAATCCCCTCTTCATCGGGGCCTGGGTTCGGACACGGCAGGAAAATCGTAGAGCACCTTTTCCCAATCGTTTCAATCCCCTCTTCATCGGGGCCTGGGTTCGGACTCCCATTTATTAGAGGCTCTTCATTTCCCACCTGGCATAGTAGAAGGTCTCGGTTGTGCGTCTTTTTCCCCCACTATGATACCTGTTTGCCTGTAAATGTGCTCACCTGCCACCACTGTTGTGCTCGTTACGTGGCATGTTCAAAAAAAGCCCGAAAAGCGTGTAGCTGGTGCGAAAATCATGAGAGTGCTAAGATTTCGTTACCAGTAGTATACACCAAAACGGAGGATTCTGCCATGAACCTATTGCCATTGCGCGCATTGCTGGAGGCTACTCCCTATCCCCTGTTGTATGTGATGGCTTTGCTGCGCGGCGCCCACGTGCCACGCAATCTGCCTAAGGCTGAATTGGTGGCGCTGACCCTGGCAACGCTCAGCGACCTCTCTGCACTGGGCGACCTGCTGGCAAGTCTGAGCGTTGAGGAGCGCATGGTGTTAGCCGACCTGGTTGCTGCCGGTGGCCGATTGCCACGATATCACCTTGCCCGTCGTTATGGCGATTTCCGCGAGTTCCGCCCCTGGGACGCCGCCAGCCCGACGCGCCCCTGGGAGCATCCCGCCTCACCTGTGGAGCAGCTCTACTTCCTGGGTCTCATCTTCTGGGATCCAGAGTCTCGCGATCTGCTCATTCCGGCAGACATGCTTGCCCATTATCCGGTCCCCCTGCGTCCTCCGCAACGTCCTCTGGCGCCCGCTGTGCCACTGCCGGTGCTGCACGATCTGGTGCAGTTGCTGGCGTTGCTCGCGGCTGACCCGCCGCGCCTGGTGCACGGGCGCTGGCTTCCACCCGCATTCCTGCGCGAGTGGGGCGCGCGTTGTTGCCAGGTGCCCGCCCATCCGGCTCTGGTAGGGGAACTGCGCGCCCCGCGACGGCGCTTTTGGCACTATCTGGCTGTGGCTGCGGGATTGGTTGGTCCCGCTGGGCAGTTCCTGGTCTTGACGCCAGCGGGTTGGGAATGGTTGGCTGCCGCGCCTGCTGCCCAATTGCAGGCTCTGTGGCCCGCGTTCGCTACGCCCAACGCTAAACAGTGGGCAGATTTTCGCCTGCCTGCCTACCGGCTGGGCATTACCAGCACACTGCACGCGGCTCTGGTGCGCGAGTTGACGCGCTCTGCCACGCACTCTGCCGCTTTGGGCAGCGCCGAAGCGCTGGCTGCGCGGTTATTAGCGTATGATCCAGCGCCACGCTCAGCCTTGGGAGCGCACGCCTGGGAGCCAGAAACGCAGCTGACCGAGGCTTTGCTCGCCCTGTTGAGCGGCCCTTTGACGGCTTTGGGCGTCATCACTGCCGAAGCATCCGGGCTACACCTTACGGCATGGGGCGCTTACCTGCTCGGGGGTCCCGCACCTCAACCCGCGCCTCCGCCACCCTTCATGCTGGGGGTGGAATTCGATTTCACGCCGCCCGGCGTGGCCTGCGATCCCCTGGCTGTGGTGACGCTCGCGACTTGCGCCGCAAGGCAGGCCTCGGGCGCCTATCGGCTTACGCAGGCGAGTTGGGTGCGCGCGTTGCAGCGCGGCGCTACTGCCGAAGCGCTGCTCACGCAGCTCAACACCGTGGCGCAACGCCCTCTCACCGGAGCTGAGGTTGCCACGCTCACTGCCTGGGCAGCGGGGGCGGCACGGATGCGTGTGCAACGGCTCACCGTGTTGGAAGTGAGCGACCCGGAGATTCTGGCGCGCTTGCAGCGCAGTCGCCGGGGCCGGCAGCTGGTGTTGCGGACTCTGGGACGGCGTGCGGTGGCAGTGGATGAGGGGAAGTTGCCGCTGTTGGTGCGCAGACTCACCCAACAGGAAGACGCGCCGCCGTGGGTGGAATTGCCTCAGACCACGACGTCAGAACAGGATAGGGGACTGGGGAAAGGCGGCGCTGCGTTGCTGTGGCTCGCAGCGCGCGTGTACCGTGACTTGGGTACGGTATTGCCCTTGCCTGCTGCGCTGCCAGATGAGGTGCTGGAACGGTTGGCGGCGCAACTCGCGCCGGGGGATTTGACTGCCGCAGAAGCCAGTGCGCAGCGTGTGCGAGCTGCTTTACAGGATGCCTTTGCCGGACGCTCAGCCTTCCCGATGTGGACACAGCCGACCTTGAAGATTGAAGAGAGCCTGCCCATCATTGAACAGGCCTTACAGGACGGTCTGGCGTTGGAGCTGGCTTACTACACCGCCGGACGCGACGAAACGACGCGACGGATTGTTGAACCCTACCGCATCGAGCGCCGCTGCACCCGCTACGGCGAGGAACTCTATCTGGTGGGCTTTTGTCGGCGAGCGCAAGCCGAACGTGTCTTTCGCCTGGACCGCATTCGGGAACTGGCGCTTATACCGTTGGTTGATAGCCGCGTGCTGCGGACGGAATCCGGCGCTGATGACGAGAATGCGGAATAGCCAGGCTTTACTCGGTTACCGTGAATTTCCCGTTTCCAAACACCGTCCCTTTGCCCACATGCAGCAAGGTGCCCAGGGTCAGCAGGGCGCGGTAAGGCGCCAGTTGTCCCTGGTAACGGTTATGTCCGATCAATCCTCCCATGTTAATGTGCTGCTGCTGGCGGCTGGAGAAACGCCCCCAATCGTCCCAGCCTGTGGCAGCTTCTTCAATCTGTACCGTCTCGGCTCGATCAATCCATGCACGAAAATCAGTCTCCCAGCGCGCACCGCAGTGGAAATAGGCTAGAGATGAAATACGGCCCAACAGCGCCTTCACTAACACGGCAAAAGGTGGTCCCTCGCGCACCAGTTGTCCAGCGTTCTGCAGCCGGGTGGGGGTGAGAAAATGAATGCTGAGTTGCGCCTCTGGTAATGCTTGTGCCTGGGTTGCTATCTCGGCCTCTGTGACGTACAGTTGTGGTAACGACTGTAGCACCTCATCAGCGTAGATAGTTTCGCTTATGTCTTGCCAGGGGTGAATTGCTACTACCTGTTGGAGGCGAAAGCGTCCACGTCTCTCACCCAGTCCGAACTCGCCCAGACGTCGAAAGGCGACGAGGAAGTGGGGCAGATAGCCCAGCGCCTGTCCCACGAGCACCAGGTGAAAGTCTAGCAGTTCTCCCACAGCATAGTTGTGTCGGGCCTCTGGCGGCGGTTCGATGATGAAGGGCGTCGGTATCGCGGCATTCTTGCGCAGTACGGCGCTATCCGTGGGCGGCGCTGGTTCGAATACTGCCGCATACACACAGCTCGCGGTTAGGGGACAGCCCGTGCAGTGCGGGCGATCCGGTTGGACACACACGCCTTGCTTGAAGGCATAGCCAAAGCCGCCACGCAACACGCCGCCTTTATAGGTAGGCAAAGTCAAGCGCTCGCGTGCTTCGAGGGTGAGACGATACACCCCAAGCTGGAACGGTGGCAGGGTCAGCGCGTCAGGATGCATGTTCAGTGGCAACCTCCCAGGCCCATCTTCCAAAGCCCCACTCCGCCCATTCACCCCAGCCAAAGACCTGCGCTAACCGCAACGCCGCATCCCAATCGCCCGGCTCGGCTACATGGGCGGTGAAGGCGCTTCCCGGCCAGGCGACCAGACGGTTCTCCCGTGTCCCGTTCTCGAAAGACCAACGCCCCACGAAATCTGGCTTGATGCGCGTATCCACGCGTTCAAAGACTGGCGGGCGGAGTCCTGGCGCCAGTACCTGGAGTAGCTGCTGTAATTCGCTATGGAGCTGTTGCGCCAGAACCGTGGTGTTGCCAGTCCAGGGCGTCTCGCCTGCGGCCAAGACATAGGGGGTTTTCCAGTATATGTTCAGCGATTTATCCGCGGGCGGGACATGGAACTTTTGTGTGTAGGTATCCAACGTTGCAACAGCGCTGTCTTGAACTACAAACTGCCCCATACCCAGGGAGCGCAGGCTGCCCAGGCTGGTCACTTCCGACATCAGCGTCACTGCATCGCGAACCGTTCGCGCGAGTGTGCCATCGTCACCCGGAAGCAGCACCTCGAATTCGAAGGGCGTTCCGGCCTTAACTGCCTCCACACTGAGCAGCGCGCCCTCGGCAACGGAGCCGTGGCCGCGCTCCACGGCAATCCGCGCGTGGGACTCCATTTGGGTTTCGACATTTTTCTCAAAGCGCCCAAACGTGAAATACGCTCGGAGCGGTGCGGTAAAGAACGGCGCTGCTGGCCCCTGGGTTTTGTAATCCTTGTTCTGGATGGCGAGATCGTCATAGGCCTTAGTGATCAAAGCCGTCAGTAGCGCTCCCCGCAGCGTCGAACCGAGCACGAAGGGGGCGCACTTCCACAGGTTGGCGTAACCCTGGCGGCGGGTGTGAAACGCGCTGGTCAGCTGGCATTCCACGTGAACCCATTGCCCGGTGAGCATCGTTTTAACCTGTCGCTTTGGCCAGGCGCGTATCGAATGCCCGGCGGTATGCATCCAGGTCGCCCGCTGTTGCTTCCCAACCAGTGGCGGTCAGTTTGCGGATGACCACCTGTTGCGGTTCGACCTGTAGCTGCCCATAGCCGCTGGTCTTCTTCGCGCCGACGCCGAGATAGCCCAGCACTTCCAACCCGCGCAGAATCGCCCCCACCATCCAGTCCTCGGGATTGACCAGGCGGATAATGCCGGAAAATTCGACGCCCGCATCCACCGCCTCGACGCTGACTAATGCACCGCCTGCTTGCGCGCGCGTATCACGGGTGATGGCGACATGTGTGCGCTCAGTCAGAATGGCCGGATCAAAAGTATCCTTTAACCGCGCATCTAATACGATTACATGACCAGAAAGTCCCTGAGCGCCACCTGCCGTGCCAAACATCTGGCAGATCGGGCAGATTTCTTCATTGGGTTTGCATGTGTTGAGGCGTCCGATATCCTGCAGATACTGGCCTGTGCGGCCGCTTTTGCGAATGTCGTTAGGAATAGCGGTATAAGGAACACACACCGCAACGCCGCGCTGGGCCAAGATTGCCTCTAGATTACTGCGCAGCGCTCCCTTCAGGCTACTGCCTGGAATCACCGGCTCGCCGCCGATTCTAATCAGGGGGGAGTCTACCGTAGATTGCGGTTGGTCGCCTGCGCCGATGGACAGCGTACCCAACGTCGTATACTTAATAGTCAACTCAACGATGCGGTCTAGTTTTTCGAATGTCATATTGTCCTCCTATGGTGGTCACTGGCCTTTGAAATCGCCGAGGTCAGCAACATTTTTGATGAATAATGCCCGCTTTTCGCGGTTGGCAAATTCTGTATCATCTCCAGTTCTGCTCGTTTCCAGTTTGAGGTTTCGCAGGTACCCTTTCAGAGCTTCGGCGAAATTATTCCATATCTTACCCTTTTTGCAGCGGCGGTCTATTTCCAGACAGAGTTCTTCGAGCGAGCCTTTGCGGGCCATCTGCACCAGCGCTTGTAATTGCGTTCTTGCGGCGGCTCTACTGTTCCAGCCCGCCAAATCACGTATTGCTTTGACTTCCTCATCGGTAAACATCACTATTTCACCTCCTCCGGTGTCTACTAAGGTCCGACGTTCCTGCTCACGGGGATGATCGGTAAACCGATCCATCAAACTCCATACTGGTGTTTTGAGATCGCACAAAATGGCGCGTATCTTGAGATCGAGATGCATCTGGGCCGTGGTCTCCTCCAGTATCTCGAAGAATTCCAGGAACAACCCCTCACGCATGACGTAGATGGTCAGGCGTGGAAATTCTGCAATCCGCTTGACGCCCCCAGGTTTCTTCTTGCGTATCTCGCGTTGCATACTCTCCACTGAAAGCACCGCTTCCAGATACTCGAACAGCCCCATTTTCGTCGGCCTCAGACGTGGCAAGTTGGGATCAGCCCAGGCGGGGTCCTCAGGATGCCGAAGCCTGCGCGCATCCTCGATCATTCGATCGAGATGCAGTTGCGCCACCCGCGCGGATTCAGCGTGGAGGTCCTCTGGCAGGGTGAGGAATACATAAGCCAGGCGTTGAGTCTTTCCGGTTTCGTCTGTGGCTACTGTCTCTAAATTCTTGATCCTGCTTGGCTTCTGCATCAAGGTTTCGCAGCTTTCACAGAGGCCACTCGGAAGTGGCTCCGCTACAGGTATGTTGCAGCGCTGGCAGCGCGCCAGGGTGGTGGTGGGAAATACCTGACTCTGCTGCTCCAGGATGGTAAAGCGCTGCACTTCTGGTGTATGGCGGGGACTAAAATAGTTTCCACCGTTGAGTGCGATGCTGTATTCGATTACTTCAACTGTCAATGAACGCAGCGTGTGGCGCCGGTCAGCCGACGCCTGGATGGCGTCGAGTACAGTTTGCGCTTCATCGTACACCAGTACCAGACCATCGAAGGTGTAGTACTCAAAGGGATTAGCAGCGGCGCTGGCGCCAGGGAGCGCTGTGCACTCGGCCTGGAAAATGCTCTTGTACAGATCTGCCCGCAGGTCTCGCGTCGCCTTCCGATAGGCGGTCACGTCGCGCAAACGGTAGAATAGCTCCAGTGGATCGGGGACAGCTGTAATTACGCTGAAGTGCAGGTTGGTCAAATCAGTAAAGGGGCGTCCTGCTGCCTGCAATTGGCGGAGTTGCTTGTTCACTAACAGGAAAAGGGTGGCCGCGAAGCGTTGGTGCAGCTCGAGTGAAAGATGCGGCATGTAAGTGGTGTGGGGGAAACGACGGAAAGGCCGTTGTGCGGCCAGCAGTATCGGCAGCGTTGCCGATTGGGTCTGGATGGTGTAAACCGCATCCCGTAGCAGCTGGGCCGCCAGATGCGGGTCCCAGGCCGTCACAGCCTCGCCATAGTAGGGATAGAATGGGGGATAGGGAAACAGCCTTAACTTGAGGACCTCTGGCAACTCACGCTCGCTGATAATTGTGCCGTGGGCATCTTGGAGTTGATACATCGCCTTCTGCACTCGATCAGCTATTCCTATCGCTGCCACCACGCTATCGGCAGCGCCCCATCTGATTTCCTCATGTTTTTTGACGTACTCAACCACCTGCGCGCCAAACAGTTCCCGCAGCTGGGTGCCGGTCACGGCGTCGCTCGGTCCAAACGCTACTCCGCCCTGGGCTTGCGGATCGAATTTTTGGTGGCCGGTCCATTTTCCATCGGCATTCAAGACCGTCTTGCACCAATCGTGGATCATCATCGCGATGAAACCGTCGCGCACAGTTGTGGAATCACTCATCAATACCTCCTGTGGCTGGCGCTGCCAGAAGCGAAGGTTGGCAGAAAGGGAAAACATCCCTCGCGAATGACAAAACCTTGCTTGCTCGCTATTGCCTTGCTATGGCTGCTGGTGAGGTTGGGAGCCGTTTGCAGCCTGGCGTGCCTCCTCGGAAACAATGTCATTCCAACAGCGCTGTCAGTACCGATATTTACTGTCAAAATGTAGGAGTTGCTTTGATCATTGCAACACCATCTCAGTATATACCAATTTCGTTAAACACGCCAGTTGGCGCGTTCTCTGGTAAAATGTTACCGAAGAGGGACTGATTCTCCCAAAAGAAAACGTTACCAGAGGTAGCCATGAAAACAGGAGGAGAACAGCTGACTTTGGACGAACGCTTGAAGTATTTGCGCATCATGCGTGCCCGGTACCAACAAGCCGATCGTCAGACCAGGACCTCCTTGTTGGATCAAAGGGTGGCCGTCACCGGGCTCCATCGCAAGAGCGTACTGCGGCAACCTGGCGGAGATTTGCAACGCCATCCGCGCTCCACGGAACGCAGCGCTACGTATGGCCCGGAAGTACAAGCGGCCCTGGCGGTGATTGCCGAGAGTCTCGATGACGTCTGTGCCGAACGCCG
>Ga0208940_1002099_pt1 | contig 19208 bp, 19 predicted proteins | sample AD_JPNNA6_MetaG_FD_184445 | JGI IMG/M metagenome (GOLD analysis project Ga0208940, IMG submission 184445) | Active sludge microbial communities of municipal wastewater-treating anaerobic digesters from Japan - AD_JPNNA6_MetaG (SPAdes) (version 2) | ecosystem: Engineered > Bioreactor > Anaerobic... | reverse complement strand
CCTCACCTCATCTTCCATTTGCTCAGGAGTACAGAATATATGTGCATCATCCTGTGTAAACCCACGCACCCGCAACAACCCATGCAATACACCGGATTTTTCATAGCGGTATACGGTCCCAAGCTCGGCCCATCGTAGCGGCAAATCACGGTACGAATGCAAGCTTGTTTCATATATCTTTATATGGAATGGGCAATTCATTGGTTTTATATAGTAATCATTGCCATCAATATCCATTGGCGAATACATATTTTCTTTATAAAAGTCCAGATGCCCTGATGTTTCCCATAGTGTGGCACGCCCTATATGCGGAGTATACAAAATTTCATATCCATGTTTAAAGTGCTCATCACGCCACCATTGTTCCAGAGTTGCTCTAAGCCTTCCGCCATTGGGATGCCAGTATATCAAACCGCCGCCAGCATCTTCGTGAATGCTGAACAGGTCTAAATCCCTGCCTAAACTACGATGATCCCGTTTTTTTACCTCTTCTAAAAAATCAAGATGTTCTTTCAGCATTCTTTCATCCGGGAACGCAATGCCATAAATACGCTGAAGCATTGCATTTTTTTCGTCACCGCGCCAGTACGCGCCGGCAATACTCAAAAGCTTAAATGCTTTGATATATCCGGTACCGGGTACATGTGGTCCACGGCATAAATCAACAAAATCCCCCTGTTCATACAACGACACAATGTTGTCCGATAGTTCCTGTAGCAGCTCAACTTTATATAGTTCACCTGACGCCTTAAACAGTTCTATTGCCTCCTGCCGCGATAGTTCCTTTCGTATAATCGGGATATTTTCATTGACTATGGATTGCATCATTGTTTCAATCTTCTCTAAATCCTCATGAGAAAAACCACCGGGTTTATCAAAATCGTAATAGAAACCATTGTCAATAGCCGGACCAATCGATACCTTCACCTGGGGATATAGCCTCTTTACCGCCTGTGCCATAAGGTGCGATGCAGAATGCCAGAAAACTTTACGCCCTTCAGGACTATCAAATGATATAAGCTCTACGGTTGCATCATTGGTAACTGGTGAGCGCAAATCTTTTAAAAGCCCATTGATACGTGCCGCAACCGGTTTTGCTTTGCTGTTTAATTGTGGAAGCACATCAAGCAGTGTCTTCCCATCCGGCACCTCAACTGTCTTCCCGTTGTCTAATTGCAAAGTTGCCATTATTTTTGCCAATCCTAAAATAAATTGGGCGATACTGGAGTTGAACCAGTGACCTCCTGCATGTCGAGCAGGCACTCTAACCAGGCTGAGCTAATCGCCCATAACTATCGCCAAAAAAAATATAAATAAATCTTTAGTTAAGAAAGTGCTAATAAGCTGTCAAGACTTTTTCACATATTCCCGCTGTAAAGTCAATATAGCACATAGACCAAAAACAACACACCAAATATTGATAAAAGCGTTTAACACGCCATCTATAACCGTGATGGTGTACATGCCATTTTGATAGTTGAAAGCCATGTCAAGTAACCCCAAAAAGATAAGCCCGCCACAGGCCGGCAACAGTATAATCTTCATTGCATGTCGTTGTAAGGCATATATGCCGCCAATTATCAATGCCAGCGACAATATGGTATCCGGTAATGGGAATGCATATTCATATGAAAAATAACATGCAGGCGGGATATCCGGTGCCAGCCCAACAGTAAAAAAAGCAATCCAGAATAACAGGATACCAACACCTGTTACAATAGATAAAACACCAGCAGTTTTCAATGACATATCGTTCCTCCTTTTATTATGGTTTATTATTGTACTATTTTTTTGTCTTCTTTTTTTTCTTTTGAATGCCCGTTATCTTGCTGTTCATAATCAGCTCAACAAGCCAGGGCGCATATCGTTTTACAAACCATGTCAACTTGCTGTCAAAATTTGCCAGGATAATAAACTTTTTTTTCTTCATTCCCTGCACCAGTGCAGCCGCAACCTCATCCGGTGTTAACAATTTAGCGGATTTAGATATCTCTTTTGTTTCATCCGGTTTTGTTTTGTTTTCAACGGCAAAACCAGGGGTATCCGTATCAGGGGGACAGAGCACCGATACCGTGATGTTATACCGTTTAAGCTCGCTTCTTAGCGCCTCTGAAAATCCTATGATGGCAAATTTTGAGGCGCTGTAATCGGTATATCCAAAAACTCCCACAAGCCCTGCCACTGATGAGGTGTTAACAATGTATCCTCCATTTGCCTTCATGTGTGGAACCAAAAACCAGCAGGTATTCCACACGCCAAACATATTAATCTTCATGGTCTCTTCAAATTGCTTGATGGAGATATCCTCAAAATATCGTGGATATGCCCTGCCTGCACAGTTGATAAGGATATCGCACCCATCAAACTGACGCAAAGCCTGGGTAAAAGTCTTTTTAACCTGCGTATAATCTGAAACATCACACTGGTACCATGCAAAACGCTGTCCATGGCGCTTTTTTACCTGTTCGATAGTTATCAATGATTCAGCCAGCCGCGTCTTATTACGGGCAAATAGAGCAATATTGGCACCCTCCCGCGACAGCAATTTTGCCACTGCAAATCCTATCCCGCTTGACCCACCGGTAATAAACACTGTTTTTCCGGAAAAATTTTCCATAATTAACCTCACCATGCAATTACATTATTTTGTTTTCAATGACACGATATCAAGAGTTTTTAACCAATCCATTGTTTTTGCAAAACCTTCCTGAAATGAAATCTTTGGCGTCCATCCCAGCTCTCGCTTTGCCTTATCAATGCTAAATTGTAAGCGAGAACCTAAATTTTTTACCGTATATGTCGTCAAAAGAGGCCTCTTTTCAATGTTCAATGTTTTCCATAAAAATTCCATAACTACAGCAGCAGCGTACGCCACCCAGTACGGGATATGAGTAGTTACCGGTTTTACCCCCAATGTATTAGCAATCCCTTCGCAAAATTTTTGCAAGGTTACAAACTCCCCATCATGGACAAGATACCCATTGCCTATAGCCCGCTTATCAACAGCAATAAGCAACAGTAGATCAACCAGATTGTGTACATAGGTTGGCCACACAATAACATCCTTACGCCAGAAAATAAGTTCGCGTTTAACAATAGCATCTGCCAGAAGAGGCACAAATGTCTGATCGCCCTCACCATATACCCAGCATGGATAAACCATAGTTACCGGGAGCTTTTTTTCTCGGTGGTATCGCCACGTTATCTCTTCTGCCTTAATTTTATAATCTGGATACGGTTCGCCCCAAGGTTCTAACGGAAACGATTCATCCATCACAACATCCTCACGCAACCCAAACACATCATTGGTGGAGATATCAACAAGCCTTTTTACCTTAGCCCACACTGAAGCCTCACACACATTTTTTGTACCACCAACGGTAACTTCTTCAAATAGTCTTTGCGGTGCCCAGTCAGTCACTACAGCAGCACAGTTAAAAATAACATCGCACCCCTTTACTGCTTTTTTTACACTTTCAAGATCCCTAATATCGCCCTGCACAACCTCTACTTTATTCTTCTTTAGTTCCGGTATCTTGGGATCATTGGGTAATATCAGTGCCTTTACTGAATGTTTTTTTGCCAGCAATGCTTTAACTAAATTTCCTCCTATAAATCCAGTTGCACCAGTAACACATGCTTTCATTGAAAACCTCCCTGACTTTACGTTTGTACATTTTAGTCATTTATTTTCTTTTCATGAAACTAATTTCTATTTCTATTTAATTAAATACTCATGCTACTTATATTGAAGTATCCCTATATTATACACAAAATTTCAAGTAAAATATATACTTAATAATTTCATTCAATAACTTCCCCTATTAAATCTTTCACTTGAAAACCTGCAAAAGAGTCTGCCATATAAGCCATTAAAAGTAAATTGCCTGGTCCTTTATGCTCTGACCCCTTTTTACGCTTTTGCACGATTACTTTTACTATGCTCTGACCCCCTATTTTCCCCATATTTTTACCAATCCTCTCTACAATTCACCTGCTCCATTCAGTATTCTTCTCCATATAAAGTTTTAAGGATCTGACCCCATTCTATTTACTTTACCCTTTACTATCTTTACTATGCTCTGACCCCATGTTGGATCCCTTGTTCTGTCGATGTTGCGTATTTATGTCATACTTAGCATTATTTGTAATCATTGCTTGATATATCTTAAAATTAATAGGCTCTGACCCTTTGTTTCTGTAATTCATCTCTTATCTCTTATTATGCTCTGACCCTATTCGATTCATAAAAAAATCTTCAAAATCTTAAAAAATTTTTCACTATACCCGTTCAATTTTCAAATCACAAGCGTTATATACAGTAAAGGCTTTATTTTCTTACCTACTACATACAAGGAGGAATACCATGGCACGGAAATTACGTGTACAACTCCCAGGTTTAACCTATCACATCACTTCCCGCTGCATTGAATGGAAAAACTACCTGCAGGAAGACTATTTCAAGGCATGCTTTGTACAGGTTTTAAACAAAGCTAAAGCTAAGTATCACTTTAAGCTCATTGCCTTCTGTATTATGGATAACCATATTCATCTTGTCATTCATACACTTGATGATGGTGCTCCTATATCCCGTATTGTGCAGTATATAAAAGCCAGGTTTGCTGAACTGTATAATAAAATCACCGGCAGAACCGGGCCATTCTGGAATGAACGGTACAAGGACAGTATCGTACAGTTTGCTAAAGATGGCTTTCATTATTTGTTGTGGTTATTGTGGTATCTGGCATATAATCCCATACGGAGGAGGTTATGCTCTGACCCTACAAAATACCACTACAGCAGCATACAGGCATATTTAACTGAAGAAGCAAATATAGGTGTACCCATAGACCATCATGACTACTTTGTGAAGCTCGGGGAAACGTTTGCCAAAAGGGTGGCAAGATTTATGCAGTATGAGGAATATTACAGGAAGAAGTATTCTATGATACTTGAGTGGGTGTAAAAGGAGCAATCTTGGACTCAGAGGCTCTGACCCTTCTTTTGTCACATTGATTGTGATATTTATGATACTGAATAATAAATAGTAATCCAGAGCTTGTTAACATATACTATCAAGAACACGTTTACAATAGGGAATATTTTCATTCATATCCCTGAAAAACTCTGATGGGCGCTGCATTCCTGCTTTACGACATGCTGCTATGTGATTGCAGGAAGAACAGGTGTTATGATCCTCTTTAACTCCACGTAAATAAACTTCAGAAGCAAGGATGCGATGGAGTTCACCACGGCTGTATATGCCAACCGATTGACTTGATGAATGGGCAATTGTAATACTTTTATCAGCCTTTATGGTAAGTTTTCCCGGACGTATAAGGTGAAGGGGATTTGGGAACCATGGTAGTTGGAACAATTGAGCTACTACTGCAGCAAGAGGATTTTCAAGTAATGAAACCGGGAACCCATATATTTTCAGCAAAGAAATCATACGCACCAAAAATAAAAAATCATCAGGCGATAACAACTCATTACATACATTACCTGCATCTTCAGAAACACGAATAAGCTGTATGAGAGTAATTTCCTTTATACCTGGAAATTTCTGGTATGCCCATTGTATAAAATGTGGCACATGTGGCAAAAGGCTTTTCCCGGTCACGCAGAAAAGGTATACTGGAATATTGTTGTATAGTGCCATTTCAATCGCTTGTGTTGTTTTTATAAATGAATTATTACCACGGAAAGCATTATGTATTGCTTCAAATCCCAGTAAGCTGATTGAAAGGCTCAGTCCCTTTATAGATTTAAGCTGCTGTAATATTTTAGTATCTAATAAAAATCCATTTGTATTTAAAAAAATTGCCTCATAACCTATTGAAATAGCATCATTCAAAATATCAAAAAGATATCCCCACAATAGCGGTTCACCACCTGTTATGTGAAGATGTCGATAGCCAATCTCATAACCTTCCATTATTATTGAGAATACTGTTTCATAATCAAGATCATGATATTCAATACAATCAGATAGTACAAAGCAATAGGTACAGTTGCTGGTACATCGTGTTGTAACTTCTATTGAAAGGTTTTCCTTCTTTACAGCTTCAAGAATTTCAAATGGTATAGAATCAATCACTGACATTGTCTTCTCCAGTATCACATTTCATCCCCTGAACAAAATGAATGCGTAATTTCACTATTTCATCTGAAAGGCCAAAAAGGCCAATATCTTCTGCATGTTTTGCAGCAGCTTTTAATTCCTTAATAATCCTTTTTGTAAGAATAGGGATGACACCTGAAGTCTGTATCATTTCTTCAAGAATATTTATGCTATCATTTTTACGCTCTGATATATTTTCCCCTTCAGGTATGATGGTTCCTATTTTTAAAAATTCATTCCAGCGACAACGAACTTCCCTGGGCAGGCTAAGAGTTACTGCAGAATTCCGTCCATTATTCAGATCATCCTTCATGTCCTGGATATCATCATATATCCGCCAGGCTAAACCAAAACATTCAAGTAAGGCTCTGATATCTTCGTCTAAAGACATATCCTGTACAAATTGTACAGTCAGCAGGGGAACAATGAGAGCTGTAGCCATTTGATCCCTGAAAATACGTAGATATTCTTCCAGATTATCAATGCTTTTATCCGTGGTTATACACGCATAATATCTATCAAGACAGCTATTCACTATTTCCTTGTCTGTATGAATAAGTGAACAAAAAGTTGAAATGGTATCCCAGAATAGCTTCCATCCCTGACTTCGAATAAGGAGAGTCAAATGATCTGGTACAACCTGACCATCGTTAATATGATTATCTAAAGAATGAAGAAGCATGACCATTGCATGAGCTGTTGCAGCGAGATACATAAACTCCTGTTTAATCCGTGTACATGTATGCCTTATCATGATATGAGGAATGATTGACCATATAGGCGAATAGTAATTGCTGAAAAAATCCAGATTTTGTCCAGGCTGAATGCCAGCATTATGCATTAAAAATATCATCGCAGAGGTTTGAACCGATACTGGAAGAGAACGAACAAGGTTGATTATAGCATCGTTCATTTTTGTATAAAAATATGCTATATCTTCATTTATCGATGTATGTCCAAAATGAAAATCAGTATTTGAAAACATTGTATATTTTTCCATTACAATTACTAACTGCTTTGTTGCAGAAACATGAACCCTAAGGGTATTTAGTATTATCCAAATACATATTTTTGACAAGTTAATTATTAATATATGATTCCCCTGCACAAACACACTGTTTTTAAGTAGAAAAACAGCAAAGAATATTTTTTCGTGCTAAAAATGACTTTATTATCATACTATTTCTTAAAATAAAATAGGATAAGGCTTCCTTAAGCCTGTAAGCGTACACTCTTTTGAAATTTATTGCAATTGTTCTCAGTATCGAACTGCATTTTACCTTACTTTTCCCTCTATACCGACTTTTCCCATTTCTCAAATGCAGCTTGAACTGAAACATTGTACCTTCAATTGCCGGTCGAAGTGCGCATTTTTTCAAATACTCACTATCATTGTATTTCTCTCGCTGCCTATCCATCTGTAATCTCTCTTGTGTAATCACAAGCACATGCGGCTTACGTTTGTTTTTCCGTATCATACATTTCAGTGGACAGGAGGAACAACTCTCATGAGCATAGTGTGCTATGATAACACCATTATTATATTCCTGATGTATCGGAATTTCCCCATAGGGACAGCGTATTATGCGATTGTTTTCAATCTCAAAGTCAGTACTTCGTACTTTGTTGCTGTCTGGCTTTCTTCCCCGTATTGCTGTTGTAATAAGAGTTTTCTTTGATTCCGATAGCCTGTCCTGTACGCTTTTGTTTGCATATGCTCCATCGGCAATAAGTTCTTCCGTGTCCTCCCCCACTATTGCTTCAAAATTGTCTTCAAGTATTGTACTGTCATCAACATTGTTTTTTTCTGTTATCACATGCGTAATCACCTGGAGTTTGTTGTCTGGATCGCATGTCTCTACTATTGAAACCGAATACCCCTGACTTGCCTGCTTCCCTTTTTCCCGATATGTCGCATCAGGATCATACGGTGATTGTATGCAACTGCTCCTTAGTTCGTTTGAAACTTTTACCTTTACCCCTTTCCCTTTCCCTGTTATCTCTATCTGCTCATCAACCAGCCGTGCAAGTATTCGATATGCCTGGCTTTCACTCACAGAATCATGGGCAAATAGCACCTTGATACGGTAAAGATACTGTGCAATCTCCTGAATTTTCATCCTTGCATCGTCATTCGTCAGAGAAAATACGTAATTCTCAGGTGTTATATCCTTATATACCTTTATCTCTTCCGATAACCTCTCCAAAATACTCTCATCACTATGCTTCAAAAAATAATTCAACACCTCTAAAAACAGTTTGAGCCGGTTTAGTCTGCGAATATTTGAACCAATTAACGTTGAATCAATCCTCTTGACTTTCTGACTAATCCCAAATTTCTTTATATAATCATCCCTCAAATGTACAAATACTTTCTCAAATAGATTTATCCCTGTCTTTTCCTCATAATCAACAACACGTCGGCGCATATAATAAAATGCTCGTTCTGATATTGTCCTCTCACCAATCCTGTTTAACCCCATCGCCAGTATAAACAAATGATCAAAATGAAACCTGCCTAATTAATTTTTTTAATCTACATAGTGTTCTCCAGTTAAAAATTTAAAATAATTTATTATAATTTCCTTTGCCTTTTCTAAAGAAATATTATCATCATATTGAACATATTTTTTTAAAAAATTATTTCTCATTATACATTCATAAATGAAATAATCTTTATATTTATTAAACATTTCATTATTTATAAATACATCTAAGTTCCCAAAATAATATGGAATTAAATGACTAAATTGTTTAAATACATCTACATAAATATAATAATCTAATTTATTTTTATCTACAATAATAGCATTATACCCAAATTCATGGATAAAAGTTCTATTTCTTTTTAAAGCATTTATATCTCTCATTGTCCAAAACAATATATCATTTTCATTTGGTTTAATGTTTTTTAATGGATATTTATTAATATAATTGGAAATAAAATCAAAATCATTCAAGGAAAAGTTTTTATTATCAATTGTTTTGAATTTATAATTTTGAACATAATTATAATCCATTCCAGTCTTTTCTTTTTTATATAAAGCTATTATTATTGGGAAAGAAATACTTTTTGAAGTTTCTTTAAATGTTCCACTATCTATAATAACTCCATTAACTAGTTTATAATTTTTTGTAAAATTTTTTAATAAATTAAAATTGGATTTTTTAATCAAATAAGACAAAGGGTGTAAAACACAAATTATATCTGCATCTAATTTTGCATATGATAACAAAAAAGACATTCCATAATCCCTTGTTTTTATATCAATATCCATTTCTAAATTATCATTTTTTATACCTCTTCTTATTATTGAAGTAGTATCATTATAAGGGGGTTTCCAATAATAATTAATTCATTATTATCAGAGATATTAAACATTTTTCTATTCACATTTAATAAAGCATTTTTATTATAAACATCAATTTCAGGGAAATTATCTTTTGTTTGATTAGTAGCAATATAATCAATATCATTTGCCTTTTTCGGACAATTAATTTTATAATCAAAAAAATTTCCATATCCACAAGAGCTATCTAAAACAATACTTTTATTATTTATAAAAGGTTTTATCATTTCCCATACTATATCAACATATTTCGTTGGAGTATAAAAAGCACCAAGATTTATTTTATCATAGTACTTTAAATGATATTGATTTTTAATATCAATACCTTTTTTATTTTCTTGAATCTGTATATCTGTTATTGTCATATTATCTCCTTAATAAGTTAAAACTAATTTAAGTATATAAATCTTTTTGCTTTTTTCCAATTAAAATTCGTTTTTGGATCGATAGCGGAGAAAACACCTTATACCCCCCTCTTTAAAAATTAAAAAAATCAAATTCCTTATTTCTTAAAGTCCACCAAAAACATTTCAATTAACAAATTTTTCAAAAATATGTCGCCTAACGGTTCGCGGCTATGCGCCGTTTTAATGGCGTATAGCCGCTGTTAGCGGATCGTTGCAAGGGCAAATTAGTTAAAATATTGGTCTATTTTGCTAATAATTAGTTTCGCTCTTTCTTCAATGAATTCTTTAAACTTGTCTTCTTCCCATAATGTTTCATCTGATGGAATTAAATGAATCTTTATATAATTAGATTTATCTTTCACATATGTATTAATCCATTCTTTAAATGACTTACCATTCTTTTCTCCGCGATTTGTTCCGTAGTCAAGAAGTTGAAAATTTTTAATACTATTTATTAGGTTCCAATCAAAACCTTTTTCTTCAAGAATATTTTTAGGCATTACATGGTCAATATCATTAGCTCTTATTGTCCTTGCTCTATCGTACATTAAATAAAAAACGAATGAACTGTCGAGTTGGTCTAAATTGTCACTGGAATATTTTGTTGTGAATGTAATTGGGTGCTCAATATAAACTTTAAATAATTCATCTGTTGGAAAATCTTTGTTCTTATAGTTTTTAATTACTTCTAAAAGTTTTCTTACTCCGGTTTTATAAGGTATCCATCCCACTCCTTTGCTTCTAAAAACGCCATTTATTAAAGAATGATATAACCAATTTTTCATTAGTGGGTAGTCAGTGTTGCCTGTTTCGTAATTGTTGAAATAGTTCAATAGAGTATTATTATCAATTTCCTTATGAAACAAATGATATGAAATGAAGAATAGTGGTATAAATGAACGATTACCTTCTTTGTAATAATCATATGTTTTAGAAAATTCTAAAAAATCTTTTAATGCTTTAATGGTAGCTTTTATTCTATCTCTATTTTGTATAGCAAACTCTGCATCAGACGCTTCGATAGAAGCCATTTCTTTGGCATGGTTGTCTTGAAGTAAAAAAATCAACTTTATTAGATTGTCTTGTGTAAGTCCGATGTCTTGATATTTCTCAAGCATTTCATTGATGAAACCTTCCATTTCCCAAGAAAAGCCCTTAAGAATTGAGGCAACGAGGTCAAAAGAAGATAGTTGTGTTCCACCATCGTTTAACCGCCTGAATAATTCAACAATTCTTTGACGATTTTCAATCTCAGGTAAACTTTTATTAATTACCACTTTTGATATACCAAGAGTTTCAGCGGTTATAACATTTTTATAAAATGCTTTTATATTTCTTGTTATTTGGTTTTTCTTGTTTACGTCTATTATGTTGTTTTTCTGAATTATTTCTTCAGCAACCTGATCTTCATCATTGGTATCTTTTAATCTTTTAAATAATTCTTTAACTGGATACCAAAAGTGCTCTTGTATTTTTCTATCATTGTTTTCCTTTGATATTTTAGGTAATTTATTCTCGTCTTTTTCAAACTTAAATTCATATTCAAAATTATAATCACTAAACAAATCAAAGTATAAAACCTTGCCGTTAATGCTTCCTTTTAATCCAATGTAAAATGTTTGTAAGCGTTGTTGTCCATCTATTACAAAAAATTGTTGTCGTTTTAGCTTTTCAACTTCCCGCGAAGGAATAAAATTGCCGTCTTTTGTAAATGGCCTATAGTTAAATAATGGCTTGGTATCTTTTTCTTCTTCAATAACCATAATACCACCAAAACTGTCTCCTTTAAGGAGAGTATCAAAAAGAAGTTCCATTTTTTCTTCTTCCCAAACCAGTGATCGTTGTATAACAGGAAGAACAAATACTTCTTCATCAATTTCTGTAACTACATCAGCTACTCTAAATGTTTTCCAAGTTGCCATAATGTTATCCTTTTACGTTTATAATGTATATTTTTTTTGCAATGTCTGCTAACGTTTTGCGGATAAAAGAAGTTGCCAAAAGCAATTTGGGGGAATCTTTAATTTCCCTTTTATCCGCTGTTAGATGCAGTGCCCCGCATTTAGTATCTCTCCATAAGGTATTTTCGTAATGGTTCATTAGTAATATCCTTGATAGCATCATTCCAGTGTCCAGATATAAATCTTTCTCTTTCTAGAGGCTTCAATATCTCATTCCAAACGTCATATAGCCTTTTACCAGAATATTTCTTCAAACCAGGACTAGCAAATAAATACTTTTCGTGCAATATTTCTATTTCATTATTCATTGAATGCGATAGATGAACAATTCTATAATCTTGAATTTTTAATGTACCAATGTTAATTGGAGTTGTGGTTTTAGCCAACAGTGTCATTCTTAAGAGTTGATAGAGATGATCGACGGAAAAATCGTAAAGACCGATGCCCGATTCTTCGTTGAAATTAAATGGGAATTCTTCTTTTCCGCGAAGTGGCACCAATACACTTGAGTAACGTTTAAGTCTTTCTAAACCTTTGTTTCCAGAAAACCTTTCAAGTGCTAATGGCCGTGATTTCCCTTCTGTAAACTTCCATTCAATAAGTAATTGTGTTATTTTACCCTTGATTTTTGCAATAACATAGGCGTCAATACTAGTTCTATTTTGACCACGGCCACCGCCTTTTTCATTTATAGGTGATTTTTTAGGCCCAATCCATTCAAAAACAACATAGCCTTTGTCTTTATATATTTGCCCCCCGACATCAGAATTACTTGGAAACTTAATAATCGTTTCAATATCAAGGTTGAAGTGATTTAAAAATCGTTTCAATTCTTCTGGTTCATTCCTTAGTGAGCCAAGAACATTTAAGCATGAAGCGGCACTACTTAACGGATTGTCCTTGACTTCTTCATGTAATTTAGCTTGTGGATCAATATCCTCGAAAATACGTTGGTCGAAAATCAATTTCTCACTGAAACGTTTCTGATAATCCAAACTTAATTTATCCATTTGCTACTCCATTGTTGCGGGACATTGCATCTAACGGGCAAGTGTATGAGCAGTGGTGGGATTTTCCGCATTTACTTTTATTTTTGCTCCGACTTTGATTTTATTCATATTCATTTGAATTTTAGTATTTTACCCGCCATTGCTTATACACAATGTTCTCGGCAGTATTTTTTTCTTATTCTTCAAATAATGATTTTTGTTTGATTTCCTTTATATCTAATATTGAATAGTTTGAAATAAATAATTCTTTACCTTTTTGATTTCCATTGTCTCCAACATTTCTCATACCGTAAGTCAAATTCCATTCTCTAATATTAGCAAAAGAAAACAAATCTCTTATGTATTCGCTGTCATCATAGGTTATCAACCATTTATGTTTTGTATTTTTTAGAACTTCTGCAAATCGTTCGTGGTCAAATGTTTTATGAAGATTTCCATTTTTACCGTATAAAGCAGATTTTGTGGCAGAGTAATAAGGCGGGTCAAGAAAAATAAAAACATCTTCCCCTTCTTCTTCGACTACTTGTTGATAATCAAAATTTGTAATTTTTGTATTGTTCAAAATTTGAGACAATGCTTTAACTCTTTCAATACTTGATTGCGTAAATCGTTTATTAAAAGCTGCATTGGAAAATCCGCCACTTTCCGTTGTCCCGGAAAAAGTTATTCTATTAAAAACAAAAAATGCAGCTGCCTTTTTAAGTTCATTAAAATTATTAATATTTTCCGACAAGTATTTAAACAAGTCTTTCCCATTAGTCGTATTGTTCTTCCAATATTGAATTTGTTCGATTAATTTTTCAGGTTCTTTTTTAGCATATTTCCAAAATAGATATAAATTTTCATAAATATCATTTATCCAAAATTTTCTATTTGGATATCTTTGTTTTAAATATACAAATACAGAACCTCCGCCAACAAATGGTTCTCTGTATTCTTTAAATTCTGGTATTAATTGAGTAATAAACTTAATTGCTCTACTTTTTCCGCCGGGATATCTTAATGGACTTTTTATCATTATTATACCGTTTTTTCAATTATTAATTCAAATCCATTTTCGTTGGCTTCCACAAACAATTTGTTGAGTATTTCTTTTTGACTTTTGTTTAAAACTGTATTGGTTTCAATTTCAGATTTAGAAATATCTGTTGGTAATTTTGACGAAGTTAATTTTAGCACAGGAATTGCCGTGTAATTATTGTCATTTATTGATACATTTTTAAGATTTGTATAGAGTATCATTTTAAGTAATCCGTCTTTTATATCGCCAATACTTGGCAAAATTGAGTTTTTTGAATGTTTAGATTCAATTAAATAGATTTTGTCTTTTTCAATTCTTATTTCATCGGTAGTGAAATAATATTTTCCGCCAAGATAATTTTCAATTGTTATGGTCGCTTTGGTTAATGTTGATAAAGCTTCTTTTGGTTGAACAGTCTGCATTTCACGATTTTGGGCTTCTTGTGCTTTTAGTCGTGAAGTTTTCATAAAATCTTTTACGCCATTGATAAATTGTTTGGCAAATTTGTCTATACCTTGTTCGTTGTGAAATTCAACAGCTAATTGCTTTCTGATTGTATTGTAGGATGTTTTTGCTTTTTGAATTAGATCAGGAAATGATTCTTTAATTTCTTTTAAATTCCAATGCAATGCGGAACTATGATAGTTTTTTATTTCGGATATTTTTTGTTTTACCAACTCATTATCAAACTGTTGATTAGTTATTTTGTTAGCTCGTGTTTTATGTTTTTCAGCTGTTTTGTAATACGCAAAAACTACAAAAACATCAAGTAAACTCATTAATGAAATCGTGTCCCATTGGATAAAATCTCTGTCGCCTTTTTTCCCCTCATCTTTGATAATGGGAATAACCGTTATTCGTTTTGAAGTTCCAAGTGTATTATAAACTCTTTCGTAAGGATAAGAACGAGTTCTTTTGGGCGAAACCCATTTTGACAATCCAAATGAAAAACCATCATAATTTATCAAACAATTTGCAGGCAATTCATTGATATTAAAGTTATTAAAATCAAAAACTGTTAAGTCATCAGTTAGCTTCGGATTGTATTTAATTCCTGTTATTTGTGCTGTTATATTCATATTTTTTAATTTCCTGCTTTCAAAAATCTTTTTTATAAAATCAATTAACCACATTTTTTCTTTTTTCAATATAATCCAATGTCACAAATCTGTATTTCCCCTTGTCCCTTTCTACAATTTCCAAATTATTGGAATTAACTTTTTGTCTTATAATTGTTTCCAAATCTCTAATTATTTCAATGCCTATTGAATTCCGGTTTAATTGATTAGCTACTTTCATTGTTGTTCCGCTACCGAGGAATGGGTCAAGTACTGTTTCGCCAACATACGAAAAAAGTTTTATTAGTCTGTAAGGTAATTCGTCAGGGAAAGCTGCAACTCCTTTTTCAAGTTTTGAACCAGGTAAAACATTTGTTATTTCCCAAATAGTTTTATGCCAATTGTTATTTTGAAATTCTTTTTTATCAATTTTTGATTTTTCCCTTACTTCTTTTGGAATTGAGCGATAATTAAATTTCCCTTTTTGAAAAATAACAATGCTTTCCAAAAGATTATCAGGATAAAAATACATTGGATAAGGGTTTTGCAATAATACTCCGCTACGCTTACTTATTCGTAAATAGCCGTCGGGTTTTTTCCATACAATTTTATCTCTGTATCTAAATCCTACATTTTGAAAAATTTTTATTGCATCGGCTGTTATAGGATATTTTTCGCCATTTACAAGCATATCGTCAATGTTTAATGCAAAAATTCTTCCTTCTTGCAAAACTCTGAATGCTTCTTTTGCCATTCTTCTAATCATGCCAAGATATTGGTCGTAATTTTCAAAAAGTCCTTTGTAGTCAAATGGTGCGTTAAAATACGGTGGAGAAGTAATAATTAAATGAATACTTTCATCTAGGATTTCTATCATACTCATAGAATTGCCAAATATTAATTTATGTTGTGTTTTCATTTAATCTTTTTCTCCAAAATTACATTATACATTCTTATTTACCAATTTTATTTTTCATATTGCCGAGAACGGTTGCGTGTATATGACGTTTTGCCGTAGCGTACTCGCGGAGGCAAAATGTGGCGAAGCCCAAGCCGGTACTCCGGCGCAGCATATACACGCTGTTAGGTGATGTTGCCCCCCCATTTTATTTTGATATTTTCAATATCTTGATTGCACCTCTTAAAACAAAAATAAATACAAATAATCCGACTACTAAATCTGGAATTTTTGAATTTAGAAATAAGACTAAAACCCCAGCAATTATAACACCAATATTGGCTATTACATCATTTGATGTAAATATCTGACTTGATTTAATGTGTACTTCTTTACTTTTTGATTTATTTAGTATAATTAATGAAGTGGTGTTTGCAATCAAGGCAAGAAACGAAATTGATATCATTATTGTTGAATTGGGAATTTCTTCAAAACCGATGAACCTTCTTAGAACTTCAACAAAGCCCATTATTGCTAATGCTAATTGAAATAAACCACTAATCCGTGCAACTCTTTTTTTAATTAATATTGTACCTGAAATAGCATATAAGCTAAGTCCATAAACAAAAGCATCGGCAAGCATATCTAGTGAATCAGCTACTAATCCGATTGAATTTGCAATTAAGCCAAACAATATTTCTAAAATAAAAAATGATAAATTGATAATCAAAACTATCCATAATAATTTATTATCAACAGTATTGTTGTTCTGGAGTATTTCCCCATTGTATTTTGTTGTTTCAATAATACTTGCCCCAAAATTTAGTGAATCAATAGCAATTTTAATTTCAGTTAATTCACCATCATGTAATATTGAGAGATTCTTATTTGCAAGATCGAATGATAATTGTTTTATTGACAGATTATCTGCTAATTTCATTCTTATTATTTGCTCTTCTGATGGACAATCCATCTCTTTAATATGAAATATTGTTTTATACATAGTATTTTCTCCTTTCTTTTGTCTTTTGGGGGGGGCAATTTCACCTAACGTTTCCGGGGCAGGCGACGTTGCGCCCGCCTTTGGGGCGCAATGTGGCGTAGCCCGAGGAGCACAGCGACGAGCGCTTGCCCCGTGTTGTACGCAGTGGCAACAATAGCAACCAGTTTATTCTGCCGGAGCCCACGGATGGGCGAAGGCAGGGTGAAGATATTTTTATAAACACATATTCATGTTGCTTTTAATGTATTCGGTTTTAAAAATATTATTTTAAATATTAAATAAATTAACAAAAAAACAATAATTATCAATGATATTTCCTGAGAAGGAGAGAGTATGTTAGAAAAAAGATGACCTCTTGCGTCTCCCCTTTTAAATTCAATGAAAAAACGGAATAATGAATAGAATAATAAGTAAATAATTAATCTGTTCTTTTTTAAGATAGTTTGAAAAAGAATTGTTAAAATTAATAAATATAATATTTCAAACTCTCTGACAGGGAAACGATGAATATGAAAAGACATTATTGAAAAATCACATAAATTGCCATAACAACAACCACCAAGCAAGCATCCAATACGACCAAATAAATGGAACATGGTTATTGATGGTACAATTTCGTTTAAATAAATATTGTATGCATAGCCAGCTAATTTCATTAAAATTAAAATTGAAACTATAAAACCTATTAGACCAAAATAAAAAGTATAGCCTGCATGTTTTATTTTTTGAAATAAAGGGAGGTTGGTATATTCTGGAAAAATATACCAATTTCCTATATTCGAAAAAAAAATACCCACAAGAAATGATAATCCAAGGTATATAATAATGTCTTCCTTTTTATAATTCCTATCATCGATATTATGTGAATTATAATAATACAAAATTATTGAGCATATTAAACCAATAGCTACCAGTAAATTAAAAATCGGAAATGTTCCTAAGTTAATTAATGGATGTAATTCGATCATAAAAATTTGTATTTGAGACGGACATTTAATCCGCCTCAAATACATACACCTCATTGATTATGCTTGTAATTCTTCTTTTTTTTGTGCAAAAGCCATTATACCACCAATGAGAAATAGAATTAAAGCTATTAAGGAAAAGAAATTGAAAGTTACAAGTGTTATTCCTGCTAAAACAGATGCTAATAACAAACCAATACCAGCAAAAACAGGTGATTTTTTACCAAAAAGACCACAAACAAAACCAATCAATGCTGAAATCAATCCAATAGCCATAAATGTATTACCTGTGCCTTGAGCAGCAGAACTTCCTTTTCCTGACATTGAATCAAGGCCTGCTGCACAAGCACCAGCACATAACGCACCTGGCAGTTGCATGACAGCTCCAATGATACCCATAAGCATGGGAACAATCGATGTACCTCTTTTTTTTGACATAATCGAACTCCTTTTGATTTAATTAGATTTTTAAGGCCTTATTATTTTATTGTAATCTCAATATTCTTATCTGCTTCTATACGTAATTTCCAACCTGCTTTTGACCAGATTTCTTTTGATACTTCAAATATTTCTGCATCTCTTTGAGAAATACCTGGATTGATGTCACTCGCTATCTTTTTATCAAGGTTAATTTCCGTAGCATAAGCCGCAGACGCTGCGAAAGCTTGATCGTAGGTAACATTGTTTGGATCTACAATTTTAACTTTTGGCACACTGAAAGAATTAACTGGTTCTTTAGATACATTTTTGTAACTGAAATTCACTACAATAAAAACGGCACCTTGACCTGCTTTTTGATTAATAAATTCACCGCCGACTGAATTTCTAGGAGTAACAGAGGAAACAGTAATCTCAAATTTATCTGTTTTAATTTTTTCACCAACTTTTCCTTTTAAATCTGATTCACTGCTACCACCCCCGCAAGCAATTGATAGTCCGATTAATAGCAAAATTACTGTCGTAAATGCAAGACCTGCTTGAAACTTTTTTTGATTCATTGTTCTTCTCCTTTCGAAAATAGTATTTTTATTGATTTTATTAAAATGAGACCTGTCGGGAAACCGATAAGTGAACCCAAAATGAAGCGGATAATATTTGTATCAATTATCTCAATATAGGTTAACAGATTTATAATCAAAGAAAGGAATAAAAAGACGAATAAATGCTTATATGAATATTTAACTTCCACCAGTGGATATGTAAACAATAATAAGAATATGGGCAAATAAATGCCGGTACATCTTGCACATAAGAAAAACTGGAAATCATTAATAAAAAATGATCTTTCTGGTTTTTGATGGCAAATTAATTTACAAAAATTATGTATTATATCAAGCACTAAGGTTACTCCGCCACAAGCCGGGCACGGACGCCCGGCCAAAGTTTTGTTGCCATTGCGTACAACTTAGTT
>Ga0208940_1002095_pt1 | contig 19231 bp, 15 predicted proteins | sample AD_JPNNA6_MetaG_FD_184445 | JGI IMG/M metagenome (GOLD analysis project Ga0208940, IMG submission 184445) | Active sludge microbial communities of municipal wastewater-treating anaerobic digesters from Japan - AD_JPNNA6_MetaG (SPAdes) (version 2) | ecosystem: Engineered > Bioreactor > Anaerobic... | reverse complement strand
CGATTGTCTGGGGCCTCGTAAGTGAAAACTCCACTGAACAGATTTTCGCTGCGGTCCCTCCTTACCCACCATTCATCCATCATTGAGAGCAGCTCATAACCGTATGCCTGGCCAACACCAGTACTAAAAGGCCAGTTAGGCGCCTTTTCAATGTCAGTCGCGGCACCAGTATAGGCCATTTCTACGATTGACAGAGTCGCCTTCTTTCCACCGGACAGGTCACACCAGTCATCCTGGGCATTTTCCTTGTTTTCCTGAGCCCACACGCAGGATTCATGCCCTTTGGCGGAAAGATAAGCCACGTACCGATTATTCGGGAACAGTTCGTTTTTCAAAAACACCCAGTTTGCGCCATATTTAATCCTATCGTCATCATTATAGTCGCCGTTAGGAGTTCCTGATTTGCCACCATCTACCACCAAGCCAGATTCCTGAGTCACATAGGACCTAAAATCCTCAAAATCCTTATCAGAAAAATATGTTTCAACAGCGATTGGCGTCTTTGTTGTTTTTTCAACAACCACCATGGCGCCGGACAAGTCGTTTGCGTACTGGGATTGCCCGTCCTTTTTCAGATAGTAAAATGCGTACCTGATGAAATAGTGGGTTTTACTTTCGATGACATCCCAATAAACCGCAGGCGTAATCGACGTAGCAGTCTGTAAGTTGGCCAAGTTGTTAGTAATGTCCCAGTCACCGTCAAAGTTCACTTTGGTCGGATAGTCAAGTGCCGGATTCATCTTGTCAACAGCTTGCTTCAGCACTGGAGCGTACTCCTTTGCAAGCTCAAAATAAGGTTCCAAGTCAGGGAAAGCCTCAGTAGCAAATCTAATGGTTGTCCTTTCAACCATGTTACCAGCGCGATCTTGAATCCTGCCCCCAATCTCAATCAGATAAGGAGTAGCCTTACGAAAGATAGCTCCAGTTGATGGAATGAAAGAAACCGTGAAGGTCTCTGGGTCATAGCTCACAGTGCCCTGCATTGGCTGCAAGGTATTTTTCCCAATGTAGTCGTACACCCTAAAGCCGTTGTCATCCACGGTATCGGCTCGCAAAGCCTCGGAAAAAGTCACATGGACCTCAAAGGGAATTTTTACCCCAATTGCCTCGTTTGCAGGAATCGACGAGACAACGTAGGGGGGAGTTTCGTCTTCCTCAATCTCGGCATCCTCTGGATCCGCATCAGAATCATCGACCTCGACAGTATCCTCGGTCACCACGTCCTCTTCCCCAGACTGGTCCGGTTCATCGGCCGTCTCATCAAGGACCTCATCAGAGCCGATGGGGTCCTGATCGGCTGTCGAATCCGTGCCTGGATCGTGTGTTGGCTCAGATGAGTCGCCGCAGCCTACCATCGATATCATTAAAAAAGTCGCGAACAATGCCGCCACAAACGGAAATCTCAATGCATCAGAAGTCATCGTTTTCCCCAATCAAAACCAACAAAAGACTCGCAAAATACACATTAAAAGTCAATCAGATTCCCCTGAACAAAGCATTGTTTTAAACCTTCTTTTGCTTTCATGTTCTAAGTTTTGCAGCCGATTTATCGCGCCCCTTGAACAATTCAGGCAAAAACCGTCAATTGTCGCCTACCCCAACCCGTTGACTTAACTCATCTGGTGATTACCTTTTGGTCCATAGGACGCTAAACGGCGTGACAATAAAATAAGTTGGAGGCGTTACATATGGAAAGAATCATTGGAATCGACTTAGGAACGACCAACTCCGTCGTGGCTGTTATGGAAGGCGGAGAAGCAAAAGTTATTCAAAACGAAGAAGGCGGGCGGACGACCCCGTCAGTAGTGGCGTACGACGATAAGGGTGCAATTTTGGTGGGTCAGATAGCAAAACGTCAGGCTATCACCAATCCTGAAAACACAATTTTCAGCATCAAGCGCTTCATGGGACGACGATTTGACGAGATTAAAGACGAAGCAACCCACGTGCCTTACACCCTGACTTCAGTGGAAAACAACGCTGCGGCCATTATGGTTAGAGGCAAGCCGGTTACCCCACCTGAGATTTCGGCCAAGATTCTTGGGAAGCTGAAGAAAGCAGCTGAAGACTATCTTGGTGGACCAGTTACAGCAGCGGTAATCACAGTGCCTGCGTACTTTAATGACTCGCAGCGCCAGGCCACTAAAGACGCTGGCCTTATCGCTGGTCTTGATGTCAAGCGCATCATCAACGAGCCTACCGCCGCCGCTTTGACCTATGGCATGGAAAAGAAAAAGGACCAAACCATTGCCGTCTATGACTTTGGTGGTGGAACCTTTGACATTTCCATCTTGGAAGTCGGTGACAACGTTGTGGAAGTTAAGGCCACAAACGGTGATACCCACCTTGGTGGGGACAACATTGACCAGCTGGTGATTACCCATCTGATTGAGACATTCAAGGCCGACAGCGGTATAGACGTCAGCAAGGACAAGATGGTCTTGCAGCGTTTGAAGGACGCCGCTGAAAAGGCAAAAATCGAATTGTCGTCCATGGCTGAGACCGAGGTTAACCTGCCCTTCCTTACTGCTGATGCAAACGGGCCAAAACACCTCGCAGTCAAGATCACAAGGGCCAAGCTGGAACAAATGATGGGAGACCTGATTGAGAGGACCATTGTTCCATGTAAACTGGCGCTAAAAGACGCAAAACTGGAGCCATCCGATATTGATGAAGTCGTCATGGTTGGGGGTTCTACCAGAATTCCGCTGGTTATTGAAACTGTGCGCAAATTCTTTGGCAAGGAGCCTAACAAGGGCGTCAATCCCGATGAAGTAGTTGCCCTTGGTGCAGCGATTCAAGGGGCCGTTCTTTCTGGCGATGTCAAGGATATGCTGTTGCTTGACGTGACCCCATTGTCGCTAGGTATTGAGACTCTGGGTGGGGTGATGACCAAGCTAATCGAGCGCAACACCACTATCCCGACTCGTAAGCAGGAGGTTTTCTCGACAGCGGCCGATGGTCAGACTGGCGTGGAAATCCACGTCCTGCAAGGCGAACGTGAAATGGCTTCTGGTAACAGGACCCTTGGCAAGTTTAACTTGGACGGAATTCCACCGGCTCCCAGAGGTGTGCCTCAGATTGAGGTTACCTTTGACATTGATGCCAATGGAATCCTGGCCGTTTCTGCAAAGGACAAGGCTACCAACAAGGAACAAAAGATTACTATTACCGCGTCTTCTGGCTTGGATAAAGAGGCGATTAACCGCATGGTCAACGAGGCGCGTGACCACGAGGTCGAAGACAGGAAGCGACGCGAAGAAGCGGATAACCGTAACCAGCTTGACTCGTTAATTTATCAGACCGAGAAACTGGTCAAGGAAAACCGCGAACGCATCCCGGTTTCTGACTTAAACGCTGTGGAAACTGAGCTGGAGAATAGCAAGAAGGCCTTGGAAAGTGGCGACAGCGAGACCATCAAAAAGGCGATTGAAAGCTTGACCCATGCATCACATAAAATGGCTGAGGCCATGTACCAGCAGCAGGCTGCCCCCGGCCCAGAGGCTACTCAGCAACAACCGCACGATGCAGGCTCAACTGCTGAAGGCGACATCATTGATGCTGAGTACGAAGAGCAGTAGTTTCCACACCAAGATCACCCAAAGCCACCGTCTTGACAGCGGTGGTTTTGGGGCTTTTTATGGCCAGCTTAAAAACTCTTGGAAAGTTCAGATTCTACGAAGCTTTTGTCAACCACAATGGTTTTGCCCCATAGTTCTGGCCCCCTGAACAGAGTGTCACTCATAACACTTCCGAGCACGGACTTCATTCCTCTAGCACCTGTCTGTAGACTAAGCGACCTGCGGACAATTTCCCGCAGTCCGGACTCCTTCCACTCTATCCTGACATTATCAATATCCAGAAGTTCGCTATATTCTTCCAATATTGAGTTCATTGGCAGCTTAAGCACCCCAATGAGGTCTTCTTCAGTCAAAGCCTGCATCTGCACAGTTACAGGAAGGCGTCCAAGGAATTCAGCCAACATTCCGAATTTTAAAAGCTCTTTATCAGTTATTTCACACTCGCAAGATTCACCAACTTCCCCTGTAAATCCAAGTCGTTTACCGCTTGTTCCATACATATGAAGGTCGGTAAAAGTGCCGGCACAGATAAACAAAATATCAGTTGTGTCCACAGGCACAAAATCATGCTTGGACCAGTGCTGTGTAACATCGGTGGGACAAAAAACTCTGCGCCCTTCAAGCAGCTTTAGCAAGGCCTGTTGAACGCCTTCTCCCCCAATATCTCGATTACCTGCTCCAGTTACCGCCCCGTGGGATTTGCGAGCGATTTTGTCGACTTCATCAACGAAAACTACGCCTCGCTGGGCAAGCTCAATGTCTGATTCAGCTGCCAGCAACAGCTCTCCTATCATTACCTCAACATCTTTCCCATAGTAACCGGCTTCGGTATATTCAGTTGCATCGGCAATAACGAATGGCACTTCAAGGAGGTTTGCCAGCGTTCTGGCTATGTGCGTTTTTCCACAACCGGTGGGACCTATCAGTAATATGTTGGATTTTCTGGCCTTCAGATGGACCCCGCCCATCCTTGCATTGGTGCGCAACATGTGATGATAGGCAGCAACAGCAATAGCCCTCTTGGCCTTTTCCTGACCAACAATATTAGCATCAAGCTCAGAATAGATCTGAGCAGGTGTCTTTATCCGAGGTAGCCGTCTTTCCCTGGGAATCATGCAGGACTCCAAAAGACTTAAAGCCTTCCTACCATCCTACAAGAATCTTGGAGGCATTAAAAATATAATAATTTTTTATCGTTATATTTTCGAGAATTAGCTGATCACACAAGCGGTGATTGATTGCAGTGGCGGCTTATTCCTGATTTTCATCGCCAGCGGCTGGACCAGGCCCATCAGCTGCAGGGGCGGCTTCACCAGCGGCGGCTGGGGCGGCTGGACCAGGACCATCAGCAGCAGGAGCGGCTTCACCTTCAGTGGCTGGGGCTGGAGCTTCGGCGGCTGGACCAGGACCATCAGCTGCAGGGGCGGCTTCACCGGCGGCGGCTGGGGCTGGAGCTTCGCCGCCTGGACCAGGCCCATCAGCTGCAGGGGCGGCTTCACCGGCGGCGGCTGGGGCTTCGGCGGCTGGACCAGGCCCTTCAGCGGCAGGGGCGGCTTCACCTTCAGTGGCAGGGGCTTCGGCGGCTGGAGCGGCTTCACCAGCTGCAGCCTCAGACACCGGACTACTCGCACCAGAAATCCTCGCCATCATTCCCACGATATCCAAGCGCCAACGCCCCTCTTCCATCAGCATGGGAGCCTCAAGTTGCCTTCCATCCTTGGTGTAGACAATTTCAGCCTCTTGGCCGTTTTCTGAAATCTTTTCCGACACAAACACAGCTGAGCCAGGCTGATACACTTTGCACATGTCGGCATAGATATCCAGTTTTTTAGCAGATTGATCAACAACAGCCTTTGAAAACTGCTCAACCATCTGATCCAAAGCTTCCCTGGTAGCCTTGGTTAAACCACCCTTAATTCCCTCAACATCACAAGATTCAATGGACTTGAGCCATCGATTAAAGCTTTGCTCAGGAGTCTCAGCTTTAGTTTTACATCCAACAATAGCAATCGAGAAAAGCCCAATCACCAATAATTTCGAGATCTTCATAACAGATTCCTCCATTTTGAATAGCCGATTCAGTCAAATGTCGGCCAGATCACAAGCCCGCACATTATGTCAGGTAACACCTTGTGTCAAAGGATTTCTCATTCTCAAACAACAGCAAATACCCGCACAAAACCCGTCCTCGTCCATGCCCCCAAACTCAAACCGGGCGCTTCTCGATAACAGAATCAATCAACCCATACTCCAACGCCTGCTGGGCCCCTAAAAAGAAGTTACGGTCAGAATCCTTGGTTATAGCTTCCACAGTCTGGCCTGTGTGGGTGGCCAGCAATTCCGTGATTTGCCTTTTCAAAAACAGCAGTTCACGAGCCTGAATATCCACATCTGCAGCCTGACCAGAAAAAGATCCAAGAGGTTGATGCAACAGCATCCTTGAATGAGGCAGCGCCATCCGCTTGCCATGGGTTCCGGCGGCAACCAACAAGGCCGCAAGACCGGCAGCCTGACCAATACATATGGTGGTCACCGGACACTTGATGTATTGCATGGTGTCGTAGATGGCCAGCCCCGAATGAACATAGCCACCAGGGGAATTGATGTACAAAAATATGTCCTTTTCACTGTCCTCAGACTCCAAGAACAGGAACTGAGCAATAACAACACTGGCAAGATCATCCGAGATAGGCCAGCCAAGAAAGATGATTCTGTCTTTTAAAAGCCTTGAAAAAACGGACCACTCGCGCTCACCACGGTGGGTCTGCTCAACTACTGTGGGGATCCAGACGCTCATTATTCCTCCACGTTCGGTTCTTCTTCAACAGGAGCAGCCTCGGGCGAATCTTCGGCCTCGACTTCAGGCGCAGGCTCCACAGTTTCATCCTCCCCTGCTGCCTCAGGCAGTTCCTCTGCAGTTTTTGCCTCACCCTCGGCTTCAGGTGCGCTGGGGGCCTTAGCCACTGCATATCTCTGCAGCATATCCATCACCTTATCCAGTTGGAGCCGTCGAGCGATTGACTCATATTGCTCCTGGTTGAGCTGCCCTTTCAAGCGGGCCAAAGGCTCACCGTACTGTGCAGCAATACCCAAGAGATACTGGTCAATCTCTTCTGCACCAACTTCAACGCCTTCTTGCTCTGCAACTGTCTGCAAAATGATGGCCCTAGCAAGATTCCTCTTTGCCTCCGCAATGCCCTGTTCTTTAGGCATGGACTCTGCTAATTTGGCACGTTCTTGTGCTGACATCTGAGGCAACATCTGTTCTAACGACTCGGCAATAGCAGCTTCAGCAACTCTTAGCACAGTAGCCTCGCCAAACTCCATCGGATTGGCCTCAATCAAAGCAGTGATAACAGACTCTTGCCAAGCTACCTTAAGTTGCTCTTCACGATCCTTTATCAGACGTTCAGAAATTTCGTTTTTCAATTGTTCCAAAGTCATGTTCTCGCCGAATTCTTTGGCAAATTCGTCATCGAGTTCAGGCACTTTCTTTACTAAAACCCGCTTTATTTCCACTCTGGCAATGCCATTTTCCGGGACCTCGGCGCCTTCCTCTTCCGCCGCTTCAGCGCCTTCCTCTTCCGCCGCTTCAGCCTCCTCATCCTTAGGCTTTGGCACCTCTAAAACCTTAGAGGCCAGCCGCCCAATTTTACCAGGCACATCCTTGGTTTCCCCGGCCTTCATTCCCAAGATCGCACGGCCAATTTCGACAATCGGCTCATCATCAGAGCCAACCATAATTCTGGTTTCACGACGCTCTTGTAAAACAGTTTCCCCGTCTTCAGCCAACAGCTCGACATCAGCAATCACCATGTCGTTTTCGACTGCCACTGAATCCTCAGGACGATCATCATATTTACCACGAGACTGCCGCATTCTTTCCAGAGTGCCATCAATGTCATCCTGGGTGACTTCTGGAATAACAGGTTGCACCGCCTCGATTCCAAGGTAATCCTTCATCACGATGTTTGGATAAACTTCGAACTCAACCGAGAAGTGCTTTGCCCCCTTTTCCGACGGTTCCAAGTGCTCAAATTTTGGCTCAATCGAAGGCTTCAACGAGTGCTTTGTCAACGCCTCGTCAAAAGCCGAGGAGATGATGTACTCTTGCACTTCTATTTCAAATTCAGGACCTAGCTGCTTAATAAGCAAATCTACCGGCACCTTCCCAGGACGAAAACCTTTCACCTGCACCCTGGAGCCATATGTTTTTGCCAGACGCGCACGCTGCTTTTGAATCTCTGCAAACCCCACTTCTATGGTCAGCTTATATTTCATTCCACCTAGGTCTTCACATTCGAGCTTCATCATCTATTCTCCTTGGAAATAATCGGCCTCGGCCGCAATAAAACGGCCGGTACATTAGCAGTATTGTCAATCAGTTGCAACAGGCTAAATTGCGACCAGGAGCAGGAGACAGGGGCTGGCGCAGGAGGCAGGGACGGGGAACGGGGACAGGGAACGGGATCTACGAAGGTAATTTTTGATTCAAAATTTTTCCTTGAACTTTTGTTTGTAATCAGACATATTGTAGCCACTTATTGACAAGTGGAGTCGATTTGTCAGGAACCAGGAATGCAGAAAAAGGCTAAAGACATTTTCCGCTCATGTGGTGGCCAACTACGGATGAGCGAGGCTATTAGGTGCGGTATCAGCCGTTACATGCTCTATACCCTTAGAGATAAAGGGATAATTGAGCAAGTCAGCAGGGGGGTGTACCGTCTAGCGGAACTTCCTCCTGTCAGCAATCCAGACCTAGTAACCGTAGCACTTCGTTACCCTAATGCAGTCATCTGCCTCGTATCGGCACTGGCATATCATGAAATCACAACACAGATTCCACACAGTGTTTCGGTAGCCGTGGCAAGGGAGTCACGGCTACCCTCCCTAGATTATCCACCAATCACTGTTCACCGGTTCTCTGCCCAAGCATTCCACGCAGGCATAGAAGAGCACCAAATCGACGGAGCAACCGTCAGAATATACAGCCCAGAAAAGACGCTTGCTGACTGTTTCAAGTTCAGAAACCAGCTAGGCATGGATGTAGTACTAGAGGCACTAAAACTTTACAAATCTCGCAGAAAATTCAATATCGAGGCACTGCTCAAATACGCGAAAATCTGCCGAGTTGAAAACGTGATGCATCCCTACTTAGAGGTAAGTATTTGAAAAACAAAAAGAATATTCCTGCCTCTGTTCGTCAACGTCTCCTAAACCGCGCCAAGAGGGATCAAAGGCCCTTCAACGAACTGGTTCAGTACTATGCGATGGAGCGGTTTCTGTTTCGTCTGTCCCAGTCAGCACATGCTGGCAATTTTATTCTAAAAGGCGCTTTGATGTTAAGAGTTTGGCGCTCACCGGAATTCCGGTCAACTATGGACATAGATATGCTGGGAAGAACCAGCAACGAAGAAGCCAGTATTGTCGCTCAGATTCGCGAGATCATAGCCGTGGATGTAGAGCCAGATGGGCTCACGTTTGAACCAGAATCAATCCAGTCCGAACGAATTACTGAGGATGCCGACTACAAAGGGGTCAGGGTTAGATTTCGTGGACGGCTGGATTCTACGAGGGTCAATGTGCAGGTGGATTTAGGATTTGGCGACATCATTTATCCCGGGCCGGAAGAATTGGATCTGCCAACCATGCTTGATTCTCCAGTACCAAGACTGCTTTGCTACAGCCGTGAAAGCGCGATTGCGGAGAAGTTCGAGGCCATGGTGAGACATGGCAAATTGAACAGCCGCATGAAGGATTTTTATGACATATGGCTACTTTCTCGGCGTTTCAATTTTGATGGAATTAGACTGGCGGAGGCCATTCGTCTGACCTTCCAAAGAAGAGGAACTGCGGTTCCCTTGATGATTGAAGCGTTCGAACAACCGTTCATTGATTCCAAACAGGTTCAGTGGTCTGCTTTTTGCAAGAGGCTTCGGCAAGATCATGTGCCCGAATCCTTTAAGGATATCGTGTCTGTAATTGAGAGGTTTCTTGCACCACTCACGACTCTACTGCTATCACAAGACACCCCAAAAGCCATGACTTGGCGTGCTTCAGGCCCATGGACTTAGCTGCAAAGTTTATCGGTTACCGACCAAGGCTGAGTGGGAGAACGACTGGTACGACGCCAGCCATTACCGTACTTGTTCACCCGGTTGCACACATTCCATAGGGCCATTAACAGGCTCTGCCGGGTTCATCGCGGCGCTTGGGGAGATTTAGCCAGGGGTGTGCGGTCGGCTAGTCGCTACTTCGGCTGGCCCGAGAACAGAATCTGCAACAGGATCAGGGACTGGGACGGGGACAGGGACAGTGGCTGGGACGGGGGGGTGCTAATCCGCAGGATCTGGAAGGGAACAAGAAGCGGTTACAAGCCTGCCAAAGCCTTATCCAGGGCGTCGATTAGGTCCTGCTCATCTTCGATGCCTACCGACACTCGGACCAATCCATCGGATATACCACCCTTTAGCCTCTTGTCTTGTGGCACGCATGCGTGGGTCATTGATGCAGGATGCTGAATCAAGGAATCAACACAACCCAAAGAAACTGCAAGGGTAAACACCTCAATTGTGTTCATCAACTTTCGCCCTGCCTCAAGCCCACCAACCAGCTCAAAAGACAGCATACCGCCAAAATGCTTCATCTGTTTTTTTGCAAGCTCATGCTGAGGATGGTTTTCCAATCCAGGGTAATAAACGTGTGAAACCTTTGGATGCGTGGACAGATACTTGGCAACAGCCATGGCATTAGAACAGTGTTTTTCCATCCTGATGGCCAAAGTCTTCAACCCTTGATTAATCAACCAAGCATCAAAGGGTCCTGGTGATGAACCCATGTTTTTGATCAACTTATACAGTTCGTCTTTAACCCAATCCAAAGTAGTCGTTACAAGGCCACCTACAACAGTCCCATGGCCGCTTAGATACTTTGTCGCGCTGTGAACCACCACATCCGCACCAAGCTCAAGAGGCCGCTGCAGGTAAGGCGTTGAAAAGGTGTTGTCAACAATCACGACGATGTTTGGATTAACTTGACGCACTATCTTGGCCACAGCGGCGATATCAGCCAACGCCAAAGTTGGATTCATTGGAGTTTCAAAAAAGATAGCCTTGGCTTTTGGATGCTCGCCAATCGCTTTTTGAACCGCTTCCAGGTTTGCCACATCAACATCAAAGGCCTTAATACCTAAATTATTCAAGACATTGTAGGCCAACGACTCGGTGGCTCCATAAACCACGTTGCCAAGCAGGATCTCGTCACCTGCCTTGGCACAAGCCAGCTGCGATGCAGTAATCGCGGCCATTCCAGAAGAAAAGGCCAGCGTTGAAACCCTGATATCTGGATTAGCCAACTTAACGCCAGCACCCTCAAGCGCGTTTAGCTTGGCCTCTGTGACCTTAACAGTCGGATTTCCAAGCCTAGTGTAAATGTAGGCGTCATCCTGACCTGCGAAGGCCTTTGCCCCCTCCTCAGCACTTGAAAAAACAAAAGTAGAAGTCTGATAAATCGGGTTAACGTGGGCAGGTGTGTGCGGCTGTCCAAAATGTTCCCCAGCGTGCAGCGCCCTGGTGGAAAAACCACGCTTAAGGTAAAATGCCTTAACAAAATCCGGATGTTTACTATCTTCCATCAATCCTCTCCTGGTTTAAACGCTCGTTTCATCAAGCTCATGCCCACAATCAGGGCACGGCGGATTATCCTCAGGTGCAGCATGCACCCATACCTGCTCGCAAGTACTACAGTACTTAACGCCCTCCTCGGCGCTATTTCCTCCAATGACCAAGGCCTTCCCATTTACGATGGCATCTGCGACCTTATGGCGAGCTATTTCAACCATCCTGGCAAAGGTTTGGCGAGAAATACCCATAACTTCAGAGGCTTCCAATTGGTACATACCATCGAGGTCAGCCAGTCGTAGAGCCTCAAACTCATCAAGGGTAAGCATCACCTCCTCTAGCTCACCCATGGGCACACCCCGTGGCTTAAAGTAAGCTGCGACGGGCCCGCCTGATATTCGCCTGGGATTTTTGGGTCTGGACATTTTCTGCTCTCGATTCAGTAACGAAAATCCAGTTGGCTCCAGCCAAACACGACGGTGATTATAGCACCAGCCAAAAAAATGACAGCCTCAGTCACAAATGGACGGTCATTTTGAGGTCATTTCACGCTCATTTCGAGATCGTTCCATGCTCGCTTCGAGGCCGTTTCATGCTCGTTTCATGCTCATGTCGCGGTCATTTCATGCTCATTTTGCTGCCATTATTACGACATTTTAGCCCCGCCCCCTTGACAAGGTTATGAGCAAATGCTACTTATAAGATAACACGGCACACGCCGATGTGTTGTTTTTTCAAAATGTTTAGGAGGAGCGCAATGCCTTGCAACGATAGAACAGGACCTATGGGTGACGGACCAAAAACTGGGCGTGGAACTGGCCCTTGTGGTGGCGGTAAGGGGCGAGGCGCTGGCCAAGGCTTGGGCCGGGGTGCCGGACGCGGTATGGGCCAAGGCTTGGGCCGAGGTGCCGGACGTGGCATGGGCCAAGGCTTGGGCCGAGGTGCCGGACGTGGCATGGGCCAAGGCTTGGGCCGCAGAGCTGGCCACGGGCGTAGTTGGCAAACGTCACAAGAAACTGATTCAGATCCTTTAACTACCAACGATGATTCTGCTACACTAGACAGCGATGCTGAATTAATTAAGGAGTAAACATAATGAGCTCAGAAAAGTTGATCGCGATGCCGGTTGAAACTGATCGGGGCCTTGACTCTGAAGTCGCCCACCACTTTGGCCATGCGCCAGCATTCGCGCTAGTAAAGGTCAAAAACGGTGAAATTGACTCTTGCGAAGTCATCCCAAACCCCATGGCGGACAACCACCAGCCCGACCAGTTGCCAAAGTTTGTAAGGAACACTGGTGCCAATGTCATGCTTTCAGGCGGAATGGGTGCCAGAGCCGTTGAACTATTTAAGAGCTTCGATATTGAAGTGGCCACTGGGGTCTCCGGGCCAGTATCCAAGGTGGTCGCGGATTATCTGAAAGGTAATATCTCCGGAACCGCCCCTTGCAGTGAAGGGGGGCACGGCCACGGATGTGGTGGACATAAGCATTAGATTAGGAGAAAGAAATGAAAGTAGCATTCGCCATAGAGGCCGGTGATGGCCTCAACGCACAGGTTTGCCCTAACTTTGGGCGGGCCCCTAGGTTTTTAATCGTCGATTCGAAGGACAATTCTACAGAAGTCCTTGAAAACAAAGCTGCACAAGAGGCCCATGGAGCTGGCACAGGCGCAGCCGCAATGATTAGCAAGCACGGCGTGCAAGCCATCGTCGCCGGTCGTTTCGGACCTAAGGCCTTCGACGCATTGTCCGGAGCTGAAATAGCGATGTATGAAGCTCCAGCCGATCAAACCGTCAAGACAGTATTAGAACAAATTCAGGCTGGTACCCTTAAAAAACTGTAAATCAACCACCAGCACCCCCAACGAGGAATGCCAATGAGGATAGCTATAGCCAGCGGAAAAGGCGGCACTGGAAAGACTCTGATAGCAACGTCGTTAGCAGTTCATTGGGCAAAACAAGGCAAAGCTGTCACCTACGTCGACGCGGACGTGGAAGAACCCAATGGGCACCTGTTTTTAAGACCAACCTTTGAAAAAACCACACGACATACAGTCCCAGTCCCGCGCCTTGCAGGCTTTTGCGATGGCTGCGCTAAATGCCAAGATGCATGCGCCTTCAACGCGATCATAGCCCTGAAAGAGCGAGTTCAAGTCTTTGATGAACTCTGCCATTCATGTGGCGCGTGCGTCAATGCATGCCCTCATAACTCCTTGAAATTACAGCCAAGGGAATTGGGGGATCTGCGCCATGGCATGGCCAAAAACATCAATTTCATCGATGGGTTACTGGATGTAGGCGAGGCCAGAGCCACCCCGCTAATCGAAGGCGTCGTCGAGGCTGCCGATGGGGAACTCGTAATTATAGATTCACCTCCAGGCGCCTCTTGCCCAGCTGTCACCGCAATTCGAGGCGCCGACGTAGCTGTTTTAATCACCGAGCCTACCCTGTTCGGAGTCCATGACTTGGACCTGGCAGTTCAGGTGTGTCAAAAACTAAACGTCCCACCAATAATCGTGTTAAACCGAGCCAATCTAGGTGGAGATATGATGGATGCAATCAAGGCTACTGGCGCACCCTTAGTCGCACAAATTGATTTCGATCCTCAAATATCGGTCGCCACAGCTAGGGGGGAGCTTGCCATTGACGTGGTACCTGGATTTGCTGATGCCATCGCCAATATAGCTAACGCGATAGTCGCCAGCGAGGTGGTATCATGAAGCAAATCGTTATGCTCAGTGGTAAAGGCGGAACTGGAAAAACTTCGATAACAGCATCGCTCGCAAGAGTCGCCACAGAACCAAAGGTGATCGTCGATGCAGACGTGGACGCGGCCAACATGGCAATTTTGCTGCCAGGTGATGACGAGCAGTGGCGCCCATTTTTTGCTGGCACTAGGGCAGTAATCGATTATGAGGCATGTATCAACTGCCTGACCTGTGTCTGGGAATGTCCTTTCAAGGCAATTCGGGAATCAAAGGACTTCAGGCCGGTCGTAGACGAGTTCGATTGTGAAGGTTGTGGCGTATGTGGCCAGGTATGCCCAACAAACGCGTTTAGTTTCAAGCCACATCAAGCCGGCACATGGACCATCCGCGACACCAAGTGGGGGCCCTTGGTTCATGCCGCTTTAAACGTCGGCGAAGACAACTCTGGGAAACTAGTGGCCCAGGTCCGCCAAGAAGGCCGAGCACAGGCCGCCAAAACTGGCGCTGATTATGTGCTCATCGACGGACCACCTGGAATTGGCTGCCCTGTCCATGCCGCACTTGGTGGAACAGACCTCGTAATAGCTGTCACAGAACCAGGCGTTTCTGCACAACACGACCTAAATCGTCTGCTGGACCTTGCTGGCTGGTTTAAAATCCCAGCCGCTATCATCTTAAACAAGGCCGACCTTGACCCAAAAGCCGCCCAAAATCTGCTTAAAACAGCCGAAGACAAAGGGGCCAAAATCGTTGCAAAAATTCCCTTTATGCCAGAGGTACCCATGGCTTTGTCCAAGGGAATTCCCTTGATTGAAGTCCCGGGAATGCAGGAAATTTTGGAAAATTGTTGGCAGGAAATTAAGGAACTAGTCTAGTAGTAACCACAGCTGTCCCATTCGTAGTACCCGAATTCTTCCGGATCCAGAAGCTTCACACTTGCAACAGCCCCTTCCTCAAAATCGCGAGTATCGTGGATCAGCAACCCAAGACGGCTGAGGCTGTACACATAGTCTTCAACAAAAACGCTGCGATAAATATGGGCCTGCCAATAACCATTATAGTAACGGCAGTCATCTCTACCACCAAATTCATTGATGAAGTCCATGTGGCTGATGAATGGCAAAACTTCAATGTCTTCCTTGGTGACTTTAAACAAGGCCAACTGTGACTTGTACTCGCCAACCCAGTGGTCACCATCATTGGTTTCAACCCAGCCACTTACAGGAATGGCCAGCAGATTACGGGCTTTGAAGTAGTTGAACGCCTTGTGGTCGTACAGGACATCGCTCCAAGTGTCCCAACCATCGCCAATAACGGCGGTCTTAACGCTCTTAGGATCGCTCGGGTCACTGACATCAAAGATCTCGATCTTGATTCCACCAACCCGTCCTTCCTCGTCGCCATCACGACCAGCAGTCAGCAAGAAGCCGTCTTCAAGTGGATGAATATAGGAAGAATAACCCGGAATCTTCAGCTCGCCAGTAACTTTGGGCGCGGCCGGATCGCTCAAATCAATCACATACAGCGGGTCAACCTGGCGGAATGTAACAACATATCCCTGATCGCCAATGAAGCGAACAGAGTAAATCTGCTCACCCTTACCAAGGCCACCAACCATTCCGACTTCAACCAGTTCCCCTTCCTTTTCCTCAAGGATGGTCACTCGGCTTTCACTTTCCTGGTCGCTCCACCAACCGGTTCCCTCGGTAGTAGCCACGCGCAGGTTTTCTTTGTACTCGTCAAAGGCAAACTGATTAATGGCATAACCCAGGACCTTGCCAGAAGCCGAGTACCTTGCAAATCCGTCATCATCAAAGGCAAATTTGTGGATATGAGTCGAAATCGGAGGAATTTCCTTATCTTCAACATCACGCCACCAGTCGTAGAAGTAATAGTTTGTTGAGGCGACGTAAACTGCCTCAAGGCTAGCATAGACGTTGCCCCAGTTGCCCTGAATGATTGAGGCCATCAAATCACCAGAATCCACATCCACAGTGACCAAGCCCAACAGCCCAATACCAGAATAGACACTGGGCGCGTACAGATCTTCACAGCTGGCAAGCATCTCGCCATCACTGTACTGGGCCTTGGCGCCACCCTTAGCAGTCCAGTAGTGAGGCAGCCAATCAATCAAGGTCCGACTCTTAATCTTCTTGATGTTTCGTTCAATCAAAGCGTCGAAGGCTGCATTAATGGTCTCGGGAGATGGTCTTTGCTGCGAACCATAGTAAATCCAATCCAATTCATCAGGCCAGTAGGGCACATAGAATGAAATGTACTTGTTTAACGCCATGTAAGTCTTGGCCTCGATTCGCCGACTATCCATCAGTTGGCCATCATAAATGCTGGTTTCGACCTCTTTTGGATTGGCCTTGTCAGTCAGGTCAACGATAGTAAGGGTGGTCACAGGCCTGTAGTCATAGTAGTAGTCCGGATATCCGCTTTCAGCGCCTTCAGATTCAGACATGGCAGCGTCTATATCAGTCCCACCACCAGCAGGCTCAGTTCCCTGATCACGCTCGCCAGTTGGAACCCCTTCGACCAAATCGTGCAGATTTGCGCTTCCTAAAACGATTGCTTGGTTGCCCTTCAAAAAGAAGTTCATTGGATTGACAGACAGGGTAACTCGCCCAACTTCTTCGCTTTCGCGGGCAGGCCAGGACTTGACAACAACAAGGTCGTTGTTGCTGAGCACATAGATGTAATTCCCATCAGTTTTGACAGTATCAGCCTCGTCAACACCTTCAACTTGAGTGTTGGTCTCGCTGTAGTCTTCAGGGGTTTCTTTATCAGAGGTTCCACCTGCCTCATCGTCTACACCAGGATAAGGATAACCGCATCCATCAGTGCTTAGCGCACATCGCCGATTTTGTTCCACTGTAATAATCATCTCGGTGATGACGGCCTCTTCGATCCAGTCCTCTGCCTCTTCGCAACTTGCTGCGGTAGTTAAAGCAGCCTTCCGTGTCCAATTCATCCGCTCTGAATCGTCCACCGGATCTGGCTCGATGCTGTCATCTTTATTGCTGTCGTCCTTTATATCCTGTTCCGGTTGAATAACGTCCTCATTTGTATTTCCACCTGGGTCATCACCAAGCTGGGGATTATCCGAAGCGCCGAAACATCCTGCCCAAGCTATGAGCGGGATCAACAATACCAAATGTGCTATGCGAGTCCTCATGTTAACCTCCTAATAACCACCACAGGCGTCCCAGTTAAAGTATGGGAACGACTTTGCATCCAATAGTGTAACCTGAGCCACAGATCCTTGCTCAAAATTGCGAGTATCGTGAACTTGCATACCAAGAGTGCTCAGGCTGTACACGTAATCCTCAACAAATACACTGCGATAAATCGTAGCCTGCCAATAACCACCGTAGCGTCCACAATGATCATTGCCACCAAAGTCTTCAAAGAAGTTCATGTGGCTGATAGTCGGCAGGGTTTCGATCTCGTCCTTGGTCACTTTAAACAGCGCCAGCTCGGATTTGTAGCCCCAAAAGTCATCAGAATCAACCCAGCCACTGACTGGAATGGCCAGCAGATTGCGAGCCCTAAAGAAGTTAAACGCCTTGTGGTTAAATAAAGCTTCGCTCCACGTGTTCCAGCCATCGCCAACAACGGCCTTTGTCACGCTCTTTGGATTCGCGGGGTCGGTCACATCGAAAATTTCGATTTTGACGCCACCAACGCTGCCGTCATCATCGCCATCACGACCAGCAGTCAACAAAAAGCCGTCTTCCAGTGGATGAATATAGGAAGAAAAGCCCGGAATCTTAAGCTCACCAGCAACTGTTGGATTGGTGGGGTCCTTAAGGTCAATGACATAAAGTGGATCGATCTGTTTGTAGGTCACGACGTAGCCTTGGTCACCAATGAAGCGCACACCATGAATCCGTTCACCAAGGCCCAATCCAGCTACCACACCGATTTCTACAAGCTCGCCACCCTTGTCCTCTAAAACGGTGACCCGGCTTTCAGACTTATCGCTGTTCCACCAACCCTTGTCGTCCGTAGTGGCTACACGCAGTTTGCCCTCGTACTCATCAAAGGCGAACTGATTGATGGCATAGCCCAAAACCTTACCGGAGGCGGCGTAATTGGCAAATCCACTCTTATTAAAGGCAAATTTGTGAATGTGAGTCTGGACGAATGGGAAATCCTCTTTATCTTCCCACCACCAATAAAAACCCCAGTTGGTTGAAGCAAGGTAAACAGCCTCGTGGCTGGCATACACGTTACCCCATTCGCCTTGGACTGTAGATACCTCGACATTGCCAGTCTCCAAGTCTAAAGTTGCAAGGCTCAGCAACGCCTGGCCGGAGAACACGCTTGGAGCATAGAGGTTTTCACAGGAGCCAAGAGTTTGGCCGTCCTCATAGTTGGCCTTTTCGCCACCTTGAGAAACCCACCCCATTGGAAGCCAGTCTGCCAGCGTTCCGGACTTGATTATCCGGATGTTTTCCTCAATCAATTTGTCAAAAGCAGCGTTAATCACATCCTCTGCGATGCGTTGATCTTGACCATAGTACCATCCGGATGAATCTTCCGGCCAGTATTCGAGATAAATCTCAATGTACCTGTTCAATGCGACATAGACCTTGTTGTCGATGCTGCGGCTGTCAATCTCGTAACCATCAAAGATGTAGGTTGTTTCAACCTTTGGTTCAGCCTTGTCCGCGAGGTCTACGATTGTCACTGTGGTAACTGGGCGGTAATCACGATGGTAGTCTTCCGAATAACCACCGGGATAATCACCTGGGAATGCGGGGCGTGTATCTGGGCCATCATCGTCTTTTTCAGGTATGCCATCTACCACTGAGTAAAGGTTGGTTTGGCCCATCACTATGGCCTTGTCACCCTTAAGGAAAAACTTGCTTGGATACCCGTCCAGTCTGATACGCCCAAGCTCTTGCGTTTCAGCTGCTGGCCAAGACTTAAGCACAACTAGGTCTTGGTCGCTTATCACGTAGATGTGGACACCATCAGTCTTAACTCTGTCGGCTTCGTCCACGCCTTCGACTTGAACGTTAGTCTCGCTGAAGTCTTCAGGCGTGTCCTTATCTTCAGTGTTAGTTTGATCCGCGTTGCTAGTCTGTGGGAAGGCTTCGTCAAGTGCTAAATCGCCACGATACCAGCCACAATCTCCAGAACTCAAGGCACAACGCCGGTTGCGCTCAACGTTCAGCACCATTTGTGTGATGAAGGCCTCTTCAATCCACTCTTCAGCTTGGGCGCAGTCTGAGGCAGCGGTTAAAGCAGCGGCCTTGGACCAGTCAAGATTCATCGATTCACCAGGTAGGCTGTCATTGTCGGCACAACC
>Ga0208940_1002093_pt1 | contig 19271 bp, 15 predicted proteins | sample AD_JPNNA6_MetaG_FD_184445 | JGI IMG/M metagenome (GOLD analysis project Ga0208940, IMG submission 184445) | Active sludge microbial communities of municipal wastewater-treating anaerobic digesters from Japan - AD_JPNNA6_MetaG (SPAdes) (version 2) | ecosystem: Engineered > Bioreactor > Anaerobic... | reverse complement strand
AATAATCCATACTGCAACGAGATTCCAGCTCGGTGGAGACAGTTTAAGAAAAAAACATTAACTTTGCCACATCAAAACTGTAACAGCATCGCCGTTTTGGCTGTAACAGCTTCCGCCGTTTTTTCCAATTTACCACATTTACATTTCAACTGACCAAAATTAATGTCATAATCTTTATTTTCACAGAATTCATCAATTGCTTTCAATAAGCTTCCACAAATACGACCTGTCGGCTGAATTCCCATCACATCTCGCTGGAATTGCCTAATTGCACGCTCCGTTCTATAGCTAAATGAATCTGAAGGGAGCGGACACCCTGCATCCCCTCCAAAGCCAGCCAATCTAATGTTAATCTCTTTTACTAACTGACTTGCATTCTTCATAGAACGATAATTTGCCATTGTCATACATTTATTTCCCCTGCAAAAGTCAGGAGAATCAAAATCTTTTCCAACTACAACCGGACCTAATTTATTATAAGTGTCTATAAAGTCTTTCTCTTCTTTACCTTTAGGAAGAAGTTTTAACTGATAATAGTAATCGAGTGCCTCTTTCTTCTTTTCCTCAAAATCATCAACTGGCTTATCTCCATTCAACAGAGCTCTCACATTATAAGCATGTAATTCACCTGGAGAAATCGGATACACAAATAGCCTAAAAAAATTATCATTAACTATACACTGATTCAATGAGACAAACTCTTTTAAGTCTTCTTTATCAGGACATACAACTTTAAAATAAAAAAGGCGAGGAAGTAAAGATTCTCCATGGTCTGATTCTTTTATTCCTTGATCATTTGTAGGAATTTGAATGTCAACACATCCATCAGAATCAAGCTCGATATTTTTCTCTTTCTTGAAAACGACTTCATCATTCTCGGGTTTGTCTTCATAAACATGCAGTTCCATATTTTTGAGCAAAATATCCGGTGCATTGAGAATATGAAGATGAACATTCACCTCATCACCATATCTCAACACATTGACAAGTTTTCTTCCTTCTCCTTCTGTAAAATATCCGTCGATGAAAAATTTTCTTGTTACAGTCAGACTTGTATTAATTGATTGCAATCCTTTTATCCAGTCTCCTGAAAGATCCTTAATAGAAGTAGAAAGATTCTGATCTTTTCCCGAATCATTTTTAGCCTGAAACACTAAAAATTTTATGATTAAATCTTCGTCAATTCTATTACTTTCTTCGAAAAGATTCTGTTTCTTAGCTTTTTCTATCACTTCTTTTACGTCTATGTTTTCGACATTAAAACAGCCTCTTTTATCCAAATCGGCAATGATAGGTTCCAAACTGACACTATTATTGTCTCCTCTAACAGAAACCGACAAAACTACATGTATCAGTCGTTTCTGCGTCTCATTTTCTCCATCTATCAGACTCCATGCAGGAACATTGCCATTGATACCAAACTTCAAGCCCCTAGCTGTACGAGTAATTTTATTCTTTTTAGAATCACAAAATTCCCACTTTATAAAAGTAGGTTCTACTACTTTTATCACATCAGACAAACACTCAACACCATTAAGAACTCCTTTAATTGTGTATTCTCCGGGTGAATCCGCCAAAAAACGTCTTTTTCTATTATCATTAAACAAATTCTCTGCCACAATTCCGGATGGTTCTGCCAATTGCATCTGCACAGCCTTTTCTTCATTCAGCCTAGTGGATTTCCCATATTTGAAATTTAATGCTATCGGATATACCACTCCTGCATACCATTCACCACACGTAGACTTTACGGAAATCTTTGTAACTATATTTTCTGCAATTTCAATTGTATGGGTGATTTCTCGTTCAGTACAGTCTCCTTTGGCAATTTTACCATCTTTATCATCAACTTTGACACCACCATTACTATATACTGTGTTCTTTAAGTCTGCCTCTACAATGTAGAAGCCTTCCTTTCTAAAAAGATATAGTCTACCACCCTTAATTGTGTCCTTTTCTGTAATATATTGACTTATAGGATCTTCTATTTTTTTAACAGACAAAATCACATGGTCATTGTTAATACTTTGGTCAGCTGTAACATAAAAAGCCAATGTTTCACCAGGTCTACTTAAAATTAAATTTTCACTATTTATTGCTACAGAATTCTCCAAAGATGTTGTATCCAAAGTTGGAGCATAAACATGTAATACAGCGTCATTATAAGAATGTACAATAATGTTTTTTTCTGAAATAGGTTTTTCCCCACTTTTAGAAGCATTGTCTTTGGAGTAAAGTCTGAATTGAATGTTATAAACCACATCTGCGTTAACTGGTGTTAATGTTATTTGTTGGTTATTCTCACTTAATTTATACTCACTTTCAAAAAGCTTTTGACCTAAACTATTTGTAACGAAACATTCCATTTCGTCATATTTAGAATCGAAAGGAAATGTTAATTTTGCAGTTATTACCTTTTCTTCTTTTTGTTTTACATAAATAGGTTTGGTTTCATCTATTTTTCTTTTTCCACTCCATAAACCAGTTATACTATTGTTTGGCAACACCTCAAATCTCATAGTACAATTTTTGTCTGTTTTTTTTATATTTTCCCAATTATAATTCGTTGCTTCTTTTTCTTCTTCTGTTAGTTGTTTTTTCTCTTTTTTTAGATTGTATCTAGATACATCTTCCTCCATTTTTAAATAATTATCAAGAGTTTCCTTATTACCCATTCCTTCGACAATATATTTGCCAGCATCATCAAATTTATAATCGAATATGCCCAACACATTACGATACATTGTAACCTTTTTCAATCTGTATTTAATAGCCTTATTTTTATCAGTCTGCTCAGGTTTAACCTCTTCAATTTGGCAAACTGCCCAATTTATAGGCTTATCTTTTATCTCTATTTTTCCGTTTTTATCTTCGTAAGCACAAAATTGCAGTTGTTCTGTTTTTCGTATTTGAACTTCACGCATTTTAAATTCTTCTTTTTCTTTTTTTTCAGGAGGAAATCGGAATGCTTTTGTCATAGAAACGCCGAATGGCCGAAACAAGCACTTGCTTCTATCAAATTCTATTGTCATTGGGGAATATGGAAATAACGAATTCTCATATTTAACTGATTCAAAATCAAGTTTTCCTATACTTTGAATTTGCCCAGGATTAAGACAAGATACGATTCCCCCTCCTGCTTTACACTGCAACTTTGAATTTTCAGTAGGTAAATTGTTGTTTTTTGTGTCTATGGTTGCATCCTGCTGCCATTCCAAACTTGTATAACCACTACAAGGAGGAGGTCCTGATGGAGTAGTAGGTTGAAGCGTACAGTTTCCGAATGAATTAGAAAATTTTTTATCATCAGTTGTTATCATAGCATTTTTTTGCATATAAACTTTTGCTTTGTCAGATACAATTTTACTGATGATAAGACCTCCTGAACACTTATAAATTGCTCCATCTACAATATACATAGAACCTATTTGAGGACCTTGACTTGTGTTGTCATTTGTATTCTTTGATTTATTATTAGTAGTAGCCATTTTTACTTTTTATAAAAAACACAACCAATTTTTTTTCAAAGTCTGAGTTACGCAATTTTGCCTCAACAAATAGTTCTAAACGTTCAGGCAAACCCACTTCATCAAACAAATATTTTCCAAACATATGAATAAACAAATCCTCTTCTTTAAAAGAAGAAAGATTAGCAAAAGTTTCAAATGACTTTAAATCAGATGATTCTTTATTTAAAAGGCCATTTAATGAAATTGAACGTTTCCCATTCTCCATTTCAATTGTCAATCGTTCATCAAATGTCAATTCAACATTTCCAATTAAATTTGAAAAACGATGTTGCCTTTTTAATATGCCGTCACTCCCATAATCATTCCAATACCCCAAGAAGAAAAAATCGTAGAACAAATCACGAGGAATAGAGTTTAAAATGGTTTCATCATCATTATAAAAATCATCCAGTGAAACTATCCAATTTTGCAAAACACTCATAACCTCCTCATCCTGACCAACAAAAACATTTTCTAGGTATATTTTAGTATTACGCCACTTCTTTTTTATTTCATCCAGATTTATTATTTTTCTTATTTTCCCATCACCAGAAAGCATGACATTCAATTTCTGCATAGGTTCTGCCGATTTTATAAAAAAATTTTCTACAGGATTTGAACAGAATCGAGAGCCATCCTTCTTTTTATTCAACTTCTGCACAAAAAAAATTCTATCAGATTCCGATTTTGCATTTTCCACTGTCAGACATATATCTTCGGTTATAAGAGATGAAGAACCTCCATTTTCAAAACAATCTCCTTTCGTGGAGATTCTATTCATGGAATAATAGTTTCTTATCTCTATATCCTTATCTGTTTTCAAATCAAACTTCATAGTGTCTCTATGTTAGGATAAATTCACTTTACCCTTAGCTTTAGCATCGACATCAGCTCCTGAAGCAAGCACCAAATTCTCTTTAGTACTATCAATACAAATCTTTTTAGAATTTATTTCAATTTCAGAATCAGCTATAAAGGACAAAGAATCTGAATTGTGCTGTACACTCTCGGCCACAGATACTGAAACATTTTTAGACGTCATAGAGAGATCTTCTCTTACCAATAAACTCATATTCTCATTAGCAGATAATGTAACATCCTTTTTAGCGTTGATTACAACATTTTCTCCAGCATTAATAGACACAGCTTGTTCTGCATCAATGGTGATATTGTTTGCTAATAAAGAGATTGAATCTCCTGCTGACAATGTTATTTTTCTATTTTTTGTATCAAATTTAATCACATTACCATTTTTATCTGAGATGGTAATACCCCATTCGCTGCTGTCGTCATTGAACACAATCTGATGTCCGCTCTTTGTTATCATGCTATGGATCTTGTTGTCTACTCCTCCGCCATCTCCCGTCTTTCCATTAAACAGGCTTCCCATTACAAACGGACGGTTTGGATCGCCGTACTCGAAGCCTACCATCACTTGGTCGCCAACCTCCGGGATAAAGACAAATCCACGATTTGTCGGTACATCCTGACTTTTCCCGGCATCGGGCGTCTGCACACGAATCCAATTTGTGCTAATCCATTTCGGTTTCTGCCAGTCAAAACAAACCTGCACACGGCCCTGCGACTCAGGATCATTATTATCAGAAACAATCGCTACCTCCGGATAGGCAAAAACCTTCCGTTGATAGAATGATGACAAATACTCAGCCCCAACAGGAGATGCACAAAAAAAGTTGGAATAATTTCCTTTTTTGTCTATACGATGCAGAAGTTTTGTAATGCGATACTTCCCAAGCGAAGCAACGTTCATCTCCTTCGGAAATGTAATCTCAATCAGACTACCCAACTTTATCTTGCACGTCTTCGTCTCTCCCTCCAGATTCAGCATGGATCCCGACAAACTATTTTGGCATGACGTGACCATATCATACAGATTAGCCGAGTTATAAGCAGGAGCAGCAGATGGAGTAACGCCTTGATTAGAAAACAAACTGTCAGACTTTGAACAGAGGTCCTTCAACAAAGCATTTCCATTTTTCAAATCTCCATCCCCATCGTTACGAACAAACTCATCTTTCGAATCCAAATAGATATAACTGCCTTGTTTACGTGGCAAATTAGCGCCACTTAAACGCATGCTATATATGTCACTATCGTAGAGCAACGAGACTGAAGACGAATCTTCTGGTGCTCCGAAAAACAAGGTATGACCGTCATAATAAAACAGTTCTCCGAAGGTATTGGCCAAGCGGCAAAGAAAATCAAGCTCGTTCTCGCGATACTGCATAGCATAAGGTAACACGCCTTGATAGCGAGGATTGGACTTCACCTCACACAGCGAACCTTCCGTCACTTGTGAAACAATAGATGTCAACTGAGAATCGACAAACGAATTCATGGTGGGCGTTCCAGCCAAGCTGACCACATCACCCTGACCAATATAATGGACCCGATTATAACGACGAGACTGTTTTTCGGACTCCAAGTTCTCTTCCCATGCATCAATTTTGACATCTGTCACTATGCCTGAAAATTCATAGAAATCACACGAATTATTATGTTCGAAACGGATCAAGGCTCTTTTGCCCACCATATCCATCAACTTTTGTGGAGTCTTTTGCCACATTTCATTTTGGGTCATGAACTCCTTAACCACCTCAAAACGATGGCAGGAGTTCATCTCTTGATCCAAACGTAACGAGGAAAACGAGACCTCTTCTCCATCAAGTCTCAATTTTGTTTTCACAAAATTCAAAAACGATTCCATTGATAATCAGATTTAGTTTCTTTACTCTTGAGCATATTCACTGTTCCAACTTGTCTCATCATCTCCCTTTGTTCCATCCAAACGGATAACAAAACTCTTTGCAGGGAAATATGGAGTAATGTGAATATCCAGATAAATACGGTCCTTTTGGTTGGGATCGCGTTCCAATCGCATGATTTTTGAACGTTCTATCAAACGGTCTGGGCCTTGAATATCATCCAAAAACTTCACTATCTGACTACGAAGGTCACGCTCCGTCTTGCCACTCCAATTTTCAAACGAGCGACGATTCAAGAAGTCAAACAGAACCTTTGTCACATAATCAAACACACGCACTACAGAATAGGTCTGCAAGCCAAGATTATCGCCATTAAACAGAGTCTTTGCAGAGAAGGCCATCACCTTACCGTACTCATTGACCATAGGAACCAATCCCATAGAATCGAGCTGCGAAATTTCACTTTTTCTCAAAGGAAAAGCAACCGAATCGACCTCGTTCAAGCCTCCATATTTTTTACCTGCCGTTACCTGCGACATAAGCGTTGTATAAACCTTTCCGGCCAAAGCAGCTGCCGGAGAAACGTGCAAATCATCCGATTCTCCAATTTCTTTATATGCATTTCGGCCAATCAACCAGTTGCAACACATCACCGTGTTACACTTAAAGGCATCGCCACCAGCCAAATCTGCGGTATAAAACATATCGACCACATCGTCTGGATTGTCCAAATCGGCAAAGTCGGTAAACATCATCACCTTATTTTCATTGGCTATTTTAGACCATTTTTCAATGACCATATTCGATCCCAAATATCCTGGAATGACCAACAATGAATAGTTGTTTCTCAAATCCAAACGATCATAATTCTGTTTCAACTCATTGGCCACATAATCGATAAAAAGCGAATTGTCCAAGTCAGATATTTGCTCTGGGGATGCATTTACGATCGTAATATTCGAAAGTTTATCCGACTCTGTATTCTTATAAAACAGTTTAGCCGCACGATAAGACTGTTCCAAGACTTTAACCGAATCGACCGCCATCAATTGGTTTTTAGCCAAAAGCTCACCTACCGACTCTGCCTTGTTTTGACATATATCAACCATCTCAGGAATGTCTTTACTCTCTGTCAGAAGGTTCAACCAAAGAGAAATTTTATTGGTCAACTCTTTTCTCTCATTCTCTTTCTGTTCTTCTAAAAGAAACATCTTTTTACGAGCCTTTCTCTCTGGATTCATGTTCTGAATTCCATCGATAGCCGACTCTAAGAAACCGAACCCACCGAAACGGGAAAGGTTTATTAAAGCAGCATCCATCACCTGCTGAGAATAGACTTCTTTCGTCTTCTCCTTATATTCTTTTTGTACGGAAATCTCTTGTTCCGCTTGAATCATTTGTTCTACCATTATTTTGCCGAAAATTGGTTAAGTTCATATTTAAGTTGAGTCAATGCGTCGACCATAGCCTGACGACTTTCCTGATTTTCCAAAGCGCGTTGAAGCACTTTGTTGGTACGAAGTTGTTTTACCAACTTTTCATAAAAATCCTTCTGGATAGACAATCCATTCAAGAACTGACTGTTTTCTGTCATTTTCTTCACCTGAAAATCAGCAGTGTTAGAAAACCGAAAATTCTCACGAATAGGTTCTCCCTCTTCGTTCTCAAACTCAACATCCACATTAGGTTGAAATGCAGAATAAACATCCTCGATAGATTTCAATTTGTCTACAGCCTCAGGACTTATAGGCTCTTCACATGTCAATTGACCTATGAACATAGTTCTGTTTTGAGGAATATCTGCGATACCTTCGGAAGCATCTTGTTTTACCTCGTTTCCTCCAATCTCATAATTCAAAATACCCATATCACTTATTTTTAATGTTTTTATATAGAACGTGGTATAAATTACACCACGTTCCTTTTTTCATCTAACTGTCAACATCAATTTGTTGGCCAATTCTCCTCATATTGAGCACCGCCAATCTTGACGGTCTGAGCAGAAATAGTCACAGATAATGTCATAGGCGCATTACCAATGATGTCAATACCCTCTTCAAAATCAATGATATAAGCATTGTCGAAAGATAGCTCTTTCATTTTCGACTCTTCGTCTCCTTTTTTGAAAACAATACTGCCACTAAATGGTTTGAACTGATTCACCATGTGCTCCAGAATCGTTGTGTCAGAGGTAGATTCTACACGAACAGTTATTTTTCCTCCATAGATATTGGAAGAAGGACGACCCTTTGAGTCGACATCACGATGAAGTGAATACTTGCAGTCGAGCACATCGTACTCCTTACCGCCTAAATTTAATGATGATCTAAAAGCCATAACTACAGGTTTTAAATTTATAATAATGTTTAGTTAACAAAGAACATAAAGTTCTTTTTATCTTTTTGCCTATCAATAGATTATGCATATATGTCAAAGCAATTTTTCTATTTCAATCTTATAGTAAGTTTCTCCATTGATAACAAACTTATTGGAAGCCACGATAGCCTCTTCCAACTCTTTTCTTTTGGATATAAAATACTCTTGAAGTTTATCTAAATCCCTATCAGACAGATAGTCTTTATTCTTCAAATTGGCTAAAGTAAAAGACCGAAGTCGGTTGTCGAACGAAGGCATTGTTAGAATAATTTGCTGCACCTGAGAAAGCGTCTGACGCTTCAGTATCCTCTTTTTCAACGGATAAACCTTTTCATCTCTTGCCCAATTCAAATAAGCTTTTCGCATTGAATTACGAGCTTTTGACGTGTTCAGGTACTCTTGATCACCAACAGAATCGGTCTTTTGTTGCGTTTTCAGGAAGACATCAGGACAAGAAGGCCTCTTCTGCTTCTTTTTATTTCTCGTGGCTGCATATTTATAATCAACCCGTTCTGCCGTCAGATCTTTCATAAAGCCTCGAATACGATTCAGCTCCGACTCAGTTAAAAATAAAATAAACTTTCCCTTTTTCAAATCACGGATTGAAGTCTTCAAATAAACCGGATAATTCGTACTCGGATTTAATGAAGCCAAAGGTTGAAAGGTAGTCGGATTCACATCATACTTTTCGGAAACACCCCCCAACCTCAACCAGATAGGATTGATAGACGTTCTTCCAACTCCCGAACTTTTGAAAGAAGACTCGATACGGGTCAAGACATCCCTATTGTCTGCTGCAACTTCAGAAATAATAGAATCGGTAACAGAAAGTATCAAATCGGGAGAAAGAAACTCTTTATTCTTCGGGAAAAGAATCCATCCCTGAGTCATACTATTTTTAGGAAAATCCAAAGCATAACCATTTTCAGAAAACTCCTTGTATTGATTGCTTGGACGCAATTGCTCCGAATGAACCAACATTCGCTTTTTCTTTTGCGAAATGAGAGTTGCCGAACGGCTGATCATATCTTCTGTCTGCAAAACAAAGTTATTGAAGCTATTTCCCTGTTTAGAAGAAAGTTGGCAACCTAAAATCCTACAATTAGCATTCACCAGATCATTGACCAACGAAGCATCAACCCGCTCTTTTACATTTCCATTTTCTCCCATGAGAAGCACAATATTCGTCTGCGATTTACAAGGCGACATCACCTTCAAAGCACGTTTTAACGCACTCCATGCATCACCGTTAAAATCAACATTCTTCTTTTTCTTTGCATCCGCGTAAGCTTCCAAAGAGAACAAAACAGAATCGATATTTTCGCTCAATGCAGCTTCACTTCCACCTTTTTTCTTCGAATCAAAACCAATTACATATCCTATCTTAAAGGTACCATCGGCAGCATGACTCTTTATGATGCCATTCAAACTCTGCAAAGAGGAGACCATCTGTTCAAACTTCTCATAAACCATTTTCTGATCAGAAAAAACAATCATGATATTTATCTTCCGAAGGTCACTCTGCAACTTTTCGTAATATCCTTTTGTTATAACCTCGTCATTTAAACTATAAACAAAATTACGATGGTCATCCGTCAGCGGAATTGTAATTGAAGTTTTTATTGCAGCCATCACATCCCCATCATTGCATATAGAATAAACCGGATTCATTCCTACAAAATTGGGCAATTCAAAAGACTTCATCCTATTCTTCACATCTTCATCCGTAAGAGAAAAAGTCTGCTTTTCTGCCTTAGAAAAAGAGAAATCATGAATTGGCATTTTTGAAAAATCCGCATACAATTGTTCACCAAGAGGCATCACCAATGAAGAGGAGACCCAACCTGCCACCATTGATTTAGAGTTATCAGGCTTAATCATTTCCTGACCTATCAAAAAACTTTTCGTTCTGTCAGCACTTCTCTTTGCTAAGAAAATTGGGTTTTGAAAAGGTACAGTTCCGATAGGCGTCAACAACTCCGGCTCTTGAAAAATAACAACCTCACCAGACGAGAAAAAATCTTTTGTCCGCGACAATGGGGTTGTATCTCGAAACATGGTAATCATCTTCAAATAAGAACCAGTTGCCACATTCGTCATCGCTCTAGATGTCAACACAAGATTATCCTTGTGCATCCAACCATAATACTCTGCCTTATCTTTATCTTTCAACTGACCATCTTCCAAAATACTAGCGTCATATTTTACCAGACGGAGATATTCTCCCTTCTCTCCTATCACTAAAAATGGTTCCATAAAAGAGGCCTCCTTCATCTGTACCTTTCCGCCTGGATTGTAATAGGTAGCATTTTTACTTCTATCAGAATAAACAATCCAAGGACTTTTTTTATCGACAGATTTAGGAACGGCAACCTCTCCACAACAGTAGTTACGCGAGTATTCGTTTGGCGTCTTCTTCACCCTCGTAAAAAAATGAATAGGCGAACAAGCCGATAGCAAAAAAACTACTGTGCACAAAAACAAATATGTATTTTTCTTTCCTGAGATCATAATTTCTCTTTTAATGAATTCTGACTGACCAACAATCGCTTTACACAACTAGCCTCTTTGTCGGTCTCTAAAACCACCTCATCTATCCATGTGGAATTTTGTTTGCCCACAATCTTCAACCCATAGCAATAGGAGTAAAAGTCATTCTCCTTATCGCCATTCACCAAGACCATCACATTAGGATTATTGCCTAGATATTTCTTCAGTATATAATTATAGTTTTTGTTGAAAGAACCTTTATCCACGATATTTTGCAGATGCTCCTGAATGTCAGATGCAATCAGCGTCATAGCATCAGACGAGTCACTCTCCGTATTTTCTGGGAGAACCTCAATCTGATGAACTATCGGATATTTTGTTGTCTCAGAGCTCAACCGAATTTCATAACTTCCCAGCTTGGAATACGAATAGATCGGGTTCTGGTTCTGCGAATCAACATCGCCAGTCTCGCCAAACTCCCAGCGCCAATCCTTGCAATCGCCATCGGCCATAAAGATAACGCGCTCGTTTTGCAGCACCTGCGTTGGGGCAATGATACGCATAGGCCTTTTGCCTATCTGTATTCTACGTTCCTTGACATTCACAATAAAAAACTTCTCCATACAGTTGTCTACAGTCAAACGAATCTGATATTTTCCAACTTCAGGGAAAACATATTTACCTTTCTTCTCCTTAGAGACATCGCCGTTGCCGAACTCCCAGAAGACCTTATAGGTTTTATATGTGCTGTCCGAATAAAAGAGCGGAGTACCAAGTTCTACCTCCGTTGCGGAAACAGAAGCAAGAATCTCTCGACTGGACAAGCTCATACGTATCAACCATGTTATAAGAATAGCGAGAGCAAGCAACAAAAAGACAAGCAACATACCTCGCGAAAAAATTCTGTTCATAGATTTGCTTTATTTCATTAAATCAATCTTTTTCTTTTCCAAACTATTACGACAGCGTTCTAGATCTGTGCTGAACTTCTCAATGTTTTTCTGCGTGGTCCACAAACGCTCTTTATCAAACATCCTCAACTCATAAAACTGGGCCACATGCTCGAAAATGCGATAACGCTCATCCCACTTGTTTTGGACATACTCCTTACGGATTTCGCCTAAAATGAAGTTGATCTCACGTTTCTCATACGAAGCATTCAGGCTTGGATCAATCTTCGAGATTCGCTCGTCCACAGAATTGATTTTATCCATCCAAGAAGCTTGTTTCTTTTCAAAATTGCGTATTCTCGCCATCTGCTCCAATGCCTCTTCTTTTCCAGAAGCAGTTAGAAGTCCAGTATCGGTATAGAACAACACAAAACTGCAGATAACCGAAGTCAACACGAACAGGATAAGTACATAAAAGAAACCTATCAATTTCTCTCTCTGATTGAGAGAACTTATTTCATCCACATTTCCCATAATCTTATTTTTTCTCGTAATTAAGACGTCCTACTTTAATGCGGCGAGTAACATTGCGATTTTCCTCTGCCGTACGCACCACATCTGCTTTGACAATAGCCTCGCTCTTTTTTAGCACAGAGATAGAATCGCGTACATGCAAAAAGCCATCCATCTGAGAAAGCAGGTGTTTATAGATAACCGCATCCTTTTCGGGCAAAGCCACGACCCGCTCCGTCACCTCCATCTTCTTCTCAACAATAGAGTGCATCAAGAAATCGGGATTGACATTATCCATCAAATCGAACGAACGATACAGCGCGAAGATGTCCGTAAACTCATCGCTGATGGAAATCTGTTCGGAGAATATCTTCTCGCTATTTCCCGTCTTTTCTTTAATTGCAACCACCTCTGCAGCCGAAGCCTTCAAAAACACAAAGATGCACAGCTGCAACACGGCAACTAAAACCACCATGCACATCGCAAACTTGAGATGCGAACAAACAACTGCTTTACTATTCAACAATTTCATCTAAACTCCTTTTTATGATAACACGGTTGTAAAACCAAGAAGAGGTAAATGCTCCAAATTATCAGAAAGAACAAAACAGGCATCCTCTCCCGAAACATTTATATGAATGGACAACTCCGCATCGGCAGGAAGAAAGAGGTCCAAAATCTTCAGCAACTGGCAATAAGCACTACTGCTAGGAAATAACAACGACTTATATTTACGAGGCAATCCATTGATATGAACCATCGCCATGGGAAAAACATCGGTCATACCACCACTCATAAAAGTGGTCATACCCAAACGGCCCTTTCCTAGACTCCAAATACTTTCGTCGGCAATCGTAATGGACTTCATCTCTAATGTGATTTTCACTTCACAATCCAGATAGACAGACAACACTTTTCCTACCTGCAAAGGGGTTGTCAAGCGAAAACTCTGTGACAAAAAATGAACAAGAAACAAAGCCTTATCCAAAGGGATATCGCGAAGAAATGCCCAATGAGAATCAAGCAGATGAACAAAATCATCGTACCTATCTTTTTTCGTCAAACGAAGTTCATACAGATGTGCCATGACAGCCATCCTGTCTATCGCCATTTCAAACGGTTTGAAAAAGAAACGAGCATTAAAAGTCTCCCGCCCACCCTTCTTCATGGAATCTAAAACGCCTTGTTTACCCTTCTTCTCTTCTGGTAAAAGATTCCGATGAAAAAGAGCTTCCGGCAATGAATCGTACAAATCACGTTTTCGCACATAGATAGTTTGATAATCTATTAACTCATCGGAAGAATACTCTCTCACTATTCTATCAACAGATTTACCTCCCTTCTGTCTGCCTAAACGAATGATGCGTACCTCATCAGGCGAAGCTCCTTGCTGCAAAAGTGAAGCTGCTAGAAACTCTGCCTTATAGTCTGTATCAAGCGTATTGCCTAAAAGTTTTGTCGAATTCATCTCCTTTTCCATAACTAATCAACCACCAACCAACCGCTACTATTCGTCACTGAAGTTGCCTTCTGTTTTTCCGAAACTGAAATCACAATGTTCTCCTTATGCTGACCCACAAAATCAAGGTGACTCAGACTAACAAAGAGTTCTTCCAACGTTTGAATCACGCCATCAACACCCAACAGAGACTGACGAATTCGATTGTGATTATAGGGTTTGTTCACCACCTCTTCCAGCATCTGTTCGAAAGAGGATGGAGAAACACCATTCCATTCGTAGAAGTATTTCAACATCTCTTCTTTATCCTTTTTGGGCAAGAAAGATAATGAGGTCAAAACCGCATTGGCCAAGCCAGACAGGATCTCTGTGATTTGATATGGAGATAGGTTATAAGCATTATTGCGCCAATGGAAATAGAAGGAGGAAATGTTTCTTTTCAACTCCTTGCAAACTAACAACACACAATCCATGATCTGAGAACGGTTGGATTGCGACATGGCCTTCTCCATGACAATTCCGACCGTCTCATTTATTACGGAAATTCTAGAAGAAAAGCTATCCATATAACTTTGTAATTCACACTGCGAAGACATCGTCAGAGACGGTGGAATGTAATTGCTATCCAAAACGTACGTCGACTCCTTTTTTCTCAAAAGTCCAATAACCACAGCGTATGGGCCATACTTATTGGGCTCTTTTTTTGTACGAGCCACAATGCCAAGTTTATAAGTAGGCTCTACAAACGGATAGCGAGGCGGAGTTTCTTGAAGATCGGGTGTACCGCATGGATTTCTATCGAAAGGAGAAACAGAGAGAACCACGTCCCAACCCTCTTCCGACACCTCACCTTCTGTCTCACACGGACATGAGACACTTTCGCCTAAATCATCCAACAAAAGCAGATAACCCCCAGGCAAAAGACCTCTAAAACTCTCTAAAACCAATATTGAGCGATTTCCAACACCTCTCAGCAAAAGAGACAAGGAACTCTGATCATTCGTCTCTGGTAAAAGGCCATACATAAACGAACCTTGAACCAGCGACATGTTTTGCAAAATCCTCTCCAACAGATAATTTTCTGTATCAATGAAATGAGATGACGAAACACTCATTCCCTGCATCCAATTGACAGACAAAAACTTCGATTTATTATTCATTTTTAGTTTAATTTTATTCTGAAACCTGACGAACCCTTTTGGCTATAATCAGCTGATTCTCTTTGAATTTATTATCAGCAAACGATAAATCAGGGTCCAAATATTTACGAGGACGGAAAAACGATGGTTTTGTATAAAAAATCCATCCGTACAAATTCTGCGAACTATTTATTTCTATCTGATTATCCACTTTTTTCTGATTATAATCAAACACAATCTGACCGAACCAATCTCCAAAAATCATATCAAGCACTGATTTTGCCTTGATTCGGACAGGCTTATCATCTGCCGTAGTGCGAGCCACCTCTATCTCGCAAACCAACAGATGATCGGCATCTAGGGTCTGCTGACCTACATTGAAATTATCGGTTGCCTGATAAACACGCATCTTAAAAATTTCCAAAGGAATATCTATGTAGGATTTGTAAGTCCACAAGAAAAGAGGAATTAATAAGATGGGTACAATCGATGAACCAGCCCAAATGCCATACTGAAAATCATTAGTAAGATTGAACCAAACAGAAAACAACGCCCAACCCATCAACATCTGAACAAACAGAAACAAGAAAGCAAACGAGAAATGAACCTCTGACAATTTCTTCACATATTGCTTCAACATGCTATAATTGAGCCATCCGACAAGCAGATAGACAATTTGAACTGACAAGAAGCCAACCGGCATAAAGTCAACCTCCATAATGCCCAACAATCCGGGCAAGGAAAGCGTGACACTAGAAACGACAAAATAGATAATGCCTTTTTTGTCTTCCAACATCTTCAGTTTCTTTGCAACCAAGAGAACGATGATCGACAGGATTATCGCCACAATTGGAAACAACAAATATGTTTTGAGAATATATTCTATATCTAAATTCATATCAATCTATTATTATTCGGTAATTAAAAGTCATGGGTGAATGTTCCATCAAATGGTCGTACAAAGTGTCTACTATCTGCTTCCTCTGTTTTTGATCTTCCATTTTATAAATGGGAACCAAATGCACATCGATGGTACGCAACAAACCCTCGCCTGGAGTTTCACTCTTTACGACTCCCTTTTCCACATAAACATCGGAAATTACATCTGACAACTCCACCAAACAAAAATTGCGAATGTCATTGTTTGTCACCACCCGATTGCGGCTACCCAAAATATATTTAAAACGTGTAATACGCTCATTTTCAGACGGAGGAGGCATTCCACCCAACGTCGGCGTCACTAAAACAGCAGGCTCCACATCGCCAAACATAGACTCTTGAGGATTCAACGACTGACCTATGCGAATACCATTAGCCAACTCTCCCAATGTAGTCCAGTATCGAACATAAAAAAAGTTGGTTCCCTCCGGAGGCTCCACAAACAGATAATAAGGAGAATCAGAACCCACTAAACTCCGCTTCGAGACCTGACTTATTTTCGATAATAGTCGCTCAATCAAATAAACATTCTCAGTATTATTGCCCATCTCTGAAGATGAAAAAAGACTCATCTCATCCTCCAACAAATGCTGAAGACGCAGAAGATAATCCTTGGCATCTCGATAATCAAACGTTTCGCAACCACCCTGACGCAATGTATAACAACAGTCTGATGTCTGTTTTTTATAACCGTATGTGCGTCCATAAATACGATTCATGCTGTCTGTAACATCCAGAATGTTGAGCAAAGCCTCCTTCTCCTTAACGGGAATCGGAATAACACCAATTTCATTTTTTGCCGTATGGTTAACACTTCGTAAATCCCTATTTACCAAAGGAATGGCATTTACAAGAATTTGAATATCAGACAAAACCGTAAATGAAAACTGAGGAGGAAAATCGATATCCAACCAAAGTAGAGATTTAGGATTTCGAGTCAACTCCACCCCATCCATTCCCTCAGGCCATAAATGACAAGAAGTCTCATCAATCAACAAATCATCCTCTATGGTAACATAATGAGACTGATAGAACTGAAGCACACTCTCGTTTAATTGAACAGAGTTCTCCTGCGAACTGAAAAAATCAGAAAGAGCATCATCCTCCTTTTCTGGTATAACATGTAGTCGATTACTTACCTTTATAGGCTTCCTGTCATGTTTCCATTCACAGAAAGACAGCAATCGCAAAGATTCTCTACGCCTATCTACATTCGGGAAATCAAGATAGAGTGACAGATGTTTCAGATTCTGTTGCTCACCTATCACCTCTATGCCAACAAACACCTTATTGCAGTTTTCCGGGGATGTATCCTGCCTAAAAATCAACTTTTTATCCAAGCCATTCTGAACCTCATAAATATCTCCTCCCACAACCATCTTTTGTATTGAACCCCTGAATAGTTGTGATTTACAAACAGGAAAGAACGAATAACGCGTCGTAGTTTTCTCACCAACGAAAGGCGAAATGGCATAAAAGCCATGTAATGGATTGGTCACCACATTATCTATCAACGGTTTAATATAAGCAACCGCATGTGCAGGACGAGCCATCATAACCGATTCTGGCAACAAAACCTCGCTCAACCTCCGCATGGTACGAAGTTCAATATCAGCAATGTCATCAGACAAGAGATGAAGCTGCATAGCCAACGCCTCAATCAGCAATCTGACGAAAGGATCCAGATTCTCAACCTTCTTGATATTCCAATAATCCAAGGCTGTTTTTATCATCCGATCCTTGATTTCCTCCTTACTTTCTCGATATCTGTTCATTACAAAAACTAATCTTTAGATAAAGGTCCCAAAAACAATTTGTAGTGCAGCCTGCATCTGTTACCTGTCGATTTAAGTGTAGCATCGATAAAGACATCCACACGTTTCTTCACACTTACTTGATGAGCCAAAAGATTCTCAATCAAAGCATCTTCCACTTCCAAACGATATACACAATCAGTGATTCGTTTCTCATACTTTGCGATGGATAGTGACAAACATTCGGTAAAACGAGTCTTCCAAATATCCAAAGAAACGATTCTTTCAAAATCCATCTCCCAGATATCCGTCCCGTATTTTCTGTCAAAGCTATGTTCGCCAGGATAGGTCATGATCAAGAGCTCAATATGTTGATCAACCGACTCTAATTCGGAGCATTTTTCAATTTTTCCGTGGTTGTCTAACAAAGCAGAAAAATCCAACGGTATTTTATAGTACAGTCTTTCCATACCAAAAATATCATAATGATTACAACTAAAGTTAAATGAAGAAGATTATCGATTTTTTAGGTTACTTCTAGCCACAGATAAACTTCGTACTAAACAAAAAACAATGCAGATACTGCAAACAATTCATAATACAAAACAATAAACAAGTATTATCTCTCTTATGAAATCTTGTCGCAAATATAGAAAAAACAAAACGACATTTCCAAATGACAAGAACACAAGATATAAACATCATGTATTTGCATTACAAATACATAACCTCACGAATAAGAGAAAAAAGAACCATTTAATCGAGAAATATGAGGGGAAAAAAAAGGAAAAAAGAAGAATATATTTTTAAAACAAAATTTAAAAATTACATTTTTGAGCATCTCATATTGTAGTTTATTGCTCTTTCTTTTTTCATTTAGAAGTTTTATCGCACATCCAAATTCAAATTTACACCCTCGTCCAGACCAAATAATCACCTAAAATTACACCACCGATGCAGCAGGCTACGGAGAGCACGCAATAAAGGGCAAAGGAGAAGTAGTCGCCTTGTCGCAACAGGAACATGTTCTCGTACGAGAAGGTGGAGAAGGTAGTGAATCCGCCACAGAAACCTGTGGTCAACATCAAGCGAACGTCCGTTGAGAACCCGAAGCGTTCGGAAACGGCATAGAAAGCACCTATCAACATACTGCCCAATAAATTGGCAGTAAAGGTAGCCCATGGAATGGAGAAGAAATGGATGCTATGCAGAGCCATCTGAAGTAAATGACGGAAGATGTATCCCAACCCACCTGCACAACCTATTAAGAACAATGTTTTCACCATAAATTTGAACATCGAGTAGGAGGAAAATGATGTAATCGTTTCCTCCTACTTTCATTTTCCGACCTCTCACACCACCGTACGTGCCGTTCGGCATACGGCGGTTTCTTATTCTACATGCAACAAACTGTAATAATCCATCAAACAAGGATAACCTGCTTTTCTAAGATTCTCATTGGACATTGCCTTGTGT
>Ga0208940_1002087_pt1 | contig 19305 bp, 18 predicted proteins | sample AD_JPNNA6_MetaG_FD_184445 | JGI IMG/M metagenome (GOLD analysis project Ga0208940, IMG submission 184445) | Active sludge microbial communities of municipal wastewater-treating anaerobic digesters from Japan - AD_JPNNA6_MetaG (SPAdes) (version 2) | ecosystem: Engineered > Bioreactor > Anaerobic... | reverse complement strand
ATTTTGGTTGGTCTCCAGAGATGTATATTTAAAAACAGGGGGATATGATACTGAGTTTTTTCTTCAAGCAGAGGATTTTGATTGGCAATTGCGAGCTAAAAAAGCTGGGTTTAAGATAATGTATTCTCATAAAGCCAAATTATGGCATAAGGAAAGTATGACAATAGGTAAGTCATCACCGTTAAAAGCTTATTATGACGCCAGGAATCCAATGATTGCAATTATGAAAAATTGTGAACCAAATGTCGTTAAAATATTTTGTAGAAATAGGATATTTAATGTTATGTTACCATCTATTGCACGCAATATTATAAAGGGACACATAGCATTGTCTTATAGTATGACTAAAGGTCTCTTATCAGTTTTAATATGGAAAATAAAACATCATAATAGGTAGTAATAAGTAAAAAGAGGATTTCAAGATAGTAGGAACATATAATTAATTTAGTTTTAATATTCACATCTCTATACTAAATTAGGATGATATTTATTAATATTTATTAATCATAAACTACTGGAAATCGACAAGAGAATGATATTCAAAAAAGCAATATTTGAATTAACAAATTCAGAGATAGATTTATGCAATAATTTACTGATAACTTCTCAGGATAAACATATTTTTAATGATATTCGGTTGCATCTTAGAATTCAAGATTATTATAAAAATACAGTTGAAGGGAATGTACTCTTTTTTAGCAGTAATGGTAATATAACAGCTTATATAATTATCTATCACATAATTGGTAAGAAACTTATAAATTATTTTTCTCCTTACCAAAAAACATTAATAACATACGGAGGAATAGTTTGTTCAGAAGGTAGAAGTCAACAAAAAATATATCTTAAAGAGCTAAAAAAATTTTTAAGAAGAAGAGCAATTTATATTAAATCTATTCCGGGTATTGACATTAGCATATACCGTGAATTAGGATTCAAAATAAAAGAAAAACAAACTCTTTACATTAATACTCAAAAATCTGAAAAGGAACTATGGGATGGAATAAAAAACAGAATTCAATGGAATATTAAAAAAGGATATCAATCTAATATCAGGGTTGATGTTATAATTCCCAAAATAATTGAGGATATAGAACCATTATATGAAATATATAGTGAACTTTGTGCAAGAACTGGTTTGTATCTGCACTCAAAAAGTTATTATTTTTCTATCCTTGATAATAATAATTATGAACATTCATTGATATTTTATGCTTACAAAGAGGAACAGGTTGTTTCTGCAATGGCAGTTTTACAATTTGATGAAATTATAATTTCATGGTTTGGTGGAACTTTTATTAAATATAGAAATACTAATGCCGCTTCACTAATATATTGGGAAATTATAAAATATGCTTGTTCTCACAATTTAGAATGTTTTGATTTATTAGGACTTGACATTCAAAATATTGCTTTTTTTAAGAAAGGTTTCGGTGGTTATGAATTACCTGTATATCATATAAGTTATAATTCATTCTCTTACAAAGTAGTTAATAAAATTAGAAAATTAATAGGAAGATAAATATGATTATTAAAAAGATAATAGTTAAATATATAATAAAACCTTATATAAATAAAACTATTATGCATTTGAAGAATAGTAAGATCGGCAAAAATGTGCGTGTTGGTGATGATGTTGTAATAGGGAAAAATGTAAAAATTGGCAGGAGTGCAATTTTGAGGAAAATTACTATCGGAAATCATTCTGTCATTGAATCTTTTGTCAGGTGTGTTGGAACTGAGAAAGGATGTATATTTATTGGTTCTAATAGCTATATTGGAATTTCCAATGTATTGGATAATAGTGCAAACATTACGATAGGAAATTTTGTTCATATTGCAGGACCTTCAACTGCTTTGTGGACTCATTCTAGCGCTAAAATGTGTATGAATAGCATTCCTCTTGATAAAACAAATGAAAATTATAGACCTACTGCCCCAATTATTATTGAAGATAATGTATATATAGGAGGGAATTGTACATTATATCCAGGAATTAGAATAAAACATCATTCTATAGTGGCACCAAATTCTGCAGTTACAAAAGATATTCCTTCTTATTCAATGTTTGGTGGTGTTCCCGCCAAATTTATCAAATCAACTTATGAATTGATCGATAAATAATGAATAATTACATTGATAGTGAAGTAAAAACATATCCAATCTGGTCAAGAGATAATACCAAACTCCTATTAGCATTTATTTTTACTGTTATAATTGTTTATATTTTTCCGAAATTAGGAGTTCCTCAAATTCTTATTAAATTATCTTTTTTATTTCTATTATTTATTATATTTAATTCTAAGGATGATGTTTTCTGGATTAGTTGGTTTTTCGTTATTACAAATGCTCCGGGTAGATTATTCACACTTACTTCAGGTAGTACTATTTATAGATTACCTATGTATACACTAATGTCTGGTGTATCTTTGGGCTTTAGTGAATTATTTTTGATTATGTATATGATAAAATATCTTTCAAGGAAAACAAAAGTATTTTCATTATTTAATAAATACGCTAAACTGATTATAATATATGGGATATTTACGATTGCTTACTCATTTATTTTGGGAATAAGCCAATCTACTCTTATATGGTCAATCAGGTTAATTTTACCTTGGTTTTGGCTCCTAATTTTACCTGCATTTATATCTGATCCGAAAAGAATAGAGCATTCATTTAAATTAATTGCACCATTTGTTTTTATTTGCTTTATCTTATCTATTCAAGCGCAAATAACAGGAGAATACTTGCATAATATTCTTTCAGGTGAATCTGTGTATGGCTTTTTAGGGGAAGAAGAAACAGATATTGTGAGGGTAAGCCATGCTGCACATTTACTATTTATTTTAGTATTTTTTGCACTATTTTATCTTAGTATAGAAAGAAAAATATTTAACAATACTTATTTAAATCTAATAATAATAATTGGTTTTATCACAATCTTACTGTCGGCTACTAGGGGTTGGATAATAGCAATCTTAATATTATTCGCTTCGGTGTTCTTTATGAAAGGATTCAATTTAATGAAACAATTCATCCGAATTTGTGTTTTAGTAGGTATTTTAATATTTATAGTTCAATTTTTTTACCCTCAGTTTTTATTTCAAATATCAAAATCGTTTGAAAGATTGAGCACTCTGGAGGCATTAACAGAAGGTGATTTAACTGCAGGGGGAACTTTAGCAAGAATCTCTGAACGCGGTCCCAGAGTAATGAGCGAATTTTACAAAAGCCCTATAATAGGATGGGGTTTTTCAAATTATTATTTTGCACATAGTGATATGCATGTTGGAAACCAAAGTATATTATTACAAGGAGGAATTATTGGATATTTATTTTGGATAGGCATTTTTCTATTAATTATTTATAATATATTGACCTATGGTAGGTTATATTATGTTAAACTATCTATTGGAAGCGGTATATATGTTATACTATTTGCACTAATAGCGACTTTTGCTATTCATAGCAGTTCTATGCAAATGTGGGGATTTTATGGCTCTAACCAGGCAACAATTTTTCATTGGACTTATCTACTTACGGTTGCTAATGCTTATATTAATTATTGTAAATCTTATGTTAACTCATACAAATTAAAAAATACTGTATATGCTTAAACAGCGTTTTCTTGTTCATTTCGGGACAAACTTTATTACACATTTTTTAGGTATAATAGCAGGTATAGTAGTTGCTAGAATTGCAGGACCTTCGGTAGTTGGCGTTTTATCGTATGGAACTGCTTATGTATCTATTCTCGCATTTATTACTGGTATTTTTGGTTCTGCTCATATCAAACTTGTATCTGAAGGCCGCGATCAAAGTTCTTGTTTAGCTGTATATAGAAGATTACGAGGTATAAGTGCGATAATTTATTTTTTAGCTACACTGGCTATGTTCCTTATTCAAAAATACTTACTTAATTATCAGTTTGAAAGCAAAGAAATTCAAATTGTTATATTATTATCTCTTTTAGCTCATTTTCTCAGTTTATATGAAGGGTATACCAATGTAATTTATACAGCTAATTTGAAGCAGGCAAAGGCAAATTTACCCAACTTCTACCGTAATATTGCCTGGCACATTGGTAGGGTTGTAATAGTAATATTAGGTTTTCGTGCAGTTACCTTAGCATCCTATAATTTAGCTCTTTCTTGTTTAGTTACCTTATATTGCGCATATTTACTTAAAGAATTTCCCAGAGGTAAATATGATAAAAAGTTAGCAAAGGATTATATCCGTATCAGCATACCTGCTCTAATAATTGTAATAGTAAACAATATTACCCATTATGCTGATAAATTGCTTCTTGCCCATTATACTAATACAACTCAATTAGGTTATTATTCAGCTGCATTTTCCCTTGGTGGGATGTTTATGCTTATAGCTATGCCTGTTAGTAACATTTTCTTTCCTCTTTTTTCCAAAATGATTAGTATGAATAATTGGGAAAGAGTGAATATCAACATTTTCAAATATCAAGAGTTTATCATCCTTTTTCTTTTCCCTATTATGTGCATTCTTGCCATAACCGTAAAAGACCCGTTACTATTAGTATTGGGGAATCGTTATAAGCCCAGTGTAACACCTTTGATCATCCTTCTTTTTTCCACTTATATAGTTTTGCTCGGGTTACCTTATGGTAATGTTATTACAGGAATGGGAAAATTCTATATATACGCTTGGACAAATGTAATAAAATTAATAATATTCATTATATCAATTACACTTTTTGTGTCTCCCAGATTTTTAAATTTGGGAGCTACCGGTTTAGCGTGTAATCAACTCGTTTTAAATCTAACCGGAAATTTGATTTATCTCTTTTACACAATGAATTATGGCAAAGTAAGGTTATTTATGAAAAATAATATCAGGCATTTGGTAATTATTTTGATATCGTTTATTGCCTTCTTAGGATCAAGATATGTTAAAAACATTTATGAATATTGGTGGTTATTTTATATTCCATTATATTTAATAGTTTGCTATGGAATTCTGATTACATTTAAACTGATTGGAAAGGAACATTGGTTACTTTTAACAGAGGCATTAAACTTAAAAAAGACCCTTAATTATGCAAAAGACGAGATGAGTAATAGAGATGTTTGAGCTTATTAATTTATAAATATAAAAGGTATAATAGGATAGTTTGCTTCTATGATAAAAATAATATTTGTAATTCCATTTTCTCCTAAATATGCTGAATATGCTGATAAACCAAAGCCCAAATATAATTGGGATACAAAAGATGGTCAGTGGGTTGGTATTTGGGGATATGATTGGGGTGATCTTCATTTAAAATCTCTTGTGGAGTATTATAATAATTATGATTGTGAGGTCTGGCAACCGGACCTTAGAGCTGATAAAATATACTCAGCTGAGCTATGTAATAAATTAGTTCATAGAAATTTTCCAGCTAAAATGATCAAAAGATTTAGTCGCTTTAAATTCAGGGAAGAAATATATTCTCAAAGTATTATTGATGAATTAAAAAATTATGATGATTATAATACTGTTATTATGTTGCATGCTACAGTTCGGACAAAATGGATGGTTTCAATTCTTGAGTCCACAAGAAACGCGAAACATTTATATTATAACTATCTAAATGACGCATTATTATTGCCCTATAAAATTAATACATTTAATCCTTTTAAAGCATATAATAGATATCTTCTTAATAAAGAAAAGCTAAAATGGTTGAAAAAGATGAATGTATTACTAACCGGTTATTCCAATCCGGATGCTCTAAATAGGGCCGAAAAAATTAACCCTAATATTAAAGCAATTAGATTTGAAATGGGTTTAGACCTTGATTTTTGGTATCCTGTAATTGATAAAGCAACAGCAAGAAGAAAGCTAAATATTCCCAATGAAACATTTGTAATCCTTTTATCTCAACGCATAGTTCCAGAGTATCAAGTTGATCGTTTTATTGAAGTTATTGCTAAAATCAAACCAAATAAGCAATTTATATGTTATATAACCGGCTTTGGATTACCTGACTATAAAAGATACTTACAAGGTCTTGTAGATCATTATAAATTAAATAATAAGATATGTTTTGTTGGTTATGTTAGTAATGAAGAATTAAGAAATTATATGATTGCCTCAGATCTTTTTGTAACTATACCAACAATGTCTGCAGGTTCTGGAGGAGCATTAAAAGAAATGGCAATCGGAAGACCGATATTTACGGTCAGTTCCGGTTCAACCTATTATTTCCTGAAAGAAAATAATGCAGGAATTTTTGTTAATCCCACTGACTATGATGAATGGGGGAAAAAATTAGAATCCATAATCAATGGAGAGATAATTGTGAAAACCGTTAATAGAGAAATAGTTGCAAATTATTATTCTTGGAAAAATACTGCTGAACAGACAAAAAAAGCTATTGATTTATTATTTGAGGAAAACTAATGAAAGCAGTAATTTTATCTGGTGGTCTCGGTTCTCGTTTAAAACCCTTCACCGAAGTAATTCCCAAACCACTTTTACCTATTGGGGAAAAGGCAATACTGGAAGTGCAAATTGAACGGCTTAGAGATAATGGTTTTTCTACTATTTATCTTGCTACAAATTATAAATCTGACTATATAGAAAGTTTTTTTGGAGATGGTTCAAGATATGGAGTGAATTTAAAGATTAGTAGAGAATCAACCCCCTTAGGAACCGTGGGACCCTTATCTTTAATTCAAGATGAACTTACAGAACCATTTCTGGTAATGAATGGGGATATATTAACACTTTTAAATTATAAGGCATTTTATGATTATGGGTTATCAAAAGGCTTTCCCTTAACTTTAGGTATTAAAAAAGAAATCCTTCCCTTTGCTTTTGGAAATATTTATTTTGATGGTGATTTTGTTACTGATATTAAAGAGAAACCTAATTTTGAACTCTATATTCTGGCTGGAATTTATGTTATGACTCCTGAGATATTTCAATATATACCCGAAGCTCAACATTATGATATGGATAAGTTAATCAAAAAATTACTGGCTGAAAAGATACCAATTCCAAAATATGAAATAAAGGAATATTGGCTGGATATTGGTAGAATAAATGATTATGAAAAAGCTCAGAATGAATTTAAAGAACATTTTCAGTAGAGTCCAGGCCACGAATTTAGTCCACGAATTTAGTCCACAAATTTACACGAATTGGCACGAACAAATAAGGGTTGAGAGGGTTGGAGAGTTGAGAAGGTGGAGAGGGTTTTGAGGGTTGATTAGGTTGAGAAGGTTGAATTATTTTAATAGCGAATTATATTATAAACTTGGTAATTATAAAATGGATAATTCGTACTAACTTGTGAAAATTTGTGGATAGAAGAAAGGAAGATATGAAAGTTCTTGTTACCGGGGCTGATGGTTTTATTGGTTCTCATCTTACAGAAGCATTATTGAAAGAAGGATACAAGGTAAGAGCTTTGTCGCAATACAATTCTTTCAATTATTGGGGTTGGCTGGAAGATATTAATCCAAGCTCAAATTTGGAAATTGTATGTGGAGATGTCCGAGACCCTAATTTTTGCAGAGAAATAAGCAAAGATATAGATATTATTTTTCATTTGGCTGCTTTAATAGCTATTCCTTATTCTTATATTGCACCGGAAAGTTATATAGAGACGAATGTAAAAGGGACTTTAAATATTTGTCAGGCAGCCAAAGCTCATGGAGTGAAAAAAATTTTAGTTACTTCCACCAGCGAGGTTTATGGAACAGCAAAATATGTTCCTATTGATGAAAAACATCCTTTGCAACCTCAATCACCTTATAGTGCAAGTAAAATTGGAGCTGATGCAATTGCCATCAGTTTTTATAATGCCTTTAAACTTCCCTTAACTATTGTGCGTCCTTTTAATACTTATGGTCCCAGACAATCTGCCAGAGCGGTTATTCCGACAATAATAACTCAAATTGCGAGTGGTGTAAAAGAAATTAAATTGGGAGATACATCTCCAACTCGTGATTTCAACTATGTAGAAGATATTTGCCGGGGCTTTATTTTATTAGCCCAATGCTATAAAGCAATTGGCGAAACAGTGAATATTGGTTCCAACTATGAAATTTCCATAAAAGAGACCGTTGAATTGATTAAGGATATAATGCATAGTGATGTTAAACTTATTACTGATGAACAGCGTATTAGACCTGAGAAATCAGAGGTTTTTCGTTTGTGGTGTGATAATAGAAAAATGAAAGCATTAACTGGTTATGAACCCAAATATAGCATCAAAGAAGGACTGGAGAAAACGGTGGAGTGGTTTACAAATCCACAAAATTTGGCAAAATACAAACCGGGAATTTATAATCTTTAGTCCAGGAATAATAAAGGTTGAGAAGGTTGAGAGGGTTTAGAGGGTTGAGAAGGTTGAGATAATGAGAGAATATGGTTTTGAAAAGTTAAGTGTATGGCAGAATTCCAGGAAATTGGTTAAACAAGTTTATTGTCTTACAGAACAGTTACCTTCCGAAGAGAAGTTTGGTTTGAGCTCACAAATGCAACGAGCTATTGTATCAGTTAGTTCAAATATTGCTGAAGGTGCATCAAGAGCTGGCAATAAAGATCAGAGTCATTTCTATCAGACAGCTTATGCAAGTTTGATGGAAGTTCTTTGTCAGCTTATGCTTTGTTTTGATTTAGGGTTTATAAAAGAAGAGGAATATAATAATATCAGAGAGGCAATTGATAAAATCTCTTATCAAATCAATCAACTTCGCAATTCCGCTTTAAATAAACCTTCTCAACCCTCTCAACCCTCTCAACAATAAATATGAGTTATAAAATTCCCCTCTTTGATTTAAATTTTGACGAAGCAGAAGCTCAAGCTGCTTATGATGTAATAAAATCCGGTTGGATATCTACAGGACCTAAGTGTGTAGAACTGGAGGAAAAGTTTGCTTCAATGCTGAATGTAAAATATTCCTGCAGTGTTACAAATTGCACTGTCGCTTTGCATTTGGCTTTGGTGATTTTGGGAATAAAAGAAGGTGATGAAGTAATTGTTCCTTCTCTAACTTTTGTAGCAACAGCTAATGCAGTTAGATATGTAAAAGCAACCCCAATTTTTGCAGATATTATTTCTTTGGAAGAGCCAATTATTGACCCTGAGGATATTAGAAAAAAGATTACTGCTAAAACTAAAGCTATAATAGTTATGCATTATGGTGGCTTCCCCTGTAAGATGGATGAAATAATGGCAATTGCCAAAGAATATAATTTAAAAGTTATTGAGGATGCTTGTCATGGTCCTCTTTCTGAATATAAAGGTAAAAAATTGGGAACAATTGGAGACATTGGCTGTTTCAGTTTTTTTTCCAATAAAAACATCAGTACTGGTGAAGGTGGAATGCTGGTTACCAATAATTTTGATTATGACCAGGAAGCGCGTCTGTTAAGATCTCATGGAATGACAACTATGTCCTATCAAAGAGCAACCGGTCATTCCACTGAATATGATGTGATTCGTTTGGGTTATAATTATCGGATGGATGATATTAGAGCTGCAATTGGTTTAGTGCAATTGGATAAGCTAAAAAGGGATCTGGAAAAAAGAGCTCAGGTTCGTTCCTGGTATATAGATGCACTTAAAGATAACCATGACTTAATAATTCCCTTTGCTAATTATAATGGTTTTGTTTCCAATTATATCTTTCCTATTGTATTAAAAAATGCAGATAAAGAAAAAAGGGATAAAGTAAGGCGAAAATTACATCGTGCCGGTATTCAAACCAGTATCCATTATCCTCCAGCACATAAATTTTCTATTTATAGCAATCACAAAATTCTTAACAATACTGATATGGCAGGCGATTTATTAATTTCATTACCAATGTACGCAAAACTTAACTTACAAGAAATAAAATATATTAGTATAGTTATTCAAAAATAAAGTGGATATAATTCTAATAGGTGGCTTTTCTGAATTATTCGAATTATGTGAAGAATGTGATTACAATATTCTCGGTTATGTAGATAACAATCCATTTATGAAAGAACTATCTTATTATCCTTATAAATATCTCGGTAATGATGATACTTTTCCGTTTTCAAAATATAAAGTTGGAACAGGTTTTATTATTAGTCCGGATAATCCATTAGATAGAGAAAGATTAGCTGAGAAATTAAAAATATATGGATTAAAATATATTAATTTAATATCAACCAAAGCAAATATATCAAGAAGTTGTTTATTTGGTACAGGTATTGTTATTCAATTTGGTTGTAATGTATCATCTTTAACAAAAATTGGAAATTTTGTTAAAATAAACACCTATGCTAATATTATGCACAATGTCCAAATTGGTGACTACACAACTATTGCACCTAATGCAGTTATCTTAGGATTTGTTAATATTGAAAGAAAATGTTATATTGGAGCAAATTCATCTATTCTTCCTCATATAACTATATGTGAAGATGTGATAATAGGCGCAGGAACCGTGGTTACAAAGGATATTACAGAGCCAGGTACTTATGTGGGTATACCTGCGAGAAGGATAAAATAGTTTTACATATTTAATAAATTATGGTAGATATATGCTAATGTTCCTTGGTATTTTGCCGAGAGAGGTTAGCATATATCTACCAGAAACAATAATCCAATCCACGAATTTGGTCCACGAATCAGTCCACGAATTTACACGGATTTACACGAAAAAGTCCACTAATTTACACGAATTAACACAAAATTGATGAATAATGATATTTTGTATAAAGAAGAATGCTACAAGATAATTGGGGCATGTATGAATGTTCATAAGGAATTGGGTCCTGGATTTTTGGAAGCTGTATATCAAGAATCTTTAGCGTTTGAATTTTTTGAGCAAAGGATACCTTTTGAAAAAGAGAAAGATATTCGCATCTTTTATAAAGATAAGTTATTAGATAAATGTTATAAAGCTGATTTCTTATGCTTTGAGAAAATAATTGTAGAATTAAAAGCTCTATCAGAACTTTCAAACGATCACATCTCTCAATTACTAAACTATTTAAAAGCTACCAAGCTTAGAGTTGGCTTATTAGTCAACTTTGGTTCACCCAGTTTAATTTATAAACGCCTAATCTTGTGAATTCGTGTTAATTTGTGGACAACATTTGTGTTAATTTGTGGACAATATTCGTGTAAATTTGTGGATAAAAAACTATAGATTTGTCACACTTTTTCATTTTTGTCACCACCTATATAATTAGAGAGCAGAAAAAAATCTATCTGTTCTCAAAGAAATATATAAGGAGACAAAAATGAAAGCGTATGTAAAACTAATGCTTCCCGGTTTCACGGGAAATATGGATGATGTAGTGATATACTACAATTCACATTTGAATAAGTATATTGCTCGCAGGAAAGTGATACCCAAATATACACCTTCCAATGATATTATTAAAGACATCTTTGCCTTTGCCAAACGCATAGAATTGAGTAAGGGCTATTTAAATGACTGCCGTGAATATATCTTTCAGTTCAATCGTAAAAATCGTCGGCAAAATAGAGCAATGAGCACCTGGCCCAATGTTTTTATGAAAGTTATGCGTGCTACAATGAAGTCCTACCCCGATCTTGATTTGAAAACCTTAACCAGAGAAGAAATAATAGCAAAGAATTTACCCTGCAGATCAATTTGTGAGTCCATAAATGTAGGATATCTGGAAAAGGTTCGCGGATATGATAAACTAAATAATGTTCTATAATTCAATATATTATAAATGTCTGCTTAAAGAAAAACTGCTTTTTAATCAATTAAAATTATAAGTAATATAATTATCATATTGAAACTGCAGTTATTTTGTTAAAATTTATTTAGATTCCTGCTTTCTCAGAAATGACAAAGGATAATTCATTCAAGAAATGATTTAACCTTATTGTTAACAAGGTGAAAAAGGAAAGATTTTTGTTGGAGCGGATAAGTAAACAGTTTTTGAATACTTTTAATCTTACCGCTGGATTTAAAATATATGTTATTAACAGGAAAAAAATAAATAAAGGAGAAAGGTGGTGAAAATATCTATATTTGGTCTTGGATATGTTGGTTGTGTCAGTTTAGGATGTTTAGCTCAGAACGGATTTGAAGTAATTGGAATAGATGTTAATAAAGTTAAAGTAGATTTAATCAACAGAGGGCTTCCTACAATTATTGAAAAAGACATTGATATAATCCTAAAAGAACAGCATAAAACAGGAAGAATTAGAGCAACTACAGATTATATAGAAGCCGTATCTAATAGCGAGGTATCCATAATTTGTGTAGGGACACCTTCTACGGAAAAGGGGCATCTGAATTTGGATTATATTTATGAAACTGCGAAACAAATAGGCGAGGCATTAAAGCAAAAAAAATCATACCATACAATAGTGATTCGGAGTACTGTTCTTCCCGGAACAAATTGCCAAGTGGGAGAAATTATAGCTCAAATATCAAATAAAATTCGTAACAGGGATTTTTCAGTGGTTTCTAATCCTGAATTTCTCAGAGAGGGTTCCGCCGTTCAGGATTATTATAATCCGCCCTACACTTTAATTGGTTCTGATGATAATAAAGCTGTTGATATTATGAGGGAATTGTATTCAAAAGTCAATGGAGAATTTTTTACAGTTGATATAAAGACAGCAGAAATTATAAAATATGTAAACAATAGCTATCATGCCCTTAAAGTTACATTTGCCAATGAAATTGGTAGAATATGCAAGACATTAAATATTGATTCTTTTAAAGTAATGCAGTTATTTTGTCTGGATACTCGCCTAAATATTTCTCCTTATTATTTTAAGCCAGGATTTGCTTATGGAGGATCCTGTCTACCTAAAGATCTTAAAGCATTAAGTACTTTAGCAAAAGATTGTAGTTTGGATACACCTTTACTTGATTCTATTGAAGATAGTAACCAGAACCACATTAACTATGCCATAAAGACAATAAAAAATAAGGGGAAAAGAAAGATAGGTATATTTGGCATTGCCTTTAAAGAAGGAACGGATGATTTGAGGTATAGTCCAATAATTAAAGTGATTGAGGATCTAATTAGGCAAGATTTAGAAGTTCTTGTTTACGATAATTATGTTAGCAATGCACTACAATTTGGTGCAAACAAAGAATATATTGATAAAATATTACCATATTTACAAAATATATTAGTAAGCACTGAAGATGAATTAATAGAATGGGCTGAACTTATTATATTTAATCATAAATATTCTGATTATCAGAAATTAATAAAAATACATACTGATAAGATATTTATTGATTTTATTCATATTTCTGAATCAATTACCGATAATAACTATGAAGGACTTTGCTGGTAGTTTTTGAATGGATGTAGTAGTATTTGCCTTCAGTCATGAAGATAATATATTTGCATATACTAATGCATTATGCAAATATACAGATATCTCGGTTACGGTAATTTTATTCTCGTATGGAGAAGTATGTTCAGCAAGTTCCTTTACTAAAAACATTAGGAATTTTCATTATGGTTTAACAACTAATAATGTAAGAGAAAGAATACTCCCTCCAGAATTAAATAATGCATTAGATCAACGTCTTAAAATTTGGTTGTTACGTTTAGCTCCGAAGAAAATGTCTATACAAAATGTAATAATTAGTGGTATATATTTGTTCTTATCTTATATAAAAATTAAAAATAAATTTCAAATATATCATTTTAATGGAGTAGGTTGGCACTCATTATTTTTGAGTTATCTTTTCCGTAAAGCAAAGAAAGTGTTAACTATACATGATTATATTTCCCATTCTGGAGAAGGGGGTAAATATACAAGTAAAATGAATAGAAAATTAGTAAATAATTTTGATTATTATATTCAGCATTATGATTATTTAGCAAATGAATTTTCTAGATATTATTCTGTAGAGAGATCAAAAGTTTTTACTATCAGATCTGGTACTTTTGATCATTTTAAAGCGTTTGTTGAAATAACTCCAGGATATAAAAATTATATCCTTTCTTTTGGTAGAATATCTCCATATAAAGGATTAAAATATTTGGTTAACGGATTTAGGGAATATTGCAAGGAAAATAATGATCTTCATCTTGTGATTGCTGGAGAAGGAGATGTATCCGATATTTTAGATGTTATTAATAATGAACCGAAAATACACTTGATTAATAAACGCCTCTCAATTTATGAGCTGGTAGGATTGATAAAAAATTGTTTATTTACCGTTTGTTCCTATACTGATGCTACTCACAGTGCAGTAACAGTTACTTCCTATACTTTTAATAAACCTGTTTTAGCTCATAATATTGGAGGACTTTCAGAAGTAATTAACAATGGTGAAACAGGTATTTTGATTCCAGATCTAAGAGCAGCAACAATAAAAGAAGGAATAATTAAAATGTTGAAATTGATACATTCAAATAAAACGGAAAAGGGGATTTCATATCTTACTAATCAAGGAATAATGAATTGGCATCAAATTGCAAACCAATATGAAATGCTTTATAATATTATTGGATTAACTAATAAGTAAATAAATGAACATCAATTAATGTTTATAATTATTTATGATAAATAATAGAAAGAAATGCTAGTCGGTATTCATATTAATCATAAAAAGAGTTTAACACCATTTAGTAAAGGATATATAGATATTCTTGAATATAATAATATTGATTTTGAAATAATGGATATTCAAGATGATCAATTCTGGGAAAAATTTGAACGACTTGATGCTTTTATTTTTCAGGTTGGGCACACTTCTGATATGTTACAAATAGCTGATTCATTTATGCCAATCATCTATAATTATATCAATATTCCAGTATTTCCTAATTTTAATACTTTATGGCATTTTGATAATAAAATTAAGCAACATTATCTTGCTAATTACTTTAATTTGAAATTTGTTGATTCCAAGGTATTTTGGGACAAAAAGTTAGCAATAAACTGGATAAAAGAAACAAATTTTCCATTGGTTATGAAATTACGAGGTGGTGCTGGTTCTACCAATGTAACCATATTACGGAATCCTAACCAAGCCAGGCATTTAATTAATAAAGCATTTTCAGAAGGAATAAAGGATTCATCTTTTCCTGGAACTTGGAAAGTGAAATATTTTCCCATAAAAAAATATATACATAATAGAATGATTTGGGCTAAAAGAAAACTTTTAAGAGAAGACACAAGTTCATATTGGATGATAAGTAAGAACTATGTATATTACCAAAAATATTTGCCCAATAATAATTTTGATACAAGGGTAACAGTAATTGGAGATAGGGCTTTTGCTTTTAGAAGATTTAATCGTACTAGAGATTTTAGAGCTTCTGGAAGTGGAAAAATTGATTATGATATGGATTCCATTGATAAAAGAATGATTAAAATTGCTTTAGAAACATCAGAAGAATGCGGATTTCAGTGTATGGCTTATGATTTTTTATATGATGAGGAAAAACCTGTAATTTGTGAAATTAGCTATACTTATGCAGATCATGCTGTATATAAGTGTCCAGGATACTGGGATAAAACTTTAATCTGGCACAGCGGGCATTATATGCCTCAATATTTTATCTTGAAAGATTTGCTTAATGTAAATCTGGTTCATCCTAATAATCAATATTAGAATTATTCGTGGATTATTTTATTGATATGCATAAAGTAATTCATTTCGTAAGTTCTCTTAAGCAGGGGGGGGCAGAAAGACAAGTAGCCACGATAATAAATTATTCAAAAGGTATAAATAATAAATTATGTACTATACATGAATTGGAGAGTAATTATTTGGTTGATACTAATAATAAGGTGATTAAATTAAAAAGTAAATATAATTTAGCAAGAATCATAGAATTACATAAAATTATCAAATCAGAAAAACCAAATTTTATTTATGCTTGGGGTGTTTTACCTTTTATTATATCTTCATTTTCAATTATTGGCACTTCTACTAAAGTTATTAATGGTAGTATACGACACGGTATATTCAAAAAAACATTTAGTGGTTATTTAAGAATGTCTTTATTACATATATCCAAATATATAATTGCAAATTCATACGCAGGATTAAAGGCAAATAGATTGCATAGAGGTTATGTTTTATATAATGGAGTTGATCCAAAATTTGATAGAAGTCGTTGGAAAAATAGGAATCAAGCTAATAATTTTACAGCAGAAATAATATTAATTTCTATCGCTAATTTAGTTCCTTATAAGGATTATTTAACTGTTTTTAAAGTATTGAAACTTTTGAAGGAGGAAGGATATAAGTTCAAATACCAAATAATTGGAGATGGACCTTTAAGGTCAAAATTTGATTTGGCTGTTAACGATATGGGACTAAAAGATAATATTGAATTTTTAGGAAAAGTAGATGATCCTGAGAAATACTTATTTCAAGCTGATATATTCATACATTCATCTAAAGGAGAAGGATGTTCAAATGCTATTTTGGAAGCGATGTATATGGGATTACCTATTATTGCTTCTAATACTGGTGGAACTTCTGAAATTGTAAAAAATAATGCAATTTTATTTGAATACAAAGACATTAATTCCTTATATTGTGGTTTAAAAAAATTAATTCAAAATCCAGAGCTTAGGTTCCTAATGGGAAATCAGTCGTATAATATAATCCAACAAAGATTTACTACAGAAATAATGGTTGCTAATTATGAGAATATAATCCGCAACATAGTTATTAAGTAACTTCAAAATATATTGGAAAATGGGAAAAAGGAAATTTATCAGAAATACATAGGATTTTACTCATTTATTAGCTAATAATCTATATGGAGACATAATGACAAATATAAAAGTTGGTATAATTAGAAATGAACTATCCAATACTGCCGATGATTGGATTATAGCTTGTAATAATAGAAATATTGATTATCAAGTAATTGATCTAAGCGCAAATAATTGGTTGGAACAAGTGAGAAAAGATAATTTTGTTTTTTACCTAATACAACCTCCTGGTTCTTATGAAAGATTTAAAACAATGTTTGATGAGCGTCTGTATATAATTTGTAATGAGCTTAGATTAAAAACATTTCCCAGTTTTACAGAAAGTATTATTTATGAGAATAAGAAGATGCTTAGTTATTACTTAAATGCTCATAATATACCACATCCGGAAACATTCATATTTTATAATTATGATGAAGCAAAAAACTTTGTAGATAATACTGAATTGCCATTTGTAGCAAAAACTTCTATTGGTGCTTCCGGCTCAGGTGTAAAAATTATTAGAAAATATAATGAAGCATTACGATATATAAATGATGCTTTTAAAAGTAAAGGAATTAGAAGAAGATTTGGACCCAACAGGGTTACAGGTTCACCTCAGAAATGGGCAAAAAAATCAATAAAAGAACCAAGTTATTTTTTAAAGAGATTAAAATATTATCTTGAGATAAATAGAAATACTCAGTTTGGATATGTAATATTTCAAACCTACATTCCCCATAATTATGAATGGAGAATAGTAAAAATAGGTGAGTTCTATTTTGCTCATAAAAAAATTAAAATTAAAGATAAAGCAAGCGGTGCTAAAGTAAAACAATTTGGATTTCCTGATATTTCTGTAATGGATTTTGTAGAGGATTTATGTAATCAGAATAATTTTAATTGCGTTTGTTTGGATATTTTTGAATCTGGCACGGGATTTCTTGTTAATGAAATACAATGTGTTTTTGGGATACCTTATGGTTATTTAAGTAAAGTAAATGATAAGATAGGAAGGTTTGTTAAATATCAGGGAACTTGGACCTTTGAAGAGGGTGATTTCACCAAAAATAATTGTTGTGATCTAAAACTTGAAATTGCACTTAAATTGTATTTTGAAAATAAGCTATAATTGTATATTAGGTTATCTTATGAAGGACAGCAGAAAAATTTATAAATTTATAAGAGCTCACATCGGGAGCGAACAAAAAGCATATTTAAGCAAAGCTGTTTTTGCTTTTTCTAATAAACCTTTTGTCTATAAAAAAAATGAAAAAGAAAATAATAATTTTCCTGCTGATTTTGAAGGTGGATTATGTATATCTGCCGATTTTGAAATGGCTTGGGCTTTCAGATATTCAAAAAGAAAAGTTAATCCTTTGAAAATGGCAAACAAAGAACGAGAAAATATTCCAGTGCTGCTAAAACTTTTTGCTAAATATAATATGCCAATAACTTGGGCGACAGTTGGTCATCTTATGCTTGAATCCTGTAATAAAGGCGATCATAATTGGATGCATAGAATTCCATACTTTGACGATCATTGGCGTTTCTCTTCCGGTGATTGGTTTGATGATGATCCATATTCTAATTATCAAAAAGATAGCGCTTGGTATGCTCCAGATTTAATGGAATTGATACTAAAATCTGATGTGAAACATGAAATCGGGTGTCATACCTTTTCTCATATTGATTGTTCATATAAGAACTGTCCTCCTCAAGTGTTAGATGATGAATTAACTGCTTGGAAAAAAGCTGCTTCTAAATGGGGGGTGGAGCTAAATTCTTTTGTATTTCCAGGGGGAACAGCTGGAAACTATGAAATTCTTAAGAAACACAATGTTAAAATATATCGCAGGAATATGAATTTTGATCTTGCATATCCTATTATTGATCAATATGGTTTACTTTTTTCACCTTCTACTTCGTCATTTGGGAAAAGTTATAATTGGTCAGCTGATTATTATATATACAGATACAAGAAAATGATTGATAAAGCGATTAAAACAAAAACAATTGCTCATATCTGGTTCCATCCCTCTATTGATTCCTGGACGATTTCAGAAGTTATGCCGTCTGTATTTATATATGCAGCAGATCTCAGGGAAGCTGGTAAACTTTGGATTGGGACGATGAATTCTATGGCTAACTTATTGGGAAATTAATAAATATGGCTGGAATTATAGGAATTGTATCGCTTAAAGGTGAGTTATTATTTAAAGAAGAGAAAATGCTTAACCGTATGATTGATATTTTAAAAACTAACAAAAAACAAATATATGAATTATACCGGGACTTATATGTTTTTTGTGCTACGGTTCTTCCTTTATCATCATCTGAACCAGATCATTTAATAATAAACGAAGAACTTGAAATAGTTATAGCTCTTGAAGGTTATATATTTATACCGAAAGAAATGAAAAATGAACTAAATACTATATACTCAACTTTAAATAAAAATAATGATTATGAATATTTACCCTATTTATATAAAAATTATGGCAATAAAATATTAGAAATTATTAATGGAAGTTATAATCTTTTTTTATATGACAAGAAATCCGGAAAATGTCTTTTAGCTAATGATCGCTTTGGCTTTTATCCCCTATACTATTATTATAATA